>Ga0066709_100006119_pt1 | contig 10091 bp, 9 predicted proteins | sample GraSoiAngelo_158_FD_79665 | JGI IMG/M metagenome (GOLD analysis project Ga0066709, IMG submission 79665) | Grasslands soil microbial communities from the Angelo Coastal Reserve, California, USA - 14_1009_16_30cm | ecosystem: Environmental > Terrestrial > Soil > Grasslands | place: USA... | reverse complement strand
TTGTGGGTCCAATGAATCGACTCGGGCATCCAGCCGATCGCCGTAACAATCGGGGTTTTGCGCGCAGCCATTTACCAGGTCCCACAGTCCGGTCGTGACGTGCAGGCAGTAATGAGAATTTGGAAGACACGCGTTTTCTCCCTCCGACCACCACCGCAGATCATCGCCGACCTTCTCCCCTACGATCGTCACGCGATTGCCGCCATCGTGCTTCATCGCAGCCGCCATAACGATTCCTGCGGAAAAGGTGTACCGGCTCGTGATCACATAAATACGCTCGCGAACATTTGCCGCGAGAGCGCGCGCTAAATCTCGCGTTTGATCAATATCGCCGCCAATATCGAACCGAAGATCGAGCACCAGATTCTTCGGCTCCGCTTTTTGCACCTCGTCATGCACCCGCTTCACAAATTGAGAAATTTCCCGCCCCTCCGCATCGGCTGTCGAGTTTGCCCGGAACTGGACATAGAGGGCATCGATCTCCGGCATTGGAGCGATACGAAAGAACTCATCGCCCTGCTGCAAATAGAACGGCTCGTTCGCAATCCTGATCGCAGTGCCCCAGCGATGTTTCGTTTCGTCCGGAGTCAGTTCACCCGACCAAAGACGTACCGGACCCAACCGCTCAGGCATGGAAGCTTCGGGAAGAAACGCGATCTCACACCTAACGTGGCGACGATCGCGCAAAACCAAACTGAATCGAAGTCGATCGGGCGCCTGCGCCACGCCGAGTGCGCGAAGCAAACCAGCATTCTCAATGAGCCAAACTGTATTCCATCTTTAGTAACCATCGATGCCACCGGACGTTTTGCGAAGCGCACAAGGAGTTCGTCAATGCTTAAGCCTTCGATGCTTGTCACATTTGCGCCAAGCAGTTCACCGTATTCTGGCCCCGCCCGCGCAATGATCATTCCATCGGGGAACCAGATAATCCGAAACGGTAGCTTGTCTTGCGGTCTCCAAACATCAGCCTCGCCAAACCTCAGAGAATCGTGAGCGTTACGCGCGAAGGCGGCAATTTGGAGCAAACTGACGAGGAATTTCTCTTTCGAAGGCGCTTCAGATTGCGCCTCTAGTTTATTAAATGAAGGCAAGCGCTTCGCGCCGATTCCCAGATGAAAACGCTTTGCTTTCCAGGACGTAATTTCTCTTAGCAAACTCAAGATCTTCAATCTGCGACGGACTGAGCGCAGCACTACATGAGAAACCCAAAGTCACCCAAAGAATCGCGACCGGGCCGAGCTGGCAGCTTAGTTTCAATACTCGCAATTAAATCAAATCGTTACCAGCCGCATTCTTCGATGTAGCGAAGATGGCCAGGAAAGCGACTTCAATGGCGAGCGCTTCCTGGGTATTTCGACCAAGATGATCGCGCAACTTCTCAAGACAACGGATGCGTTGCAAAATTTCGGCAGCTGTGAATCGGCTTGCGAGTTGGCCGGTTTCCTTTCTTGCGCTGGGCAGATTACGGCGCTCTACATTGTTACTCGACCGAAGAACGTCAGACCACCAGGCGAATAACGTTTCGATCAATCCGGCGCGCCGTTGCAGGTAAAGACTTTCCGTCAGCGCCTTGTAGTATTGCTCGCGTTCTTCCAGCCAGATGCCATCGGTGGCATCCCTGTAGCGCACCTGTTCCTTTTTCAATGCCTCGTCTGTTTCGCGCTTCGTTTGCTCGCGAATCGCACGGAGGAGACGCTGAAATTCCTGAGCAAATCGATACGCGTACTGAATATTCCAGTTCTGCACGCGGGCGGATTGCTGCAGAAGTTTCACCAGCTCTTCTTCTTCTGCAGAGTTGCTTTGACGCTGGTGGTGCGGGGCAAGCGGAATTGCGATGCACCGGGAAAGAATTGTCTCCGGCAGAGCCTCGGGTAAGGCGCTTAGAAGAAGCAGCAGGGAATCTTTCGGCGGTTCTTCCAGTGTCTTCAGAAACGCGTTCGCCGCCTGCGGTTGAAGCCGATCGGCATCGGAAATAATCACGACTTTGCGCCGGCCATTTGAGGCGCGCATTTGCAGCGCATGCTCGAGATCACGAATCTGCTCAATAACAATGCGCCGGGATCTCGATTCGGGTCGGGCGACGAAAATCTCTCGAGCTTTCGCGGAGAAGACGTCGTTCACGTTTGTCCCGTTTACGAGGCTCGAGAGCTCTGCCGCCAGCATCTGTTTTCCGCTGCCGGGCGGTCCGGAAATCAAATAGGCGTGCGCGAGCCGGTTTTGATCGTGGGCGCGTCGCAGATAGCCGAGCGCTGCGGTGCGGGAAAAAGCCATGTTGATCAGAGGTCGGAGGTCAGTAGTCAGTCGTCAGGTTTGGAAAACGCGAGCAAAGCGTTTTCCAAATGTCGTTTTCTATTTCGTCCGCTTCGCGTGAGCCGTCGATCAGCGTAATGCGATCTGGTTCGTGCCTGACCAAGTCTCGATACGCTTCACGAACTTGCTCGTAAAACTCGGAAGGTTGCTGTTCCATCCGGTCCGCTCTGCGCGGTTGTTGCATCCTGGAACGCGCGGTTTCTGCGTCGACATCGAGCACGAAAGTGATGTCGGGGACGCAATCGCCGACCGCGAATGCATTCAGCCGTTCGACAATTTCCCGGTCTAATCTTCGCGCTGCGCCCTGGTAAACAGTCGTGGAATCAAAGAAACGATCAGCGATCACGCAAACGCCACGCTCCAACGCTGGCTTAATCATCTCGCGAACAAGCTGGCTTCGGCTGGCCTCAAACAAGAGCAGTTCGGTCTCCGACGTCATGCCGGCGTTATGCGGCGCAAATTGAAGAAGCTCGCGAATCGATTCGCCAACGGGAGTGCCCCCCGGCTCGCGGGTCACCAGAAATGGAATTCCCACGCGCTCCAAACATGCCGCGAGCCTCTTCACTTGTGTGGACTTGCCGCATCCCTCAGATCCTTCAAACGTGATGAATGGCATCCGCGACATGATGTCGATTGTGAAACAAGCCGGTGCAATTGTCGAATACGTCGCCGCTGGAACATAGACCTGTGGTCCGTGCGCCCAACGGAGTTGCATTCCACTGTCTCGTCCCAGCTTGGTGGTCTGTGCTACTATTACGAATGAAGAACTTCTGGCTGGTGAAACAGGAACCGAGCTCGTATTCGTGGTCGGATTTTGTGGCCGAGGGAGAAACAGCCTGGACAGGGGTTCGCAATTACACCGCGCGAAATAATCTGCGCAAAATGAAAAAGGGCGATGAAGTGCTTTTTTATCATACCGGAGAGGAGAAAGCGGTCGTCGGTATTGCCAGGGTTACACGACCGGCTTATCCCGACCCCACGGCAAAGGAGGGAGACTGGAGCGCCGTCGATCTAGCGCCAATCAAATCTCTGCTTCGGCCAGTAACCCTGCGCCAAATCAAAAGCGAGCCTCGGTTGAAACAGATTCCGCTCGTCCGACAATCGCGTTTATCGGTTATGCCGCTGGCTAAAGCGGAGTTTCGCGAGATTGTGAAGATGGGCATGGGATAGGTGGATCGGCCGCACGGGCAGGCGATTCACCTGCTCGAAGTTGCCTTGTTAGGAGTGCACCGAGGCCGAAAAAATACTACAAAAGAAGGCACAATGGAATCGGCAGCGACAATGGAATTTTTGCCAGTCGTGGCGGCGCCGGGCGTCTCCCGCGATTTTCTGGTGGTTTCGATCCACGATGTGGCGCCTTCCAATCGCGAACTCGTTGATGAAATGATCACCATCCTCGGCCATCGTGGCGTGCGCGTTTGTTCTCTTCTGGTTGTGCCCGATTATCACCATCAGGGATTGTTCACAAAAGATCCACAATTCGTGTCGTGGCTGCGGGATCTAGAATTGGATGGTCATGAGGCTGTCATCCACGGCTATTTTCATGAACGTCCTCGTCGCCGGGAGGAAAGTTTGCGCGACAGATTTCTGACGAGATTTTACACGCATCATGAAGGCGAATTTTACGACCTTGATTATGAAGAGGCTCTCCGCCGAATCACCAATGCGCGCGATGAATTTCGTTCGGCTGGTCTAACCCCACGCGGCTTTGTCGCGCCCGCCTGGCTGCTTGGCGAGGAAGCCGAACGCGCCGCGCGTGATGCCGAATTGGAATACACCACACGATTGCACAAAGTATGCGATCTGCGTTCGGGCGAAGAGTTCGCCGCGCGATCAATTGTCTATAGCGTCCGAGCCGGTTGGCGACGCGCGCTGAGCCGTGCTTGGAACGCGCCGCTCTTCGGGCTTTTGCAGAGCAGTCCGCTCTTGCGCATCAGCATTCATCCGCCCGACTATTCTCATCCGCCGATTTGGCGGCAGATCATGGATCTTATCGAAGCGACGGCGGGATCAAGAACCACGACCACCTACCAGGACTGGATCGCCGAACAAAGATTAAGACGCGGAGTCTAGTCATGAGTAAATGCGACCTTCATATCCACTCGCGCTACAGTGCGCGCTCGGAGGAATGGCTGTTCCGTCGTTTCGATTTTCCCGATAGCTACTCGGATCCGAAGGCGCTCCACCGGCAGTTGCTCCAGTGCGGCATGGATTATGTGACGATCACCGATCACGATACGATTGAGGGCTGCCTACAAATTACAGATTTGCCACACACTTTTATTAGCGAGCAGGTTACAACATATTTCCCGCAGGATCAGTGCAAGCTGAGCATCCTAGTTTGGGGAATTTCAGAGCAGCAGCACCGCGAGATCGAAGGGGTCCGCGATAATATTTTTGAGCTGCAACATTACGTCCAAACCGCGCAAATCGCGCACGCGGTTGCGCATCCTCTTTATAGTGTCAACGGCAAACTGCAGGCGAGCCATCTCGAGCGGCTCATCCTTCTGTTCAAGCATTTCGAGGGAATCAACGGTCTGCGCGACGCTCTTTTGAGCGATCTGGCCCAGACTCTACTCAGTGAGCTGACGCCGGACAAGATCGAGCTGCTGGCAAATCGCCATAATCTTGCGCCGACACATACGGAGCCATGGAGAAAGATTCTCGTCGGCGGCTCGGATGACCACGGCGGACAATTTGTCGCTTCGGCTTTTACGGAAACGCCTGCGGCGCGGTCCGCGGAAAAACTTCTCGCACACGTTCGCAACGGCAATTGCAGCGCACGAGGCCGCGGTGGAACTCCCCTCGCCCTTTCCCACGGTTTCTACAACACGCTTGTGCGTTTCATCGAAGACCGGTTCCACGAAAAACTCGGGCCGAGCGCAGCGTTGCTGGAAAAAATGTTTTCGCGTTTTATGGAAGGGCGAGATCCAACGGAATTCACACTTGGAGAAAAAGCGGGCCTGGCCGGGCAAGCTGTCTTGTCGGGAAAGATCTTCGAACTGTTGAAGCCTGCAAACATGTCGCTCTGGAAAGAGCTCTCCGGTTATTTTGCGCGACCTGAAGTGAAGGCGAAACTCGCCAGGCAAGTGGACGCAGTCAGCGAGCCGGAGCGCCGCACATTCCTCCTCGCAAACATGGTGGCCGAACAGCTCGCATTTCGGTTTTTCAACAAATTCGTTCAGCAGCTTAGCAGCGGCAACATGGTCGAAAGCATGCAGGCTCTCATCGCAATCGCGCCGATCCTCGTGATCCTTACGCCATATATCTACGGTTTTCACAGCCAGGCGCCGTCGCGAAAATGGCTTCGCGGCATTTTCAGAGAGCTGACTGGCGAAGTGCCGGCCGCGCTGCAAAATCGCAAACGAGCGTGGTTCACCGATACTCTCGACGACGTCAATGGGGTCGCGACGACGATTCGCAAGATGACCGCGGCTGGTGCCGCTGCTGGAAAAGAATTGATCGTGGTCGTTTCACGCGGCGAGCTGCAAACAGACGATATCCCGATCAGGAATTTTAAGCCGATCGGCGAATTCGAATTGCCCGAGTACGAGCTGCAAAAGCTCAGCTTCCCGCCGATTCTCCAGATTCTCGATTACATTCAGCGGGAAAAATTTACTGAGATCATCGTCAGTACGCCGGGACCCGTTGGATTAACCGGTTTGCTCGCGGCCAAGATGCTCAATCTGCAAACGAGTGGCATTTATCACACGGATTTTCCGCAATACATCCGCATTCTGACCGAGGACGGCTTTCTCGAAAGCGCTGCATGGCGTTACATGCATTGGTTCTACGGCCAACTCGACACCGTCTTCGTCAACTCGGAGGAATATCGCCAGAGCTGGATCAAGCGCGGTTTCGATCCCGCAAAACTGAAAATTTTCCCGCGTGGTCTCGATACTAACCTGTTTAGCCCTGCGCGACGTGAGCCGACCTTTTGGGAAAAATTTGGCGCGGACAACGCTCAGGTGCGTCTGCTCTACGTCGGCCGGATATCGAAAGAAAAAGATCTCGATGTTCTGGCGGATGCCTTTCGGCAGTTACGCGATGAAAAGCTTCCCGTGCAGCTTTTTGTCGTCGGTCACGGCCCCTACTCCGAGGCGTTCGCCGAAGCGTTGCCCGAGGCATTTTTTACAGGCTACCTCACGGGTAAGGAACTGGCCACAGCTTACGCGTCCGCCGACATTTTTGTTTTTCCCAGCACGACCGACACCTTCGGCAACGTCATCATCGAGGCGCAGGCCTCCGGTGTGCCGGTCGTCGTTTCCGATTCCGGCGGACCCAAAGAGTTGGTGGAAGATAAGGCCAATGGCTTGATAACCAGGGCGCATGACGTCGACGATTTCAGCCGCGCCATTCGCACATTGGTGGTCGATTCTGCATTGCGCGAGCGCATGGGCAATCGCGCCCGGGAAAGCGTGATTGACCGCACTTGGCCCACCGCTTTCCGCAAATTTTGGTCGATAACGAACGTCTAGTTCTTTATGGCTTCTGACATCGGCCTCTGATTTACTCGCTGCTTACGCGCATGACCGCTGGGCCGTATAGCTTCCAGAAGTAATAGGCTGTAACTCCAAAACCGATCCCGATCACGATCCAGCGGACAACGACGCGGTTTGCGCGATGCGAGACAAGTCCGCCGAGGTAGCCGCCAAGCAGACCGCCGAGCGCCATCGGCACGCTGTATTTCCAGTTCACATTACCTTCGATTACGAGCACAATTACTGACATGCCTCGCAGGCAACCGGTCAAAAGGTTCTTCAGCGCGACCACGTGCTGAATATCCCCCGGCGAAATGAAGCTCAAGGCGCCGATCATCAGAATGCCGATGCCTGCGCCGAAATATCCGCCATAGAGCGCGACCACGAAAATGACCGCCATCACCACAGGCCACCACGCTGCCGCGAAGTCGGGTAGCCTGCTCTCGCTCTCTCTCCGTCGAACCAGAATCGGCCGCAGGAGAATGATGAGAGTCGCCACCAAAACTAACCAGGGCACCAACTCCACGAAGTTACGATCGCCCGTGCGACTCAGCAGCAGCGCTCCCAACAAGCCGCCGAGGACGCTCGGAATCAGAAGCAGCCACAACCATCTACGATCAAGGAGCCCAGCCAACTGGCCGCGGGTGCGCCAAACGGCCGTGGGATATGCAAAGAGCAGGGCAACCGCGCTTGTGGCGTCGGCGGTCACGGGCGCTACAACCAGCATCAGCAACGGAAATGTGATCAGTCCACCGCCACCGGCCAGCGCGTTGATCGCCCCCGCCACGATACTGGCCACAAAGAACAAGACGTAAGTTTCCACGATTCACGCTATGTCCACGGCAACGCATTGAGATCGACATTGCCACCGGTGAGAATAATGCCGACACGCTTCCCAGCGACGTCGATCTTGCGCTCGACGATCGCGGCATACGGAACCGCCGCCGATGGTTCGATGATAATTTTCATCGTCTCCCAAATGGTGCGCATGGCTGAGATAATCGCTTCCTCGCTCACGATGACGATGTCATCCACGTAACGCTGGATGATCGCAAAATTTGGCGCGCCAACATTCGTTCGCAGTCCGTCGGCAATAGTGAGTTTCTTTTCGGTTTGAATCAATCGTCCGGCGCGAAACGACTGCGCTGCATCATCAACGTTCTCCGGTTCCGCCGCGATCACCTTGATCCTTGGTCGCATCGATTTCGCGGCGACCGCCGTGCCGCTAAGCAAACCCCCGCCGCCCACTGGACAGATCACAAGATCGAGATCGGGGACGTCCTCAAGCAATTCCATGACCGCTGTCCCCTGCCCCGCCATTACGTCTTCGTTGTCGAATGAATGAATCAGCGTCGCGCCGGTTTTCTTGACCACATCTGCGCACGCGGCTTCGCGCGCCTCTTCCGTCGGTTCGCAAAAGAGAATGTGCGCACCGTAACTTTCGACCGCGCGGACTTTCACTTTCGCCGAGTTCGACGGCATGACGACATGCGCGGGGATGCCGCGCAATCTGGCCGCGCGCGCCACCGCGGCGCCGTGGTTGCCGGACGAGTGCGTCGCCACCCCGCGTCGTGCGATCGCGTCGTCGAGTGAAAAGACTGCGTTGGTCGCGCCGCGCGCCTTGAATGCGCCAATCTTCTGAAAATTCTCGCACTTAAAAAACAGGGACGCCCCGCTCGCCTCATCCAACCGCGAACTCGTCATCACCGGTGTGCGTTTGATGTACGCGCGAATACGCTCATGCGCCGCGCGGATTCTGTCCAGGTCGATTGACATGACAGACTACGAGACAGGGTCTCGTCTCAGGCTGCGAAAGTGCTCGGGACGCGGACCCAGGCCGATAAAACGGGCGGGAAGTTGCCGGAGAAATGGAAACCATTTCAGCAAACGAACTACAAGCGGCAACGACCGTTTTTCGCGGGACGCTCGACCGGTGACGATCCAATGATGAATAAAAACTTGCATTCCCTGGATCAGGCGCGTCGGCCATTCGCGACGTGCTTGCACCTTTCGCAGATCATCCACGGAAACCGGACCGTTTCGCAATTTTTCCCCGAGTAAGTTTGCCGTCGCGACCGCATCCTGAATGGCGAGATTGATGCCTACGCCCCCCGCCGGTGACATGGCATGCGCAGAATCGCCGATGCAAAGCAATCCTTCGCGGCACCAGTCGCGCAGACGATTGATCTGGACGGTGAGCAGTTTGATTTTCGACCAGTCGTCCAGCTCGGCCACACGATCACGCAGAAATCCGGCAAAGCTGACAATGTCATTTTGAAATTCCGGCAGCCCTCGCGCTTTGATCTCATCGAAGCCGCCTTTGGGTATAACGAAGCCGCACTGCCAGTAATCACCGCGATCAAGCAACACGAGAAGTTTGCCGTGTTGGAAAAAACCGAACGATTGTTCCGGATCACCCTGCTTCTTGGAGATGCGCATCCAGAGCACATCGATTGGCACGCCAAACTCGCGACGTTCGAGACCGGCCCGCGCTTGAACAATTGAATGCCTTCCGTCCGCGCCGATGACGAGATCGGAGCGCGCTTCCAATTCACCACGCGCAGTTTTTGCGCGCACTCCGATCACGCGCCCATTCTCGATGAGCAAATCGACGACCTCGGTTTCCATGTGCAATTGAAAAGTTGGAAAACGTTTGGCATGAGCCGAGAGAAAATTAAGAAAATCCCACTGCGGCATGAAGGCGATGAATTTGCATCGGGTGGGGAGTCTTGTGAAATCTGAGATTGGCACGACCTGCCCGTTTACTACCCCGCGCAGCTCCCGCACTTCCTGATGCGGCTGCTTCAGGAACTCGTCAAGCAAGCCGAGCTCGTGCATCAATTCGAGCGTGGACGGATGAATCGTGTCGCCACGGAAATCGCGATTGAAGTCGGCGTGCTTTTCCAGCACCGCTACCTGCACACCTGCCTGCGCAAGCAAATAACCAGCCATCATTCCAGCCGGTCCGCCGCCTACGATTACGCAGCGGGTTTGCAATTTTTCAGAAATATTCATTGCCGCCGCATAAGGAACCACGGATGGCACGGATAAGGAAAACCCACCCGCGCAGGGCGCGATTGTTGCTTTCATCCGTGTTATCGGTGTAATCCGTGGTTAAAACGACTACCAGACATTCAACGCCTGGCTTTCAACGTTCAATGAAAACTAATCGGACGCTTTTTCTCGACGAGGAACAAGTGCGGAAGCATTTGCGGATGGAGGAATTGATCCCGGCGATGGAGAAGGCGTTGATCGATTTCTCAGCGGGCAAAGTGACGCAACCGGTGCGCTCGGTCA
>Ga0066709_100006118_pt1 | contig 10091 bp, 10 predicted proteins | sample GraSoiAngelo_158_FD_79665 | JGI IMG/M metagenome (GOLD analysis project Ga0066709, IMG submission 79665) | Grasslands soil microbial communities from the Angelo Coastal Reserve, California, USA - 14_1009_16_30cm | ecosystem: Environmental > Terrestrial > Soil > Grasslands | place: USA... | reverse complement strand
TCTCCATGACCGCGAGTCCTGAGTGGACGGACGAGCAGATCGCCGCGGCGAGCGCGGCGGAGCTGAGCGCCGGCCGGCTGCCGATGCGCGCCCAGTGGCGGCTGGCCGAACAGCGCGGCCGGGCCGAGCGCGGCGAGCCCGGCGCGTTCACCTCCGACCTGACCATCGAGGAGTTCGCCGCAATCCGGTCGGTCGGGTTCTCGCCGGTCGGCCAGGTGATGGGCAGCGCGGTGTACAACGTCGGCTGGGCGTACAGCGGCTGCGGGTACTACGGGTACTACGGCTACGGCATGGCGCCGGTGGTACCGGTACCGGCCACGCAACAGTTGCTGAACCAGGCCCGACACCGCGCGGTGAACCGGATGCGCCAGGAGTGCCAGGCGCTCGACGGCGACGGCGTGGTCGGGGTACGCCTTGCGGTGCAACGGTTCCACGACATCGGGCTGGAGTTCTTCGCGATCGGCACCGCGGTGCGCGCCGACGGCAGGAAGCGGCCGAAGAAGCCGTTCACCTCCGACCTGTCCGGCCAGGACTTCGCCAAGCTGCTGCGCGCCGGCTGGGTACCGGTCGCGCTCGTGCAGGGTGTCGGCGCCATGGTGCGGCACAAGGACCGGTTGCAGCTGGCCTGGGGCTCGTCCTGGTTCAACCAGGAGCTGGTCGGCTCCACCAACCTCGTCCAGGCGGCCCGGGACGCCGCCCGTGATTCGCTGACCACCGACGCGCGGCGCGCCGGCGGGCACACCGTCGTGCTGCGCGACACCGTGCTGCAGGTCTTCGAGAGCCGGTGCGCCAGCGGCTCCGAGGGCGAGGACCAGCACACCAACGCCTACCTGTGGGGTACCGCGATCGTGCCGTACCGCCGCGCCGCCGTATCCGAGACTCCGCTGCAGATGCTGCGCCTTGACCGATGAAGGGAACGCGATGACCGTCGACCCCGCCGCGCTCGGGATCCCGCAGGACGCGATGGACCGGCTGGCCGAGCTCCAGCCCGGTACCAAGGGCCACATCTTCACCTCGGACCTGACCGTCAACGAGTTCCTTCTGGTCAAGCAGGCCGGTTTCACGCCGCTCGGTCTGGTCCTGGGCACCTCGGTGTACCACTGCGGTTTCCAGGTCACCCGGTGGAGCAGGAACCAGGAGATGTCCGTGCTGTCCCAGGCGATGTACCACGCCCGGGAGCTGGCGATGACCCGGATGCAGGCCGAGGCGACCATGCTCGGCGCCGACGGCATCGTCGGGGTACGCCTCGTCGTGGAGTTCAAGGAGTGGGGCTCGGACGCGGCCGAGTTCCTCGCCGTCGGCACCGCGGTCAAGGCCGACGACGGCAAGTCCTGGCGCAACGACCACGGCCAGCCGTTCACCTCCGACCTGAGCGGTCAGGACTTCTGGACGCTGCTGCAGGCCGGCTACGCGCCGCTGGGCATGGTGATGGGCGTGTGCGTGTACCACGTCGCGCACCGCACCCTCGGCAACATCCTGTCCAACCTCGGGCAGAACACCGAGCTGCCGCAGTTCACCCAGGCGCTGTACGACGCCCGGGAACTCGCGATGGCGCGGATGCAGAAGGAGGCCGAGTCGCTCCACGCCGAAGGCATCGTCGGGGTACAGCTCCAGCAGGAGAACCACATCTGGGGTTCACACACGACGGAGTTCTTCGCCATCGGCACCGCGGTCCGCCCGATCCGGCCGGACCACGAGATCGCCCGGCCGCAGCTCGTGCTGAGCCTCGACCGGTAGCGAATCCCGGTGCGCGCGGGCCAACCGGTCCGCGACCACCCGCCTAGCCTTCGGGGATGGCTTACGAATTCCAGGTGGTCCAGGACAGTGCCGACCCGCACGCGCTCGCCGACTGGTGGGCCGACACGCTCGGCTGGGAGGTGGAACCGTCCGACGAGGCGTTCATCCGCCGCATGATCGACGAAGGGCACGCGACCGACAGCGACACCAAGGTGCACAACGGAACGCTGGTGTGGAAGGAGGGCGCGGCGATCCGGTACCCGGGCCGGCCGCGCGTGCTTTTCCAAGTGGTGCCCGAGCCGAAAACGGTGAAGAACCGTATGCATCTGGACGTGCGGGTCGGTACCGACGACCCGGAGGCCGTGGTCGCGACGCTCACCGCACGCGGCGCCACCACCCTGTACCGCGGCCGCCAGGGCCCGCACACCTGGACCACCATGGCCGACCCGGAGGGCAACGAGTTCTGCGTGTCCTAACCGACCTGCAGGCACTCGACGAGGCGCTGCTCGCCGTTGACGGTGAGCAGGTCGAGGCCGATCCGGCCCCACAGCGCCAGTTGCAGGTCGCTCGCGGTACCCGTGGCGACCGCGCGCTCGTGGTGGTCGTCGGTGTCGAGCAGCGTGTCGGTGTCGAGCAGCGCCACGCCGCCGTTCGGCCGCAGCCGCACGTACCAGGTCTGCTCCAGGTCGCTCGCGGACAGCGCCACCATGCCCTGCACCGCGGACGGGCACCGGCCCTTGCCGGCGGGCAGCCACGTGTCGAGTACTTCGATGACACCGTCGGCGGCGAGCTTGGCCTCCACCGGTTCGGCGAGTCCGGCGGCCATCTGCGCGTCCCACCGGTGCACCGCCGTCTCGTGCGCCATCCGCCGGTGCCAGAACGACACCCGCTTGGACTGCGGCGCCCAGTTCCACGCGGGCATCTCCGGGTCGAGCGCGTCGAGCAGGCTCACCAGCGCGGCGAACCGCTCGTCGAACTCCGCCACCGACGCGGCCACCGGCTCGGTCGAGCGCCGCTGCGGCGCCGTGGTCACCCCACGGCCGACGTGGTCGGTCACGAAGCCGTACACGGACGCCAGGTGTCCGGTCAGCTGCGCGACCGTCCACTCGGGACACGACGGTACCGGAGCGTCCGGCGCCGCCTCGGCAACCGCGGCCCGGAACAACGGACCGTCGGCCCGCAGGGCGGCGAGCCAGAACTCCTTGTTGCCATGGGCCCTCATGACTGTCTCCCCCGGCGCGGAATGCCAACCAGAGTAAAGCCTAGGGTTATCGGGTGCGAAAAGGCAGCCGCGATCTGGCATCCCGGACGACACTGCGCCTCGGCGGTCCGGCCGGGCGGCTCAGCATTGCGACAGTTACCGACGAAATCCCCCAGATGGTACGCGCTGCCGGGCCGTTTCTCGTTCTGGCCGGCGGGAGCAATGTGGTGGTGGCCGACGACGGGTACCCGGGGACCGTGGTGCTGCTGCGCACCCGGGGATGCACCGTAACCCGTGAGGGTGATGGGGTCCGCCTGCGGGTCGCGGCCGGGGAGCCGTGGGACGAGGTGGTCGCGCGCTGCGTCGCGGAGGGTTGGTCGGGCATCGAGTGCCTGTCCGGCATTCCGGGTTCGGCCGGAGCCACCCCGATCCAGAATGTCGGCGCATACGGGCAGGAGATCGCCGAGACCATCGAGGCGGTGCGGGTCTATGACCGGGAGCGCGACGCCGACACCGTGCTGGCGCCGGCCGACTGCGGCTTCGGGTACCGGACGAGCCGGTTCAAGCACGCCGACCGCTGGATCGTACTGGAGGTCGTGCTGCGGCTGGCGGTCAGCGACCGGTCCGCGCCGATCCGGTACCCGGAACTGGCCCGCGCGCTGGGTGTGGCGGTCGGCGACCGGGTACCCCTCGACGAGACCCGCGCGGCTGTCCTCAAGCTGCGCGCCGGCAAGGGCATGGTGCTCGACCCGGACGACCCCGACACGTTCTCGGTCGGCTCCTTCTTCACCAATCCCGTCCTGCCCGCGGCCGGCTTCGGGCACCTGCGCGCGGCCGGCGCGCCGGCCTGGCCGAACCCGGACGGCACGGTGAAGACCAGCGCCGCCTGGCTGATCGAACGGGCCGGCTTCGCCAAGGGGTACGGGCGCGACGGGGTGGCCATCTCGACCAAGCACACGCTGGCGCTGACCAACCGCGGCACCGGTACCACGGCGGCGCTGCTCGACCTCGCCCGCGAGATCAGGGCCGGGGTGGCGCAGCGGTTCGGCGTCACCCTGGTACCCGAGCCGGTGCTGGTCAACTGCGCGCTGTAACTACCGCACCATGTCCACGCCGCGCACGCCGTCGAGCTTGCGCAGGTTCTCGCTGATCTCGGCGAGCGAGTGGTGGTGCTTGGGCCGGGCGACCATCAGGATCTGCTGCTCGGTACCGGTGTAGTTGATCCGCAGCACCCGGCTGTGCCGCAGGATCGCCGTGGCCGCCTGCTCCACCGCGTCGATCGACGCGTCGCAGCTGAGCGTGAGGGTCAGCTCCAGCGGCCGGCGGTGCGGCAGCGTGTCGTGCTCCAGCCGCTTCACCGCCAGCAGCACGCCGATCGCGAGGAGTGTCGCGGCGCTGGCGGGCAGCCACTGCCGCAGGCCGACCGCGACGCCGACCGCCGCGGTCACCCACAGCGAGGCGGCGGTGGTCAGGCCGCGCACGCCGGTACCCTCGCGCAGGATCGCGCCGCCGCCGAGGAACCCGATGCCGGTGATGACCGGCGCGGCCAGGGTGGCCGGGTTGGCGTTCACGACATGCGCCCCGGCGAGGCGCCTACCGGTGGGGCGGTACTCCCGCCTCCGATCCCGGAGACGTTCGCCGTTCCTGACCCTCGGTAGGGTCGCCGCATGGCCGTTCCTGGGTACATCGCCAGCGCGGTCGTCGTCAACGAGGCGGGCGAGGTGCTGCTGGCCAAGCGCTCCGACAACGAGGCGCCACCGCTTCCCAGGCGACGGTGACCTCCCCGAGGCGCCAGCGCGGCGCGCGGTCGAGCACCGGCCAGCCCGCCCCGCGAACCGTTGCCACGCAACGGATCCAGCGCTGCCGGGCGCCGAACGTCGCGTAGGGCGCCGCGTCCCGCCACGCGTCGTCGAGCGCGGTCAGGAAATCGTGTACCGGCTGTCCGGGTACGTTGTGGTGGATCAGCGCCTTGGGCAGCCGCTCGGCGAGGGTACCCGGACTGTCCAGTGTGGACAGTCGCGCGGCCAGGGTCAGCGACACCGGCCCGTCGACGGAAAGCCTTGTCCAGCAAGCCAACCGGCCCGGCTCGTCGCAGGTACCCTCGACAACGGCGCCGCCCGGCGCGAGCCGTGCGCGCAGCGCGGACCAGGACGGCCCGACCGCGTCGAGCGGATACTGGCGCAGCACGTTCATCGCGCGTACCAGCACCGGGCGCAGCCCGGCGAGCTCGAAGCCGCCGCGCTGGAATGCCAGCCACGGCGGGTCGGCGGCGGCCGCCGCGGCGGCCACCCGCACCGGATCGATCTCCAGCCCGACCACCCGGACGTCCGGGCGTACCCGGGCCAGCCGCCCGCGCAGCTCGACCGTCGTGACCGGCGACGCGCCGTACCCGAGGTCGACGACCAGCGGATCCTCGGCGGCGCGCAGCGCACCGCCGAGGGTGGCGGCGATCCACGCGTCGACCCGGCGCAACCGGTTCGGGTTGGTCGTGCCGCGCGTCGCCGCACCCAGCGGTCTCACGTCACCCGGTGCACCTTGTGCTGGGCGGCCTGGGCGAGCGGCCGCACGACGAGCCGGTCGATGTTCACATGGTGCGGCCGGGTGGCGCACCACGCGATGCAGTCGGCGATGTCCTCGGCGGTCAGCGGTTCGGGGACGCCCTCGTAGATCTTGGCCGCCTTCGCCGCGTCGCCGTCGAACCGGTTGAGCGCGAACTCCTCCGTGCGCACCATGCCGGGATCGACCTCGACGACCCGGATCGGCCGGCCGTTGAGCTCCAGCCGCAGCGTCTCGGCGACGGCGGTCTGCGCGTGCTTGGCTGCCGCGTACCCGCCGCCACCCTCGTAGACGATCAGCCCGGCCGTGGAGCTGAGCACGACGACGGTACCCGCGCCGGAGCGCTCCAGCGCGGGCAGCAGCGCCTGGGTGACCCGGACGGTACCGAGCACGTTGACCTCGTACATCCACTGCCAGTCGGCTATCTTCGCGGCCGCGATGTCCTCGCTGCCGCGGGCGCCACCGGCGTTGTTGACCAGCAGGGTCAGCTCGCCGCCGAGGGAGTCCACTGTGGACACCAGCGTCGCGACGTCGGCCGGGTCGGTGACGTCGGCGGTCACCGCGGTGGCTCCGATCTCCTTGGCGAGCGCTTCGAGGCGGTCCGTGCGGCGGGCCGCGATGATCACGTGGAAGCCCTCGGCGGCCAGCCGGCGCGCCGTGGCCGCACCGATCCCGCTCGATCCTCCGGTGATCAATGCGATGGGGTTTGACGGCATACGTCCTATCCTGTCAGACGGAGGAGATCTTCTATTTATCGGCTCGACCTCGTAAAATTTTCCGCACCGCCGCGACGCGGCGCCACGGAGGAGGCCCGAGTGGCCGGTCGTCATCGGATGCGTTTCACCGACGCCCGGGTGGCGCGCGGCCTCCGACCGTTGACGGTAACCGCTTTGTGCAGCATCGTCGCGGTGCTCGCGGTACTGGTCACGCAGACCCTGCACCCGCAGGGCGCGACGTCCGGGTCGTCGATCTACTCGTACGGGCAGGGCAACGCCGCGGCGGCCACCGACGGTGGCTCGACCGACGCCGGACCCTCCGACGCCGGGCCGTCCGACGCCGCCACACAGCCCGACGACCCGAGCGCCGCCCCGGTCGCCGCTCCCGCGGTACCCCCGGCCGACCCGCTCGCGCCACCGGCCGCCCCGCCGGTCCTGGTGCCGGTCCTCCCGCCGGCTCCGGCTCCGGTACCGGTCCCCGGGCGCCCGACACCGTCGCCCTCGCCGTCGCCGAGTCCCTCCCCGGCACCGCCGCCGCCGTCGCCGAACCCGGTCACCTACGAGGCGGAGTCCTCCGGGAACACCATGCCGGGCGCCCGGGTGATGAGCTGCTCCGGCTGCTCCGGCGGCAGGAAGGTCGGCGACATCGGCAAGGGCGCGGGCTCGCTGCGGTTCAACGGGGTCAAAGCGGCCGCCGGCGGCTCGGTGATGATCGTGATCGGCTACGTGAACGGCGGGTCGGGTGTCCGGACCGCACAGCTGAGCGTCAATGGTGGCGCTGCGACCACGCTCAGCTTCTCCCGTACCGCCGACTGGAGCACCACCGGCTGGCTCGCCGTCCGCGTCACCCTCAAGGCGGGTACCAACAGCCTGGCGTTCACCAACCCCAACGGCTGGGCCCCGGACTTCGACCGGATCACCGTGCTCAGCTAGCTTCCTGGGATCTTGGTCACTCCCGAAGGCGCCGTCCCCGGGGGCGCGGGAAGAATGCCGTGGGGCATCGGGTTGAGCCGATTGGTACCGGGCACGGGGTAGGCAGTCGGCGCAGGGAGCGAATGTGACACGGTCGCGGGGATCGCGGGGGATCGATACGGGGTTACCGCGCCGGGTCGCCGTTCTCTCGGTCCACACGTCCCCGCTGCACCAGCCGGGCACCGGCGACGCCGGCGGGATGAACGTCTACATCGTCGAGGTGGCCCGCCGGATGGCCGAGGCGGGCGTCGCGGTCGAGGTCTTCACCCGCGCCACGTCCGGCGACCTGCCGCCGTGCGTCGAGATGGCCCCGGGGGTACTGGTCAAGCACGTGGCCAGCGGTCCGTTCGACGGCCTGGCCAAGGAGGACCTGCCCGCGCAGCTGTGCGACTTCACGCACGGGGTGCTGCGCGCGGAGGCGGTCCGGTCGCCCGGGTGGTACGACCTGATCCACTCGCACTACTGGCTGTCCGGCCAGGTCGGCTGGCTGGCCAAGGACCGCTGGGGGGTACCGCTGGTGCACACCGCGCACACCCTGGCCAAGGTGAAGAACCGCCGCCTTGCCGACGGGGACAAGCCGGAACCGATCGCCCGCGTGATCGGCGAGGAGCAGGTGGCGAGCGAGGCGGACCGGCTGGTGGCGAACACGCCGATCGAGGCCCGCGAGCTCATCGACCTGTACGGCGCCCCGCCGGAACGGGTGGCCGTCGTAGCGCCCGGTGTCGATCTCGACCGGTTCACGCCGGCCGCGCTCGGACGGGAGCAGGCGGTGCGGACCGGGGCCCGGCGCCGGCTGGGGCTGCCCGAGCGCGGGTACCTCATCGCGTTCGTGGGACGCATCCAGCCGCTCAAGGCGCCGGACGTGCTGCTGCGCGCGGTCGCCCAGCTGCCGCCGGCGGTACTGGACCGGCTCACCGTGGCGGTCGTCGGCGGCAACAGCGGCAGCGGGCTGGACCTCGCCGGACTGGGTAGCGCGCTGGGCATCGGGCACGTGCTGCGGTTCCTGCCGCCGATGGGTCGCGACCGGCTGCCCGACCTGTACCGCGCCGCCGATCTCGTCGCCGTACCGAGCTACAACGAATCGTTCGGGCTGGTGGCGCTGGAGGCGCAGGCATCCGGTACCCCCGTGGTGGCGGCCGCCGTCGGCGGCCTGGTGACCGCGGTGCGCGACGGGACCTCGGGCGTCCTCGTCGACGGGCACCACCCGGCGCGGTGGAGCCGCGTCCTGGGCGACCTGCTCGCGGAGCCCGGCCGGCGGCACCGCCTCGCGCAGGGCGCGATCACGCATGCCCGGCGGTTCTCCTGGGACCGCACCGCGCAGCGCCTCCTGGCGGTCTACCGTGATGCGGTGACCGAGCACCGCAGCCGGGTCGCCGAACTGGTCGCCGCCCGGTGAACACCGCCGAGCTGATCGAGTCCACGCTGACCGAGCGCGGGCTGTCCTGGGAGCGCACCGGACCGCGCTCGTTCGCGGTGACCCTGCCCGGCGTCCACAAGCTGAAGACGAGCTGCAACCTCATCGTCGGCGAGCATGCGCTGCGGATCGAGGCGTTCGTGATGCGCCAGCCGGACGAGCGGCGCGAGGACCTGTGGGCGTGGCTGCTGCAGCGCAACGCGCGGATGTACGCGGTCGCGTTCGCCATCGACAAGGTCGGCGACGTGTACCTGACCGGCCGGGTACCGCTGCATGCCGTCACCGCGGACGAGCTGGACCGGATTCTGGGCGCGGTGCTGGAGTACGCCGACGAGAACTTCGACGCGATGCTCGCGATCGGTTTCGGCGAGGCGATCCGGCGGGAGTGGGCGTGGCGGGTCAAGCGTGGTGAGCCGCTGGACAACCTGCGCGCGTTCGAGCATCTGGTGAACCCGTCGTGACCGTCCATTGTGGACCGTTGCCCGGCTCGTCTGTGAGGGATGCGACAGATAAAGCGCTTGAGCCGCCTGCGCCGGGGTCGTAGGTTTGTTCTCGATCGGACCTTGGAGTCCGGGGGTGGCGGAGCGTTGGGGGACGTGGGGTACGCCACCGGACGGCGGACGAGGCCGGCGCGGACAAGTTCCGCACGGTCCCGGCCGCCGTCGCTTTGTTCTTCCCTGGCCGGCTTCCGGCCGGGACCTGGCCGGGACCTGGCCGGCTTCCGGCCGGCCCGCCGCGCGGGCTTCCGGCCCGATCTTGGACGTTTGTGCCCCCTGCAGGGGGTACCCGCGTCCAAGATCGGGCTGGTGCGGCACGATGAACGCATGACCATCGGCACACTGGTGCTGTTGCGGCACGGCGAGAGCGAGTGGAACGCGAAGAACCTCTTCACCGGCTGGGTCGACGTCGACCTGTCGGCGAAGGGCGAGGACGAGGCGCGCCGCGGCGGTGAGTTGCTACGGGCGAAGGACCTGCTGCCCGACGTGGTACACACCTCGGTGCTCAAGCGCGCCATCCGCACCGCCGAACTGGCGCTGCACGCGGCCGACCGCGCGTGGATCCCGGTACGGCGCAGCTGGCGGCTCAACGAGCGGCACTACGGGGCGCTGCAGGGCAAGAACAAGAAGCAGACCCTGGAGCAGTACGGCGAGGAGCAGTTCATGCTCTGGCGCCGCTCCTACGACACGCCTCCGCCGCCGCTGCCCGAGGACGACGAGTACTCGCAGTTCGCCGATCCGCGGTACGCGAGCCTGCCACCGGAGGCGCGGCCGCGCACCGAGTGCCTCAAGGACGTGCTCGAACGGGCGTTGCCGTACTGGTACGACGCGGTCGTGCCGGACCTGCTGACCGGGCAGACGGTCCTGGTCGCCGCGCACGGCAACTCGTTGCGCGCCCTCGTCAAGCACCTCGACCTGATCTCCGACGAGGCGATCGCGAAGCTGAACATCCCGACCGGCATCCCGCTGCGGTACGACCTCGATCCGGCCACGCTGCG
>Ga0066709_100006117_pt1 | contig 10091 bp, 3 predicted proteins | sample GraSoiAngelo_158_FD_79665 | JGI IMG/M metagenome (GOLD analysis project Ga0066709, IMG submission 79665) | Grasslands soil microbial communities from the Angelo Coastal Reserve, California, USA - 14_1009_16_30cm | ecosystem: Environmental > Terrestrial > Soil > Grasslands | place: USA... | reverse complement strand
TTAAACGGAGCGGTCCATTTGGTCTACGACGGACGCGGCGATCTGATCACCTTGCGTCAAACGTGGGTGCGCACGGCCCGTGCGACCGTCAACCTCAACGGCAGCATCGGCCGGAAGTCCACACTTGGAATTCAGGCGCAATCCAGCGACCTGCACGAAATCGATCTTTTGTTACTGGCCATTCGCAGAGCAACTGCAGGCCGGCCCACGCCGGCCTCCCCGGCGCCTGAACTGCTGGGTCTCGGCGGATCGGTATCGTTCAATGGCCAAATGCTGGGACCGATGAAGGCAGTTCGCCTAACGGGACACGTGTCCGGCGCGAATCTTCACTACCAGAGCACGAGCCTTCCGGCGGTGCGAACGGACGTCGCTTTGAGTCCGTCCAGTTTTGCCCTGCATCAGGGCGAACTCGACACGAGCGCGCAAGGTCGCGTGCAGTTTGACGCCGCCGTGGGGCTGAGGAACTGGTCGTATACTCCGAAGAGCCCCATCAAGGTGCAGGTAGCTGCGAACAGAATACCCATGGCCGACGTACAGCGCCTGGCTAACTTGCACTACCCGGTTACTGGAATTCTGTCGCTGAATGTTTCGGCGCAAGGTTCGCAACTCAATCCCAGTGGCCAAGGGTCAGTGCAGTTGTCGCAAGCGCGGGCTTGGGACCAGACGATCCAGGGATTTGGCATCCGGTTTCAAGGCACCGGAAACGCTATTCAATCCAACATCAGTCTGCATACTCCCGCCGGATCAGCGAGCGGCAAGCTTACTTTTATGCCCAAAGAGCAGCGGTACGACGCTCAGTTGGACATTCCTAACCTAAAGCTGGAACAGCTCGAGCCCGTGCGGGCCCGAAACCTTCCGGTGACTGGCGTAGTGACGGTGTCGGCCCGCGGCCGCGGCACCCTGAAAGCGCCGCAACTCGAAGCGACGGTCGAGGCGCCGCAACTAACTGTTCGTGAGCAGACGCTGGACGGTCTCAGGATTCGCGCGGGAGTCGCCCGGCAGCAGGGGAACTTCTCACTGGATTCAAAGGTGGTAGGTGCCTACATTCAGGCACGCGGGACCGTTAACCTGGATTCCGACTATGAGGCGACTGCGAATATCGACACGCGAGGTGTTCAGCTCGGCCCTGTGCTCGCCAGCTTCTCGCCGGGGCTCGCCAACGATCTGCGGGGGCAAACAGAGGTGCACGGGTGGCTTAAAGGTCCTTTGAAGCGTCCGGAGCGGCTTGAGGCCCACGTTGAAATTCCGACGTTCAGCCTTGGCTACCAGTCATTACAAATTGCGAACGCTTCGCCCATTCGAATCGATTACCGCGGGGGAACCGTGGCTCTGGAGCGCGCCCAACTGAAGGGAACGGAGACCGACCTTCAAATGCAGGCTGTGGTCCCGGTGGGGGGCGAGGGGAATCTGCGCGCGTCCGCAACGGGCAACGTCAACCTTCATATCCTTCAACTTTTCAATCCTCAGTTTGACAGCTCCGGTCAGCTCAAGCTGGATGTCAGCGCGGAAGGCACGCGAGCGCATCCGGAGATTCGCGGGGGGGTCCGTATTATCGATGCGGCTTTTCAAGCGCCGGGAGCCCCACTTGGCGCGGAAAAGGTCAACGCCGAATTCGGAGTCCAGAAGGACCGCGTGGATATCAAGAGCTTCCGAGCGGAGGTCGGCGGCGGTACCATCACAGCCCAAGGGTTCGCCACCTATCAGCCTGCCGTTCAATTCAACGTGGGACTGGCGACCAAGCAGGTGCGGCTGCGCTACCCGGAAGGCGTGAGGGCGGTGTTGGACAGCAATCTGACTTTGAATGGAACACCCCAAGCGGCTTTGCTGAACGGCCAGATTCTGATCGACCGGCTCTCGTTTACTGAGGCATTTGATCTCGCAACCTTTGCCGATCAGTTCAGTGGACCCTCGTCGCCTCCCAGCGAAGGCATGGCCCAGAATATTAAGCTGGATGTGGCGGTAAGCTCGACACGGGAAATGGGCTTGACCAGCAGCAAGCTCAGCGTGCAGGGTTCTGCCGACCTGCGGGTGCGGGGAACCGCGGCGGAGCCCGTCATTCTCGGCCGAACCAACATCACCGGCGGAGAGCTGTTCTTTAATGACCGCCGCTACCAGGTGCAAAACGGGGTGATCCAGTTTGTCAATCCCGTGCGCACTGAACCCATTGTGAACCTGCTGGTAGTTACGACTGTTGACCAGTTTAACCTCAGCTTGAGCTTTGTGGGTCCAATCGATAAATTGCGTACCACTTATACGTCTGATCCACCGCTTCCCCCGGTTGACATTATCAACCTTCTGGTGACGGGTCACACGACCGAAGCTGCCTCGAGTAGCCCCACCACACCGCAGTCAGTCCTGGCGGGGCAATTGGCCGGGCAGGTCAGCAGCAAGGTGGGAAAGCTGGCAGGCATTTCCTCGCTGAAGATCGATCCTAATATTGGAGGCAGCGGAGGGAATGCCGGCGCACGACTGGCGATCCAGCAACGCGTGACCAAGAATCTCTTCTTTACCTTCGCCACGGACGTTACTTCAACACAGGGACAAGTGGTTCAGGCTGAGTATCAGATGACCAGGAAATACTCGCTGAGCGCACTGCGCAATCAGAACGGAGGCTACTCCGTCGAAGTGAAAATGCGCAAGAAATTTTAAGGATGCTCCCGCCGGTGAATTACCTCTCGCCAGGCATGCCCTAATAGCAAACTGGTCGCGGTGAGATGTGTGCCGCAAGCCCCGTTCTGAGGTGCTTTCGAAGAATCTGGAAGATATTTCGCGTTTCCGACCCTTAGTTTTAGCCTCTCCGTTGCAGACTCAGTTTGAGCGACCCTTGGTCTCCGCATTTAGTTGCCGAACAAAAGTACTTGACAGCTGTTAACTAACCTGTTACTGTTCCCGGGAACAGACCATTCTATCAGGTACATCGAGATCTTGCAGACAGCAGCTGGTTTGCCCGTCCACCGCATGCCGGTACGTCCTCGTCAGGGCCGCTCCCTGTTCGGCGCGGATGCCATTTTTCTTTATTGGAACTCCGTTGCCCGCCCGAGGAATTATGTCGATGCCTAGGGTTTTCCTTTGAATAAAAGGTCAGAATGGGGCCCATGTATCGGTCTCCCAAAGCTCAGCGCGGCATTCAGAGGGCGGGCTCTCGCCGCACCTGGAGCCCTATCGCCGAGTAGCTGCGACGTAACAGATCATCTGCTCAGCGCGCCACACTACGAATCGCTGACCGCTCGCTGAATCAGATTCTCGGAGTCAGCCACCGTGACAGCCAAACCCAAAGCAGCATTGAACTCCTCGCATGCCCGTAAGGACCATCGGGCTGAACCGACCCAGAGCGAGCCGGAGGCGAAATTCCGGAGCCTTCTGGAAGCCGCTCCGGACGCAATTGTAGTTGTAAATCGTGGTGGAGAGATGGTCCTGGTAAACGCGCAGGTGGAAGCCCTTTTTGGGTATGAGCGTCAGGAGTTGTTGGGGAAGCAGGTTGAGATCCTGATCCCAGAACGTTTCCGCGGCGGGCATGCGGGCTACCGACAGAGCTTCTTTGCCGAGACCCGAGCGCGGTCGATGGGGGCAGGGGTGGAGCTCTATGCCCGGCGCAAGGACGGCACCGAGTTTTCGGTCGAGATCAGCCTAAGTCCGCTGCAGACTGAAGACGGCGTAATGGTTTCGAGTGCCATTCGCGACATCACGGACAGGAAGCGGGCAGAGGCCAAATTTCGTGCCCTTCTGGAAGCGGCTCCCGACGCCATGGTGGTGGCTGACAACGAAGGGAAGATCGTCCTGGTCAATGCGCAGGCGGAGAAATTGTTTGGTCATCGTCGGGAACACATGCTGGGACGCGAGATTGAAATGCTGGTGCCGGAACGCTTCCGGGGTAAGCACAGAGGGCACCGCACAACCTTCTTGAGCGAGCGTCGGATGCGACCCATGGGGGCAGGCGTGGACCTCTATGGGCTGCACAGGGACGGCACGGAATTCCCGGTGGAGATCAGTCTGAGTCCGCTGGAGACCGAAGAGGGCGTATTGATTTCGAGCGCTATTCGCGACATCACGGAGCGGAAGCGAGCGGAAGAGACGCGAGAGCAACTGGCTTCGATCGTCGACTACTCAAATGACGCAATCATCGGCCACACATTGGAAGGGACCATTGTCAGCTGGAACGCCGGGGCCGAGCGTATCTACGGCTACTCGGCCGAGGAAGTGACGGGCAAATCGATTTCAATGCTTCTGCTGCCCGAGCGTGTCGATGAGCTGTCCGCAATCCTGGAAAAGCTCCGGCGAGGCGAGAGTGTCGAGCAGGAAGAGACTGTCGGACGAAGAAAAGACGGCAAACTTGTTGATATTTCCATGACGGTGTCCCCTATCCGAAACCGGCAGGGCCGGGTGACGGGAGCTTCCACCATGGCGCATGATATCAGCGAGCGCCGGCAGGCTGCCCAGGATATCAGAAACCTGAACCGGGGACTGGAAAAGCGGAATACGGAATTGGCCGAAGCGAACGACGAACTGGAGGCCTTCACTTATTCGGTAGCCCATGACCTGCGTGCTCCCTTACGCCATATCCTGGGCTTTTCCAAGATGCTGATGGAAGACTTCGGCCCGCAGATGACCCCGGCCGCCCAGGAATGCGTGAACGATATTGAAGAAAGCGCCCAGCAAATGGGGCGCTTGGTTGACGATTTGCTGAATCTGGCGGGAGTTGGACGGCGGGAGCTTCGACTTCAACTCACGGGGCTCAAGCCGCTGGTTGAGGAAGTAGTGCAGGAGCTGGTCTCAGAAACGGACGGTCGCGAGATTCAGTGGCACATAGGTGAGCTGCCGGCGGTGGATTGCGACCGCGGATTGATGAAGCAGGCCTTGTACAATCTGCTCTCGAATGCCGTGAAATACACGCGGCCCCGCAAGCCGGCGGTGATCGAAATCGGGCAGACGACATTCGAAGCCCAGCCGGTGGCCTTTGTAAGAGACAACGGTGTAGGTTTCAGTATGAAGCACGCCGATAAACTCTTTGGCGTTTTCCAACGGCTGCACAGGCGCGAAGATTTCGAAGGGACAGGAGTAGGACTGGCCACCGTGCAACGGATCCTTCGCAAGCACGGAGGTCGTATCTGGGCGGAAGCGGAAATCGACAAGGGCGCGAGCTTCTATTTCAGCCTTGCCACGCATCGAGAGAACGCAACACAGACGATCGATTCTCGGCTCGAGGGATGACGACAATGGACGACTCAGTGGAGATCCTGCTGGTTGAAGACGATCCCAAAGATCTACGCTTGACCCTCCGCGGACTTCAAAGCGAGAACCTGAAGAACCGGGTTGAGGTAGCGCGTGATGGAGAGGAAGCGCTGGATTTTCTCTTCTGCCGGGGGGCTTACAGCAGCCGCTCGCCCGATCACCCCCCTACGCTGGTGTTGTTGGATCTGAAACTGCCCAAGGTGGATGGGCTGCAGGTGCTGCGCGAGATCAAGTCCCGCCCCGAGACCCAGGCGATTCCAGTAGTTGTGCTGACTTCTTCGGGGGAAGATCGAGACATGGTCGAAAGCTATAAGCTGGGGGTTAACAGTTACATCCAGAAGCCTGTCGATTTTGACCAGTTCCGGCAAACCATCAAGATTTTGGGAATGTACTGGCTGGTGGTGAACCGTCCGCCGCCCCATAGGACTTTTACCGCTGAACAGCCATAAGCCTATAACCTTTCCGGAACACGTCCGATCGGGATCGAATGAGATCCCGTTCAGGAGTCGCAGAAGCGATAGGGATTCGAACCGCGGACACCCTGGGACAAGCCGGACCACCCCAGCGGCCCAAAAAAGTCTGCAAGTTCTGTATGAGCACAGCTAAGGCTTACGATTCAACACAGAAAAAACGGGCGCTGCGAGTATTATTCGTTGAAGACAGCATTCACGACGCGAAGCTGGCGGGCCGACAGCTGGAACAGGCGGGTTACGAGTTGAACATAGATGTTGTCAGCTCTCCGGAGGAGTTCGACCGGGCCCTGGGTTCGCAACCTTACGATATTGTGCTGGCGGACTACCGCCTGCCGAATTGGTCAGGACTCGACGCGCTGGAAGCGCTGCAGCGGCAGAGTAAAGATATTCCATTCATCCTGGTGACGGGAACCTTGGGAGAGGAAACCGCTGTTGAGTGCATCAAGAAGGGTGTTTCCGACTTTGTCCTTAAAGACCGGCTGGCGCGTCTGCCGCTCGCAATCGAGCGCGCCTTGCATCAGCGAGCCGTTTCGGAGGAGCGCAAGCGCACTGAAGCGTTGCTGCACTTGCGGACCTCCGCCTTGGAGGCTGCTGCCAACGGCATCGTGATTACGGATCACAACGGCGAGATTGTCTGGGTGAATCGCGCCTTTACCTCCTTGACGGGATATGCCGCAGACGAGGTCATCGGCAGGAATCCACGAATCCTTAAATCCGGGAGCCACGACGCGTCGTTTTACCGGGACCTCTGGAAGACGATTCTGTCGGGATCAGTCTGGCGTGGTGAGTTCGTGAACCGGCGTAAGGATGGGACTCTTTATGCGGAAGAAGGGATCATCACGCCCGTGAGGGACGAGCACGACGCGATCACTCATTTTGTCCATGTTAAACAGGACATCAGCGACCGTAAGCGGGCCGAGGCGAGATTTCGGGCGCTCCTCGAAGGAGCTCCGGATGCCATGGTGGTGGTGAATCGGGAGGGCAAAATCGCTCTGGTCAACGGCCAAGTAGAGAAATTGTTTCGATACGGACGCGAAGAGTTATTGGGTCAGAACGTTGAAATACTGATTCCGGAACGTTTCCGCGGCAAGCATCCGGGATCCCGAACGGGTTTCTTCACCGAGCCACGGGTACGGCCCATGGGGACCGGCGCGGAACTATACGGGCTGCGCAAGGATGGAACGGAGTTCCCGGTGGAGATCAGCCTGAGCCCCCTTGAGACTGAGGAAGGGATGGTGGTGTCGGGTGCGATTCGCGACATCAGCGAGCGGAAGCAGTTTGAACAGGTGTTGCAAAAAAACATTGAACTAGAGAATGCTAATTTGGCCAAGGACCGCTTTCTGGTCAGCATGTCGCACGAGCTGCGCACGCCCTTGACTGCCATTATTGGTTTCACCGGGACCTTGCTGATGAAGTTGCCAGGGCCGCTCAACCGTGAACAGACGAAGGAACTCGAGACTGTTCGGTCAAGCGCCAAACACCTGCTCGCGCTCATCAGCGATCTGTTGGACCTGTCGAGAATCGAATCCGGCAAAGTGGTCCTCACCATCGAACCGGTCGTGCTCCAGAACGTGCTCGAGGAGGTGTGCACGACCTTGCGTCCATTGGCGAACAAGAAGGGGCTCGAACTCAAGGCGGTAGCTCCGGAAGGGGAAGTCGTACTTAAGACAGATCGGCGTGCTGTGAGCCAAATCTTATTCAATCTTGCCAGCAATGCTATCAAATTCACCGAGCACGGCGAAGTGCGCGTTGTACTGGAGTGCGAAAGGCATAACGGAAAATGCTGCACACAGCTCAGCGTGCATGATACCGGCATAGGGATCCGGCCCGAAGATCAGCCCAACCTGTACCAATACTTCACCCAAGTAGGACGTGACGCTCGCCGCCACCACGAGTCCGCCGGGCTGGGCCTGTACCTCAGCCAGAAACTGGCCGAATTACTGGGAGGGCAGATCAGCTGCTGTAGTGAATACGGCAAAGGGAGTACGTTCAGCCTCCAGCTGCCGGAGAGCTGAATGCGCACACGTGTATGCCGCACACGTCCGAAGGGCGCGAAGTGCGGCCTGGCTCGACGCTCAGAATAATACCCATCACCTCTTACGGAGCGGGCCGGGTCTGTGGCCAGCTTAAAATAGTACCTGGGAGTGCAGCCCTGCAACGTGGGGCCAACTCTAAGGGAGTACAAGCTCCCGGTTCTGTCGGCATGAGCGCGTTGGTACCGAATGAAGCACTCAAAGTGGTCGTACGGCAATTATATCATTTGGCGCGGCGCTAAAGCCCGGTTCTCTCAGCCCGGCCTCGCAAGACTGTGATCGAGGCCTTGGCTAAAGTGAAGATCGTTTCTTGCCCGCCGGAGACGGTGGTGCCGACAGGAGGCCCATCCGGGTCGGCGTAGCTGTTCTGGCCATTGTCCTTCCATGCGTATTGCGCGCTGCTAAACGTCACCTGAGTCACTCGACCCGAAAACCACGCGGTCCGCTTACTCGCGGAATCCTCGAAAGCGACACGCACCTGGTGCGGGCTATTCTCATCGCGATTCACCAGCATCAAAGACCAGTTTCCATCGGGACGGCGCACGGCATAAGACGTGACCAGCACATTTCCATCTTTGTCCTTGATACCAGTCGTGGAGGGCGCCATCTGATGCACTCCTGAGCGGTGCTGTACCCACTCCAGGTTGATCATATGCGCCGCGAAATAGTAGGACGTGTATCCCTTGATGTTCAGATCCAGGTCGGTGACAAAATTCGACCACGTGGCCGGACCGAGGCAGGATGGCTGGACCGGCTGAGGTTGGATTGGGGAATGATAATAAGCTGTACCCCCGCCCTCGAAAAACGCGCCGATGCTGTCTGCCAGCCATAACGCCGCGAAGATCTGGCTCATGGGGCCGGTGAGGCCTGCGGAGAGACTGCTTTCGGTCACCATCAGCGGCACGTGCCGGGGGACCCCATCGTCTCTCCATACCTGCAGGATGTGTTTCATCAATTCCGGTTCCCGGTACAAACTCTTCCAGGTGATATCGCACCGTTCGTACGGGTAGTGTTCGAAAGATACGAAGGCAAGGTCGTATAGGTGACCATGCGTTTTCAAGTAGTCTACGAAGCGTCCCATCCAGGACGTCCGGCCTTGGGCGTCCGGCCATACCCGGATATCTTCATTGACCCCTTCGAAGATCGGTCCTCCCAGCTTCAGCTTGGGATCCACCTGGTGAATGGCCTTGGCCCACTGGATGTAAAGCGCTGCATAATCCTCCGGCAGCGCGTGTTTGCCGTCGGGCTCCTCCCCCATTTCGATGTAAGCGATGGGGTAGCCTCGCTTCTCGATATAGGCGATCTCGGCGGCGGCATCTTCGGGTGTGCCATACAGCATCGTGACGGGAATCATTGCAGGGAGGTTGTTGGTTAGGCCGCTGGTAAAGAACAGGTCGAACCCGGTGTGCTGATAGCGCCCGGTGGCGTTGACATCAGCGGCGGAGTGCCAAGGGTCAATCGAAGAAGAGCAGTGCGTGGGCTTATTTGGGCCCGCAGCACCCTGGGCGACATCAGCAAAGCTGCCGCTCGTGTTGATGTCGCCCGCCTGGATTGATTGAATGGCGTAGCCAACGCAGTTGCGGACGTCATTTGATCCATGCAGGTCACAAGTGTTCGAGGATTCCGTCATCAGGACGCGCACATAACGGGTGGAAACAGGAGCTTCTCCGAGCTTCAGAGTTACCGTCCCGCCTTGGGCGTTCGTGACGATCGCTGACGGAGAGGTCTTCCAGGTACCCTGCGGGCCCGCGTCGAAGTCGAGGGCGTATTTTCCTACCCAGTACTCCACCTGGTACTTTCTGGCGTAAGGACTGGCCCAGGCGATGCGGACGGCGTTGACGCGCTTCTCCGTCTGCAAATCCACAACGACCCATTGCGGATGCAGTGAGTCACTCTCGCCCGTGAACCTGCTGGTCAGGTACGGGTTGCTTTTCCAATAGGTGAGGTTAGGGCCTTCGATGGGGGCATCGCCGCTGGTCGAGAAGCCACGATGCGGCAGCGCATACGCGAGTGCGTACCGCAGTGGCTCTTTGAGCTCCGCGCTGGCCGTGAAGTATCCGCTCTTGTCCGCCGGATTGCTCCAGGTTCCGTTCTCGGTCCAATGCCAGGCCGCCATGCGGAGCTCGGTGTTGTTGCGATAGGTGATCGGTCCCCAGCCCGCCGAGAGGGACTCCTGGATAATATGTGGAGAATAGATCTTGTCGATCCCAGTGTGCGACAGGACATCGATCGAACTGCCCAGAGCGCTGTCAGGATCAAAGGAGTTGATGACGTGGCCTGGTGTTGTGTCCACACGGACCGTCGCCACTTCCTCGCTCGTCTGCGCATGCGCGAGTGGCCCGAAAATAGCAAGCGC
>Ga0066709_100006116_pt1 | contig 10093 bp, 7 predicted proteins | sample GraSoiAngelo_158_FD_79665 | JGI IMG/M metagenome (GOLD analysis project Ga0066709, IMG submission 79665) | Grasslands soil microbial communities from the Angelo Coastal Reserve, California, USA - 14_1009_16_30cm | ecosystem: Environmental > Terrestrial > Soil > Grasslands | place: USA... | reverse complement strand
GGATGCCGACGATCGAGAACAGGATGATCGTCACCACGCGTGCGGCGGTGAGGTGCTGCAGCACGCCGAAGTAGTAGACGATGCACGTGCCGATGAACACCTCGAGGATGGCGAGCAGGCGGCCTTGCTGCAACAGGTAGGCCTTGCACGTCTCGTAGATCGTGTGCGAGACGTCCAGCATCGACTGGTGGGCCGGCATCGCCTTAACCCGGGCGAACATCACCATCCCGAACAGCATGCCCACCACGCACACGCCGAGCCCCATGAACAGGAGCTGGCGCTGCGCGGGATCGAGCGTCGGGAGCTGGAGGTCGAGCTCGCTCGCGAACGCACGCACCGGCAGGGCGGCCACGAGCCCGGCGGCGAGCCCGAACAACCCGCCCAGGGGCGCCAGTCGGCGCAAGAGCGCACCGGCGTTGTGAGGCTTCATCATGCGTCACTCCTTGAGGTTGTCCTTGAACAGCCGGCCATAACCGTAAGCTTCTGAAGCCGATGGATGTCGCGCCAAAGTTGCGAGTTCGACCGTCTCCGCCGGCCGCGACGCGCGATGCGCCTAACTGCCCGTGGGCGGAGAACGCCGCAAGATAGCCGAGGCAACGGACCGGGACAAGACGAATTCGAGGCGCCTGCCGCAGCCCTGATTCTGTCCTCCCACGAATTCCAGGGCGCCTCGGGCCTCTGGCGCGGGATCGGGCTCCGCGCTAGGCTGCGTCATTGTGCATACCGCGTGCGCCGGAACTCGTTCCACTTCAAGGTTCCAGGGGAAACTCCCGAAAACTAGAGCATGAGCGACTCCGACCGTAAGAGCCCGCAGGTGACCGAGCACGAGGCGCGCGCCGTCGCCGAGGCGTCGCGCGAGACCGCTTGGAGCGCGCCGTCGTTCGCGCGCGAGCTGTTCCTGGGAAGCCTCAGGCTCGATCTCATCCACCCGCATCCCGAGCCCGATCCGGAGGAGCGCAAGCGGGCGGACGCGTTCCTCGACCAGGTCGACCGGTTCCTGGAGGAAGTGGACGCCGAGCAGATCGAGCGCGACGGCCGGATTCCCGAGCGCCTGATCCAGCGCCTGCGCGACATCGGCGCGTTCGGCATCAAGATCCCGCGCGAGTACGGCGGGCTCGGGCTGTCGCAGTACACCTACGGGGGCGCCGTGGCGAAGATCGGCACCAAGTCCGGAGCGCTGGTGGCGCTGCTTTCCGCCCATCAGTCGATCGGCGTGCCGCAGCCGCTCAAGCTGTTCGGCAGCGAGGAGCAGAAGAAGCGCTTCCTGCCGCGGCTGGCGAAAGGGGCCGTTTCGGCGTTCGCTCTCACCGAGAACGACGTGGGCTCCGACCCGGCGCGCATGACCACGACCGCGACGCTCGCGCCGGACGGCAGCGAGTACGTGCTGAACGGCGAGAAGCTGTGGTGCACGAACGGCTCGATCGCGGAGCTGCTGGTCGTGATGGCCCGCACCTCGGGCAAGGGCGGCAAGCCGGGACCGATCAGCGCGTTCATCGTCGAGGCGAAATCCCCCGGGGTCGAGGTCACTGCGCGCCTGGAGTTCATGGGGATCCGCGGCATCGAGAACGCGCTGCTGCGCTTCACGAACGTGCGGGTGCCGAAGGAGAACCTGCTGTGGGGCGAGGGCAAGGGCTTGAAGCTCGCGCTCGTGACGCTCAACACCGGCCGCCTCACGCTGCCGGCCACGTGCGCCGCTTCCGGCAAGTGGTGCCTGCAGGTCGCGCGGCGCTTTGCGGCGGAGCGCGTGCAGTGGGGAAGGCCGGTCGGGCACCACGAAGCGGTGGCGCAGATGCTGGCGGACATGGCAGTGAAGACCTATGCGATGGAGGCGATCGCCGACCTCGGGGCGCTACTGGCCGACGCCGGCAAGTCCGACATCCGGCTCGAGGCCGCGGTCGCGAAGCTGTGGAACAGCGACACCGCGTGGGCGGTGTGCGACGAGGCGGTCCAGGTGCGCGGCGGGCGCGGCTACGAGACGGCCCGCTCGCTCGCGTCGCGGGGCGAGGCGCCGATCCCGCTCGAGCAGGTGCTGCGTGACCTGCGCATCAACCGGATCTTCGAGGGCACGAACCAGGTGATGCGGCTGTTCATCGCCCGCGAAGCGCTCGACGTTCACCTGCGCGTCGCGGGAGACGTGGTGATGCCGGGCGTCCCGCTCGGCCGGCGGCTCCGCGGGCTCGCGCGCTCGGCGCTGTTCTACGCGCGCTGGTACCCGAGCAAGTGGATCGGCTGGGGGCGGTGGCCGCGCTACGCGGAGTTCGGGAATCTGGCTCCGCACCTGCGCTTCGTCGAGCAGGCCTCGCGGCGCCTGGCGCGAGCGCAGTTCCACCTGATGGTCCGGCACGGCCCGGCGCTCGAGAAGAAGCAGGCGCTCCTGTTCCGCTGCGTCGACATCGGGGCCGAGCTGTTCGCGATGGCCGCCATCTGCGTGCGCGCGAAGCGCGACGCGCGCCGCGGCGAGCAGGCGAACGCCGCAGAGCTCGCGCACCTGTTCTGTATGGACGCCCGGCGGCGGGTGGAGCAGCTGTTCGAAGCGCTCCGGTCCAACAGCGACCCCGAGGCGTACCGGCTGGCGCGCGGCGTGCTCGACAAGCGCTACGAATGGCTCGAGGACGGCATCGTCGAGGCGCCGGAAGCTCCCGTGGAAAGCCGCGAGGCGCAGGCCGCGAGCTGAGCCGGCCATGAGGCGGACGGGGCGAGCCGGGCAGGCACACGGGATCGCGCCGCCCGCCGATTCCGCGGGCCCGGTCCAGCCCGCGCCAGGTGCGGCCCGGCGGCGCGCTCCCGTCCTCCTGCTCGGCGCGCTCGCGCTCGGCGTGCCGGCGTTCGCCTCCGGCGCCGGCCCCGCGCTCGCCGCGGCCGGGCACAGCGCGATCCTGCCGCAGGGCATCGTGCTCCGCCCGCGCGACGGCGACACGCGGTTCGTCCTCGAGCCCGGCGGCCCGTTTGCGGCGTTGATCTTCCGCGACGACACGCACGTCGACCACATCGGCCTCGTCTACGTGGCGGCGATGCAGGCCGAGCGCGACAGCGCGTGGACCGCCGACGATCGGTTCTGGCAGGAGCCGCTGTGGTCCGCGGACGTGAACGCGCTGGTGTGGAGCCCGGACGGCGGCGCGCTCTACGTGTCGACCGGCGATCGCGGCAGCGGGGGAGTGTTCCGGCTCGACCTCCGCTCGCGGCGGTCGAGCCGGCTGTGGCCGAGCGACCTGACCTCGCCCGCGGAGCAGGGCCAAGGGCGATCGTGCGAGATCATGCACGCCGATCCCGAGCGCCGCGTGCTCAGCGTGCGTTACCAGGCCGCCGCCGAGCGCGCCCCGATCGAGGTGGATGTGCGGATGGAGTGAAGGCGCCCCCCGGAGACGCGCCCGTAGCCCCGATCATCGGTGCTCCGGCACCGGCGGGGCCCGTCGCAGCGCCGGCAGCGCCGGCGGGTCCCATTGCCCCCGCCCTCCGGCTGGGGCACAATACCTCGCTGACCGCGGCCAGGGAGGCTGGCGGGCGCGGGCGCAGTGACCCGCAGAGTGCGTCCGCCCGGCCGTGCGGCCCTCACGGACGCCGGAACTCACGACCAGGAAGGGTTTCCCACCGACTCGAGTGGCTTCGTCCATTTCCCATAATCGACAGCGCCAGATCCTCGCCATCCTGCTCGCGGCGCTGGCGCTGCTCTCGCTCGCAAGCCTCGTCACCTTTGCGCGGCCGGTGGCCGGCATTCCGCCGTGGACCACGGACAACGCGTGCGGACCGGTCGGGGCCGCGCTGTCCTATGGCCTGGTGTGGGCGTTCGGCCGGTTCGCGGCGTACGGTGTTCCGTTCCTGGCGCTCCTCTGGAGCTGGAACCGGATCCGCGGTCACCCGGTCCCACCGCTCGTCCTGCGAAGCCTGATCGGCACGCTCCTGGCTTTCGAGCTGTGCACGCTGTTCGGCCTCGCCGGGCTGGACCGCTGGAGCCTGACCGGGACCTGGGGCGTCGCCACCGCGATGACGCTGCACGCGGCTCTCGGCGACGTCGGCTCGTGGGTGGTGGGGCTCGCGCTCTCCGGCGTGACGTTGCTCGCCGCGAGCGAGCTCGGCTTTCACTGGATCGCGGGTTTCGCTCGCGCGGTGTTCGTGATCCCCGCGCGCGCGCTTGCGGCCGCCCTGTACGGCCCCCGGTCCGGAAAGGCGGGGCGGGCCAAGGCTCCGAGGGTGGTGCGCGGGAAGAGCGACGCGGCCGCGCGCGACGGGGGGAAGTCCGCACCGGCCCCGGCGTGGGCTGCGGGTGCCCCCAGGCCCGCGAACGGCGATGGCGGCCCGTTTGCCCTCGAGACCGACGCCAACAACCAGATCCGGCTGCCGCTCCCGGGCTTGAGGCCGGTGGAGCCCAAGTCCAAGCCCGCGCGCCCGCCCGCCGGGGTTGCGCCTCAGGAACAGGAAGGTCTGAGCGCAGCGGCGGCCGCTGCCGCCGACCATGCGTTCCCCCCGCTCGGGCTCCTGGGGATGGCCACTCAGCCCGAGGACCTGATCACCGCCGCCGACCTCACGCGCGAAGCGAACTTGCTCGTGAGCAAGCTCGCCGATTTCGGGATCGAGGGCCGCGTCACGGAGATCCACCCGGGCCCGGTCATCACCACGTTCGAGGTCGCGCCGGCGGCGGGAGTCAAGGTCAACCAGATCGTGTCGCGCGAGGACGATCTCGCGCTCGCGCTCAGGGCCCAGCGCATCCGGATCCTCGCGCCGATCCCGGGCAAGGGAGCGGTCGGGGTCGAGATTCCGAACCGCAACCGCCGTACGGTGTATCTGCGGGAAGTGCTGTCCTCCTCGGCCTACGAGACCAGCGACGCCGCCCTCAAGCTTCCGCTGGGCGTCGATGTCGTGGGCCACCCGTTCGTCACGGATCTCACGAAGATGCCTCACGTCCTGGTCGCGGGCGCCACGGGCTCGGGAAAGAGCGTGTGCCTGAACGCGATCATCACCGGGCTCCTGTTCCAGCACGGGCCGGCCACGCTGCGCATGCTGATGGTGGATCCCAAGATGCTCGAGCTTTCGGCCTACAACGGCATCCCGCACCTCGTAATGCCGGTCGTGACGGAACCGAAGCGGGCGAGCCGCGCGCTGCGATGGGCGGTGTCCGAGATGGAGAAACGCTACAAGCTGATGGCCACGTGCGGCGCGCGCAACATCTGGGCTTACAACGACAAGGTGGCGGCCGGCCTCGTGCCGCGCGGCCCCGCGCACGCCGACGGCGGCGACCCGGCGGCCCCGGAGCGGCTGTCGTACGTCGTGATCGTGATCGACGAGCTCGCCGACCTGATGCTCACCGCACCCGCGGAGATCGAGGAGCCGATCGCGAGGCTGGCGCAGATGGCGCGGGCGGTGGGGATCCACCTCGTGCTCGCGACGCAGCGGCCGTCGGTCGACGTCATCACCGGAGTGATCAAGGCGAACTTTCCCTCGCGGCTCGCGTTCCAGGTGGCGAGCAAGACCGATTCGCGCACCGTGCTCGACATGAACGGCGCCGAGAACCTGCTGGGACACGGCGACATGCTGTTCATGCCCGCCGGCCGGCCCGAGCCCTATCGGATCCACGGCTGCTACGTGACGGAGGAGGAGACCGCGCGCGTCGTCGAGTTCTGGAAGGCGAAGGTCATGCCGGCGCTGCTGGCCCCCGGCGCCGAGCCCGCGCCCCCGCCGCTCGCGACCCGGCCGGAGCTGTCGGAGGCCGACGAGGACGACGCAGCCCAGGACGAGGCGGACGACGAGCTGCTCCGTGACGCGGCGAGGCTCGTGATCACGCACCAGCAAGGCTCCACATCGCTGCTCCAGCGCAGGCTCAAGGTGGGCTATTCGCGCGCCGGCCGGCTGATGGACCAGCTCGAGCAAATGGGCGTGGTGGGCCCGTTCCAGGGCAGCAAGGCGCGTGACGTGCTGGTGGACGAGCGCTGGATCGAGGACCGGTTCGGCTCATGAGGCGACATCCCGAGCGGGCATCCCGCGCCGCACAGCGGGGCACGGGGGCGGCCGGCGCACGCGCGCCGCGGCGCACGGCACTGCGCCGCGCCCCGCCGGCGCTCGCGTTCGTGACGCTGGGTTGTCCCAAGAACACGGTCGACTCGGAGCACATGCTCGCGCTTCTCGTGCAAGACGGGTTCCGCACCGTGGCCGCGGTCGAGCACGCCGACGTCGCGGTCGTGAACACCTGTGCATTCCTGAGCAGCGCGGTGCGCGAGTCGAAGGACACGATCGCGCGCGTGGCCGAGCTCAAGCGCGCCGGGCGGCTCAAGGCTCTGCTCGTCACCGGCTGCCTCGCTCAGCGCGCCGGGGCGTCGCTCCTGTCCGAGTTCCCGGAAGTCGATGTCGTGCTCGGCACCGGGCAGTGGCGCGAGGTCGCGCGGGCCGCGCGGCACGTGCTGGACGGGGGAGCGCCCCGCATCGCCCGCACGGCGCGGCCCGGGGGCGCGCTCGAGTCGCTCGCGCCGCGCGCGCTGTCGACCCCGCGCCACATCGCCTACCTCAAGATCTCGGAAGGGTGCGACCACCGCTGCACGTTCTGCATCATCCCGCGGCTGCGCGGCGACCAGCGCAGCAAGCCGCTGGAAGCGCTGGTCGCCGAAGCCGGACGGCTGGCCGAGCTGGGCGTGCGCGAGCTGAACCTGATCGGGCAGGACACGACCGGCTACGGCACGGACCTGCCGGGAAAGCCGACGCTCGCCGACCTGCTGGAATCGCTCGACCGGATCGAGGGCCTCGACTGGATCCGGGTGCAATACGCCTACCCCCGGGGCTTCAGCGACCGGCTCATCGAGGTGTGGGCCAACGCGAAGCGCGTCGTGCCCTACGTCGACATGCCGCTGCAGCACATCGCGCAGGACATGCTGCGCACGATGGCGCGCGGGATGGGCGAGCGCGACACTCGCGCGCTGGTGCGCCGCATCCGCCAGGGAATCCCGGGAGTGTCGCTGCGCACCAACTTCATCGTCGGGTTCCCGGGCGAGACGGAGCAGCACTTCGACACGCTGTGCCGTTACGTCGAGGAAGAGCCGTTCGATCACGTCGTCGTGTTCACGTACGAGCGCGAGCCCGAGACGCCGTCCTACGCCATGACGCCGCGGATCGCGATCCAGGACCGGCGCCGCCGGCGCGCCCGGCTGCTCGCGCTGCAGCAGCGGCTGTCGCGCGAGCGGCTGGCTCGCCGCGTCGGTTCGAGCCTCCCGGTGATGATCGACCGCCCCGCCGCTCGCGGCCAGTGGGCGGCGCGCCATGCGGGGCAGGCGTTCGAGGTCGACGGCGGCGTGGTGGTGGACGGCGAGGGGCTCGCTCCCGGCGGGATCGTCGAGGTCCGCGTGACCGGCGCCTCGGCCTACGACCTGTTCGCGCATCACGAACCCGCGCGCCGCGAGCTCGCGATCGTGGGGGGACGTGGGTGATCCGGATGCGCCGGCGCGGCGTTGCAACGTTCCCGCGCACCTCGATGTCGGCGGGAGCCAGGGCGGCGCGGGCGCTCGCCGTCGCGGGTTTCCTCGCTCTGGCCGCCGTACCGGCGCACGCCAAGAAGTTTCGCTACTCCGCCGGCCCCAAGCCGCCGGCCGACACGCTGCTGTCAGTGAGCCAGCTCGAGCTCGAGCCGGTGCGCGAGCGCGGGCCGCGGGTGCCGCCGACCAACCTGCAGCTCGTGAGCCTGGTGGCGAACCAGGCGATCGAGCGTGCCATGGCCGACGTCCCGCTCGGCCGCGGCAAGGAGGTCCTGATCGCGCCGGCGGAATCGCATCCGCTCAATTTCGTGGTCGAGCACGCGATCCTGCGCCAGCTCTCCAAGCGCGGTGTGGTGGCGCTGGTGCGCCGCTCGGTGGTGCCCGACTCGAGCCTGGTGGCGCTGGATCCCGCCGACCTGCGTCCGGTCCTCGACTACCAGCTCGCCTCGGCGCGCGTCACCTATCTCCGGCTGCGCGGCTTCCTGCCGGGACGGGTCAAGCTCGAGCGCCAGGCGCTGGTCGAAGGGCGCCTGACGCTGCGCGACCCCTCCACGTCCCGGGTGCTGTGGACCGGAGACGCGAGCTGGAACCTGGTCGACACGTTCCCGCGCGCGCAGCTTCCGCTGGTGGAGGACGAGCGCTTCAGCGATCTCAAGGGCGCGATTCCCGAGCGCAACCTCAGCAAGGTGTTCGAGCCGGTGGTCGTGGTCGGCGTCGTCGCTGGGCTGGTGGCGCTGTTCTTCGAGAACCGGCCGTGACGAGATGAGTGGCGTGCGATCGCGGTGGAGATGGGGGATGGCGGCGGCGTTGCTCCTGACCGCGGGCTGCGGGGCGCACACGCTGCCCGCGATCCATTCCGAGGCCGAGCGGCTGCAGGTGGCGCGGCGGATGCTCGACGAGCACGAGTGGTCGCAGGCCAACGAGCTGCTCAAGACCTACGTCGACACCGACGCCGGCAGCGCCGACGTCGACCAGGCGATCTACCTGCTCGGGCTGAGCTATCTCAAGATGAAGGAGTGGGCCTCGGCGCAGGTGGAGTTCGAGCGGTTGCTGCGCGATTATCCGGAGAGCGACTCCAGCGGCTCCGCCTCGTTCCGGCTCGGCGAGGCGCTGTTCGGCCAGTCGCGCGGGCCGGATTTCGATCAGGAGTTCACGCTCAAGGCGCTCCAGCAATGGGAGAGCTATCGCCAGAGCTACCCCGGCCACTGGCTGCAGCCCGAGGCCGCGCGCCGCATCGCAGAGACGCGTTCGCGCCTGGCGCAAAAGCTGCTGAACACCGGCAAGCTCTACCTCAAGCTCAAGCTGGGGGAGCCGGCGCGCGTCTACTTCCAGCGCGTGCTCGACGAGTACGGCGACGCGCCGCAGGCGGGGGAAGCGACGATCGGGCTCGCGCTCGCCGAGGCGATCCTGGGAAAGAAGCAGCGGGCGGTGGAGCGCTTGAAGGAGATCGAGACCCAGTTCCAAGGCCAGCCGATCGCGGCGCGCGCCGCGAAGGAGCGCGCGCGCTTGAAGGAATGAAGCCGGCAGCCGCGGTCCGTCCCCCTCGCACCTCGAGGGGCGCGCGGACCGCCCGGGCGCTGCGGCTCGGCATGCTGGGCGGCACGTTCGATCCGCCGCACGTCGGGCACCTCGCGATCGCCGAATGGGCCCGGGAGCAGCTCGAGCTCGACCGCGTGATCTTCGTCCCCTCCGGCACGCCTCCCCACAAGGCCGGCCGGGTGCTGTCGCAGGCCGCGGCGCGCCTCGCCATGATCCGGCTCGCCGCGCGCGGCAACCCGGCGTTCGAGGTGTCGCCGATCGAGATTCGCCGCCGCGGGCCCTCGTTCACGATCGACACCGTTCGCGCGCTGCGCCTCGAGCACCCGGCGAGCCGCCTGTTCCTGATCCTCGGTGCCGACAGCCTCGAGGAGTTCCACACCTGGCGCGACCCCGATGCCATCGCCGCCGAGGCCACGCTGGCCGTCGCGCGCCGCCCCGACGCCGGCCGGCCGCCGCAGCACCGGGTCCGCTCCCGGCGCTTCGTCCGCTCCGTCGTATGGCTCGACAACCCTGGGCTCGACCTGTCGTCGAGCGCGATCCGCGCGCGCGCCCGACGCGGGCGGTCACTGCGTTACCTCGTTCCCGAAACCGTCACCCGCTACATCACCCGCCGGCGGCTGTACCGGGGGCGGCCGTGAGCTACGAGCCGCGGCAGTTCTGGGAGCAACGGCTGCGCGAGCACTTCGATCTGCGCGGCACCGGCGAGACCGGCCTGTCCCTGGCCTACAACCGCGCCTGCTATGCGCTGCGCCGCGAGGTGCTGGAGCGAGCGCTGCGCGAAGCGCACGTCGCGCTGGCGGGCGCGAGCGTGCTCGACGTCGGGTGCGGCACCGGGTTCTTCACGAACTTCTACCTGGAGCGGGGCGCGCGCGTGACGGGGATCGACATCGCCGCGGCGTCCGTGGAGCGGCTGGCGGCGGAGTTCCCCGAGGCGCGCTTCGTGCGGGCCGACGTGGGGGAGGAGGAGATCGCGGAGCGGTACGATCTCGTCAACATGTTCGACGTGTCGTTCCACATCACCGACGACTGGCGCTGGGAGTTCGCGGTGCGGAACGGGGCGGGCGGGGGGTGGGGGGGGGTCGTGGTGATTTCCACGGCAGCAG
>Ga0066709_100006113_pt1 | contig 10097 bp, 9 predicted proteins | sample GraSoiAngelo_158_FD_79665 | JGI IMG/M metagenome (GOLD analysis project Ga0066709, IMG submission 79665) | Grasslands soil microbial communities from the Angelo Coastal Reserve, California, USA - 14_1009_16_30cm | ecosystem: Environmental > Terrestrial > Soil > Grasslands | place: USA... | reverse complement strand
GTCGGACAACGTCGACCTGCTCCTCGTCGACTCCAAGCTCCTGTACAACGAAGTCGAGCAGTACTTGAAGCAGATCGACCCCGAGCTGTTGCCCAGGGTCAAGCTGTACACCGCCGAGACTCCACTCTTCGACGAATACGACGTCGAGGCGGAAATCCGCAACCTCTTCAAGCAGCGGGTGGACCTGCCGACCGGCGGCTATCTCATCATTCAGCCGACGGAAGCCCTGATCTCCATCGACGTGAACACGGGCCGCTATACGGGCAAGCGGGACCCGGAAAGCACGATCCTGCGCACCAATCTCGAGGCGGCGCGCGAAGTGGCGCGCCAGCTTCGGCTGCGCGACATCGGCGGGATCATCGTGGTCGACTTCATCGACATGGAAACGCGCTCCAATCGGGACAAGGTGCTCCAGGAGCTGCGCACCCACCTCGGCCATGACCGGGCGCGCACCCGCGCCTTCGCCGTCTCGGAGCTCGGCCTGATCGAAATGACCCGCCAGCGCGTGCGGCCGTCGCTGTGGCAGTCGATGACGACGGAATGCCCGACGTGCACCGGGACCGGCCGCGTCTTCCGGCCCGAGGTCGTCGTTCGCCGCATGGAGCGTTCCCTCAAGCGCGCCGGCGCGGACCACAAGGAGCGCCAACTGTCCGTGCGGTTGCATCCCGAGGTGGCGCTCTATTTGGTGGAGCAGGAGCCTAACTTCCTGCGTCAGTTGGAGAAGCAAACGGGGCTCGAGCTCGAGGTGCGTGACGACCCGATGATGCGGCTCGACGAGTTCCGGATGATGGCCCGCCCGGCGGGTCGGGACGTCACCGAACAGTATGCCGTGGCTTGACTAACCGATTGTCCCTGTTTAGGTTCCGGCCCCTATGTCATACGCAATATTTACGACCGGTGGTGCCCAGTTCCGGGCCGAGCCCGGCGTCACCATCAAGGTGCCGCTGCTCGACGCCAAACCCGGGGACGAGGTGTCGTTCGACAACGTCCTCCTGGCCAGCGACGGCAAGAACGTCCAGACGGGTGCGCCGAAGGTGAAGGGTGCCAAGGTCACCGCCGAGGTCGTGCGGCACGGCAAGGGCAAGAAGATCCGGATTTTCCGCTTCGCCCGCCGCACCGGCTATCGCCGCCACGCGGGGCACCGGCAGGACTTTACCGAAATCAAGATCGCCGACGTGAAGGTCGGCTGAGGATCGCATGGCTCATAAGAAGGGCGTCGGCTCCTCGCGCAACGGGCGCGACTCGAATCCGAAATACCTCGGCGTGAAACGCTTCGGCGGGGAATTCGTCAGGGCCGGCACCATCATCGTGATTCAACGCGGCACGAAGTTCCATCCGGGAAGGAACGTGCGGCGGGCCTCCAACGACACGCTGTTCACGACCATCGACGGTCACGTGAAATTCGAGCACAAGAACAAGCAGCGTTTTCAGGTCAGCGTCTATCCCGTAACGACTGAGGCCGCCAAGAACTAGGCGGCCTCGATGGTTTTAGTACTTGGGCGGTAGTGTTCGGTACCGCTCCAGCAACTCCGTTTGTCTGCTTCGCAACGGAATATCCCGCCCTCTGATGAAAACGTGTTCTACTCCGGTGGAGAAATCGAACGGATCACCCGTCCACACGACGACATTCGCGACCTTCCCCGGTTCTAAAGACCCGTAGCGGTCCGCCACTCCGAAAACCTCCGCCGGCGTGAGCGTCACAGCCCGCAGCGCCTGCTCCCACGACATCCCCGTCGCCACCGCGTTGCCGGCCTGCTGGCGCAGGTCGCGGGTGTTCTCGGTCGCCGTCTCCATCAGGCTCACCTTCACGCCGCCCTTGCTGAGGAGCGCCGCGTTCTCGTAGCGAATGCCAAGGGCATCGTACGACGGAATGTTGTCGAGCGGCTCGACGAGGACGGGCACACCCGCCGCGGCGATCTCACCGGGAATCATCCATGCTTCGGCCGCTCCCGCGAGAATCAGGCGCAGCTTGAACTCGCGCGCGATCCGGAGCGCGGTCTCGATGTCGCTGCGGCGATTGGCCACGACAATCAGCGCCAGCTCACCGCGCAACACCGGCTGTAGCGCGTCGAGGTCCGCCGCGCTCGCACTCAGATCCTGGATCTGGCGACGCCGGTAATCGGCACGCCGCGTGGCGTACTCACGCGCGTCGTTCAGCACCCGGCGCAGGCGCTGAGCCACGCCCGCCCGCGATCCGCCGCCCGCTTCCTTCGAGCCTTCGCTCAAGTCGGCGACCATCGCCGCGGGCGACTTCACCCGCATCGCCTCGATCGTCGCGCCGTCGAGATCGATCAGCACCGCCTGTCCCCAGATGAGGCTGCCATTCGGCACCGCGAGCGTCGTGGTGACGCCCTCCATGCGGTTCACGGCGATCAACGTCGAGGCCGGATTGATCCCTTCCAGCACGTTGAACGCGGCCGCGACCTCGTTCCCCCGCAGCGTGTATTCGTTGGTGTTCTGTACCGCGCCGATTTCGCGCAGTCCCATCTGGCCCGCACCGTCGATCAAGCCCGGGGTCACCCATTTCCCCGACGCATCGATGCGGGTGGCGCCGGCCGGCACGGCGACGTTGGTTCCGACGGCGGCGATCCGACCGTCACGAATCAGCACCGTCGCGTTCTCAATCTTCGGTCCCGAGACCGGGTAGACCGTTCCGCCGGTGATCGCGATTGTCTGGGCGAGCAGGAAGGCAATCATGGCTGCCCCAGGGTGAAATCCGTCTTGGGCTGATGCGCGGGATCGTTGCGGTCGTACACCAACCAGCCGTCGTTGTAGACCTGCAGCGCGCGGGCATATACCGACAACGGATCGGCTGACCAGAGCACGACGTCCGCCATCTTGCCGGGCTCGAGCGTGCCGACGATGGAGTCGAGGCCCAGCACCCACGCCGGGTTGGCGGTGAACCAGCGCACGGCCTGATCGCGCGTGATAGGAATCCCCGCGCGCCGGCCGTGGTACATCGCCTTCGCCGCCTCCTGATTGAGGCGCTGGATCCCCGACGCATCGTCGGAGTGGATCACGACCCGGCCACCAGCTTGCTGCACCAGCGCGGCGTTCTCGTAGATCCCATCCATCGCTTCTTCCTTGAAGCCCCACCAGTCCGACCAGATCGACACCGCGGTGCCTTCCCGCGCCAACACGTCCGCGATCTTGTACGCCTCGACCGCGTGATGGAACGAGCGGATCTTGAAACCGAACTCGTGCGCGAGATCTAGCATCTGCATCATCTCGTCGGCACGGTAGCAGTGATTCTGGACGTAGATGTTGCCGCGCAACACCTCCGCGAGTGACTCGTTGCGGAGATTGCGCTCCGGGGAATCGCCCTCGTGGTCCTTGTTCCATTTGTCCCAGCGCCGCCGGTACAGCTGCGCCTGAATGAAGGCGGCGCGATAACCGGCCATGTTGCCCATGCGTGTCGAGGGGCCGCCGCGTTGGCCGTAGACGCGCTTGGGGTTCTCGCCGCAGGCCATCTTCAGCCCATAGTGCGCACCGGGAAACTTCATCTCCTGCACCGACCGGGCCGGGATCAGCTTCAAGACGGCGCTGCGCCCCCCGATCAGATTCGCCGAGCCGGGAAGCGCCTGAATCGTCGTCACCCCGCCGGCGATCGCCAGGGGGATCTGCGGATCCTGCGGCCAGAATGAGTGTTCGGCCCACACCTCGGCGGTGACGGGATTCGTCGCCTCGTTGCCGTCCGACTCCGCGAACGTGCCCGGAGCGGCGTACACGCCGAGGTGCGAGTGCGTATCGATCACGCCGGGCGTCACCCATTTGCCCTTGCCGTCTACGACCGTCGCATCGCTCGGCGCCTCGACGTTCGTCCCGACGGCGACAATCCGGCCGTCGCGAAACAGAATCGAGCCACTCTGAATCTCCTGGCCCGTCGCCGTCATGATCGTCGCGTTGCGGATCAGCACGGGAGGGGTGGGGTGGCGCTGGTAGGTGGAGGGATACTGGGGGCCCAATCCTACGGTGTCCTGAAGGGCGGTGGAGGTTGTCGAGGGTTTGACGGCGGGCGGTGCATTCTGGGGACTCGCTGTATTGCCAGCGGTCCGCGCCGCACCCGATGCACAACCCGCCGCGAGCAAGATCAGGCCCAACCCGACCGACAGATGACGCATGGTCAGATCTCCCTATTTCACGAGTTCGAACACCAGCGGCGCGCCCGTCGGCGCGATGCGCACCAGCCGCCGCGGCGCCTGCTGGGTGACGTGCATGACCACGGGCAGCTGCATACCAGACAGCTCGAGGCGATAGGCCGGAAACGTTCCCGCCGGCACCGTGACATTTTCGACGCCCGCGACTTTCACGGTGACGACCTTGGACGCCCCTTCGCCCGACGAGAAGACGTTGAGGTTGAATGTCTTTCCTGCCTCGAGCGGCAGCGCGGCGAGCAACACCCCCAACGCGTTATCGTCGATCGTGCCCGGGGGGGCCGTGGTGTCCACCGTGATCGGTTTCGGCGCGCCCGTGGGCTGCGGCGCCATCGCGGTTCCTTTGACGCGGCCCTCGGCGTACGTCAAATGGATTTCGGTCTGCTGACCTTGAACCATGCCGGTCTGATTGGTGCGCCGCATCGTGAGATCGGCGTTCAGGACGACCGTCGACCGCTGTTGGAATGGGCCGATCGTCGTTGCTTCGGTATACACGATCGAATCCCCGGCGACATCGACCTTCGAGAGTTGTCCGCCATACACCGTGCCCTGGACCAGCGCCTGGAAACTGTCGGTGCGCGCCACGATCTGGCTGCGGTCGAACGAGACCGGACCGCCGGTGGGGTTGAGCTCGGCCGGATCGCGCGGCCGGCCCTCGATATCCACCAGGCGGACCGGCGCAATCGTCTTCAGCTTGTCGTACAGCGACTTGGCGTCGCCGACAACGACGATCGTCAGCGCGTTGCGGCGAAACACCCGCTGCGCGGCGGCGCGCGCCCGCGTGCCGCTCACGCCCGCCAGGCGATCGCGATAGCGCTGCAGATAGTCGGAGCCGAGACCGAGGAGCCGGGCGGTCGTGACGACGGCGGCGATCTGGCGAGGCGTTTCGATCGTCAGCGGGAAGGAGCCCACCAGGAACCCCTTGGCCGCGACCAGCTCGCTGTCGGGAATCGTTTCGGTCCGCACGCGATCGATCTGATGCAGCAGCTCCGTCAACGCGCTGTCGGTGACTTCGGTGCGCCCCTCGAACGTCGCCTCCCAGTAACCGATGCCGCGGGTGCGCCGCAGCGAGGCATAGGAGCCGTACGTCCAGCTCTTCTGCTCGCGCAAAATCATGAACAGGCGCGAGTCCGAGCCGCCTCCCAGGACGTGGGCGGCGATGCGCGCCGCGTAGTAGCCGGTGTCGATCGGCAGGAACGTCGTGTTCCCGATGACGATGTTCGATTGCACCGAGCCGGGCCGGTTCACCAGGAGAATGTCGGTCGCGCGTTTGGCTGGAGCGGCGGGAGTCGGCGGCGTCGCAGCGGCTCCGCCCCGCCACGAGCCGAATGCGCTGGCCGCGAGCTCGCGCGCACGCGGCAGCGTGATGTCGCCGGCCACGACCAGCAACGAGCCGCCCGGCCGGATGCGCCGTGCAGCGAACGCGACGATGTCATTGCGCGTAATTGCCTTGTACGCCGCGACACTCGTGTTCCTGCCGTACGGATTGCGGCCGTAGATCTCCTTCTGGAACGCGCGCGCGGCGACGTTGTCCGGCTGCGACAGCTCGACCTCGAGCGACGAGAGGAACCGGGTCCGCGCCAGCTCCAGCTCCTGGTCGGAGAACGTCGACCGCCGGCTGACGTCGCCGAGCAGGGCAAAGGCCAGCTCCGCGTAATCACTCAGCCCGTCGGTGGAGATGGTGAGGAAGTCGTCGCCGGCACTCGCCCCGATCGTCCCACCCACCCCTTCGATTTCCGCCGCGATCTGGTCGGCGCTGCGGGTGGGCGTGCCTTTGGTCAGCAGCTCCGCGACCAGACCCGCCACTCCTTCCTTCCCGGGAGGGTCGTAGACGTTGCCGGCGCGGAAGCTCAGGCTCACCGACAGCGTTGGTTGCTCGTGGTTCTCGACCAGCAGCAACGTCATGCCATTGGGGAGCGCGACATCCTGGAAGGGCGGGAAGCGCACGGGCCGCAGCCGCGCCGGAGCGGGTGGACGGGCGGGGAACTGGTCCTGCCCGGCTAGGCGGTTAAGCGGTTGGGCGGTTAGAAACAGAACCGCGCTCCCGCCAACCGCCAAACCGCCAAACCGCCAAACCGCCCTCATTGCCCACCGCCACTCGCCGGCCCCGCCCCCGCTCGCACGATCAACCGTGTGAGGTTGCCCGGCTCGAGGTACCTGCCCGCGACGCGTTTCACGTCATCACTCGTGACCGCGAGCAGCTTGTCGAGATCGGTGTTGATCTCGTCGACGGAATTGTGAAACGTGCGATAGTGGTGCAGCTCTTCGGCCTTGCCCAACGTCGTCTCCCGGTTGCCGATGAATCCCGCCCGCAACGCATTCTTCGCTTTGTCGAGCTCGGCGGCGGAGATGCCGTAGGTCCGGATGCTGTCGAGCTGTACGGCAATGAGGCTGTCCATCCGGTCCGCCGAGACGCCTTGGTTCACGATGCCGTACGCCACCCAGACTCCCGGACCGTTGCGCGATCCGAACGGATTGAGGATCGCGCCGGTCGCCACGGCCGCCTTTTCACGCCGCACCACGGCGACGTTGAGGCGCGAGCTCTCCCCCTGCCCGACGATGATGTTGAGCACTTCGAGCGCCGGCGTGTCGGCGCTGCGATGCTCCGGCACGCGATAGATGCGCAGCACCGCGTCGAGGTTGGCGTGCGCGTCGTGCACCTCATGCCGCGCCGGAGCCCCCCCCGCCGACGCCTCGCAACGCGGAGCCTCGGGGGCCGGATGACTCGGCACGCCCGCGAAATACTGATTGACGAGCGTGCGCAGCTGCCCGGGGACGAAGTCGCCGACCACGACGAGCGTCGCATTGTTGGGCGCGTAGTACGTATCGAAGAACGCCTGCACGTCGGGCAGCTTCGCGGCGTCGAGATCGGCCATCGAGCCGATGACGGTGTGCGCGTAGGAGAAGCACGTCGTGCTGTCGAACGGCCAGGTCAACCCGTCGGTGAACGCGGTCTGGTACGGTTGGTTGTCAACCCGCAGCCGGCGCTCTTCTTTCACGGCCTGGCGCTGGTTCTCGAAGTTCTCTTCCGTGATGGCGAGCGAGCGCATCCGGTCCGCTTCGGCCCAGAGCGCGAGGTTGAGGCGGTTCGATGGGACCGTTTCCCAATAGTTGGTGCGGTCCTCGGCGGTGCTGCCGTTGAAGTCGCCGCCCGCGCGCTCGATCAGTTGGTTGTGCTCGGCCTTTTTGATGTGCGCCGACCCCTGGAACATCATGTGCTCGAACAGGTGCGCGAACCCGGAGTGGCCCGGATGCTCGTTGCGCGAGCCGACCTCGTACCAGACGTCGACCGACACGATCGGCGTCGAGTGGTCCTCCGAATAAATGACGTGCAGACCGTTCGGCAGCGTGAACTGCTCGAAGGGGATCGCTCCGGATTGCGCCAGAAGAGCCACGAAGAGAAGGCTATGCATGCAAGTCTGACTCCGTCGGAAACAGCGCGAGCGCGTTGGTCTCGAGGATGGCCCGCTGCTGCGCTGCAGCGAGCGGCAGGGCCAGGAATTGATCGATGTTTTGGCGCAGATCCTTGACACCCGGGCTGGGCCAGTCGGTGCCCCACAGGACGCGATCCACGATCTCGGTCAGGCGGGGAAAGTACTCCAGCAGCTTGGACGGCGGAATGCCCGAGACATCGAGTCTGACTTGACTATGACGTCTCAGGATGAAAAACGCTTCTTCCATGTAGAGCGGCCGGCCGCCGTGCGCCATCACCAGCTGCAAGTCGGGAAAATCGATCGCGACGTCATCGAGCTCCAGCGGATTGCCGTACTTCGAGCGCGCACCGGGAAAGATCGACGTACCGGTGTGGATCATCACCGGGAGGCCGCGCTCTTCGCACCGCCGGTAAATCTCGCCGAGCGCGGTCAGACCGTCGGTGTAGGCGTTGGCGGGGAATGCCTGATGAGGGGGATGGACCTTGAGCAACCGGATTCCCTGATCGATCAACCGATCGACGTCGCCCGCGGCGTCGCGGGTGTACCGCGCGTGCACGCCGCCGTAGGGAATCAAGCGCTCGGGATTCGCCCTGGCGTACTTTGCGGCGAATGCGTTGGTCGAATCGCCGAATCCCATGATGTCGGGGCTGGGATAGTTGACGAGGCCGATTCGCCATACGCCCGAGCGGTCCATCACCTCGAGCAGCGCGCGCGGGTCGTCCATGATGGAGATGAGGAAGGCCCAATGATCTTCCTTCCCCCTGCGCATCGCCTCCTGGACTTTCGGCTTGAGGTCGCGCCACGGCTGGATGTGAACATGGACGTCGGTGATGCGACTCAATCGCTCCAGGTGTAGAACCCCTTTCCCGTCTTCCGTCCCAACTCTCCCTTTTTCACCTTCTCGCGCAGGATTTTGGGGGGTTCGTACTGCGGCTTGCCGAGCGTCGCATGGAGATACTCCGCGATGGCGAGCCGAACGTCGAGGCCCACCTGATCAGTGAGCTTGAGCGGCCCCATCGGATGGTTGTAGCCCAGCTCCATCGCTTTGTCGATGTCCTCGGCACTGGCGACGCCCTGCTCGAGCATGCGCATCGCCTCGAGGCCCAGCACGACGCCGAGGCGGCTCGACGCAAATCCAGGGGAGTCGCGCACGACAATCGGCTCTTTCCCAACCTGGCGTGTGAATTCCACGGCGCGCTCGACCGCCGGCCGGTTATCCCGTCCGTGAGTCACGACCTCGACCAGCTTCATCATGTGCACCGGATTGAAGAAGTGCATCCCGACCAGGCGACGCGGATGTACCATGGTTGCGGCGATCTCCCCGATCGAGAGCGACGAGGTGTTCGACGCAAGCAGCGCAGTGGCCGGGGCCGCGCGTTCGACCTCCACGAACAGCCGCTGTTTGATGGCGAGATCTTCGGCAACCGCTTCGATCACGATGTCAGCATCGCTCACTGCGACGCGCATCTGGGACTCTGCAAGAATCCGCTTGCGCACCGCGGCGTGATCGTCCGCGGCGAGCTTTCCCCGTTTGACGCCGCTCACGAGCAGGGCTTCGATCCTGTCCAACGCCTGAGGCAGGGCGTCGGCACGGGCATCGGTCAGCCGCACCTCACAACCCGCAAGCGCGGCCACATACGCAATGCCGTGACCCATCGTGCCGGCACCGATGACGGCAACGCGAAGCGGCTTCATGCAGCCCGGGAAGCGTCTACGACCAGGCGGGCGCGCTCAGGATGATTGGTGCAGATCCCATCGACGCCCCAGCGCACGAACCGCTGCATGTCGGCGGGATTGTCGACAGTCCAGGCGATGATCGTCGCTCTCAACCCGTGCACGGTTTTCACCAACGGTTCATCCAACGTCGTCCGCTCCTGCCACAGCGTCTGCGCGGATGCGTCGTCCAACGTCTGCTGCGGATTGCCAGTGGCGACTTCCGCCAGCACTCCGCGCGGCAGGCTCGGCCGCTTCTGACCCAGCCGCCGCACGACGGGGACCACAAAGCTATGTACCGCGTAGCCTGAGGGATTCGGGCCGCTGTCGAGGATCGCGAGCAGTCGGTCGTCCCACTTCGGATCGAGCACCTTGACCTCGACGAAGACCTTGAGCTGGCCGAGCACGTCCAACGCCTGCGCCAGGCTCGGAATCGGCTCACCGTTCGGGAGTTGAAGAGCGGCGAGATCGCGCGCGCGCGCCTGCGCGATCGGCAATCCCATCACGGCCGGGTCATGATGGACGACGAGCGCGCCGTCGATCGTGGCATGGACGTCGAGCTCGACGGCGTCGGCTCCCTGGCCGGCGGCGGCGCGGAACGCGGCCAGGGAGTTCTCCAGCTCGATGCTGGAGGCGCCCCGGTGGGCAATCACCAGGGGCTTCACTGCTGCAGGCTGTCGGCCTTCTTGGGTTCGATCCAGTCCGGCTCTTTCTCGATGTCGTGGACGATCGCGATGTCCTCGGGGCGGGGGAGCACCGACTCGAGATACGCGGGATACTTCGCGGCGTCGAGCGG
>Ga0066709_100006112_pt1 | contig 10098 bp, 11 predicted proteins | sample GraSoiAngelo_158_FD_79665 | JGI IMG/M metagenome (GOLD analysis project Ga0066709, IMG submission 79665) | Grasslands soil microbial communities from the Angelo Coastal Reserve, California, USA - 14_1009_16_30cm | ecosystem: Environmental > Terrestrial > Soil > Grasslands | place: USA... | reverse complement strand
GGGCTCCTGATGGACTGCGACACGACCGGCGTGGAGCCGGATTTCGCGCTCATCAAGTTCAAGAAGCTGGCGGGCGGCGGATCGTTCAAGATCGTGAACCAGAGCGTCCCGCGGGCGTTGAAGAAGCTCGGGTACAAGCCCGACGAGGTCCAGGCCATCGTCGACTACGTGCGCGGCACGGCCACGCTCAAGTCGATCGCCGAGTTCGCGCCCAAGGAGCTCCTCGCGCGCGGCCTCCTCGAGTCGGAGATCGGCAAGGTCGAGAAGAGCCTGGAGTCGGTATTCGACCTGCGGGCGGCGTTCGCGCCGCACGTGCTCGGCGCCGCGTGCCTTTCGCGGCTCGGCCTTGCGGCCACGGCCAAGGGCGAGGTGGTGCTGAAGAAGCTCGGCTACACGACCGAGCAGATCGACGCCGCGTCGCTCACGGTGTGCGGACGCCAGACGGTCGAAGGTGCGCCGTTCCTGCGGCCCGAGCACTACGGCGTCTTCGATTGCGCCAACCGCTGCGGCCCGCTGGGCACCCGGTACATCGAGCCGATGGGCCACGTGCGCATGATGGCGGCGACGCAGCCGTTCCTCTCCGGCGCCATCTCCAAGACCATCAACATGCCGCACGACGCGACGGTCGCCGACGTGGAGGGGATCCACCGCGAGTCATGGCGGCTGGGCCTCAAGGCCATCGCGATCTACCGCGACGGCTGCAAGCAGTCGCAGCCGCTCTCGGCGGGCGACGCGCAGCCGGTGAAGAAGGTTCCCGCGCCCAAGGACGCGAAGGGCATGGCGGAGGCTCTGCTTGCGCTCCTGCCCGAGCTGACGCCTGAGAAGGCGCAGCGGATGGCGGAGGCATGCTTTGCCTCGGTGAGCACGGCGGCGGGCACCGCGCCCTACCGGCTCCTGGCGAGCTCCCGGCGCCGGCTGCCGGCCAAGCGCCACGGGCTCACCCAGGAAGCGAAGGTGGGCGGGAACAAGATCTTCCTGCGCACCGGCGAGTACGAGGACGGGACGCTGGGCGAGATCTTCATCGACATGCACAAGGAGGGCGCCGCTCTTCGCAGCGTGATGAACTGCTTCGCCATGTTGGTCTCCATCGCGCTCCAGTACGGGGTGCCGCTGGAGACCCTGGTCGAGCAGTTCGTCTTCACGCGATTCGAGCCGCAGGGCCCGGTGCAGGGCCACGACCGGGTGAAGTTCGCGACCAGCGTGATCGACTACGTCTTCCGCGCGCTGGGGGTCGAGTACCTGAGCCGCGACGATTTGGCGCACGTGACGCCCGAGGAAGCGGCGGCGACTCCCACCTCCTCGATGGGAGCGGAGCCGGGCTCGCAGTCGGCCAGCCCCGCGGCGGCGGCCAAGGCCTTGCAGAAACCGAATGGCGGCGAGACGCCAGGGCGGAAGGCCGCCTCTCCGCAGGACGAGCTTCTGGGCAAGCTCTCGGGCGATGCGCCGTTCTGCGACGCCTGCGGCCACATCACCGTGCGGAACGGCACCTGCTACAAGTGCCTCAACTGCGGCAACTCGATGGGCTGCTCCTAGCGGCCCCAGGGACGCCGGTACGGACCACCCCTTCCGGACCGGCCCGCCGCTTCCCCCCAAAGCGGCGAACCGAAGGGCGGCCAGGCATCCTGCCCGGCCGCCCTTCGCATTTCCGGCGAGCGCAGAGGCCGGGCGAGCATGCGCATGCTGCCCGTCGGCCCCTCATGGCGTCCGGCCCGGACTGTGCAGATCGTATGTCGGGCAGGAGGGGCGGGCATGGCGAAGGGCTGGCAGGGCGAGTGCGGAATCTCCGACGAGGGAGTGGAGATTCTCGGCTGGGTGGAGGCGCTCCCGCGGGAGGCCCGCCGCGAGCTGGCCGCGACGGTCGAGATGCTCTGCCGGGCGCAGGGATACATCTCGTTGAACGACGAGGTGGTCATGCTCGACGAGGAGAGACGCGCCCGCCAGCCGCGGCGCGCCCGCCGCGCGCGCCGCGACGGTCAGCTGGCGCAGATCATCCGCCACCCCCGCTGGAGCACTCCGGACGAGTGAGCGTAGCCGCGCCCACGGCTCACCGCTGATCGCTTCGCCACTCGTCACGCACGTCCGTCCCGCTACGCGAAAGCTGTTTGCCGAGATCGAACGGCCACACTCCTCCACAGGGCGGTCATCACAGGCAGCGAGGTGGCTGTGGACCGCGGAGAAAAGCTCCCCGTTTCCGCGGTCCGCTGGACTTGGCGGCTGTGGACAACCTGTGGTGCGCCGGTGGGGAATTCCTCAGTGTTGACGAGGGGTTGCATGCTCTGCTAGACCGCACCTCTACCACGGGCGAGCAGGCGCTTTCTTCCTCTTCCTCGCGGAGTCAGACCCCGCAATTACGATGGAGCGCTCGACGTGACGGCGCGGGAGTACATCGAGGGAATCGCCGCTGAGCTGTCGCGGCTGCGCGGGCGGGGGCTCTTGCTCTCGCCGGCCGATGCGCAGCTCGCGCTGTCGTGGCACGCGGCCGGTGTTCCGCTCGCCCAGGTCCAGGCGGAGATCCGGCGGGCACGGCGCCTCAAGGCCCCGGTCGCGCGCGGCGCCGTCGAGGTGGGGCTCTCGCTGCAACTCTTCGAGCCCTCGATCGCGGCGCAGATCCGGCACACGCCGCGCGCGCCCGCCCGCGCACCGGGTCTCGCCTCCGAGCTCTTGCAGGCCGCCCGCGCCCCGAAGCTGGCTGCCCGCGCTGCCTGGGAGTCGCTCGCCCGCAGCGCGGAGGAGATGCTCGCCACCGGAGGCGAGGCGTACTGGGCCGCAGCGCTCGGCGCGCTCCGCGCCGCGCTCCGCGAGCTGCCTCGCCAGAGCGTCCTGCAGCTCGGGCAGGATCTGCGCGCACGCATGGCGCCGCGGCCCGCGGCCATGCCGCGGGCGCGTTACCGCAAGAGCTTGCAGCTGCAGCTCCTCTGCGCTGCCAGCGAGCGCCTCGGTGTTCCGCCCCGCGCCTTCCTCCTCTAGGAGAGCCATGGACCTCGCGCGTACCGCACCGCCTCCGGAAACCTGCTCGACCTGCGGCGGCGACGGCGCCGTCTTCCGCGTGCACGACGGCCGCGCCGTCGCCGAGCCCTGCGCCCACACCCGCGGCTGCCCGTCCTGTAGCGGGAGCGGCCGGGTGTTCGTAACCGACGAGCGCGGCTACTCGGTGGTGCGGGGCTGCGCGTGCGGCGCCGACCCGCGCCGCCTGGCGCTCCTCACCGGGCTGCGCCTCCCGCTCAAGTTCGTCGGGCGGACGCTGGACGGCTACCGGCCGTACCGCTCCGAGCAGGCCCGCGCGCTCGCCCGCGCTCGCCGTTTCGTCGACGAGTTCGTGCCGCAGGCAGCGGGAACGCGCGCCCTGCTCCTGTGCGGGCCGCCCGGGACGGGAAAGACCCACCTTCTCGCCGCCATGCTGCGCGAGCTGGCGCTGCGCAAAGGCGTGCGCGGCCGCTACGAGGAGTTCTTCCTCCTGCTCAGCGACATCCGCGACGGCTTCTCGCGCGGCCTCTCCAGCCGCGAGTGGCTCGAGCCGCTCCGGCAGGTAGAGGTGCTCGCCATCGACGAGATCGGCAAGGGCGGCAAGAACCGCGAGTTCGAGCAGGGCGTGCTCGACGAGATCATCTCCGTCCGCTACAACGCCGGCCGCCCCACCCTGTTGGCGACGAACTATCCGCGCCCCGGCGCTCCCTGGAGCTTCGGCGCGGAAGGCGAGACGCGGGAAACGCTCGAGCAACGCGTCGGGCAGCGCATCTACTCGCGCCTCCACGAGCTGTGCGACCTCGTGGACGTCCTTGGTCCCGACCACCGCCAGGACCAGCACCAGAAGCGCGAGTTGCTCGACGATCAGGAGGCAGCCCATGTCGCAACGGACCGCAGCGCAGTTGAAGCCACTCCCTTCCACGACTCCGCGAGTTCTCCTGGTCGGCCGAGATCTCCACGAGGGTGAGCGGGTGCGGCGCCTGCTCTCCTACGGGCGCGCCGCGGCCCAGGTCGCCGTCTGCAGCTCGCCCTGCGATGCGCGCCGGGCGGTCGCGGCGCACGGAGCGCCCGACGTGTTGGTCCTCGAGGATCGCGCCTGGCCGGCGGTGGACGCCGAGGCGCTCGCGGAGCTGCGCAGGCTCTGCAAGCCGCGGGCGCGCGGCCCCGGGCTCATCCTCTCCCGCCGCTGGGGCGAGCTGCACCGGGGCGAGCAGGTCCCGAAGGGCGTTCCGGTCGTCGAGCGGCCCTACCGCCTCGACGAGCTGGTGCCGGCGCTGCAGCTCGTCCTGCTGCGGAGCCGCGCGTGAACGGAGGGCACTTCTTCCCGCGGCGCCGGGCCGAGGTCGTCGGAGGGATCCTGCAGCGCACGCTCGGCCGGCACGGGCTTGCCCGACGGCTGGATCGGCACGTGCCCGCCGCCGTCTGGGCCGACGCGGTCGGCATCGATCTCGCCTCGCGCGCGCAGCCCGCCTTCCTCTCCGCCGGGACGCTCCACGTCCTGGTCCAGGACCACCGATGGAGGGATCAGATCGACGCCGTGCGGGAGCTGATCATCGAGCGGCTCAACCGGCGCCTCGGCCGCCGCGCCGTCCGCGCGCTGCAGTTCGGTCTGGCGCACGAAGGAGCCCTGCGGCCAGCCACGCAACGGACCGCTGCCGAAGCGCCCCAGAAGTCCGCCCCGGTGGCCGGATCGCACGCCCTCCCTTCCGAGGTCCGGGACGCCTTGCTCCGCGCCGCCGCCGCCGCCTCCCGCCGCCGCCGCAGCTGAGTCTCCTCTCGTGGTAGCTCACGGCCGATGCGGCGGACGCGGCAGAGGAGCGCGCTTCCCAAGCCGAGCGCGGGAGCGGTGGAGGCGCTGGGCCCGTACGCCCGGACGCGGCTGACGGTCCGCGCGCCAGGCGTCGCGCTGCCCCTCGACGTGCCGGCCGACGTCTTCGCGACGCGCGCGATCGACGAGGGCACGCTCCTGCTCCTGCGCAATCTCCCCACCGGCCGGCCGGGATCGCTGCTCGACCTGGGATGCGGATACGGCGCGCTCGGGCTTCCGGTCGCGGCGCGGTTCCCCGAAGCTCGTGCGGTGCTCGTCGACCGCGATCTGCTCGCGGTGCGGGCGGCGGCCCACAACGCGCGCGCGCTGGGGCTCGCCAACGTGGAGGCGCGCCCGGGGCTCGGCTACCGCGATCTCCCCGAGGGCGCGCGGTTCGACCTCGTGCTGTGCAACGTGCCGGCCCGGATCGGACCGCGGGGCGTCGCCTACCTCCTCGAAGCAGGCCGTTCGCTGCTCACGCCCGGCGGAGGGTTGCGCGCGGTGGTCATCCGCGACCTGCGCGACCAGGTCGAGGCGGCGCAGATCGAGGGAGCGCGGGTCGCCGCCTCCGGCAGGAACCACCTCGTCTACTCGGTCCCGCCCGGGCCCTCGCGTTTTTCGCTCCAGGACGAATCAGTCTACGCGCGCGACGAGACGCGCTTCGAGGCCGCGCCCGAGCACGTCCTCGTGCTCTCGCGGCCGCACGACGCGAGCGAGGACCCCGCCCACGGCAAGGCCCTCGCCGCGCTGCTCGACGCTGCGCCCCGCACAGGTCCCCGCACCGTGCTCTCGTTCCGTTGCGGCTACGGCGCCCTGCCGCTCGCCGCGCGCGTCCGCTGGCCGCAGGCGCAAGTGGTCGCGCAGGAGCGCGACCTCCTCGATACCGCCTTCCTCCGGCGCAACGCCGCTGCACTGGGCCTGGGCGGTGACCGGCTGCGCGTGATCGAGGCGCTCTTCCCCTCGGAAGCGCTGCCGGAGGGCGGCGCCGGGCTCGTCCTGGGAGAGGCCTCGTCCGCCGCGGGTCAAGCGGTCTTCGCCCGCGAGCTCCTCGAGGCGCGGCGCCTGCTCGCGCCCGGCGGAGAGGCGCTGGTCCTCGCCTCCGAGAAGCAGGCGCGGGAGTGGCTCCCGGCCGCGGCTTCTTCCGGCGCGTCCGTGCTCCTCCGGCGGGAAGGAGCCTGCGTCCTGCGCATCGCTCGGCCGAAGGGGGCTTGACAGGCGCCGCGGTTCGGTGGTCGCCCGAGGGCGCCGTGGCGGTCCTCCGAGGGAGAAAGGGCTTTACTCGGTCGAGCGTCCTCTGTCAGAGTGCGCCCTGTTTTCGGCAGCAGGGGAGGCCCATTCCAGGAGGAGAAGCCCAAGATGCCCGCTAAGAAGGCAAGGAAGCCCGCCGCCAAGAAGTCCGCCCGCAAGCCCAACGCCGCGTTCATGAAGCCGCTCCAGCCGAGCGCGGCACTCGCCAAGGTCGTCGGCGAACGGCCGCTTCCGCGGACGGAGGTGGTGAAGAAGATCTGGGCCTACGTGAAGAAGAACGGCCTGCAGGACAAGAAGGAGAAGCGCAACATCAACGCGGACGACACCCTCCGCGAGATCTTCGGCGGCAAGAGGACCGTCTCGATGTTCGAGATGACCAAGCTGGTGAACGACAACCTGAAGAGCTAGATGCACGGCGCCGCCCTGTCGGCGGCGACTGATGGTCCGCCGAGGGCGCGCGTCTCCCGAACCGGGGCGCTGCGCCCTCTGGCGCTTCGCGCGGCCAGAATCCGCTTGACGCCGCGAATCCAAAATCGAGAATTCTTCTCCAACTCACCGACCCCGGGAGGAGGAGGACATCCGCATGCCGGATCTGAAGGGAACCAAGACCCACGAGAACCTCAAGGCCGCGTTCGCCGGCGAGAGCCAGGCCAACCGCCGTTACCTGTACTTCGCCAAGCAGGCCGACGTCGAAGGCCGGCCGGACATCGCGGGCCTCTTCCGCGACACCGCCGAAGGCGAGACGGGCCACGCGCACGGCCACCTCGAGTACCTGGAGCAGGTGGGCGATCCTGCCACCGGGGAGCCGATCGGCGATTCCGAGAAGAACCTCGCCGCCGCGGTCGCGGGCGAGACCTACGAGTACACGCAGATGTACCCCGGATTCGCGCGGCAGGCGCGCGACGACGGCTTCACCGAGATTGCCGAGTGGTTCGAGACGCTCGCCAAGGCGGAGAAGTCCCACGCCGGCCGCTTCGCGAAGGGGCTGCAGCAGGTCAAGAGCGAGTAGCCGACTTGAGGCTTCCCATCGCAGATCAGCCGGACTGGTCCCAGGACCCGCACGGGATGGCGTACGACAACCCGCGGTTCTGGGACTCAGGTCACCTCGACTCGGAGGTCCACCGGGTCTTCGAGATCTGCAACGGGTGCCGGCTGTGCTTCAACCTGTGCCCGTCCTTCGACGTCCTCTTCAAGCGGATCGACGCGCTCGATCCGCACCGCGCCGAGGCCGAGGGCAAGCACCTCGAGGGCGGCATGGTGGAGGAGCACGAGGCGAAGAAGCTGCTCGAGCAGGTCGAGGTGCACACCGAAAGCCCGGTGTCGCTCCTCGAGGCCGGCGACAAGGAGCGCGTGGTCGAGCTCTGCTACGAGTGCAAGCTCTGCTTCCCCAAGTGCCCGTACGTCCCGCCGCACGAGTTCGCGGTCGATTTCCCCCGCCTCATGCTGCGCGCCAAGATGGCGCGGGCGAAGGAAGACGGCATCGCGTTCCGCGAACGGTTCCTCGGGGCGACCGACGCGGTGGGCACAGTGATGACGAAGATCGCGCCGATCGCCAACGCGGCCGCGCACAACCGCTTCAATCGCATGCTGATGGAGCACGCCGTCGGCATCCACCGCGACCGCCAGCTTCCCGCCTACGCCGACGAGAGCTTCCTCACCTGGTGGTCGCGGCGCGCGCCGGTCGAGTCGCCCGCCCAGCCGAACGCGAGGGTGGCGGTCTTCGCCACCTGCTACGGAAACTACAACGACCCCGAGATCCCCAAGGCGGCCGTCGAGGTCCTCGAGCACGCCGGCTGCGCGGTGACCTGCCCCGAGCAGGTCTGCTGCGGGATGCCCAAGCTGGATGGCGGCGACCTCGAGGGCGCGCGAGGGCTGGCGCGCAAGAACGTCGAGATGCTCCTTCCCGCGGTGCGCGAGGGCCGCAAGATCGTCAGCCCGGGTCCCAGCTGCACGCTCGTCCTGCGCACCGAGTACCCGGAGCTGGTTGGCACGAGTGAAGCCCGCGAGGTGTCGGAGGCGGTGATGGACCTGTCCGACTTCCTCCTCCAGCAGGCGCGGCACAAGAAGCTGCCAAAAGGGTTCAAAACGCCCATCGGCAAGGTCGCCTACCACGTCGCGTGCCACAACCGCGTGCAGAACCTGGGTTACCGCGGCCGCGATCTACTGAAATGGGCCGGGGCGGACGTGCAGCTCGTGGACCGCTGCTGCGGGATGGACGGCACCTGGGGCATGAAGACCGAATTCTTCCAGGAGTCGTTGAAGGTGGCCGATGCCGCCGCCAACCGGGTCGAGAGCGCCGAGGCCGACGTCGTCTCTTCGGACTGCCCGCTGGCCGGGCTGCAGCTCAAGCAGAAGACGGGGCGGCCGGTCTATCACCCGGTGCGCATCCTGAGGGCGGCGTACCTGGGAGAGCCCTTGCGTTCGCCCAGAGGTGGCGGCGGAGGCGACCTCCCGCCAGCGGAGGACGGTTGATGCGCAAGCTCGAGTTGAAGGATCTGTGGCCCTTGCCCGTCTACGAAGGCGTTCGCCACCAGTTCCGCCGCGAGGTCATCGCGGCGAAGCAGGCGCGGCGCATCACGGTAGGGCCCTTCATGACCTTCGTGTTCGAGAACCGGCTTACGGTGAAGTTCCAGATGCAGGAGATCCTGCGCGCCGAGCGGATCACCGAGGAGGCCCAGCTCCGGGAGGAGCTGGAGGGCTTCAACGAGTTGCTCCCCGGCGGCGGCGAGCTGTCGGCGACGCTCCTCGTCGAGTTGACCGGCAGCGACGGCGAGGTCAAGGCGCAGCTGGCCGGCCTGACCGGACTGGGCGATCATCTGTGGCTCGAGGTCGCCGGCTCCCGTTCCCGCGCCAGGATGGAGGACGGGCGCGACGACGGGCGGCGGATCGCAGCCGTGCAGTACGTCCGTTTCCCCGTTCCCGACCTGTCCGCGCTGCGCCAGGGGCCCGCCGCCCTCGTCGTCGACCATCCCGCCTACACGCACCGGCAGGAGCTCTCGGAGGCGGCGCGCAAATCGCTCGCGCAAGACCTTCTCCCGGAGGCCGCTCGATGAACCGCCGCAAGGACGCCCCGGATCTGGCCGTGCAGGTCGCCGCGTTCGCAGAGCATTGCCGGACGCGCGGATTGTCGGTGACGCGCCAGAGGCTGGCCATCTTCGAGGCGCTGGCCGGCTCGCGCGAGCACCCCAGCGCCGAGGACATCCACCGGGCGGTCCGGCGGCGGCTGCCGCACCTTTCGCTCGCGACCGTGTACAAGAACCTGGAGGCGCTGCGCGACATCGGCGCCGTGAGCGACGTCAACGCCTTGCACGAGCACGGCCGCTACGAGGCCGCCCTGCCCGGCACCGGGGCGGGCACGCCGCACCACCACCTGGTCTGCATCGATTGCCGCAAGGTGGTCGACCTGCACGATTCCCGGCTCGACGACCTGCACGTCTCGGACGTGCAGGGATTCGAGGTGCGCGCGCTGAAGGTGCAGGTCGAAGGCGTCTGCCCCGAGTGCGCCGCGCGCAAGAGGCGTCAGCGCCCGTCGGCGAACAGGATCGTCAGCGCGTCGAGGTGATAAACGATCCGCCCCGGGGTTGTCCCCGAGATGCCGATCACGACGGTCGCCGCGCTGCCGTCCATCTCGAAGTCGTACGCGTAGGGCGTCCACCGCGAGCCGGCGATGCCCGGGGGTTGCACCGCCGGCTGGAGCGCGTCGGCATTGCGCGGCGGAGCGGGCAAAACGCCGACGATGAGCTGGTCCGCGGAGATTGCGTCGCGAGTCCCGGCCACGGCGAAATCCAGGTGCACGACGTGGTGCCCCGCGGTGGAGAGGCTGAAGATCCGCTCCAGCCAGATCTTCCCCGTTCCGTTCGCGTTGTCGAGGAAGAACCTGGCGCTCGACGCGCCGTCATAGGGGACGGCCGGATCGGTAGTGATCGTCCAGGCCTCCTCGGCGCCGCCGGATTCCAGATCCAGGCCGCGCGGCGTCCAGCCCTGCAGCGACCCCTCGAACGAGAAGAAGGCGGATTGTTGCCGCGCAGGCCCGCAGGCGAAAAGGCAGGCGGCGAGCAGCGCGCTCGGGAGGCGCATGC
>Ga0066709_100006111_pt1 | contig 10098 bp, 6 predicted proteins | sample GraSoiAngelo_158_FD_79665 | JGI IMG/M metagenome (GOLD analysis project Ga0066709, IMG submission 79665) | Grasslands soil microbial communities from the Angelo Coastal Reserve, California, USA - 14_1009_16_30cm | ecosystem: Environmental > Terrestrial > Soil > Grasslands | place: USA... | reverse complement strand
TGGCGCGACGGCACCGAGGCCGGGATCAGCGTGACCGACAGCGGGCCGGGCATCCCGCCCGACGAGCTGATCCGGGTGTTCGACCGGTTCTACCGCACCGACACCGCGCGCAGCCGGGTGGTCGACGGCAGCGGGCTGGGCCTGGCGATCGCGCAGGAGATCGTGCACGCCCACCACGGGCGGATCTGGGCCGACCGCGACCCCGACGGCGGCACCCGGGTCTGCTTCGCGCTGCCGCTTCCCGCGGGGTGAGGGTCACACCGGTACGGCCTGCCACATGTCCCGGACCGAGTCGGCCAGCTCGAAGGCCGGACGCCAGCCCAGCACCGCGGTCACCGCGGTCAGGTCGGCCCGCTGCGAGGTCACCGGGCCGGGGCCGGCGCTCTCCTGGACGGTACCGCCGGCCCGGGCCGACATCGCCGCGGCCAGCGTCCGCAGCGCGGTCGCCCGGCCGCTGCCGACGTTGAGCAGCGGCGGCGGCAGCTCCCGGGCGGTGGTCGCGGCCACCACCGCCGCGGCGACGTCGCGCACGTCGACGAAGTCGCGGTACCCGTCCAGCCGGCCCACCGGCGCCGGACCGCCGGTCCGGGCCGCCGCGGTGACCGCCGCCGCGATCCGTCCCGCCACCCCGCCCGCCGGGGTACCCGGACCGAGCGGGTCGAACACCCGCAGCACCACGGCCGGTACCCCCCGCCGGCGCGCGGCCAGTACCAGGTCGGTACCGGCCAGCTTGGTCACCCCGTAGGCGTCCACCGGCCGGGCCGGGGTGGACTCGGCGACCGGGACGCCGACCGGTACCGCGCCGTACTCCGCCGCGCAGCCCAGGTGCACCAGCCGCACCGGGTACGGCAGCCGCCCGGCCGCGTCGAGCAGCGCGGCAACGGTCAGCACGTTGCCGGCCACCAGCGCGGCCGGCTCGCCCGCCGTGGCGCCCGCGCAGTTGACCACGACCGCGGGCGCCGCCACCCGCAGTACCTCGGCGACCTGCGCCGGCGCGGTCGTGGCCAGGTCCAGCCACAGGTCGGCGTGCGCCGCCCGGCGCCCGGCGGTCACCACGTCCAGGTGCGGGTGCGCGCGCAGCGCCGCGTACACGTGCCGGCCCAGGAAACCGGACGCGCCGAGCAGGAGACACCGCACCATCCTGCCCCTCACGGTGAGTTCGTTGCCGCCTGCGACCTGTAGTACCGGTGGGCGTGCCGGTTGGGAATCAGCGTTTCCACTCACCGGAGTCGGGCGAACAACGGCTCCGGATCGGGCAGCCGGTCACCGACCGGGGTGCACTGCCGGGTGATCCGGACCGCGCCGTCGGGCAGGAACGGCGCCAGCTCCTCGCCGACCCGCCGGCAGGCCGCGACCAGTACCGCCAGCTCCGCGTCCAGCCGGGTGGCGGCGCCGGGGTCGCGGGCCAGCTCCCACGGCCGCACCTGTTCCACGTGCCGGTTGGCCGCCTCGACCAGGTGCCCGATCGCGACCGTCGCGCGGCGCAGGTCGAAGTCGGCCAGGGCCGCGTCGACCTGCCCGGATACCGCGTCGGCGAGCGCGGACAGCGTTCCCCGCACGGGCCCGGCCGGGACCACGCCGTCCCGGTACCGGTGCACCATGCTCACCACCCGGTTGACCAGGTTGCCGATCCCGTTGGCGAGATCCTCATCGGCCCGGGCGACGAGCCTGTCCACGGTGAAGTCCGCGTCACCGACCCGGGGCACCTCACGCAGCAGCCACCAGCGCACCGCGTCGGTACCGAAGCGCCCGACCAGGTCCACCGGGTCGATCCCGTTGCCGGTGGACTTGCCGAGCTTGCGGCCGTCGACGGTCAGGTAGTCGTGCACGAGGACGTCGGTCGGCAGCGGTACCCCGGCGGACAGCAGCATCGCCGGCCAGTACACCGCGTGGAACCGCAGCACGCCCTTGCCGACCAGGTGCACCCGGCGGTCGGCGCCCAGCCACCAGTCCCGGTACGCCGCCGCGTCCCCGCCGTAGTCCAGCGCGCTGAGGTAGTTGCCCAGCGCGTCCCACCAGACGTAGACGACCTGGCCGGGATCGTCGGGTACCGGGATGCCCCAGCCGCGCGCCCGCTCCCGCGAACGGGAGATGCTGAAGTCGGCCAGGCCCCCGGCGATGAACGCGAGCACCTCGTTGCGCCGTGCCGCCGGCTCGATCCGCAGCGTGCCGTCGCTGATCAGCTGGTACAGCCGGTCCTGGTACCGGGACAGCCGGAAGAACCAGTTCTCCTCGGCGACCGGCACCGGCTCGGTACCGTGCTCGGGGCAGCGGCCGTCGGGCAGCTCAGCCGGCGGGTAGAACTGCTCGCAGCCCACGCAGTACCGGCCGGTGTAGTGCTTGCGGTACAGGTCGCCGGCCGCGGCGCAGGCCCGCCACAGGCGCTCGACACCGGGCCGGTGCCGCGGGTCCCGGCTGGTCCGGATGAAGTCGTCGAACGACAGCGACAGCGGGCCGTGCAGCGCGGCGAACACGGCGGCGTTGCGGTCCACGAGCTGCGCCGTGGGTACCCCTTCGGCCTGCGCGGCGAGCACGTTCTTGAGTGAGTTGTCGTCGGTGCCGGACAGGAAGCGGACCCGGTCCCCGCGCCGGCGGCGGTGCCGGGCGAGCGCGTCGGCCTGGACCAGTTCGAGCGCGTGCCCCAGGTGCGGCCGCCCGTTGACGTACGGGATGGTCGTGGTGACATAGAAGGTCATCGGGCTCTCCTCAGGGAGGGCGGAGCCCGACGTGAGCAGGCCCCGCGGTGCGGGGCCTGCTGAAGGAAAGACGCGTCCAGCCCCGGCTAGCGGGGCATCATCACCGGAGCGGTCGGACGGGTCATGCCGGAATGGTACGCCTACCCTGTGGGGATGCCGGAACCGCAATTCTGGGATGTGGCGGTGGTGGGCGGCGGGCCGGCCGGTCTCGCCGCCGCCTGCGTCGCGGCCGGTGCCGGCGCCCGGACGCTGGTACTGGAGCGGGCCGTGCACCCGCGGTACAAGACCTGCGGCGGCGGGCTGGTCGGCGCGTCCCTCGCCGCGGTCGCCGCGCTGGGTGTCGCCGGGCCGGTCGGTGCGGTGGCCCGCGACCGGGTACCCGCGGCCACGTTCACCCACGACGGCCGGCGCCGCTTCACCCGCCGCGCGGCCGCGCCGCTGGTCGCGATGGTGCGCCGCGAGGAGTTCGACGACGTGCTGCGCCGGGCCGCGCAGGCGGCGGGCGCGACGGTACGGCAACGCACCACCGTCCGCGCGGTCGAGCAGTCCGCCACCGAGGTGTCGCTGCGGCTGGGCGACGGGTCGGTGGTGCGCGCCGGTACCGTGGTCGGCGCCGACGGCTCCGCCGGTGTCACCGGCCGGCACGTCGGTGTCCACTGTGGACAGGTCGACCTCGGGCTGGAGGTGGAGCTGCCGGTACCCGGGCCGGTCCGGCGCGACTGGCGCGGCCGGCTGCTGGTCGACTGGGGACCGCTGCCCGGCTCGTACGGCTGGGTGTTCCCCAAGGACGACCGGCTGACCGTCGGCGTCATCGCCGCCCGCGGACACGGCGAGCAGACCCGCGGGTACCTGCGCGCGTTCCTCGACCGCCTCGGCCTGTCCGGCATCGAACCCGCCGAGGACTCCGGCCACCTCACCCGCTGCCGCGCTACCGGCTCCCCGGTACGGCGCGGCCGGGTACTCGTCGCCGGCGACGCGGCCGGCCTGCTGGAACCGTGGACCCGCGAGGGCATCAGCTACGCGCTGCGTTCCGGGATGGCCGCCGGCACCGCGGCGGCGTCCGGCCGGCTCGACGGGTACGAGGCCGAACTGCGCCGCACCCTGGTCCCGGAGATGCGCGCCGGGCAGCGGCTGCTCGCCGCGTTCGCGCGCCGTCCCGGTACCTTCCACGCGGCGCTGGCCACCCCGCCGGGCTGGCGGGCGTTCACCCGGTTCTGCCGCAGCGGCACCAGCTTCGCCGAAACCGTGCAACGCCGCCCGGTCGGCTGGCTGGTCGACGCGCTCGGGGGATTCTCAGCATCGCCTCCCTAGGCTCGGCGTCATGCCGAGCGAGTCGATCGGGCTGCGGTCGCTGCTGCCGTACCTGCGGGCGCACCGGCTCGCCCTGGTCGTGGTCGCCGTGCTGTCGCTGGTGCGGGCCGGCGGTACCCTGCTGCAGCCGCTGCTGACCCGCCAGGTGCTCAACGGCGTCGGCAAGGTACCCGTCTGGGGGCCGGTCCTGCTGCTCGTGCTGGTGCTCTGCGCGGTCGCGGTGCTCGACGGGATCCAGGAGTACGTGCTCGCCCGTACCGCGGAGGGCATCGTGCTGTCCGCCCGCACCCGGCTGGCCGCGCACCTGCTGCGCCTGCCGATCACCGAGTACGACCAGCGGCGCACCGGCGACCTGCTCTCCCGGGTCGGCGCGGACACCACGCTGCTGCGCGCGGTGGTCACCTCCGGCCTGTTCGAGACGGTGACCGGTGCCGTCATGGCGGTCGGGGCGGCGGTCGGCATGGTGGTCATCGACCCACTGCTGTTCGGCGTCACCGTCCTGGGCATCGGCATCGCGCTGAGCTTCTGGCTGGTCTTCGCGCGCCGGGTACGCCCGGCGTCGAAGGACGCGCAGGCCCGGATCGGCGACATGACCGCGGCCGTCGAGCGGGCCATCACCGCCGCGCGCACCATCCGCGCGAGCAACGCCCAGGAACGGGAGAGCGCCGGCGTCGCCGCCGCCGCCCGGGCCGCGTTCACCAGCGGGCTGCGGGTGGCCCGGCTGCGCGCGCTGGTCGGCCCGGCCGCGACCGCCGCGGTACAGGGGGCGTTCCTGGTCGTGGTCGGCATCGGGGGTACCCGCGTCGCCACCGGCTCGCTGACGATCGGCGACCTGGTGGCGTTCGTGCTGTTCCTGTTCTTCCTCGTGATGCCGCTCGGCCAGGCGATCAACGCCTACACCCAGCTGCAGACCGGTCTCGGTGCGCTGCAACGGATGGAGGAGGTGCTCGACCTGCCCGACGAGGAGGCCGCCGACCGGCCCCGGTCGGACACCGAGGTCTCCCGGCTCGCCCCGGCCGTCGAGTTCGACCGGGTGACGTTCGCCTACCCCGACGGCGAACCGGTGCTGCGCGAGGTCAGCTTCCGGGTACCGTACGGCACCCGCACCGCCCTGGTCGGCCCGTCCGGTGCCGGCAAGTCCACCACCCTGGCGCTCGTCGAGCGGTTCTACGAGGTGGGTACCGGAACCGTGCGCGTCGGCGGCGTGGACGTGCGCGAGCTGCCCCGCACGGAGCTGCGCCGCCAGCTCGGGTATGTCGAGCAGGAGGCGCCGGTGCTCGCCGGTACCATCCGCGACAACCTGCGGCTGACCGTGCCCGACGCCACCGACGCGCAACTGCACACGGTCCTGGCCGCGGTGAACCTGACCGACATCGTCGGGCGCAGTCCGCTGGGTCTTGACGCGCAGGTCGGCGAGGGCGGGGTACTGCTGTCCGGCGGGGAGCGCCAGCGGCTGGCCATCGCCCGTACCCTGCTCGCCGCCCCACCGATCCTGCTGCTCGACGAGCCGACGAGCAACCTCGACGCGCGCAACGAGGCGGCGCTGCGCGCGGCCATCGACACGGTCGCCGCCCGACACACCTTGCTGATCATCGCGCACCGGCTGTCCACGGTCGTCGACGCCGACCAGATCGTGGTACTCGACGGCGGGCGCGTGGTCGCGACCGGCCGGCACGACGAGCTGACCGGCACCAGCCCGCTGTACCGCGAGCTGGCCGCGCACCAACTGCTCGTCGCCTGACCGGCTACAGCGGCCGGTCGTCGCGGTGCCGGCCCAGTGCCCGCCCGTACCGCCGGGAGACCTCCGGCATGATGCTGCGCCCCTCGGCCGGCCGGGGTACCCCGAAGACGTACCCCGGGAAGTCCAGCTCCTTCTGCACCGCCCAGATCGTCTCGTGGTCCTGCGGCGGGAACAGCCGCGCCGGGTCGCCGACCGCGACCCAGCCGATGGGTACCGTGGCGTCGGCCGGCAGCACGGTGCGCAGGTGCACCACGGCGTTGATGCGCACCTCGGCCCGCGCCCCGATCCGCGCGCCGTTGAACACCCGGCAGCCGGTGGCCAGGAACGCCTCGTCCCCGACCGCGCAACCGGTCAGGTACGCCAGTGGGCCGACCAGGACCTGCCGGCCCAGCCGCAGCGGGTCGCGCGGGGTACCGCGCAGCACCGCGTTCTCCATGACGATGCTGCCCGCCCCGATCTCGACCGGCCCGCCGTCGGCGGTCAGTACCGCACCGAACAGCACCCGGGCGTCCGGCCCGACCCGCACGTCGCCGCACAGCGTCGCGGTCGGTGCGACATAGGCGCCCGGGTCGACGGTGGGCCGGATGCCGCCGTGCTCAACCAGCATCGCGCTGCGGCCAGGTCCAGGCGATGCCGAGCACGCCGGAGGTCACCCCCTGAACCACCAGGTGTACCGCATGGTGCTGGTTGATCCGCAGATCCGCGGTGCGGTGCCGGGGGTCGTACAGGCCGGGCTGGGCGAACGCGTGGCAGTCGACCGGCAGCGCGGCCGGGTGGAACCGCACCTGCATCACCACCTGCTCCTCGCCGAACCGGAACCCGTGCGCGCACTCGGTCGCCGGGTCCCCGGTGCCGTCCTCGATCCGGTACTCGAAGACCCAGGTGTCCCCGCAGGCGAGCGTCTCGCCGAACAGGATCTCCCCGACGAGTACCCCGGAGGGGTTGCGCAACACCCGGCCGACCTCGCAGTTCTCCAGCCCGAACAGACCGACCCGGTCGATCCGGCACCCCCGGTCGCCGAAGTACCGCAGGATGTACCGGTCGGCGCCGTCGCGCACGCAGCGCACGACCAGCCGGCGCCAGAAGCTCGCGGTGCGCCGGTCCGCGCCGATGACCGCCTTCTCCTCGGCGTGTACCACGTCCAGCGCATGCTCACGCGAGCCCGGCAGCCCGTCGAGGAGCCGGGCCAGCTCGCCGGTCGGCTCGTCGCCGCCGTGCCGCGGCCGCAGTGGCATCACCTTGCCGGGTACCGGATACGGCGCGACAAGCAGCCGCATCAACGCTTCCGGCGGCAGCCCGAGGATCTCCTCCAGGGCACGCACGGCGCGGAACGAGCTGGCCGAGCCGGGCCGGCGGTGGCCGTGCTGCCAGTCGCTCAGGCTGGACAGGGCGAGCGGGATGCCCCGACTGGCCAGCCGGGCCTGCAACCGTTGCAGGGTCAGGCCCCGTTCGCGGATCGCCGACCGGAAGGCAGCATGGAACGGCCCGGTGTGGAGCAGTACGCCCAGCCCCGGTTCGGCCGGTGCGACCGGTCCGCCCGCGGGTAGCCTCATCCCCTGCCTCGATCAAGCCAGCGACGTCTGTCAATGGTCGTACACCGCGGCCGGGCCACCGTCAAGGCCACCCACCGCGGCCGGGCCCGCGAAATTTCGCGTCTTGAGTAAGCCCGGCACCGGCTGACAACGTTGTCGGCAAAGGCGTCGGGTCCACTGGCGAGGAGGCGCGCGCATGCGAGGCTTACGGATTGTCATTGCCGGAACGGTCTTCGCCGCCATGGCGTTGGCCACCCCACAGGTACTGGCGGCGGTGACCGCGGGTCCGGCGCTGGTGGCCGACCCAGCCGCCATGGTCGACCCGTTCATCGGCACGGCCGGCGGCTTCAACATGTTCCCCGGACCGGACATGCCGTTCGGCATGATCCAGTGGAGCCCGGAATCGAACAACCGGCACGACGGCGGCGGGTACGACCACAACGACGGCAACTTCCGCGGCTTCGCGCTGACCCACATGAGCGGCCCCGGCTGTCCCGGGTACGGCGACATCCCGATCCTGCCGATCACCGGCGGGAAACCGTCCGGCGACCCGGGCACCCTGCTCATGCCGATCAACCACTCGCAGGAGCAGGCGTCCCCCGGCTACTACTCGGTCATGCACGGCTCCGGTGCGCAGATCCGCACCGAGCTGACCTCGACCATGCGCACCGGCTCGGCCCGCCTCACCTACCCGTCCGGCAGCCAGGCCAGCCTGCTGATCAAGCTGCTCGACAGCCAGACCGGGGTCAGCGCCGCCAGCGCGACGGTCAACAGCACGACCGAGGTGTCCGGCTCGGCGAGCAGCGGCGCGTTCTGCGGCTCGGTGGACCGGTACACGGTGTTCTTCGACATCATGTTCGACCACGCGATCACCTCGTCGAGCATCATCAGCGTGCCCGGCCAGCAGGTGTCCCCCAACTCGGTGTTCGTCAGCTTCGGCAACACCACCTCGGTACAGGCCCGCATCGGCATCTCGTTCGTCAGCGTGGCCAACGCGCGCGGGAACCTGGCCGCCGAGAACAACAGCTTCAACTTCGACGGGGTACGGTCGGCGTCCCGCGCGGCCTGGACGACCATGCTCAACAAGATCCAGATCAACGGGGGTACCACCAGCCAGCAGCGCCTGTTCTACACGGCGCTGTACCACTCCCTGCTGCACCCCAACGTGGTCAGCGACAGCAACGGCCAGTACATGGGCTTCGACGGCGCGGCGAAGACGCTCAGCAGTGGCCAGCAGGCGCAGTACGGCACCTACTCCGGCTGGGACATCTACCGCACCCAGGCGCAGCTTTCCGCGTTGCTGGCACCGCAGCAGATGAGCGACTCGGCGACGTCGATGCTCAACGACGCCGCGCAGGGCGTCGGCCTCCCCAAGTGGGCCACGGTCGGCGGGGAGAGCTACGTGATGGTCGGCGACCCCGGTACCGCGATCATCGCCGACTACTTCGCCTTCGGCGCGCGCAACTTCAACACCTCGCAGGCGCTGTCGGTGATGCGCAACGAGGCCAACAACCAGACCAACATCCGGCCCGGCCTGAACCTGGAGAAGCAGTTCGGTTACATCCCCGAGGACGCGACCAACCAGGGCTGCTGCAACTTCAACGGCTCGGTCGGCACGCTGCTGGAGTACAACATCGCGGACATGGCGCTGTCCCGGTACGCGGCGGCCATGGGTGACACCGCCACCGCGGGCGCGATGGCGACCCGGGCGCAGAACTGGCGCAACATCCTGAACCCGGCCAACAAGTTCCTCAGCCCGAAGCGCACCAACGGCACCTTCATCAACGTCAACCCGACCGACTTCGGGCCGGGCTTCGTCGAGGGCACCGCGGCGCAGTACCGCTTCCTGGTGCCGTTCAACCAGCACGGTCTCGCGATGGCACTGGGCGGCAACGCGGCCACCAACTCGCTGCTGGACCACTTCCTGTCCGCGGTCGACCCGAACGCCGACGACACCGCCGCCATGCACAACGAGGTCGACATCGGCATGCAGTACTTCTACGACTGGACCGGGCAGCCGGCCAAGACGCAGGAGGCCGCGCACCGGGTCCGGATGATGTTCCACGACAACCCCGACACGATGGGCGACAACGACGACCTCGGCGCGATGTCCGCCTCGATCGTCTGGCAGTACCTGGGGATGTACCCGGTCACCCCGGGTACCGGTGACCTGATCTTCTCCAGCCCGGTGTTCCCGACCGCGATCGTGCACCTGGCCAACGGAAACAGCATCACCATCAACGCGCCGGGCGCCTCGGAGTCGAACTTCTTCATCCAGTCGCAGAACATCAACGGCAGCCCGTCGACCCGGCTGTTCCTGCCCGCCTCGATGCTGACCAGCGGCGCCACCATCGACGACGTGATGGGCTCGTCGCCAAGCTCGTGGGGTACCGGGGCGAACGACGCGCCGCCGTCCTACGACGGTGGCGTCACCCAGCCGCCGCCGGGTAACAACAACCTGGCGTTGAACCGGCCGGCCACCTCGGGCAGCGCGACGTGCAACTCGAATGAGACGGCGGCCAAGGCGGTCAACGGGTCGGTGTCCGGTGGGCTGACCGACAAGTGGTGCTCCAGCGGTACGCCGCGGACGCTGACCGTGGACCTGGGTTCGTCGATGGCGTTGACCTCGTTCATCGTCCGGCACGCCGGGGCCGGCGGGGAGAGCGCGTCGCTGAACACCAAGGACTACGACCTGCAGGTGTCCAACGACGGCAGCACCTTCACCACGGTCGGGCAGGTGCGCGGCAACACCGCGAACGTGACCACCACCCAGGTGTCCGCGTCGGGTCGGTTCGTCCGGCTCAACGTGATCACCCCG
>Ga0066709_100006110_pt1 | contig 10098 bp, 6 predicted proteins | sample GraSoiAngelo_158_FD_79665 | JGI IMG/M metagenome (GOLD analysis project Ga0066709, IMG submission 79665) | Grasslands soil microbial communities from the Angelo Coastal Reserve, California, USA - 14_1009_16_30cm | ecosystem: Environmental > Terrestrial > Soil > Grasslands | place: USA... | reverse complement strand
TGGCTGCAGCGCAGGTTGGTCCCCCGGCGCGCGGGGATGGAATGCCGGATCCCTCGGTTGGACCCGATTTCACCGCGTCCCGGCGCGTGCAGCGCCGAGCTATCCAGCGCTATGTGCCGTCGTCATACGCGGGCCGGGTCGTCCTTTTCCGCGGTGAGCAACTGCCAGCCTATCGTCCGGATCTCGGTTGGTCGAGGCTCCTTCCGCGTCTCGAGGTCGCTGTAATCCCCGGCGATCACCACAGTTGCATCACGCGCCACGTCGCCACGTTCGGTGCTCGTCTCAACGAAGCCCTGCGCCGAGCGAACCCAGCGACACAATTCACTGTCTCCCATGCGGAGTCCAAATAGAAGCGGCGTGCGAGGACGCGCTGAGTCGAAGATGGCGACAACGGGGACGCCATCGATCGATGGCGGTTAACCGGGCTGGCCTCAGGTCCGTGCGCTCATTCATGAAACGGAAAGATCTTGATTCCGTGTTCGGGGCTGCAAATGGCGAGACTACTCCCGTGGACCGCAACGCCCTTGGGTCCGCCTTCCGTCTTGTTGCGCATATTGACTGCTTTAAATATCGCATCGGGACCAACGGCTTTTTTTATCACGGGCGATTGGGTCCAGCGCGTTCTAAAGCGATGGCTTTCGGGCTTGTATACGCTGAAATAATTGGCGCCTGCGTTGGTCACGACAAGATGGTTGGTCTCGGGCGTGAAGGCGACCGAGTGCGGATGGCGTAGCCCCGGCTCCTTTATTATCGTCATCGGCTCCGGCCCATATCGCAACGTGCCTTTCGAGAGAATCCTCTTACGACGCCCGAATACACTTACCGAGTGATTGCCATGATTGGCGATGGCAAGCCACCTGCCGCACTGTGAAAAGGCCAGGCCGTCAGGATTCGAGAGGCTCCGGTGTTTCAACTCGAACGTCGGTTCCAAGTCGAAGCCACCTGAGGAGCGCGGGCGCCTGCGGTAAAAAGCAATGGTGCCGGTTGCGAGGTTACACGCTGCCAGGTAATCATTGTCCGGCGGCACGAACGCAACGCCGTCCGAGAAATCCAGCTTTGCGGTTGGCCCGCAAATCTCGAAAACCGGATCAGGACCATAGGTTTCATCAGCTCGATTTTCTTCATAGATGGCAATCGCTCCGCCGCGTTGTGCCACCGCGAGCTGTTCGGTAATCCCTGACCTTGAAAATGAGACATCGTGCGGGTAGCTGAGCCGGGATCTCGGCCCGTCTATACACCAATAAGGCGCATCCTCGAACAGGCCGCTCGCCTTTCGGCGAAACAGAAAGACAGCGTTGGTATCTGCCGTGGCAACGGCGATGACATTTCCCGAAGACGAAAAGGCTATTCCCTCGAATCGTTGTGCTTTGTTCGGCGCCGCAAGACTCTGCACCGAATCACCGACCTCGAAGGGGGAATTGCCCGACATTACAGTGTTATCGGATATCAAAGCTCCCCTCCCTTGCCGTAGCCCCCGATTTTGATGGCTGCCAATAAGGCGAATGGCTCCGTATGCAAGACGCGCACCAAGATCGCGTCTTTATTTCCAGATCAATACGTTAGCGCGGGTGACGGCCGAAGGGCCGCGGCCACTGTAATCGAAATCGACACCCATAACGGACTGGAGAGAGGGGTTTGCGGCGCCAATGGTACGCAAATTTGATTCGCACGCAAACCCCGCGGGGCGCCACGATGGTCAGGGGAATCCCGCCGGAGCTGCCAGCTCAACCCGCCAGATCGGGCCCCCGTTGTATAACGCGCCCTCGAATTTGACGAATGCCGGAGCCTCGCCACCGAGAACCCATATCTGCATGTCTGCCGGCTGCTTTCCTAACAGACGCGCCAGCAACCCGGCGATGCCTCCGATTTTCACTTTCACGAGATAGCGCATCGCCTTGTATTTGGTGCTGCCGCTCGAGATCGGTTCCTCGCCCTGCGGAACAATCACAAGCTCTACAAGCCGTGGCTGCGGTGTCATCGCCACTTCCGACACGGTCGTCTGCGGCACGCTCGGTTGAATGTGCCTCACCAACGTGAAAAGCAAGCCATTCGCGACGTCCGCCGGCAGGCCAAGGCGCTCGTTTATGGTTTGCTCTTTGCCGTCGTCATCCCAGTAGCGGACCAAGACCCGGCCCGTGGAAGCATCGATCGATGTCTCCATAGGATGCGGGAACGACGGGCCTTTCAGAATGACGTGATCGCTCCATAGTCGAAACTTGCCGCGCTGAGTAAATACGGCCGACTCCTGGTAGAGCGAACCGTCTTTGAAGTGAAAGATCAGACGACTCGTTACGCGCTCGCCGTCTGCGACCTGTGTCAGTTCACCGTCAGCGAGGCGCTTGCCTTCGAGGGTGCGCAGCGCGAGAAAGCCATGCAGCAAGCCTTCCGCGTGGCGGACGGAGACTTGTTCGGCGGCTGCTCCTGACCGGAGCAGGACAGCACAGCCAAAGATGAATACCAGTTTGGCCCAAAGGGTTTCTTGCCAGCGTGATGTGGTTATTTCCACACTGGACCTTGTGAAGGCAACGGAGCCGGGCAGAGCTACCAGTTTGTCGCGTTATCCGCGCCGAAAGTTTCCGCGACCTCGCGGCCACTGTGTGGATTGCAGCCCATTGCATCTGGCGCGTGTCGCCACGCTGCAATCTTGGCAGCGCTGTCCTGTCATTCCTTCGCGGGGCCTGCACGCCGATTCAGCGCGGCAGGCATTGTCATGTTGATTTTTCCGTAAAGGACAACAGCTTTGCCGGCCCCGCGTTACGATCTCCTACACTTGGCTCGGACGCTCACCTATAGCATAAGGTGCGACCAACGACGATGGCCGAAGTTGAATCCCGTCCGGCGGCAGAGAGGACCTGGCAGGCCCGAACTGAGTGTCAAATATCGGATCCGACCTGCGTGCGAACCAGCCGCGTATAGACATCCGCGTACTCTCGCGCCGCAGCGCCCCAGCCGAAGTCGCGCGCCATGGCGTTGCGCTGCAGAGCGCGCCAGATCGTGGCGTCGCGAAAGACAGCGGCACATCGCTCGATAGCGCCGAGGAGCGCGTCTGCCGTGGGCGCTAAGAACATGAAGCCTGTCGCAGTGCTGTCGGCGAGTGTGTGCGGTGTGCAGTCGACGACCGAATCGAGCAATCCACCCGTCGCGTGGACGATGGGTGGCGTGCCGTAGCGCTGGCTGTACATCTGGTTCATCCCGCATGGCTCGAATCGCGATGGCATCACGAAGGCATCGGCACCGGCCTCGACCAGGTGCGCCAGCGTCTCGTCGAAGCCAATGTGGCAGCCTACGCTGCGCGGATGCGCGGCCGCCAGCGCGCGCAGCCGATGCTCCAGCGCTCTGTCTCCCGTGCCGATGACGACGATTTGCGCCGGCAACGCGAGGACCGTATCGATCACCTCGGCCAAAAGATCGAGCCCCTTCTGTTCGGTCAACCGGCCGACCGTCCCCAGCAGCAGAACCTCGGGAAGCGGCTCCAAAGCGAAGCGAGTCTGCAATGCGCGCTTGTTGCCGGCCTTGCGGGTAAGCGTCGTCGCGTCGTAACGCTCCGGGATCGACGCATCGGTCGCCGGATTCCATAGCGTCGTGTCGATACCGTTCAGGATGCCGTAGAGCGCGTCGCGCCGAGCCGCAAGCAGGCCGTGCAATCCCATCCCCATCGCTTCACGCTGGATCTCTGCCGCGTAGGTGGGACTGACCGTCGTGATGGCGCTCGCGTAGTTGAGCCCGGCTTTAAGGAACGAGAAGCGGCCGTGGTATTCGACGCCGTCGACGGCGAAGCTCGCCGCCGGTAGCCCGACCTCAGTGACCCAATGCGGAGCGAAGATGCCCTGGAACGAGAGGTTGTGGATCGTGATGAGGCTCGGCGTCGCCGCGCCTCCGGCGAACGCCGCGTACGCCGGCGCGAGTCCGGTCTCCCAGTCGTTCGCGTGGATGACCTGTGCCCGCCAGCCGACAGGGCTCTGCGTTGCGCCCAGTAAGGCAGCTACGCGAGAAAGCTGCCCGAAGCGCAGCGGATTGTCGTCCCAGTCGCCGCCGCTTGCGTCCTGGTATGGCCCACCGTCGCGATCATAAAGGGCGGGACAATCGACGGCCCATGCGAGAACGCCGCCGGGCAACTCGAACTCGAGCAGGCGAGCGGCGGGCAGCCGTGCGATGGCGTCGATCCGCGCGGCGACCGCTGCGCCGGCCAAGGCAGCGAGCACCGCGGGATAGCCCGGCAGCAGCACGCGCACGTCGACGCCGAGGCGCCGGAGCGCGGCGGGCAACGCGCCCGCGACGTCGCCCAGCCCGCCCGTCTTCACGAGCGGCGCGCACTCCGGCGTCGCGTAGAGAATTCGAAGCGGCGGCAAGGGACAACGTTGAACCGTTCAATGGCCGGCGCTACCGGAGCCGGGCCCTTTGCACTATAGCAGACGGACCGACCGACGGCCGCCGCCTGACTTGCGTCCGCTCGCACACGCCGACTTCCCCACCGACGGGCAAGGGCATACCATGACGGCGAGCGGGCGACAACGCACCGACCGGCGGAACGGATGAAACGCAAACAGGCAGCCGCGCCTCTTGCCTATGGCGGCGCCAAGCATGATCCGCATGGCCCGCTGATAACGCAACTCGCGCGTGACGCGGTCGCAATCGTGCTGGCGGGAGGCCGCGGCAGCCGTCTCGGTCCGCTGACCGACTGGCGGGCGAAACCCGCCGTGCCGTTCGGCGGCAAGTTTCGCATCATCGATTTCACGCTGTCGAACTGCGTGAACTCGGGCATCCGCCGCATCGGCATCTGCACCCAGTACAAGGCGCAGAGCCTGATCCGTCACGTGCAGCGCGGCTGGAGCTTCTTCGACGGCCGATTCGGCGAATTCGTCGAGCTGTTGCCCGCCCAGCAGCGCGTTACCGTCGAATGGTACAAAGGCACGGCGGACGCGATCTACCAGAACCTCGACATCCTGCGCCGCCACGATCCGCGGTACGTTTTGATTCTCGCCGGCGACCACGTCTACAAGATGAACTACGCGCAGCTCCTCGCCGAGCACGTCAGCCGCGGGGCCGACATCTCGATCGGCTGCGTCGAGGTCCCGCTGGCGACCGCGACGCAATATGGCGTGATGACGGTCGATGAAGCGTCTCACGTCGTCGGCTTCGACGAAAAGCCCGCGAAGCCCAAGCCTGCTCCTGGGCTCCCGGACGTGGCGCTGGCAAGCATGGGGATCTACGCATTCAACGCGTCTTTCCTCTACGAACAGATGATCCGCGATGCCGACGACCCGCGTTCGAGCCACGACTTCGGCAAGGACGTGATTCCGCACCTCATCGATCGAGGCTACAAGGTGTTCGCGCACCGCTTCGCTGATTCCTGCGTCAATATGGTCGAGGGGCGGCCGTATTGGCGCGACGTGGGCACGATCGACGCGTACTGGGAAGCAAACCTCGATCTCACTCATATCACGCCAGACCTCAATCTGTACGACGAAGAGTGGCCGATCTGGAGCTACCAGGAGCAGCTGCCGCCCGCGAAATTCGTCTTCGAGGAACCGAAGCGCCGTGGCGCGGCGTTCGATTCGCTGGTATCAGGCGGCTGCATCGTCAGCGGCTCGTCGCTGCGACGCTCGCTCTTGTTCTCCAATGTTCACGTCCACAGCTACTGCACGATCGAGGATTCGGTCGTCCTGCCCGACGTCGAAGTGCACCGCCACGTCACGCTCAAGAACTGCGTCGTCGACAGGTACTGCGCGTTGCCAGAGGGATTCACCGCCGGCACCGACCCGGCGCAAGACCGCAAGCGTTTTTTCGTGACCGACCGCGGCGTAACGCTGATCACCCCCGAGCTGCTCGGCAACGCGATGCACCACTTGCCATAGGCCGCTGCCATTTGATCCACCGATAGCCTGATGTCCCCCTCCGACGTCCGTCGCTGGTGCACGCCCCGCGAAGGGGATCTGGGTCTGCGCAGCATCGGCAACGAGGCCGGCGTCGACATTTCCATCCTGCCGAACGCTTCGGTGTTCGCCATCGAGCATCGAAGCGACAGCGGCACGGTACTCGTCAACCAGGTCCTCGCCTCGCCCGTCGATGGCGGCATCGGACGAATTCTGCTCCGCGCGGGTGGCGCGAGCCCGACCAACATGGAGGCGGTTGGTTCGCGTGCCAACGTTCGGCTCGGCGTCGCCATCGACCGGGTCGTCTGGGAAGGCGTGACGAGTGGCATCCGCCATCGCGTGACGCTGCGCTTGCTCCCCGACAAGCGCGCATGGCTCTGGCGCGTCGAGGCTACGAACGCAAGCGAAGTTGCAGTGCCAATCGATGCCATCCTCGTGCAGGACCTGGGACTTGGCGTCCGCGCCTTCGTCACCAACAACGAGGCGTACGCGTCGCAATACATCGATCACCACATCGCCCGCCATGCGCGCTGCGGGCCGGTCGTCATGAGCCGCCAGAACCTCGCTCAGGACGGCAAGCATCCGTGGGTGGTCCACGGCTGTCTCGATGGCGCGAGCGCGTTCGCGACCGACGCGATGCAGGTGTTCGGTCCAGGCCATCGCGATGCCGATGGCATTCGCGCCGCCGAGCCGTCTCAAGGCGCGAATTGCTCCCCCGTTGGGGGCAGCGCAGCGGCGGAGCCGCAAGCGTGGGGGTCCACACACCTCGCGTTCGGAACGCGCCTTGCCGATCGTCGACTGCAGCATGAAGCGGCATGCGCAGCGATCCAGTCGTTCCCGATCACGCTCGAGCCGGGAGCGAGCGCAGCCTGGCGCTTCTTCGCCCTCTACGAGCCGGACCATCCAGCAGCTTCCGATGACGGCGATTTGACCAGACTCGACGGCGTCGGATGGCCCGATCGCGACGACATCGAGCTCCCGACGCGCGAGGCGAGGCGCAGCCTCGTTCAGGACGCGCCTTCGGTGGAAGTCATACCGCTGAGCGTCATTCCCGCCGCAGGGCCGCCCCAAGGCGGGAATTGTTCCCCCTCTGGGGGCAGCGCAGCGGCCGAATCGGCCAATGAGGCCGCAAGCGTGGGGGTCCATTATCCCGATCGGTTTCTCGAAGAATTCAGCGGCGGTCGGCTGCTGTCGTTCTTCACGCCCGATCCCCCGCATAACCGCCACGTCGTGCTGCTCGGCAAGGAACGCATCGTGACGCGTCGCCACGGCGCGCTGCTGCGCTCGGGCAAGGCCATGCTCCCGGACCAATCGACCCTGTGTGCGACGTGCTGGATGCACGGCGTCTTCGCCGCCCAGCTCACCATCGGCAACACGTCTTTCCATAAGCTGTTCTCCGTTTCGCGCGATCCGTACAACATCATGCGAGCGAGCGGGTTACGCGCGTTGATCGATACGGGGAACGGCTGGCGTTTGCTGACCATCCCGTCGGCGTTCGAGATGGGATTGAGCGACTGCCGGTGGATTTACGCGCTCGCCGATCGCGTGATCACGGTGCGCGCTATCGCGTCGGGCGACGATCCCGCGATGCAATGGCGGATCTCGATCGATGGGGCGCCGTGCCGGCTCCTGGTGTTCGGACATCTCGTGCTGGGCGAACGCGAGCTCGAGCATCGAGGAAGCGTCCTCGTCGACCCGGACAAGCGCAGATTCACGTTCCGGCCCGATCCCGACTCACTCTGGGGACAGCGCTATCCCGATGCGGCCTATCACCTCGTCACGAGCACGCCGGACGCGGTCGAGACCATCGGCGGCGACGAGCTGCTTTACGCCGATCGGGCAGCAGGAAACGGTACTCATGTCGCAATCCGGACGCTGCCCACGCGCGAGTTTTGCTTCGCGGTCGTGGGCTCGTTGACAGATTCCGCGGAAGCATCGCGGCTCGCGTTGAAGTACGAGCAGGCACACGAGGACATCGAGCTCATCGCGACGGCGGCGACATTCTGGACGGGCGTCACGCGCGGGTCACGGATCATCGGCGAGGGAGCCGACACCACGGCGCTCGACGCGTCGCTGCCGTGGCTTGCGCACGACGCGATGATCCACCTGACGGTGCCGCGCGGGCTCGAGCAGTACACGGGTGCGGCGTGGGGTACGCGCGACGTCTGCCAGGGACCGGTCGAGTTCTTCCTGACCCTCGAGCACGACGAACCCGTCAGAGAGATCCTGCGGATCGTCTTCGCGCAGCAGTACGCCGCGCGGGGCGATTGGCCGCAGTGGTTCATGCTCGAGCCTTACTCGTCCATTCAAGACAGGCACAGCCACGGCGATGTGATCGTCTGGCCGCTGAAGGCGCTGAACGACTATGTCGAGGCCACCGACGATTTGGCCTTCCTCGAGGAGACCGTGCCGTGGCGCGACGACAAGACGCTGGAGCGTACCGCTCACGAGGACCCGATTGCGGTCCACGTCGAGAAGCTGCTCGCGACGATGCGGGAGCGCTTCATACCCGGCACGCACCTGATCCGCTACGGCGAGGGAGACTGGAACGATTCGCTGCAACCCGCCGATCCCGGGCTGCGCGACGCGATGGTGAGCAGCTGGACCGTCGCACTGCTGTATGAGCAGCTCGTGCGCTACGCCGACGTCTTGCGCGGGGCCGGCCGTAACGACGAGGCAAAGCAGCTCTCCGAGCTCGCGCTCGCCATGCGCGGCGACTTCAATCGTTTCCTCGTTCGCGATGGAACGGTCGCCGGATATGGGCTCTTCGAGCCGGGTAACGATGCGCCGGAGCTCCTGCTGCATCCGTCCGACGTCCGGACGGGGCTCCGCTACTCGCTCCTGCCGATGACGCGAAGCATCATCGCGCGGTTATTCACGCCCGAGCAGGCGCAACATCACCTGCGCCTCATTCGCGAGCACTTGCTGTTTCCGGACGGCGCGCGACTGATCGACCGACCCGTCGCGTATCACGGCGGCCCCGAGCGGACATTCCGGCGCGCGGAATCCGCGTCGTTCTTCGGGCGCGAGATCGGTCTCATGTACGTCCACGCGCATCTCCGCTACGGAGAAGCGATGGCTGTCCTCGGAGAAGCCGACGCGCTATGGGACGCGCTGCACGTCGCGAATCCGATCAGCGTGACCGAACGGGTCGCGAATGCGGCACCGAGGCAGCGAAACGCGTATTTCAGCAGCAGCGATGCCGCGTTCCCCGATCGCTACGAGGCGAGCGCCACTTGGTCGCGTGTCAAGGCCGGCACCATTGCGGTCGAAGGCGGATGGCGCATCTATTCGAGCGGCCCGGGACTGTATGTGAATCTGCTGATTCGACACGCGCTCGGCATGCGGCGCGTTTCCGGCGGGCGCATCAACAAGCCGGTGCTACCGAGTGCCTTCAGAGCGTTGAGACTCGCGTCGGAGTGACGAGAGTGTTCGGCGAGGCTGGCAATCCCTCGTTTGTTGATCCAACGCAGGTCATAGACTCCGTCGACGTGCCCCGCCTGCGATCAAACCGTGGTGCTTTTCTCGGTGCGCTCGCAGCGCCGGCACACTCATTCGCTCACAGGTGGCAATCCGTAGCTCACCAGAAATAGATCTGCAGCGATCGCTCTTCGACCTTCTTCGGGATGTTCGTCAGCACCTCGCGTTGCGATCCGAAATTCTGCGCGCTCCGCTGCAACAGGTTGTCGATCTCTTCCATGCTGTAGCGATTTTCTGCCGCCGTGGCGGGGCGCAAGTCTTTCTGATCGGGAAAAACGCCCATCCCCGACATGATGCAATACCAGGAAAAGACCGGATAGCCCTTGCCGATCGCCTGTCTGCCGACGTCGGCGGCGATGCTCTTGCCCGACATCCAGAGGGCGTAGAGTTGCCGCAGCGAATCCGACAGGTTCGTGTTCTCGGCGTTCGCACGCCAGTACTCGGTATCGCGTCGGGTATTGGTTTTGTAATGCGTGACTATATAGTCGCGCGTCCCTTCGAAGTGGTCGTTGATGCGCTGATTGAACCGGTCGTGCGCCGCCTCGCTCAGGTCTCCCGCTTCGAGAAACTCGACGAAGCTCGTGGCGGTACGTTGGATGAACAGAAGCGCAGTCGCCTCCAGCGGCTCGATAAATCCCTGCGCCAGCCCCACTGCGAGGCCATTCTTGTTCCAGTGCTTCGTCACCCGCCCGATCTTCATTTTCACATGGCGCGCGGGTGTCTCCGAATCGAGCACCCCGAGCCC
>Ga0066709_100006109_pt1 | contig 10099 bp, 9 predicted proteins | sample GraSoiAngelo_158_FD_79665 | JGI IMG/M metagenome (GOLD analysis project Ga0066709, IMG submission 79665) | Grasslands soil microbial communities from the Angelo Coastal Reserve, California, USA - 14_1009_16_30cm | ecosystem: Environmental > Terrestrial > Soil > Grasslands | place: USA... | reverse complement strand
GATCGCGCTGGCCGCCAAGGCCTCGGCGGCCGAGGGCCGGCCGGTGAGGCTCGACCGATGATCGCCGCCATCGTGCAGGCGCGCATGGGCTCGAGCCGGCTGCCCGGCAAGACGCTGATGGACGTGGCGGGCCGGCCGCTGCTGGGCCACCTCGTCGAGCGGGCGCGCCGCATCCCGGGGCTGGAGGCGGTCGTCATCGCCACCACCGAGTGCCCGGCCGATCGCGCCATCGTGGACTTCGCCGAGGCGGAAGGGCTGCCGGTGTAGGCGGGCAGCGAGGACGACGTGCTCGCTCGCTTCCACCGCGCGGCGCGGCGCTTCGGCGTCTCGGTGATCGTGCGCGTCACGCCGGACTGCCCGCTGCTGGACCCGGCCGTGGCCGGGCTCGTGCTGCGGCGCTTCACCGACGCCCACGGCGGCCTCGACTACGTCGGCAACACGCAGCCGCCGACGTTTCCCGACGGCCAGGACACCGAGGTGTTCTCGGCCGCCGCGCTGGCCCTGGCCTGGCGCGAGGCGCGGCTGCCCTCCGAGCGCGAGCACGTCACGCCGTACATCTGGAAGCATCCCGAGCGCTTCCGTCTCGCCAACGTGCGCCACGTGGAGGACCTCTCGCGGCTGCGCTGGACGGTGGACGAGGCCGCCGATCTCGAGTTCGTCCGCCGGGTCCACGAGCGGCTCGGCGCCGACCGCCTGTTCGGGATGGCCGAGGTGCTGGACCTGCTGCGCCGCGAGCCGGCGCTGCTCGACATCAATCGCTCGCTCACCCGCAACGAGGGCTACGCCCGGTCGGTGCGCGCCGACCGCGCGGTGAGCGGCCCCCCGGGAGATTCCGTCATGGACACGTCACGCCCCCTCGCGCGCTCCGAGGAGTACTTCGCGCGCGCCGAGAAAGTCATCCCGTCCTGCACGCAGACCTTCAGCAAGGGCCACACGCAGCTCGTGCGCGGCGTGGCGCCGCTGTTCCTGCAGCGCGCCCAGGGCAGCCACGTGTGGGACGTGGACGGCAACGAGTACATCGACTACCCGATGGCGCTGGGCCCCATCGTGCTCGGCCACGACGACCCCGACGTCACCGCGGCCGTGCGCGCCCAGCTCGGCGACGGCGTCGCCTTCTCGCTGCCGCATCCGCTCGAGGTGGAAGTCTCCGAGCTGCTCACCCAGGTCGTCCCCTGCGCCGAGATGGTGCGCTTCGGCAAGAACGGCTCGGACGCCACGGCGGGCGCCGTGCGCGTGGCCCGCGCGTACACGGGGCGCGAGCGCATCGCCGCCTGCGGGTATCACGGCTGGCAGGACTGGTACATCGGCGCCACCACGCGGCATCGCGGCGTGCCGGCGGCCGTGCGCGAGCTCACGCATCTCTTCACCTACAACGACCTTGCCTCGCTGCGGAAGCTGTTCGACGCCCATCCGGGCGAGATCGCCGCCGTCATCATGGAGCCCGTCGGCGTGGTGGAGCCGGCCGGCAGCTTCCTGCAGGACGTCGCGGCGCTGGCGCGGGCCAACGGCGCCGTGCTCATCTACGACGAGGTCGTCACCAGCTTCCGCGTCGCCCTGGGCGGCGCCCAGGCCCACTACGGCGTCACGCCGGACCTGGCCTGCATCGGCAAGGCGATGGCCAACGGCTACCCGGTCTCCGCCGTGGTCGGCCGCCGCGACATCATGCAGGTGTTCGACGAGATCTTCTTCTCGTTCACGTTCGGCGGCGAGGCGCTCTCGCTGGCCGCGGCGAAGGCGACGATCACGAAGATCCGCGACGCCGACGTCATCCCGCATCTCTGGCGGCAGGGGCGGCGGCTGCAGGACGGCTACAACGCGCTGGCCGCCGAGGCGGGGCTGGCCGGCGTCACGCGCTGCATCGGGCTGCCCCCGCGCACGGTGCTGACGTTCGCCGATCACCAGGGCCGCGAGTCGCTGGCGCTGAAGAGTCTCTTCCAGCAGGAGGTCGTGCGCCGCGGCATCCTCAACGCGGGCGGCTTCAACCTCTGCTATCGCCACAGCGACGCCGACGTGGAGCGCACGCTGGAGGCGTGCCGTGCCGCGCTGGCGGTGCTGGCGGAGGGACTGGCGGCCGACGACGTCGAGGCGCGATTGCAGGGGCCGGTCATCCAGCCGGTGTTCCGCCGTGCGTGAGACCCGCACGCTCGACGTGAAGGCCGCGCTCGCCGCGTACTACACCAGGTACTACCGCGACACCCTCGGCATACCCGCCTGGCGCGAGTTCGTCGCCGTCCGGCTCGACGACGTGGCCTACGAACGGCAGCGCCTGGTGGCGCTCGAGCGCGCCGTCGGGCCCATCCGGGGCCGGCGCCTGCTGAACGTCGGATGCGGCACCGGCGGCTTCAACGTGCTGGCCGAGGAGGCGGGCGCCGAGGTGTGGGGCGTCGACGAGTCCGGCGCGGCCGTGACCATCGCGCGCGCGCGCATGCGCCACGGCGAGCGGGCGCTGCCGGCGATGGCCGAGACGCTGCCGTTTCCCGATGCCAGCTTCGACCTCGTGTATTGCTACGCGGCGATCGAGCACGTCGAGGACGCCCGCCGCTCGCTGCGCGAGATGGTGCGCGTGATGCGGCCGGACGCGGGCCTGTACCTCCACACGAACAACCGCTGGAGCTGTTTCGAGGGCCACTACAAGGTGTTCTGGATGCCGTGGCTGCCGGCCGTGCTCGCGCGCCTCTACCTCGCGCTGCGCGGGCGGCCCACGGCGTATCTGGCCACCCTGCGGCCCCTGTCGCGACGACAGTGCCTGCGTCTGCTCGACGAGGCCGGGGGCCGCGTGCTGCGCGATGTCGATCAGGGGGACGGGCGGCCGGTGGGTGGTCCGCTGTGGCCGCTCGTCCGCCTGTACTACCGTCTGTTCGGGGTGCGGCCGTACATCGAATTCCTCGCGGGGGCACGGCGATGAGGGTTCTCGTCACCGGAGGCGCCGGCTTCATCGGCTCGCACGTGGCCGAGGCCTACGCGCGCCAGGGCCACCGCGTGATCGTCCTCGACAACCTCTCGCGGGCGCGGTTGCTGCACGCCTCGCCGCGCACCGCCGACTTCACCTGGAACGTCCTGGCCAAGACGGCCAACGTCACCTGCGTGCGCGGCGACGTGCGGGACACCGCGGTCGTCGACGACCTGGTGCGCGACGCGGACGCCGTCGTCCACACGGCGGGGCAGACGGCGGTCACGACGTCCCTCACGGATCCCGTGACCGACTTCGAGACGAACGTGGTGGGGACCTTCCGGGTGCTGGAGGCGGCCCGCGCCACCGGCCGGCCGATTCCCATCGTGTTCACCTCCACGAACAAGGTGTACGGCGAGAACGTCAACGGGCTCGGCGTGCGCGAGGACGGCGACCGCTACGTCTTCGGGACCGGTCACGAGGCGGGCGTGCCGGAGACGCTCTCCGTCGATCACAGCAAGCACACGCCGTACGGAGCCTCCAAGCTGGCCGCCGACCTCTACGTGCAGGAGTACGGACGCCTGTACGGGCTGCCGACGGCCGTCTTCCGCATGAGCTGCATCTGCGGCCCGCGCCAGTTCGGCGTGGAGGACCAGGGCTGGGTCGCCCACTTCGTGATCTGCGCGCTCCTGGGGCGGCCGATCACGATCTACGGCGACGGCAAGCAGGTTCGCGACGTGCTCTTCGTCGACGATCTCGTCGAGGCGATGCAGGCCTTCATCGCGCGGCCGGCCGTGGCGGGGCTCGTCTGCAACGTCGGCGGCGGTCCCCGCTTCACGCTGTCGCTGCTCGAGCTGCTGGATTTCCTCCAGCGCGAGACCGGGCGCCGCCCGCCCGTGACGTTCGCGGACTGGCGCGCCTCCGACCAGCGCGTCTACGTCTCCGACGTCCGCCGCGCGGCCGAGACGCTGGGCTGGCAGCCGCGCACGTCACCGACGTCTGCCGTGCAGACGATGGTCGCCTGGGTCGCCGAGCATCGCGACCTGTTCGAGGAGGCCGTGCCCTGAAGCTGGGGCTGCTGATCCCGTCGTTCCTGCCCGTGCTGGGTGGCGCCGAGATCGGCGCGCTGGAGCTGGCCCGCCGCCTGACCGCGCGGGGCCATGCCGTCAGCGTCGTCACACCCCAGCTCGACCCCGCGTGGCCACGGCAGGCGTCGATGGACGGCGTCGGCGTCCACCGCTATCCCGTGCCCGGACTGGGCGGGCGTGATCGCACCGCCAACATCGCGCTCGCCTCGTTCCTGCACCTGGGCCGCCTGTGGCGTGAGCTCGCCCCCGACGTGATCAACCAGCACTACCTGCTGCCGACGGGCATCGCGGGACAGTGGTGGGCGCGACGGCTCGGGATCCCGACCGTCACCACGCTCATCGGCATGGACGTCTACGATCCGCACTACCGGCCGAGCGCGCCCTGGCGCGCGCTGATGCGGCGGGCGAGCCGGGGCGCACGCGCGATCACGTGCATCTCCTCGTTCGTCCGGGACGTCGTCCGCCGCGAGTACCCGCCGGCGCCCGGCGTGGACTGTCACGTGGTGCCCTACGGCGTCGACGTCAAGCAGTTCCATCCGCACGACACGCGCCACGAGGTGCGCAGCCGCCACGGCCTGCCCGCCGACGCCCGCCTCGTCCTCACCGTCCAGCGCCTGTATGCGCGCAAGGGCGTGACGACGTTTCTCGACGCGGCGGCGCTGGTGGCGCCGGCCGTTCCGGCCGCGCGGTTCGTGATCGTCGGCGACGGTCCCGAGCGGGCGGCGCTGGAGCGCCACGCGGCGGCCCGCGGCCTCACGGAGTGCGTGACCTTCGTCGGCCGCGTGGAAAATCACGAGCTGCCCGCGTACTACGCCGCCGCCGACGTCTTCGCGTTCCACACGCTGCACGAGGGGCTCGGCATCGTCCTGCTCGAAGCGCTGGCCTCCGGCTGTCCGGTGGTGACCGCCGCCGCCGGCGGCACGCTCGACGTCGTACGCGACGGCGACACCGGGCTGCTGGTGCCGCCGGCCGACGCGGCGGCGCTGGCCGGCGCCGTCGTGCGCGTCCTGCGCGATCCGTCGCTGGCGGCCGGGCTGCGCGCCCGCGCGCGGCGCACCGCCGAGGCGGAGTTCGACTGGGACGTGGTGGCTGGCCGCTACCTCGACGTCTTCGAGCGCGCCCGCCGGCCGAGCGCGCGATGACCGCCGTGCCGCGCTGGGCGGTGCGGGCGGTGGACCTCGTCAATCGCAAGGGCAAGTCGGTCGGCGTGCGGCTCGTGCGCTACACGGGCAAGAGCCCGCACTTCGTCCATCCCAAGCACCTCGTCGACACGCCGTGGCACGACTGGTATGCCGAGCACCTGAGGCCGACCGACGTCGTGCTCGACGTCGGCTGCGCCCACGGCGCCCACACGCTGGTGGCGGCCCGCCGCTGCCGCCGGATCTACGGCCTCGACTACGATCCCCGGCATCTCGCCGTGGCGCGTCGCACGGCGGCGGCGCGCGCCGTCGCCAACGCCCACTTCTTCGCCTGGGACGTCACCGGGCGCTTTCCGTTCGCGGACGCCTCCGTCGACGCCGCGCTCTTCCTCGACGTCATCGAGCACCTCCAGCCGCGCGTGGGGGTGCTGCGCGAGATCCGGCGCGTGCTGCGCCCGGGCGGCACGCTGCTCGTGTCCGGCCCCAACCGTGATTCGTCGTGGCGCCGCCGTCTTCGCGCGGCGGGTCTCTTCGCCTATTCCGATCCCGACCACAAGATCGAGTACACGCGGGAGGAGTTCGTGGCCGAGCTGGCGGCCGGCGGCTTCGCGCCGGCCGGTCCCGTGCTGCCGGTGGTGTACGACACGCCGTGGGCGGGCGCCATCGACGCCCTCGGCGGCGTCTCGCTCGGGCTCTACGCGCGGCTGGCCCGCTGGAAGCGGGAGGCGGTCCTGCGGCGGCCGCAGGAGTCCACCGGCTTCCAGGTCGTCGCGCGTCCGGCGCGATGAGGATCGCGCTGGTCAACGAGTTCTTCGCCCCGCACGCGTCGGGCGGCGCGGAAGGCAGCACGGAGGCGCTCGCCCGGGCCCTGGTGAAATCCGGTCACCACGTCGTGGTGATCACGCCCAACTGGGGCGCCGCGGCCGTCGAGGCCCGCGACGGCATGCGCATCCGTCGCTTCCGGCTGCCGTTCGTCCGCGCGCGGCCACCCGGGCCGCCCGCGCACGCCCAGCGCGTGCTCACCAACCCGCTGCGCTACGTCGTCTCCGGACTGCAGATCGCGCGCCTGGCGCGGGCCGAGCGCGTGGACGTGCTGCACGTCCAGAACAAGCACATGCTCGTCCCGGGCGTCCTGGCGCGCGCGCTGACCGGCCGGCCGCTGCTGCTGACGATCCGGGACACGAGCCTCATCGATCCCACGCCCGTCTGCCTGCACGCCGCCGATCGGCGCCCCGCCGACTGCGGCGTGCGGAAGCTCTGGCGCGAGTGCGCGCCCGCCTACTTCGACGAGTACATGCGCGGCCGCCGCCGGAGCCGGCTGCGCACGCGCCTGGCGTTCCTCTACGGATGGCTGGACGCGACGTACGTGCGCCAGCGGCTCCTGCCGAGCGTCGACGCCATCGTCGGCGTCAGCGACGGGATCCTCGGCATCCACCGGCGCTCGGGCCTCCTCGACCGCGTCCGCCGCGTGGAGACGATCTACACGATCCCGCCGCTCGAGGTGCCGTCCACCCCGGCCGCCGGGGCCGCCGCCCGGCAGCGGCACGGGCTCGCGGGGCCGATCGTGCTCTTCGTGGGAAAGCTCTCGCCCGGCAAGGGCGCGCCGGACTTCCTGGCCGCCGCCGAGCGTGTGCATGCCCGCCATCCCGGCGCGCTGTTCGTCCTGGTCGGCGAGGGGCAGGTGGCCGTGCCCGCCGTCTCGTGGCTCCGCCATCTCGGTCGCTTGCCGAACGCCGACGTGCTGGCCCTCTACGCGGCGGCCGACGTCGTCGCCGTGCCCTCGGTGATTCCCGACGCGTTCAGCCGCGTCGTGCTGGAGGCGATGACGGCCGGGCGCGCCGTCGTGGCCACCGCGGTCGGTGGCACGCCCGAGCTGATCGAGGACGCTGACAGCGGCCTGCTCGTGCCGCGCCGCGATCCGCCGGCCCTGGCGGCCGCCATCGCGCGCCTGCTCGACGAGCCCGCGCTGGCCGCGCGGCTCGGCGCCGCGGCCCGCCGGCGCGTGGCGACGCGCTTCGCGTCCGAGGCCAGCGTGGAACGCTTGCTGGCGCTCTACGCCGCGGTGCGCGCGGCGTGACGCTCGGGCTGCTGCCGGCGCTGGGCGGCGGGCTCGGCGAGCTGGCCTCCACGGGGCAGGCCGGGCGGCTGCTCGACGGCTACCTCGCGCGTTACGTCAAGGTCTTCGACCGGGTCTTGTACTTCAGCTATCGCGTGGAGTCGCTCGAGCAGTTCACGCGCGATCCGGCGCTGCTCGCCCACGCGCAGGTGGTCGCGCCGGCGCGCCCGCTGAGCCGCGGCCGCCGCGCCGCCACGCTGGCCTGGACCGAGAGCGCGCGGCTGCGGGCGTGCGCGGTGCTGCGCGTGTTCCAGGTGACCGGGACGGTGCCGGCGCTGGCCGCGCGCGCGCGGTTCGGCGTACCGTACGTGACGACCTACGGCTTCTCGTACGCGCAGCTCTCGCGCCGCGGCCCCAAGCGATTGCTGAAGGCCGCCGTCGAGCGCCTTGGCCTGCGTCACGCCGCCGCGGTGATCGCCACCACCGAGGCGCTGCGGGCGCGCGCCTCGCGCGTGGCCCGCCACGTCGAGCTGGTGCCGAACGGGGTGGACACGGAGCGCTTCGCGCCCCCGCCCGGCGGGCGACGAGCGGGCAAGCCGGCGCGCGTGCTCTACGTGGGCCGCTTCTCGGCCGAGAAGAACCTCGAGACGGTCGTGGCCGCTGCCGCCGCCGTCGCGCGCCGGCGGCCGCTGCGGCTCGTCCTGGTCGGCGCCGGCCCGCTCGAAGCGCGCCTGCGCGAGCAGGCCCGCGCGGCGGGCCTGGAGACGGAGTTCAAGGGCGTGGTGCCGCAGGAGCGGCTGCCGGAGGTCTACCGGGAGGCCGACGCGTTCGTGCTGGCCTCGTTCACCGAAGGCCATCCCAAGGTGCTGATCGAGGCGATGGCGGCCGGGGTGCCGTGCGTGGCCTCCGACTGCGAGGGCAATCGCTCGCTCGTCAGCGACGGGGTCAACGGGCTGCTCTTCGATCCGCATCGCGCGACGGACCTCGCCGACCGTCTCGCGCGCGTCGTGGACGACGAACCGCTGGCCGAGGCGCTCGGACGCGCCGGACGCGAGCTGGCGGTGGCCCGCTACGACCTCGGGGTGCTGGTCGGCGCCGAGATCGCGCTGCTTCGGCGCGTGGCGGCCGCTACAGTATAATCGCGTGGATTGCCCATGATCGCTCTCGTCAACCCTCCAGGCATCAAGACCTTCTCCGGATTGCAGATGCACACGCCGAACCCGCCGCTGGGGCTCGCCTACGTGGCGGCGGCGCTGCGCGAGGCCGGCTTTGCCTACCGCGTGATCGATGCCACCGGTGCGGCGCTCGACGCCGTGTCGCCGTATCCCGATCGCACCGATTTCATGATGCAGGGCCTGACGGTGGACGAGACGGTGCGGCGCATTCCCGCGGAGGCCGACGTCATCGGCGTGTCGTGCATGTTCAGCACGCTGTGGCCACTGACCCACCGCGTGGCCGTGGCCATCCGCGAGAAGTTTCCCCGCGCGCTGCTCGTGCTGGGTGGCGAGCACGGCACCGCGGTGCCCGAGCACGTGCTGGCCACGAGCCCCTTCGACGTCGTCGTCCTCGGCGAGGGGGAGGAGACGTTCGTGGAGCTGCTGCGGGCGCGGCAGGCCGGCCGCCCGCTGGGCGCGGTGAAGGGGATCGCGTATCGCGACAACGGCCGCGTGGCGACGACCGGGCTCTCCGAGCGCCGGCGCGACGTGGACGCCATCGCCCCGCCGGACTGGGCGTCGTTCCCGATCGGCGAGTACATCGACCGCCACCAGACGAACGGCATCAACCTCGGGCGCTCGATGCCGATCCTCGGCACGCGCGGCTGCCCGTTCCAGTGCACGTTCTGCTCGAACCCGGCGATGTGGACGCAGCGCTGGATCGCGCGCAACCCGCGGTTGCTGGCCGACGAGATGGAGCGCTACGCCCGCGAGTACGGCGTGACGAACTTCGACTTCCAGGACCTCACGGCCATCGTCAAGCGCCAGTGGATCGTGGACTTCTGCCGCGAGCTGATCGGCCGGAACCTGAACATCACCTGGCAGATGCCCAGCGGCACGCGGGCCGAGGTGTTCGACGCGGAGGTCGCCGACCTCCTCTATCGCTCCGGCTGTCGCGCGCTGGCCTTCGCGCCCGAGAGCGGCTCGCCCGAGATCCTCAAGGCGGTGAAGAAGCAGGTGGACCTCGCCCACATGCTGGCCGCGATGCGCGCGGCCGTGCGGCGCGGGCTCAAGCTCTCCTGCTTCATCGTGATCGGCTTCCCCGACGACACGCCCGGCACGCTGCGCCAGACGCTGCGCCTCATCCGCCGGATGGCGGTGCTGGGCGTCTACGACGTGGCCGTGTCCAAGTTCGTGCCGTATCCGGGCTCCGCGCTCTTCCGGCGCCTGCAGCACGAGGGCAAGCTGGAGCTGGACGACGCGTTCTTCGTCTCGCCGATGGACTTCTACACGGCCAAGGCGCCGTCCTACGCCGACGGCGTCTCCTCGCGCCGGCTGTACTGGACGATGCTGTGGATGTTCGCCAACTTCTACGTGATCTCCTTCGCGCTCCGGCCCTGGCGCGTGGCGCGCGCGCTCGGGCGTGCCCTCCTCACCGGCCGCGAGGAGACGCGCTACGCCAAGTGGTTCGTGGACGTGCTCTTCACGCGACGGCGCTGGCGCCGGCTGGCGGGCGGAGCGGTCCGATAGAGTCCCGCGCCGCCCTCGCCGCGCGCATCCGCGCGCTGGTCGAGCAGTACTTCGCGGCGGCGGCGCCGGCGCCCGCCTCCGACGGCGTGCGGCTGCCGCTGCACGTGCCCTCCTACGGAGCCGACGAGGTCAACGAGGCGATCGACTCGCTGCTGTCCACGCGCGTCACGATGGGGGACAAGGTCCGCCGCTTCGAGCAGCTCTGGGCGGAGTATCTCGGCGTGGCCGAGGCCGTGATGGTC
>Ga0066709_100006107_pt1 | contig 10101 bp, 7 predicted proteins | sample GraSoiAngelo_158_FD_79665 | JGI IMG/M metagenome (GOLD analysis project Ga0066709, IMG submission 79665) | Grasslands soil microbial communities from the Angelo Coastal Reserve, California, USA - 14_1009_16_30cm | ecosystem: Environmental > Terrestrial > Soil > Grasslands | place: USA... | reverse complement strand
GTGCAGTAGAACCAAATCCTGGATAGATTCGAAAGTGTTGCTCCACTGACGATGAGAACGCAGGATTTCCTCGACCAAGTGCAAGTTCTCCAGCGCCAGGCCCAGTTGCTGTGCGCAGGTCGTGAGGAAGGCCATCTCGTCGGGGGCGTAAGGCTTTGATTTATGACTGCCGAGAACCAACGTTCCTACTGTGGCCTTTTTGCCCGGCACCGCGACGATAATGATCTGCTGTAGCTCCTCACGCTGGAAGACTGGCAGGACCATCTCTCCCAATTGCGCAGGTCCAAAGACACAAGGGCGCGCCTGTTCGGGGACGCGCTCAACTGCATCGCCGAGGCCGACGGAAGCACGATCACGCAGGAACTCCGCTGACAATCCGATATGCTGGAAAACAGTCAAGCGACGGCCGTCCGTCAGGCGAAACCATGCGGCATCAGCCCCCATCAGGTCTTTCAATTCTTTCAAAGCTGTAGCTGCTACGGCGCCATTCTCTCCGGCGCGCGCAATGCTTGTAGTGAGCGCGTTCAGAGTGGCAATACGGCGGGTGTGCAGCCGAGATTCATCGAACACCACTAACAGCATGCCCAGCCCCAGCAGCATGTCGAGAAAGATGCCCGCATCGGCAGGCAGGCGGGAGCTCTGCGGCCACCATTCCAAATGCAATAAGAGCAGTCCGGCGGCGAGCATCCACGGCCCAATCTCTTTGCGGGCGCGACGAAAACGCAGGATTTGCCAGGCAGCCGAAAGGGCCACGATCCGATACGAGATCTCCAACGCAAAGTGCAACGTAGTGGAGCCCGGCCACCAAATACCCTGAACTATCGCAAAGACGATCAAAGCAATGCTGATGCAAAGCAGAGGTGCCAGCAGGTCGCGGGCGCTGGCATAGATAAAAGCTCCAGCCGCGAATAGCGAGACAGCCAGAATGAACTCGGCATGACCGACCGGGATCGAGTAGGGATTGGCCTGGCCGGAAGATGAAATCAAGGCATGATGGGCTCCAAGGTAGGCCAGCCAGCCGACAATCCAAACCATAAGGCAGCGTTCCCGCAGGGTGCGGAAGACGAGCAGACTCGCCGCCAGGATGAGAAGCACCGCGGTTTCGCGAGTGACGAATTTAGGAGTGGCAAGACCGCTGAGAAATTCCCAGGCCCGCCATACGACCGTATTCATACACTACGACCCTGATAAGGCAATCTCTCAGGTTTTAGCACGGAAAACTTAGTAACCAGGCGGGTTTCCTCTGCCCCTTGGTTACTTTGGGAATTAGGTGACTAGAGTACAATCAGCGATACACTAAGCCGTCTGTCATGCCAGCCGACCGTATTTTGATTGTGGACGACGAAGAGCCGATCCGGGACTTCGTCTCCGCCATGCTTAGCTCAGCGAATTTCGCCTGCAGCCAAGCCGCCTCTGGAAAGGAAGCGTTGGCGCTGCTCGACTCCGGCGAAGAATATGAACTTATGCTTTCCGACCTGATGATGCCGGTCATGGACGGAATTGCCCTTCTCGAAGCCAGCAAGGAACGCTTTCCCGACATGCCGGTAGTGATGGTCACAGCCGTGACGGACGTGTCCATTGCACTCAATGCCATCCGGAACGGCGCCTACGATTACCTTCTCAAACCGTTCGAGCGCGAGCAACTGCTGGCCACAGTGCGACGAGCACTAGAAAACCGGCGGCTCAAGCTGGAGAATCGGGCTTACCAAACTAATTTGGAAGCGCTTGTAACTGCCAGAACCGAGCAGCTAAGGAAAGCTGTTAAGGAGCTTGAGGAGTCCTACGACATCACTCTAGAAGCGCTTGGCGATGCCCTTGACTTGAAAGACCGTGAAACCGAAGGCCACTCCAAGCGGGTGACGGCTTTCACGATCGCAATCGCGAAGACCATGGGTTTGCCGTCGGATCAGATTCGCGTGATCGCGCGCGGTGCGTTCCTGCACGATATCGGCAAGATGGCCATACCTGATGCCATTCTGAATAAACCCGGAAAGCTGGATGGGCCCGAGTTCGAAATTATGCGGGAGCACCCATATCGCGGCTACCAAATCGTGAAAAAGATTCCGTTTCTTGCCGAAGCCGCGGAGATCGTCTATGCCCACCAGGAAAAATTTGATGGGACGGGCTACCCGCGGGGCCTGAAAGCCGAAGAGATACCCTTGGGTGCGCGAATATTTTCAATCGCCGATACCCTGGATGCGATGACCTCGAACCGTCCGTATCGCGCGGCACTGCCTGATTCCGCCGCTCGCGAGGAAATTTCCCGTTGGTCAGGCCGCCAGTTCGATCCAGATTTAGTGAAAGTCTTCCTCGGCATGCCGGAAAATATCTGGCCTGCGTTACGTGAAGATATCGGCGCACAGATTCATCGGGTTGCCTACTCGGCCGCGGCAAAGGGCTAGGGCACGCCTCAGAAATGGTATGGGCCTCAAGGGCTAAAGCCCGTTCTGTATAGACTCTTATCGGCACGACTAAAGTCGTGCCCTCCCGCATAAACGACCGACACTGGTTCTTGGCATCAGCGTTCGTTCCCGTGGAATTATCCCAGCACAATTTTCGGATGAAACAGCGTCCCAGCCACTCGCGTGGCAATGGCGATCAGGTCGCGCTGTCCGTAGAAGACTTTGACTTCGCGGGCGCGAGAAAGTTCAGGCAGATTAACAGCCTGGCCGTGACGAATCTTGGCGACGATTTCGTCGTTGGCGGCCACGGTAGGTAGCGACGGCAGAAGCGTGCGTGGATGGATGAATAAACCTTGCACCGCCTCTCCGCCCTGAGCCGCCGCGCGTTCGACCACCTCGAGCGTGTGGGCGTCTGTTAACTGAAACTCCCCAACCCTGGTTCTTCGAAGTGACTGGAGATGAGCGCCGCATCCTGCCAACTGTCCAATATCGTGAGCCACGGACCGCAGGTATGTACCTGATGCAACCCGGGCGCGAAAGGTGGCGTAAGCACCGTCGAGTTCGATGATCTCGAATTCTTTGATTTCGACCTGCACCGGCTTGAGTGGCGTCTCTTTCTTCTTGCGGGCAAGCCTGTAGGCAGGTACGCCATTAATTTTTTTGGCCGAAAATGGCGGGGGCATCTGCTCGATCACACCTCGAAATTTGCGGGCAAAGTCGCGCACATGTTCCAAGCTGAATGTGGACTGAATCTGTTTGCCCGCGGGCTCACCTTCGGCATCGTAGGTGTCTGTTGCAAATCCAAATCGGATCACTCCTTCGTAGCTCTTTTCTGAAACCAAATAGAATTGAGCCAGTCGCGTCATGTTCCCCAGCACGAGCGGCAGCACTCCTGTCGCCATAGGGTCGAGTGTCCCCAGGTGTCCGACAGCGCGCAGGTTAAATATGCGACGAACACGCGCGACTACGTCGTGTGAGGTAAAGCCTGCCGGTTTGTCGATGATGAGAACGCCGTTCATTTTGTATTGAACAATTGGACTTCAGCTATTAGCCTCGACCTCCTACGCTTTTGGCCAGAAGCAGGGCAGAAAGCCTAAGACCTGAACAATGATTCCTATTCGCGACGACCAGCCGTGTACCACCACTCCCTGGGTGAATTATTTCATCATTGCGGCGAATGTCACGGTATTTGGATATCAGCTATCTCTGGGTCTGCACAGCCGCGAGCTTTACGAGTTCTATGCACGGTTCGGCGCAGTGCCGCACAATTTTGAACTTGCGTTTGCGGGCTCCGGGCAGGTCACGCTGATCGGGACCTTTCTCACGATTCTGACCTCAATATTTGTGCATGGCTCGGTGCTGCACCTGCTGGGGAACGTGTGGGTCTTATGGATTTTCGGTGACAATATTGAAGACCACTTGGGCCATGTGATTTATCCAATCTTCTACCTGGTGTGCGGTGTACTGGCTTCGATGACCCATATTTATGCCAACCCGAGTTCGCAGATACCGAGCATCGGAGCGAGCGGAGCGAGCGCCGGAGGGATGGGTGCATTCCTGTTGCGGTATCCGCAGGCGCGAGTCCAGCTGCTAGTCATGTTTTCCTATTTGGCAAACGTAGTGTGGATGTCGGCCTGGTGGTGCTGGCGATCTGGTTCGGAACGCAGGTGCTCGGCACGGTTTGGATCCAACTGCTATTCAATCACGGCCTCAGGACCTCAGGTGGCGTCGCATATTGGGTCCATGTGGGAGGCTTTGTGACAGGAATGATTTTGATAAAAGTGATTCCAGGACACACTCAGTACAGCCACGGCGGGTGGTTTACCAAGGAAGGCAAAGAAGTCCTGCCTAAACAGTAACAATCTTCCAATAAGAGTTCGCCAGTTCGCTGCCCACTCAGCCCGAGATTTCCTCTAAAGTCGTTTTCATCTAAGATCGTAGTTCTGTAGTAGTTGGTGTGTTTGCTGATCTCCTACTTCTAAAAAATAGTGCAAATCCCGCATGTTTCCCATTCGCGACGATCAGCCCCGATTCAGCACGCCATACGTGAATTATTTCATCATCGCGCTGAACGTGTTGATTTATGTGTTTTTTGAGATTCCCGTGCAAATGCAAGGCGGGCGCCATTTTGAAGCCCTGATCTTCCAGTTCGGATTCGTGCCGGAGCATTTGACGGGTGCTCTGGCGGGCGCTCCTCACTATTCGATTTCGGCGTCTCTTCTGACCATTTTCACTTCGATGTTTCTGCATGGCGATCTGTTCCACATAATTGGCAATCTCTGGTTTCTGTGGATCTTCGGCGACAACATCGAGGACTATCTGGGCCACTTCTCATATCTGATTTTCTATTTGCTGTGTGGAATTGCGGCGGCGCTAACATTCATCGCCATCAACCCGTCGTCCATAGTCCCAACCATCGGCGCCAGCGGAGCAATTGCAGGCATTATGGGCGCCTACATCTTGCTCTATCCCCGGGCCCGTGTGCAGACATTGGTTGTGTTGATCGTGTTCATCACCTTCTGGTGGTTGCCGGCTTGGGTTTTTCTGGGATACTGGTTTCTGATTCAGTTCGTTGCGACCAGCGTTGAGGCCGGCGCGGCTGCACACCATCAAACGGGTGGCGTTGCCTTTGCGGCACACGTCGGCGGATTTGTTGCAGGCTTGCTAATGATCAAGCTCTTTCCCAAGCGAACGCCAACCTATCGCTATGGGAGCTGGTGAAGCGTTGGTCCGACTTCGGACATCTATACTGAGCAAGTGAGCCCATCCGCTAAACAGATTGCCTCAGCCGACTTTCCCACCCGCTGGGGACAGTTCCGCATTCATGGGTTCCGGCTGGAATCATCGCAAAACGGAAAACCTGAAGAAGCGGTTGCGCTGGTCACGGGTGACATTCTTTCGCATACGCCGTTGGTGCGAATTCATTCCCAGTGCTTGACCGGAGATGTATTCGGATCGCTTCGTTGCGATTGCCGTCAGCAACTGGAGATGGCGCTTTCTCTCATTGCAGGCGAAGGCGTGGGCATCTTGATATATGAGCAGCAGGAAGGCCGCGGTATTGGCCTCATGCCCAAGCTGCAGGCTTACGAATTGCAGGATTCAGGACTGGATACGGTCGAAGCCAATGAACGCCTTGGCTTCAGAGCTGACCATCGCGAGTTTGAACTACCAGCTGAGATTCTCAAGTCACTTGGAGTCAAGCAGGTGCGATTGCTTTCGAACAATCCGGACAAAGTTGCGGCGCTCGAACGCGGAGGAATCGCGGTTACTGAGCGCGTACCTTGTGAAGTGGCGGCCAGCGTTCATGCCGAAGCATATCTGCAGACCAAGCGAGACAAACTCGGTCACTTGTTCACCGACCAATAGTCTTCTATTCCGGCCAAATCTGTAAGGCTGTACCGCTGAGGATTTTCTTTCTTGTATCGGCCGAGAGGGGAAGCGCGCGGAATTCAGCCAAATTTTGCTTAACGTCGGGCACACCCGGCCCCGGCCAGTCTGTTCCAAATAACGTCTTGTGCGCTATCTCTTCCAGCCGCGGAAAATATTTCAGCAGAATTTTGGGCGGAATGCCGCTGATATCGAGATAGACATTTGGATGTCTGCGTACTAGAAAAAACGCCGTTTCCATCCAAAGCGGACGGCCGCCGTGCGCAAGAAGGATCTTTAGCTTGGGGAAGTCCACAGCGACGTCGTCCACATAAATCGGATCGCCATATTTGTTCCTCGCTCCTGGGAAAACTGACGTACCGGTATGAAACATCACCGGAATTCCGTTGGCTTCTGCAGCGCGGTAGATGATCTCGAGCTCCTTAACGCCGTTGAGGTAGTCGTTGGGATAGAGCAACTGGTGCGGAGGGTGAATCTTGATCATGCGGATATCCAGGCGCAGAAGTTGGTCCACATCCGACTCGATATTCGTAGTGTGGCGCGGATGCAGGCTGCCACAGGAGAGCAGGCGCCTGGGGTCTTCCTTCACATAATCAGCGATGAACTGGTTTACACCGTTGGTAAAGCCAATGACCTCGGGCGCGACATAGTTGATGAGGGCAGCGCGTTCGATTCCCGATGCGTCAAGATGTTTAAGGAAGGCTTTGGGCGAACGGCAGAATTCAACGATCTGATCGTAATTCGCCCGCCTGCGTTTCATCAACTCAAGCGCGTGCGGTTTGAACATTTCGAGCGGCTGAATGTGGATATGGCAGTCAGTAATCACGTCGTTGGTCGTTGGTCCTTGGTCGTTGACCTAGAACATCGAGAACTGCACGTTTGGTGAACACACGAATCATCTCACGACGGTATTCGGGTGTGAGTGCGGAGGTGGTCAGGGGCTTCGCAATTCGGGCAGCCATGTCTCCCGCCGTCTCTGCGACTGCGTCGTCACTTAAGCAGCGGTCTAACAGTTGTGCCAGGCCCGAAACCAGGGTAGGCGCAGGATTCACGGCGGTCATCGCAATTTGAAGGTCTTCCACGTGGCCGTTTGATTTCTTCACTGCGACGGCGACTCCGGCCAGCGGGTAGTCTATCGAGCCACGAATACGCAGCTTGCGGTAAGCGCCACGATATCCGGCGGAAGAACGCGGCAGAATGACGCGCGTGACTAGCTCGTTGGGCCGAAGCTTGCGATAATTGTCGCCTTCGCCGGTATAGAAATCCCGCAGCGGAATTCGGTGAACTCCGGTTGCGCTGCCAATTTCGATTTCCGCATTCAGGCATAGCAGCGCGGGCGGAGTGTCGCCGGAAAACGCCGCCCAGCATTTTGTGCCTCCGGGGGCGACATGGCAGAGGTCGCCGTCTTTCTTGATGCAGAAGCCGCAGGATTTTCTCCAGGCCAGCGACTGGTTGTACCAAAGGCAGCGAGTGTCGAGACAGATGTTGCCGCCGGTTGTGCCCATGTTGCGGAGAACTGGGGAGGCGACGGTTTTCGCGGCTTGGACTAGGACTGGATACCGCGCGCGCAATAATTCGGAGTGCTCGACTTCGTGCAGCGTAGTTAGCGCGCCGATCTCGGTTCCTTGGTCTGTTTCGCGAATGCCTTTGAGTTCGGGGATGCGGCGGATGTCGAGGACGTGCTCCGGTTCAAAAAGCTTTTGGCGCATGGAGGGAAGAAGGTCGGTGCCGCCGGCCAGGATGCGTGTGGCGCGGGGGCCCTCGCCCGCGTGTCTGTAGAGAGTGGCCAATGCCTCGGTAAGATTCGGCGGTCTGAGAAGTTGAAACTCCGAAAGGGCCATTAGTCCCCATTGGCGGGCGAAGGCGCCCGCCCCACACGTTCCGCGCCTTTGCCTTTAAACCATACCGCTCCACCATGTTCGCGGAAACGCGCGGGAGCGGTTGGATCGACGCCTTCGGTGAGATTTAGTGTCTTGGCATTTTTCTTCGCGCGCAGCGCAGCCAGGACGCGCTCGGGCGTAAATGGCGCTTCGTGCAGGCGGATTCCTACTGCGTCGTAAATTGCATTGGCAATGGCTGGGATGGTTGCGGCTAGCGATCCCTCGCTGCATTCTTTTGCGCCGAAGGGCCCTTCGGGATCTATGCTCTCGACGATGATTGGCTCGACTTCCGGCGACTCGACTGACGACGGGCTGCGGTATTCGAGCAAGCCGGGATTCATGAGCAGTCCATCTTTCCAGATCATTTCTTCGGTGAGCGCCTGGCCCATACCCATCCAAACGGAGCCGATGATTTGACCTTCGACGGACACAGGATTGAGGGCACGGCCACAATCATGAGCGGCCCAGACTTTGTGGACCGTGACTTCGCCGGTTTCTTCATCTACTGTCACCTCGGCGACCTGCGCGGAGTAGGAATAGGCAGGCGATGGGCCTACGCCTGCGCCTTTGTGTTTGCCGCCGCGGGCTTCGGGAGGAGGTGCGTAGGAGCCGGTACCGGTCAGGGCACCGTGGAAATCGATGGCCGCCACGACCGCTTCCTCGAAAGACATGGAGTCTTTCGGGCCTTGGTCTTTGCGCTTTTGCTGGAGAGAGCCGCGAAGGATTTGACCTTCTACACGGCCGGAAACCGATGCGTGCGCTGACGAGTTTGTCCCCGCAAACCCCGCGGGGACCGGACGGGCGAGGGCGCCCGTCCCCACATGACCTGTGCCTGCGCCACCATTTCTACTCACTAGATCATTTCGAAATACGAGTTCTTCTGGTGAGCAAACCATCTTCTTGGCCGCTGCTGACGCGATCTGGTTTTTCACTTCTTGTGCAGCACGCAATGTGGCGTTCCCCGCCATGAAGGTCACTCGGCTGGAATAGGAGCCGATATCGATTGGTGTGAGATCGGTGTCAGCGGCGATAACTTTCACGCGAGCTAGCGAACAACCGAGGACTTCGGCGGCGATTTGCGCCGTCATGGTGTCGGAACCTTGGCCAATTTCGGACGCGCCGGTATAGACGACGACTCCGCCGTCGCGATCAATTTTGATGTTGACGGTGGAATGCGGCATGTCTGATCGGATGATCGAATTCGCCGCGCCACTCACATAGTGGCTGCACGCGATTCCCAGGCCGCGTCCCCGTGGCAGCTTGCCTTTGCGATTCTGCCAGTCGGATCGCTCGACCACTTTATCTATACATTCGGGCAGACCGTAGCTTTGCACGCGAAGGCCATTCACGGTGATGCAGGGCGGCTGCAACAGATTGCGACGGCGAATTTCAGCCCGATCGAGATTTATCCTCGCGGCAAGTTCGTCGAGCTGCGATTCGAAGGCAAAGCGCACGTTGACGGTGCCGTGTCCGCGCATAGCTCCGCAAGCAGGCTTGTTGGTGAGAACGCGGTAGCCGTCGTATTGAATGTTTGGAATGTCGTAGAGCGCTCCAAGCAGGGCGCCGGAATACAGAATCGTAACCACGCCGTAGGAACAATACCCGCCGCCGTCTTGGACGACGCGGGCTTTGACGGCAGTGATGCGGCCGTCGTTCTTTACACCGGTCTTCAGGTCGATAATGGTGCGGGGCCGTCCGCGATGTGCCCAGAAAACTTCTTCGCGCGTATAGGTGATCTTCACCGGGCGTTTGGCCTTGCGGGCTGCGATTGCGGCGATGATTTCAAGCGGGATCACTTCGCTCTTGCCACCAAAGCCTCCGCCGACCAGCGGTTTGATCACGCGAATTTGCGACATTGGCATTTCGAGGACGAGCGAAAGCTTGTGCTGCAAATAATACGGGACCTGAGTGGATGACCAGACAGTCAGGCGTCCGAGTTTTCCGGTGTGCGAGTCGAGTTCGAAGCTCGCCAAGGTGGAGTGTGGCTCCATTGCCGCGTGCGTGACTTCATTCGCGATGTAGCGGGCTTCGGCAATTTGGTCGGCTTCCGCAAAACCCTTCTCGGGATCTCCAAAGACGTGGTGATAATCCTTCTCGAGGTTATGTGCCTTATTATCGTGGATGAGATCACGCTCGGTCTTCATCGAGTCTTCGGGATCAAAGTACGCGGGCAGGAGTTCGTAATCGACGTCAATCAATTCAAGAGCACTCTCCGCAGTGGCTTCATCCTCCGCGGCAACACAAGCGACGTTGTCTCCGACATAGCGAACTTTATCCACGGCGAGGGCGTGTTCGTCGTGGCCGACCGGAAGGATTCCGTAGGTGTTCGGAGCATCCGCGCCGATGGCGACAGCGATGACTCCATCGAGTTGTTCTGCCTTGCTTGTGTCAATCCGCTCGATGCGGGCATGCGGATGCGGCGAGTGCAGGAT
>Ga0066709_100006106_pt1 | contig 10101 bp, 6 predicted proteins | sample GraSoiAngelo_158_FD_79665 | JGI IMG/M metagenome (GOLD analysis project Ga0066709, IMG submission 79665) | Grasslands soil microbial communities from the Angelo Coastal Reserve, California, USA - 14_1009_16_30cm | ecosystem: Environmental > Terrestrial > Soil > Grasslands | place: USA... | reverse complement strand
CGTGCTTTTAGCGGTGAACCGCTGGACTATTACGAGGGCGCGGAATGATTGGTCGATCTCAACTAAACAAACAAAACAGAAAGACAAAATCATGCCAAACAAAGCGTCACTAGCCAAACGCAGCGAAAAGGGGTTGCTCACCCCGGACAACTGCGTAGTCACCATCATTGATCTGCAACCGCAGATGCTCTTCGGCGTCGGCAATTTTGACCGCCAATCCATCATCAACAACAACGAGATCCTCTGCAAGGCGGCCCGGGTTTTCGGTGTCCCGGTCGTCCTCAGCACCGTGGAGACCAAGGGGTTCAGTGGAAACATGTGGCCGCAGATCCAGGCCATCTTCCCCGAACAAACGCCGATTGAGCGTTCCTCCATGAATTCATGGGATGACAAGAACTTCGTGGCCGCGGTCCAAAAGACCGGCAGGAAAAAGATCGTGCTTGCCGGGCTGTGGACGGAGACTTGCGTCGCGTTGCCAACGGTTCAAGCCATCACCGACGGTTACGAAGTGTATGTGGTGGAAGACTGCTGTGGTGACGTTAGCCAACTCGCCCACCAGAACGCGATGATGCGAGTCGTCCAGGCCGGCGCGAAACCGGTCACCTCGCTCTCCGTGATGCTCGAATGGCAGCGCGATTGGGGGTTGAAGGATACCTATGACGAGGTGATGGACATCGTGAAAAACCATTGTGGCGCGTATGGCGCCGGCGTGGAGTATGCCTACACGATGGTGCATAAAGCTCCGGCGACGAAATTCCCCGAATACACCGTGCCGTCTGCCACTGCGCACTAACGCTGGGAGCCTCCAGATTGGAAGCGATAGGGGCGATGTTTATGCAGCGCCGTCTTCAACGCCTGTGTTGTGACCCTCCTGACCTGGATTGTCATGCCGCTAATCACCCGCGCCCTGCACGGCTGGTTGCACGACATATGAAGCTAAACGCGACCATCAACCAGCCCATCCGTGTCCCGAATCCCAACGTGATTCCGTCTCCCAGCCCAGGGTTGCGAGTCACGAGCTACCCTGGGGCGGTGGTCGGAGAAACCTCCAACCCCAACGGGGTTGCGCCATCTGGTTCACGGCGACGTGCCGCAACCCCGTTGGGGTTGAATGATCAATCAAATTGCCTACCCAGGGTAGTCGCTCCGCTCCAACCCTGGGCTGAATGCCGTAGCCCCGTTGGGGCAAAATGGATTTCAACCGCATGCAAACTATGGACACATCGACCCATCCCGACCTGATTCTTTACAACGGACGAATCACCACGCTTGACCCGAAACACCCCGAAGCAACGAACCTTGCCGTTAAAGATGGCCGCATCATTGGGGTCAACGACGCTGAGGAGTATCAGCGCGGGCGGGGCACAAAGGTCATTGACCTCAACGGTCGCCGTGTCATTCCCGGGCTGAACGACTCGCACCTTCATGTCATTCGTGGCGGCCTCAATTTCAACATGGAACTCCGCTGGGACGGCGTTCCGTCGCTCGCGGATGGGCTGCGAATGCTGAGGGAGCAGGCACAACGCACACCGCCCGGTCAATGGGTTCGCGTAGTCGGTGGCTGGAGTGAGTTTCAGTTTGCGGAGCGCCGGATGCCGACCCTGGAAGAAATCAATGCCGCCGCACCCGATACTCCAGTGTTCATCTTGCACTTGTATTGCCGCGCTTTGCTGAACAAGGCGGCGCTGCGCGCCTGTGGTTACACCAGCGACACACCCAATCCGCCAGGGGTAGAAATTCAACGCGACAATCATGGCAATCCGACAGGACTGCTCGTTGCCCGTCCCAACGCGACGATTCTTTACGCCACGCTTGCCAAGGGTCCAAAACTCCCGCCGGACCACCAAATGAATTCCACGCGCCATTTTATGCGTGAACTGAACCGGCTCGGCCTTACGAGCACTATTGACGCCGGAGGTGGGTTTCAGAATTACCCGGAAGACTACGCGGTTATCGAGGAGCTGCACAAGCGCGGCGAGATGACACTGCGCGTTGCCTACAATCTGTTCACGCAGAAACCAAAACAGGAGAAAGAGGACTTCACACGCTGGATCAGGATGACCGGGCCGGGCCAAGGCGACAACTTCTTTCGCTGCAACGGCGCGGGCGAGATGCTCGTGTTCTCCGCGGCTGATTTTGAGGACTTTCTCGAACCGCGCCCGGATCTTACGGTCTCACTCGAAGGCGAACTCAAGGAAGTCGTGACCTTGCTCGCCGCGAACGAATGGCCGTTCCGTTTGCACGCGACTTACGATGAGAGCATCACGCGCTTCCTGAATGTGTTCGAAGAAGTGAATCGCGACGCGCCGTTCAAAGGACTGAACTGGTTCTTCGATCACTGCGAGACGATCTCCGACCGCAACCTGGAACGCGTCAAGGCGCTGGGCGGCGGCATCGCGATTCAGCATCGCATGGCATATCAGGGCGAATTTTTCATGGATCGTTACGGCAAGAAGGCCGCGCAACGAACTCCTCCAGTGCGAAAAATGCTGGAGCTTGGCATTCCGGTTGGCGCGGGCACAGATGCAACGCGCGTGGCGAGCTATAATCCATGGGTTTCGCTTTACTGGCTCGTGACGGGCAAAACCGTCGGCGGCGTTTCGATGTATCCCGAAAAGAACTGTCTTAGTCGCGAGGAGGCGCTGCGGCTTTACACCCAAGGCAGCAGTTGGTTTTCGAACGAGAGCGGAAAGAAAGGGGCGATTACAGTCGGACAATTGGCGGATTTCGTTGCTCTCAAGGACGACTATTTCTCCGTTCCTGAGGAAAACATCAAAGCCATCGAATCTGTCCTCACCATCGTAGGCGGAAAGATTGTTCATGCGACCGAAGAATTCAGTCCGCACGCGCCGCCGCCGACTCCAGTACTGCCCGAGTGGTCGCCGGTGAAAGTGTTCGGCGGCTATGGCGCGCCGCTGGACGTTCTCAAAGCGGCGCGAGCCGGCGTTCCCGCGGAATATCACCACAGCGTCGAGTGTCGCCAAGACGGCCGCGCCCATGCCGCGGATCAATTCCTCGCCGGCATCGAGGCGGCCCGCAGCCGTTACGCCGGGTTTTTCGGATCGGGCTGCGACTGCTTCGTTTTCTGAGGATGAAAGCGCTTTCACCAACAATTGAACTCTGGAGCCGTTGGCGGCCGGGAGACCGCATTGCTGACTTTTGAAGCCCTTGTATGCCAAACGCGGCGCGAGCTAATCACAAAGGCCGAACCTGACCTCCAGAGTGTACCTCACTATTTAGACGCGGGGCTTCTTCGCAGCCCCGTTACGGACTGGTTTCGACAGCTTAAGGGCGCCACCGTGAACGAGGATGCCGCGTGGCTTTCGACTCGTTCCCTTGGCAAGGCGCCTCATGAGGCGTTTGGTTCAGCCCTCCCGAACAACGGCAGGACACTCAGTTCGGCCGCGGCCACACTGACCGCGTTGTGGGAAGTGGACTTGTGGGGCCGCATCCGGCGCATCAACGAAGGTGCTCGCGCCAGATTTCTCGCCTCCAAGGAAGCGCGCCGTGGCGTTCGGCTGAGCCTCCTGAGCGAAGTTGCCGCCGATTACTTCCGATTGCTGGAGCTGGATCGGGAACTGGAAATCGCCGGCCGCACGACCAATTCCTTCACGGAGAGCCTGAGAATCTTTAGCCAGCGCGTCGAGGGCGGCGCCGCATCCGCATTGGAGGCGGCGCGCGCCGAAGCTGCCCTGGCTGACGCGACCGCGGCTATCCCGGTGATTCTGGACCAAATTTCCAGCGCTGAAAATCAACTCTGCCTGCTGTTGGGACGCACTCCAGGGCCGATGGAGCGCAGTGCGCCAGCATTCTCGGGCATGATGCCGCCCAGCGTTCCGGCGGGCTTGCCTTCATCCTTGTTGGAACGCCGACCGGACGTGCGAGAAGCCGAACAACTGTTGCGTTCTGCCAACGCGCAAATTGGTGAGTCGGTCGCCGAGTTCTTCCCCAGAATCGGCCTAACAACGCTCCTGGGAAAGGTCAGCCCGGAACTGTCGGCCTTTACCCTTGGCAGCGCCAATGCCTGGGGCATCGCTGCCAGCGGCAGCGGGCCGCTGTTCGAAGGCGGCAGGCTGGCGGGACAGTTCCGTCAGGCAAAGGCCGCCCGGGATGAAGCTTTGCTTGGCTACAAACAAACTGCCCTCAGCGCGCTGCGCGACGTGTCTGACGCGCTCATCTCGCGTGAAAGGCTGGGCGAAGTTCGCGAGCAGCGGACGCGACAAGTGACCGCTTTGGGGACAGCCGTCAAGCTTTCCTCAGAGCGGTACGTCGCCGGCAAGGCAAGTTATTACGAGGTTCTCGAAGCCCAGCAACAGCTTTTCCCCGCGGAGATCAGCCTGGCCCGCACACAACGCGATGAACTCCTGACCGTGGTCGCGCTTTAAAAGGCCCTGGGCGGCGGTTGGCACGACGAATCCAATTCAACTTCGGCATCCATTGAAAGCCACAACTGAGGCGGTGTCCCGGTGACTGGTGCAAAATATACACGACGACATGAATCCACGACGCCGGGTCAGGGGACCCGACCTACACGACGTTGTAGGCCGCCAGCCCTCACGCGGCGGAACTTTGGGCGTCATCTAAAGAAAGCCGAGGGTGATCCATGAATGAAACGCTTGAGTTTTTGGTTCGACACGGCGCCGCGGTTTTGTTCGCGGCGGTATTCGTCGAGCAATTGGGCCTTCCGCTGCCTGCCGCACCCTGGCTGCTGGCGGCCGGCGCTTTGGCTGCTGACGGCAAAGTAAATTGGTTTGTGGCGCTCACCGCCGCAACCTTCGGCTCGTTACTTGCCGATCCGCGGCGCCCGTCACATGACCATGGAGGAGCTAACGCTGCGGCAGCACGAGATTCCCCGCGATCGCGACATCATTCTCTATTGTTCCTGCCCAAACGAGGTGACCAGCGCGCGAATGGCCTTGTCGCTCCATCGAAATGGTATTCTGCGCGTTCGGCCGTTGCTTGGAGGCATCGACGCCTGGCGGGAGCGCAATTACCCGACGGAACAGCGCGTTGTCGGAGTGACGAGTCTTCCGGACACCGGATCAATAATGAACTCGCAATAAATACTGATGGAACTGTTGGATGGCCTGCTTTTCAAGCTCTGCTCGCTCGTTGCGCGTGAGCTCTCCCTCTTATTCCCATTCTATCGTCGCCGGAGGTTTGTCTGTAACATCATACAGGACCATGTCCACACCCTTGAGCTTGCGGAGGCGTTCATCCACCCTACGGATAAAATCGAGCGGCAAGTTCGCATGTCGTGCTGTCATTGCGTCAGATGAATACACGGGACGGAGAGCGATCGTCTCCCCGCCTTTCAAGGTCAAAGGCAGAGAGACGACCGGGAACTGCCAAACGTCGGCAGCCAACCCCGCATTGGTTAGCATCTGGTGGCTGATGTGGTCAACTTCTCGCAGAAGGTCTAGTCGATCTTTGGTGATAAATGAGCGGCACACCCTTGCGTTCTTCAGCACACGGGAATCGGCTGGTGAAACCAAAAACGCTACACGATTGGTACCGCGTATTTCTTTTGTAATTCTCCTGGCCGCTTCGCTGTACGTTTCCAGTTTTGCGGACCCGGACAGGATTACGAGATTGCTGTAGCTACGATAGTCACCTTGAACGCCGACCGTTTGAAGAGGAACATCCCAGGCTTGCAGTCTATACTTAAGAGCAACCCGTCGAGCCGAGTCAGAACGTTGAATCGGATTTTCCGACTCCGAACACAAGCACCGGACCGCAAGCCCGGGACCAGGGAAAGGGTTTTTAGAGACAAGTTCTTCCGGGAGACCAAGCTGTCGACCAATGATGCGGACCTCGTCTTTATAGAATTCCTTAACAGGTTCAATGACCCGCCCTTCTGCAATGAGCTTTTCGATAGCGGGAACTCGATTGTGGTGTGTCTTGATCACGGCGGCCTTCTCACTATTACCCGATTCAATGGTGTCGGGATAAATTGTTCCTTGTCCCAATAACCAACCACCGTCCGAAAGGTTTATTTCCTTTTCAACTTGCTCCTGAACCCTAAGGAAACAATCGCCGATTATCCGCCGTTTTCGCTCGGGATTCGCTTCACCGTCCAAGGCCGAAATGAAAAGGTCTGCCGCTTCGAAAATTCGAATGTTCTTCCACCGTCGTTCAACGACCAGTCGTTTGATCTCCTCCTTTTCGTGCTTTCTCATGAAGCCAGTGTCTACGAACACCCCCAGGACGCGATCCGGAGCAAGAGCCGAAGCACACAGGGTGAAAGCTACCGTCGAGTCTATCCCGCCACTCACAAAGAAGAGCACATGTCGATCACCGACCTGGGTTTTGATTTGAGTTTTCAGTTTCGAGACGAGCTCTTCCACGTGCCAGTTCTTCTCAGATCCGCAAATGCAGAAGATGAAATTGCGCAATATATCAGTCCCGTGGTGCGTCTCGGTTACTTCTGGGTGGAACTGAAGTCCATAGAATTTTCGTTGGTTGTCTCCCATGGTGGCAACACGACATGAATCACTTTTGGCCAGCAATTGAAACCCCGGCGGAATCCGCACGACTTCATCACCGTGACTCATCCAGACCGTTTCCTTCTTCCTGAGTCCAGCGAGAATCGAGTCGCCTTGGATAACGTAGAGTGTTGCCTTTCCGTATTCATGCGTGCGGCCGGGTTTCACGACACCTCCCAGACGGTGAGCAAGCACTTGGTGCCCGTAACAGATCCCCAATATTGGAATTCCGGCGTCGAAGAGCTCTCGTGGAAAAATTGGAGCATCGGCTGCATAGACACTACTCGGCCCACCCGAAATAATGATTCCCTTGGCGGTCCCAAGCTCACGAACTGCCTCAGCGGGGCTGGATATCCGAGCTTGAACTCCCAATTCACGGATTCTTCGGGCAATTAGGTGACAATACTGGCCACCAGCGTTGATCACCACTATTTGGCTATTCGTGTGTTTGGTGAGCATGTTTGCAAAACGTTCGTGCTAGCTGCCATAGTAATTTGAATCCTGGATGCATCGATTGGGCCGTTCTTTCGAAGCTGCGTCTCGGCATCAATAGGTTCTCAGCGAAAAAATTGGAGAAAGCCTCTTCCTCACGAAGGAAACGCAAGGACCTGCGAGCAGACCATGGATTTTCGGACGATGACGCGCGCGACGCCTCGCAAAGTTGGATATGGCTTATCTCGTGCATGCCGAGTCGAACCGATGTCTTCCGTCAATTGAAAGGCATGTCGGCGTCTCAAACAGTATAATTTCATCCTGTTGCAAGAGCTTGATTCAAAACCACTCTCCCGGATTTGCAAGCGAAATTCAATCAGTAAGCTCAAGCAATTGGGCCTCCATCCAAAACAGGAGAATGAAAGTGAATGAGACTGTAATCCCTCGAATCATTTGAGGCATTTCGATTTCCAATTAAGGCTCAGGCGACTTGTGAGTTGAAGGCGGACATCTGACTGGCGCACTGACTCGTCAAACGGCGTCAATAAAAAGTTCACAATTTCTTTTTGACAACATACCGACTGGTCTGTATTGTGTGGTTGTGAAATGAAAACGACTGCGACCAGAGCACCAGAAGATACGCGACGCCGAATCCTGAAAGCTGCGTTCGCAGAGTTCTATCGCCACGGTTTTCAAGGCGGCAGCCTCAACCGAATCGTGGATCAGGCGGGCACGACCAAGGGCGCACTGTTTCATCACTTCGAGGGTAAGAACGACTTGGGTTACGCCGTCGTCGAAGAGATCATCCAGCCCCGCATCAAGGCGCTCTGGCTCGACCCGTTGGCGGATTCCATTGACCCGATCACCGACGCGAAGCAAGCCGTGCGACAATTCATCAAGCAGGAACAGGCCAATGGACGCTTGGCGCAGGGTTGTCCCCTGAACAATCTGGCGCAGGAAATGTCGCCGCTCGACGAAGGTTTCCGCATACGCATTGAAAAGGTTTATTCGGCCTGGCGGGAGTCGTTGGAGTCAGCGTTCGCGCGCGGCATCAAGGCGGGCAAGGTGAGAAGGGACATTTCCCCCCGCAACGTGGCAGCATTCGTCGTGTCGGCACTGGCTGGCATCATCGGGACGGCCAAGAACTCACAGAGCGAGGAACTGATGAAGCAGGCGGGTGAGGCTTTCTTCGGGTATCTGGACTGCCTGCGGCCATAGAAGCGCATTTTTATGAGAATAATCCATACCGACCAGTCTGTTTGTCCTTTTTGAAAAGCTCGTTCGTCGTAATTGGAGAAACGATATGAATTTCGTCGCGCTTAAAATGTTAACAGGTGACCAGGCCAAGTATTTCGGTCTGATCTTCGCCATCGCATTCAGCACCTTCCTGCTCCAGAACCAGAGCAGCATTTTCGCCGGCATCATGCGGCGCACGGGCAGTCAGATTGCGGATGTTACGGACGCCGAGGTTTGGGTGATGGACCAGGCGACCCAATATTTCGAGCAGACCAAGGCATTGAAGGACACGGATCTGCTCCGCGTCCGCGGCGTGCCCGGCGTGGAATACGCGGTGCGCCTTTTCAAAGGCCAGCCGGTCGCGCGCACAGCAAAGGGGAATTTCTCGCAAGCCACGGTCATCGGTTTAGATGACGCGACGCTCATTGGCGCACCGCGCAAAATGCTGCTCGGCTCGTGGGAGCGGCTGCGCGAGCCGGATTCCGTGGTGATTGATCTTGGCGGCTACAATCTTCTTTTCCCGGGTGAGTCGCTCGAACTCGGCCGCACGCTCGAAATGAACGACCACCTCGTCCGCATCGTGGGCGTCTCGGATGCCTCCCCGCCCTTCGCCAGCTTCCCGGTCATGCACGCGCGCTACAGCGAGGCGGTGAATTTCCTCGGGCGCGAGCGCAGCCAGATGGCGTTCGTGCTCGCGCGAGCCGAACCTGGCGTCACTCCCATCGAACTGACGCGGCGCATCACCGATTCGACCGGATTGCGCGCGCGCACGGCGAATCAATTCCGCTGGGACTGCGTCCGGTATTACCTGGCTAACACCGGCATCCCGGTGAACTTCGGCATCACCATCGCCATCGCGCTCATCGTGGGTCTCGTGGTCTCGGGACAGACGTTCTACCTGTTCACCGTTGAGAACCTCAAACAATTCGGCGCGCTCAAAGCCATCGGTGTCACGAATCGCCGACTGATCGGGATGATTCTTCTCCAGGCGCTCATCGTGGGTTTCATTGGCTATGCGCTGGGCACGGGCATGGCCGCAACCTTCTTCGAAATTTTCGCCCGCAAGATTGCCACGCGCGGCATAGTGCTGCTCTGGCAGAATGTCGTCGGCGTTGGCGCTCTGATGTTCTTTGTCGTCGTCGCGGCGAGCCTATTGAGCATTCGCCGCGTGCTCGTGCTTGAACCTGCCTCTGTTTTCCGAAGTTAGAACCTCCGCCTATGAACACGACCACATCCGCTCCGAATTCTCATCTGCCGTCCAATCTCCTTGGCGGGAAACGCAGGGCGGCCACCCGCGACATTTCCGAACGCCGCGACACGATGCGGGTCGCAGACCCGCGTCCCGCTGCCCCGCCCCCAGCCGTCCGCTGTCGCGAAGTGCAAAAGCATTTTGGGGAAGGCGACGCCCGCATCCACGTGCTGCGCGGCGTGAACTTTGAGGCGTGCCAGGGCGAGCTGACCTTCCTCGTCGGCCCGAGCGGTTGCGGCAAAACCACGCTCATTTCCGTCATCGCCGGTTTGCTCGATACCACGGGCGGAGAAGTTGAAGTATTCGGGCAGAACACCGAATCGTTGCCCGCTGACGACCGTATTTTGTTTCGTCGCCACAATCTCGGATTTGTGTATCAGCAATACAATCTGCTCCCTTCTCTGACCGCCGCCGAGAACGCCGCTGTGCCGTTACTCGCCGCCGGGGTGAAACGGCGCGAAGCGGTGGATCGCGCTCGCTCGTTGCTCGTGAAACTCGGCATGGAAGACCGGGCCAACGCCGAACCGAATAAACTTTCCGGTGGGCAACAGCAACGTGTCGCGCTGGCTCGCGCTCTCGTCCATGAACCCCGGCTGATTATCTGCGACGAACCGACCGCGGCGCTCGACCACGCCACGGGCGAGGCCGTGATGGAATTGCTCGCCAGCTCCGCGGTGCAACCCGACCGTGCTGTCATTG
>Ga0066709_100006105_pt1 | contig 10101 bp, 6 predicted proteins | sample GraSoiAngelo_158_FD_79665 | JGI IMG/M metagenome (GOLD analysis project Ga0066709, IMG submission 79665) | Grasslands soil microbial communities from the Angelo Coastal Reserve, California, USA - 14_1009_16_30cm | ecosystem: Environmental > Terrestrial > Soil > Grasslands | place: USA... | reverse complement strand
CGGATCGCACGTGCTTGGGCCCGGCCTTGGCCACGTCGAAGAGGTGGCCGAGCTTCTTGATCTTGTCGACGATGGAGCCCGGCATCCTCATGTCGAGGAGCTTGGCGACACGGGCCGACAGCTCGTTCAGGTGCTCGACCCCGAGCGCGGCCGCCATCCGCTCGGGCGAGCCGAAGGCGTTGATGAGCACCGGCGTGTCGAAGCCCTCCACGCTCTCGAAGAGCAGGGCCTGGTTTCGCTCCGTCGGACCCTTCGAGACTCGGTCGGTGATCTCGGCAATCTCCAGGTCGCGGGAGACGCGGGCGCGCACGCGCTTGAGGTGCCCGGTCTTCTCCAGGTGGGCGACGAACTCGCGGAGGTCCTCGAAGGCCACGCCGCTACTCGTGGTAGTACAGCTTGACCAGCCACCCCGCGATGACCGGGAAGGCCAGGCTCGGGACGACTCGCACGAGGACGAAGCGCCATCCCATGAGCGGCGCCTCCCAGGCGATGATCCGCTGGACGCCGAAGAGCGACCACGACGTCATGTAGGCCACGAGCGGGCCGAGCGCCATACCGGAGTTGGCGAGCACCACGAGGAGGGGCACGCTGACCATGGGACCCCCGGGTGTCAGCACGCCGGCGGCCGAGGCCATGAGGATGGCGCCGATGCCGGATCGCTGGCCGAAGTATCGCGCGACCGTCTCCTCCGGAATGATCACCTGGAGCATCCCGGCCAGGATCAGGGCCGGGATGAGTCGCGGCAGGACGAACCAGACCATGCTGAGCCCGTTCTTGGCGCCGAGCAGGGGCAGGCCGGGATCTTTCCAGTAGGCGATGCCGGTGGCCACCACCGCCAGCGCGATCAGGACGAGCGTGGAGAGATTCATCGAGAGACCGCGCGGCATGCGGCCATTATACGCCAGCGTCTGGGCTATACTAACCAAGGGTCCGCGCGCGCGGGCTCGCTCATGCGCCTGACGATCCGGACGAAGCTCGCGGTCCTCGTGCTGGCCGTCCTGCTGCCGCTCCTCGCGGCGGCGGCCTTCAAGTTCTGGAGCGATTTGTCCGAGGGCCGTCGCCTATCTCACCAGAACCAGCTCGACATGGCCCAGCTCGTCGCCGGCCAGCTCGACGAGGTCCTGAGCGGCCAGACCGAGAGTCTGCTCGCCCTCGCGAGTTTTCGCACGCTCGACCGCATCCAGGACTCCGACCTCGAGGCGCTCGCCCACCGCGTTCGGGTCCAGCACCCCTTCGTGCATCGCTTTGTCGCCGCGGACGTCGACGGGCGCGTGCTTGCCGCGAGCGGCCCGAAAGTACCGGACCAGACATTCGTCGATCAGGGTGTCCTCGACGCAGTGTTACAGCGCGGCGAGCCGGCGGTGACGGCTCCCCAGCAGAGTCCCACGGACGGTCGGCAGATCGTGCCACTCCTGGTCCCCGTCACCGATCGCCAGGGCAGGCTCGTCGGCGTCTTCGCGGCTGAGATCGATCTCGGAGTTCTCTCGCGCTATCTCACCGCACTGCCGCTCAGCCGCGCGCAGTCGGTCGCGATCGTGGCCCCGGGCGGCGCGGTGCTGGCCAAGTCCGCCAGCCCGTACAAGTTCTTCGATCCCCACCTGGGCGGCGTCCCGGAGGCGGGCCCGCTGCTCCGCCGAAGTCGCGGTGCGGCCGAGTGGGCCGCTCCCGGCGGCATGCCTCACCTGGCTGGCGCAGCCGGCATGGCCAGGGCGGATTGGCTTGTCATGGCCGCGGTGCCGAGCGGCGTTGCCTTCTCGCCCGCGGCCGGGCGGTTCAGGAGAGACCTGGTCGGCCTGGGGGCGGCCACGGTGCTTGCGCTCCTGGTCGCCTGGCTCATCGGGAACCGCATGCACGGAGCCGTGCGCGCGCTCATCCGCGGCACCCGCGATCTGGATTCGGCGCAAGGACCACCGATCGCGGTGGCCACGGGAGACGAGCTGGCGGAGCTCGCCAGCCATTTCAATCGCGCTCGGGAGGCGCGGCGGCAGACCCAGGCCGCGCTCGACGCGCGCCGGCGGCGTCTTCGCGCGCTGGCCGACGTCAACGCGGCGCTCTCGGAGCAGCTCGAGCTCGAACCGCTTCTCAAGCAGATCACGCTCGCCCTGGCTCAGCTCACCGGCGCGCACAACGTCGTCTTCTGGGAGATGGACGCCGTCCGTGACCGGCTGATCCGCCGCGCCTGGTCGTCCGACCTGTCCGACGGCCCCGACGAGCTCCCACTGACGCTGGAACTGGACAAGGGAGGCACCGGCTGGGTCGCCCGCCACCGCCAGGCACTGTACATCGAGGACGTCACGCGCGACGAGCGCATCCAGGCGCAGCAGTGGGCGGCCGACAACGGGCTCCTCTCATTCGCCGGCGTCCCGGTCGTGTCGGGCGACGACCTCCTGGGAGTCCTCACCCTCAACCTGCGTAAAGAGGACCTGCCCGCCGAGGACGACCGGGAGCTCCTGACCTCCTTCGCCTCGCAGGCCGCAGTGGCGGTGCGCAACGCGCGTCTCTTCGCCGAGGCGACGCGCCGCCGCCGCGAGGCCGAGGAGCTGGCGCAGGGCGCGCGCATGCTGACCGAGAGCCTCGACGTCACGGAGGTCGCCGACCGGGTCGTGCGGAGCGTGCTGCCCATCTTCGGGGTGAACTCCGCGGGACTGCGCCTCCTCCAGCCCGACGGGACCTTCGAGGCCATTGCCTGGGCCGGCGCGGCCATGGGGCATTTCCGCCCCGGCCACCTCGTCGAGCCCGGCACCGGCCTCGCCGCGCGCGTGGTCGCCGAGGGGCGGGCCGTTTCCACCAGCGACGTCTTCGCCGACCCGGCGCTGGCGCTGACTGACGATCTCAAGCGGCGGCTCGTCGAATCCGGCACGCGCGCCCTCCTGGCGGCGCCGCTCCGCGCCAAGGGCGAGCTGATCGGCGTCCTGTTGATCGCCTCAGGGGCCGTCCGCGAATTCACAGAAGCGGACACGGCGCTTCTCCAGGCCTTTGCCGATCAGGCGGCGCTCGCGATCGAGAACGCGCGGCTGTACGGAGAGGCGACGCGGCGGCAGCATGAGGCCGAGGAGATCGCGCGCGTCGCCCAGATGCTCACGGGCAGCCTCGACGTGGGCGACATCGCTCAACGCATCGTCAGCAGCGTTCTGCCGGTTCTTCGCGCCCGCTCTTCCGGCTTCCGCCTCGTCCAGCCCGACGGTACGCTGACGGTTCTCGCGCAGGGACACCGGGTCGGAGCTCATGCTCCGTACGGCCACGTGGTGCCCCCCGGCTACGGGATTACGGGCCGCGCGGTAGTCGACGGACGTGCTGTGGTCACCTCCGACGTCCTGGCCGACTCGCGTATCCAGCTGACTCCAGAGATGCGGGAGCGCGTCGAGGTCTCCGGCATCGGTGCTTTCCTCGCGGTTCCGCTGCGTGTCGAAGGCCGCATCATCGGGGCGGTCTCTATCGCGGACAGGACGGGGCGACGCTTCACGGACGTCGAGACGGCCCTGCTCCAGACCTTCGCGGACCAGGCGGCGCTGGCGCTCGATCACGCGCGCCTGTACGAGCAGACGCGCCAGCGGCTGAGACACGTCGAGTCCATCCGCGAAGTCGTCGAGCAGATCCTCGTCCCGTTCACCCTCGAGGAGCGGCTGACCCTGATTGCGCGCAAGGCCGCGGAGCTTTTCGAGGGCGACGTGGCGCTGGTGGCGCTCCGACCCGAGGGCGAGGACCAGCTGGTCATCCGCGCCGGGCACGGGCTCGTCGAGGGCGAGCTCGGGCAAAGGGTCGAGCTTGGCGAGGGAGCCCTAGGGACGGCGGCCGCGCGGCGCGAGGGCGTGCTCATCAACGACTACGGCTCGTGGTCGGGCCGCATGCGTCGCATGCTCACCCAGAATCGGCGCGAGCTCCTCGGCGCGACCATGGCCTGTCCGCTCATGATCCGCGGCGAGGCCATCGGCGCCCTGTCGGTGGCCTACCTCGGCCGGGACCGTCGCTTCGTTCCGGAAGACCTGGACCGGCTGTCCACCCTGGCGGCACCCGCGGCCCTGGCCATCGAGCACGGTCGTCTCTACGGCGAGCTGGCGTCGCGCGTTCGGCAGCTGCAGGAGACACAGGCGCAGCTGGTGCAGGCAGGCAAGCTGTCCGCCGTCGGCCAGCTTGTCTCGGGCGTTGCCCACGAGCTCAATAACCCGCTATCCGTCATCATCGGTTACGGCCAGCTCCTGAAGGGTAAGCCGCTAACCCCAGACGTCCGCGGCCCCCTCGAGATGATGGTGGCGCAGGGCGAGCGCATGGCCAAGATCGTTCAGGGACTGCTGCTCTTCTCCCGCCAGCGCAAGCCGGAGCGCGCGCCCGTCGACCTACCGGCCGTCCTCGAGCAAACCTTGGCGCTGCGCGCGACGCGGCTGCGCCTCTCGGGCATCCACGTCGAGCTCGACCACGCCCCCGGCGTGCCGCCCGCCGAGGGTGACGTGCACCAGCTGCAGCAGGTGTTCCTGAACCTTCTGCTCAATGCCGAGCACGCCATCCTGGCCGGCGGCAAGGGCGATACCATCCGCGTGCGCACCCGCGAACGAAAAGAGAACGGTCGATCGTCGGTGGTGGTCGAGTTCGAGGACAACGGCTCCGGCATCCCGCCCGAGGTCATGCCGCGCATCTTCGAGCCCTTCTTCACGACGAAGAAGGTGGGGGAGGGCACTGGGCTCGGGCTCTCGGTATCTTACGGCATCGTCCAGCAGCACGGCGGGCGGCTCACCGCCGAGAGCGTGCCGGACCGCACCGTGTTCACCCTCGAGCTGCCCTCCGTCGCCCCCGCCGAGCCGGCGCGCCAGACGGCCTCGCCGCGTCACGCCGGCGTCTTCGGCTTCGGCCGGCGTGCCCTCGTCGTCGATGACGAGCCCGGCATGGTGGAGCTCCTGACGGCGCTCCTGAAGGATACCGGCTGGCAGGTGGAGGTCGCCTCCACCGGGCGCTCGGCCCTCGAGCGCGTGCGCGCCACCCGCTTCGACATCGTGCTCTCGGACATCCGGATGCCGGACGGCAGCGGCGAGGACTTTTACCGCGCGGTGGTCCGCGAGCAACCCGCCCTCGCCAAGCGCTTCGTGTTCATGACGGGCGACACCGCGAACCCGTCGGCCTGGCAGTTCCTCGAGGCCGAGAAGGTGCCGGTGCTCGAGAAGCCATTCACAGCCGAGAGCCTCTTCCGGGTTCTCGAGCGCCTGGCCATCTTGACTTCGCGCGGGGCTTTCGAGTAGAGAGGGAAGGCGATGACCAAAGCCGATCTCGTGTCCGCCATGGCCAAGGCCTCGGGCGGGAGCAAGGTGTCGGCCGAGCGAGCGCTGGATGCCTTCTTCGTGAGCGTCTTCGACGCGCTCAAGAGAGGCCGCCGCGTCACCATCGGCGGCTTCGGCACTTTCATGGTCAGCAAGCGCGCCGAGCGCAATGGGCGCAACCCGCGCACGGGCAAGGCCATCAAGATCCCCGCCACCCGCGTGCCCCGCTTCAAATCGAGCCGCTCGCTGAAGACCGCGGTCCGCTAGCCACGCGCTCGATCCCCGTGGGAGTCTTCCTGGGCGCAGTGCTGGTCGCAGCCGCATTGCTCGGCGGATGCGCCGGGTGGCTGGACACGCCCTACAACCCGCAGCAGGCCTGCGACAGCGTCGGCGGCACGCTCCTGTCGGACGGACGCTGCCTGGGCGGCGGCATGTAGCAGGCGGCGCCAGGGCGCGGATCGTAGGGAGTGTACAGCGGGTTGCGAGTCAGTGTGGTCCCGGGAGGGGAGGAGGGCACCCCCAGCCCCGCCCGATGATTCGCCTGGCTGCCCGGCCCGTCGCCTAGGTGTCGCCGAGGCGCATGAGGCGGAAGGATTCGGCGGCTTCGAGCTTCCGCTTGGCGCCCTGCATCCGCGCCCAGCCTGTGATCATGTCCGTGGGGTCCCATGTGCCCATCTGGGTCCGGTGCTCCTTGAGGGCGGCAAGCTTGGCGCCGAGGAACTCCGAGATATCGATGAAGGTGTCGGGCTTCTCCGACCCATGGATGAAGACCGACCGGACCTTGTGGGGCTCGAGCCCCTCGTCGAGGAGCTCGGGGAAGATCAGGCGCGTCTCCGCAGAGGGAAAGACGGCGTCGAGGGCGGCATCTGCCGCGGCGCGATGGTCGGGATGGTTCATGTAGATGGCGCCAAAAAAGCGCATGGTCGGGTCGCCGCACACCACCGCATCGGGGCGGTGGCGCCGGATGACCCGCGTCAGGTCACGCCGCAGCGCGAGCGACGGCTCGAGCATCCCGTCCTCGTAGCCGAGGAAGACCACCTCGGAGATGCCGAGCACCCGGCACGCCTGCCGCTGCTCTTCCTCACGGATCGGCGCCAGCGCCTCTCGCGTCATGCCTGGAGGCGTGTGCTCGTTGGACCCGGCCCCCCCGCTGGTGATGCAGACCGTGACGACGTGGCTGCCCGCCTGCGCCCATTTCGCCAGCGTGCCGCCGACCGTGAACTCCTGGTCGTCGGGATGCGCGTGGATGGAGAGCACGCGGGCCGGGGCAGCCGGCTCGCGGATGGCTGATTTCGCCGTTCCGCCGCGTTTCAGGACGCGACACCCGTTCCCACGAGGACGGCCAGCTTCGCCTCGATCTGGGCTCTCGGCACCGCTCCCACCACCTGATCCGCCACCTTGCCGTTCTTGACGAAGAGCACCGTGGGGATGGAGCGGATTCCGTAGCGGGCGGCGAGGATGGGCTGCTCGTCCACGTTGACCTTTGCCAGCGTCACGCCGCCCCGCGAGGCGCCCGCCAGCTCCTCGAGCACGGGAGCGAGGGCGACGCACGGACGGCACCATGGCGCCCAGAAATCCACCATCCAGACGCCGTCGGCGGCGGCCAGCGCTTCGTCATAGGTTTGTTCGGTCAGATGGACAATCGCGGCATCGGGGCGGGGGGGTTCTTGCTGCTGAGTCATGGAGGTTCCTCCTGCTGTTGAGATGTGCGCGCCGCCGGAAAGGATGCGGGACGAGCATGGGCGACCGCGTCCTATGGCGTCGGCCCGCGCGCGGCGCTCCGGATCGCGTCGAATACCAGCGCGGGGGTCAGCGGCAGGACCGTGATGCCGACGCCCTCGTCGCGGAGCGCGTCGGAGACCGCGTTGGCGATGGCGCCGCCCAGACCTGGATTGCCGCATTCGCCCAGGCCCCGCAGCCCGAGCGGGTTCGTCGTCGCCCGGATTTCCTGGTAGAAGTCCTCCACCGGCGGAACGTCGGCCGCGTACGGCAGGGCGTAGTCCATGAGCGTCCCCGAGAGGAGCTGTCCGCCCGCGTCGTACTCGAGCGCCTCGTACAGCGTGTTGCCGATGCCAAAAGCGACGCCGCCGACGAGCTGAGACTCGACCAGGGCGGGGTTGACGGCGCGGCCGACGTCGGCGCCGATCACGATGCGATCCAGGTGCACCGTGCCGGTCTCCACGTCCACATCCGCGATCACCCCGACCGCGCAGCCCGCATACGTGATCTTCGGCACGTTGAACGAGGCGCCCACGGCGAGCCCCCGCAGAGCGGCCAGCTCGCCGAGGGTCACGCGTCGGCCGGCCGCTTCGAGGGCTCCCGAGGCGTAGCTGACTTCGCTCTCCGGTACGCCCCAGCTGGCGGCCGCCCTCGACCTCGCCTCGCCGATCAGCTTCGCCGCGGCCATGGCGGCGGCATTGCCCGCGGTCACGGTGCCGCGCGAGCCGTAGGTGCCCACGCCGCTCTCGACGTGAGATGTGTCGGCGTGGCGCACCTCGAAGCGGTCGGCTGCCAGGCCGAGGGTCTCCCCCAGGATCTGGGCGAGCACCGTCTCGAGCCCCGGCCCCATGGATGAGGCGCCGGTGTCGACGGTGAAGCGCCCGTCGGGCCGCGCCTCGAGGTGGGCCGTCTCAAAGGGCCCGAGCCCGGTCTTCTCCACGTACACGCTGAGCCCTATTCCGCGCCGCGGCCCCGGTCGAGCATTCCGCTCTCTCTGCTCCGCGCGCGCCCGCTCGTAGTTCAGCCGGCGCAACAGCTCGTCGAAGAGGGTGGGGTAGTCGCCTGAGTCGTAGACGGTGTTGGCGCCGAAGGACTTGGTGCCGGAATCGTAGGGCATCTCGCCGGCGGGGATGAGATTGCGCCTCCGGATCTCCGCGGGATCGAGGCCGAGGCGCGCCGCTCCAAGGTCCATCAGGCGCTCGCGGGCGAAATTGCACTCAGGGCGGCCGGGGGAGCGGAGCGTTCCCGCTGGCGTCTTGTTCGTCACCACCGACCAGAGGTCGCAGTGGTAGCTCGGCACGCGATACGGACCCGGGAAGAGCGCGGCGCCGAATTCCGCGGGCACGAGGGCCGCCGTTCTCACGTAGGCGCCGATGTCGGCGAGGATCAGGGCGCGCAGGCCGAGGATGCGCCCGTCTCCGTCGAAGCCGATCTCGACCTGGTACTCCGTCTGGCGCGCGTGGTTTGTCGCCATCAGGCTCTCGCGGCGGTCCTCGATCCACCGGACCGGCCGGCCGAGCTTCATGGCCGCGAGAGGCACCAGGATGTCCTCGGGGTAGAGCTCGCCGCGAACGCCGAAGCCGCCTCCCACGTCCACCTCGGTCAGGCGCAGCGCGCCGAGCGGGATGCCAAAGATCGGGGCCAGGATGCTCCGGTTGATATGGATGCACTTGGTCGAGCCGATCAGGTGAAGCTCTCCGCCCTTGGGATCGGGCGGCACGGCGACGAGCCCCCGCGTCTCGAGGGCGGCCGCGGTCTGACGCGGATAGACGAACCGCTCGCGGATGACCACCGCCGCCGCGTCGATGGCCGCATCGACATCGCCGACCCGCATCGTGATCAAGGCGACGTTGTTGGACTCGGTGCGAGGGAAGAGCAGGGGCGCGCCCGGAGCGAGCGCCTCCGCCGCAGTCGCGCAGACCGGCAGCGGATCATAGACGACGTCGATGAGCCCGAGCGCGTCCTCGGCGACGTAGCGATCATCGGCCACGACCAGGGCGACCGGCTCGCCCACGTAGCGGACGACGTTACGGGCAATCGCGGGCTGCAGATAGCGCTCGGTCCCGGGCGGGGCTCCCACGCGGGTCGGGATGACGGCGCCCTCGGGCACGTCGGCGGCCGTGAGCACGGCGCGCACGCCCGCCAGCTCGAGCGCTCGCTTGGCGTCGACGGACACGAGCCGAGCGTGGGCGTGGCGGGAGCGGAGCACCGCCGCGTGGAGCATGCCGGGCACGCGGACATCCGCCACGAAGCGCCCCGCTCCTGCCGCGAGCCGATCGCCGCCGAGGCGGTAGTGGGACGCGCCGATCATAGTGCCCTCCTGTGCGAGACGGTTGAAGCGCGCGGAAGCTATAGCATGCCCGCCGCAGGAAGGAAAGGGGAGCGCCCGGAATCGCGTTTGACGCAATGGCGGCGATCTGGCAGGATCGCCGCGTCGCCATCGCAGAATGGAGGGTACGATCATGAAGAGCACGCGGATTGTCGCCCTGGCCTGTCTGCTCCTCCTATGCGCGCTGTTCGCCGACCGCTTTGTCGCCGGCGCGGAGGCGCAAGCCAAGCCGGAGGGGGAAATGCGCTGGGCGTTATACGTGACGATCGCGCCCGCCTGGTTCGACCCGGGCGAGTCCGTGATCGGCGTCCTCACGCCGTTCTGGGTCATCTATGCTCTCCACGACGCGCTCGTCAAGCCGATGCCCGGCAACCACCTGACCCCGAGCCTGGCCGAGTCGTGGACGGTGAGCGCCGACCAGCGGGTCTACGAGTTCAAGCTGCGCGAAGGGCTCAGGTTCCACAACGGCGATCCCTTCACGGCCGAGGACGTGAAGTTCAGCTTTCACCGGACCAAAGGCGCCAAGATCCTCCAGGACAAGGTCCGGGAGGTCACGATCGTTGATCCTTACCGGGTGCGCTTCCAGCTGCACGAGCCGTTTCCCGATTTCATGACCTACTACGGCACTTTCGCGACCGGGGCGGGCTGGATCGTGCCCAAGAAGTACTTCGAGCAGGTGGGTCCCGACGGGTTCAAGAAGCACCCGATCGGCCTCGGGCCGTACAAGTTCGTCAGCAACACGCCCGGCATCGAGCTGGTCATGGAAGCGAACGAGAGTTACTGGAGGAAAGTCCCCTCGGTGAAGCG
>Ga0066709_100006103_pt1 | contig 10102 bp, 14 predicted proteins | sample GraSoiAngelo_158_FD_79665 | JGI IMG/M metagenome (GOLD analysis project Ga0066709, IMG submission 79665) | Grasslands soil microbial communities from the Angelo Coastal Reserve, California, USA - 14_1009_16_30cm | ecosystem: Environmental > Terrestrial > Soil > Grasslands | place: USA... | reverse complement strand
TGTCGGCATCGCCACCGACGTCGCCATCGAATCCACCGCACGCGCTGCATCTGACCTGGGATACCGGACGATCGTCGTCTCCGATGCCTGCACCGCCGACAGTGATGAGAGCCATGCCCGCTCGCTCGACGTGCTCCAAAAGTGGTTCGCCGAGACAACGACCGCCGACCAGGTCCTTAGCGCCCTGGGAGACTCCCAGCGCCAGTCTGGCCCGCGCGTAACGGAAAATCCTAAAGTTTCACTGCAAAGGACGCCACAAATATGACACGACATCGGAAATTCTCAAATTGGCGCGTAATGGTGCTCGCCGGCACCTTGGCGCTGCTCTTTAACGCGAAGGCATTTCAGGCTGTCGTCACTTCAGGTGATTGGCCCGAGGTAAACCACGATAAGCTCGGAACGCGCTACAGCCCTCTCGCATTGATCAACACAAGTAATGCGAAAAACCTGAAGAAAGTCTGCGAATACAAATTCCCCGACAAGGAGCCTTCCCAGTCTGCCCCGATCGCATTCGGCGGTATCATCTATGCAAGCACCGCTCACTACACCGTCGCGCTCGATGGATTCGACTGTCACGCGATCTGGATGCATAAATGGGAACCTCGGGGGCCCGAGCCACTCAATACCCATCGGGGCGTGGCATTAGCCGATGGCAAGGTCGTTCGCGGCACCTCGGATGACTTCTTGATTGCGCTCGATGCGAAGGATGGCCGTCTCATTTGGGCAAAGCAGATTGCCAATCCCAGAGGAGGCTATTTCATCAGCATGCCCCCGCTCATCGACCGTGGTCTCATTTACGTCGGTCCAGCTGGCGCGGAATGGGCGTCGAGCGGCTGGGTGGGAGCATTTCGACTCACTGATGGTGAGCAAGTTTGGAGATTTAACATCATTCCAGCTGATGGGGAGCCTGGGGCGGATACGTGGGGGCCGGATCCCGCCGCGCGTAAGCATGCCGGAGGCAATTTATGGACCGCGCTGTCCATCGACACGGACAACGACGTCTTGTACGTGCCGGGCGGAAATCCAGAGCCGGATTATTACGATGACTCAAGGCCAGGAGCCAACCTTTACACCAATAGCCTGATCGCGCTGGACGCAAAAACCGGTCAACTCCTCTGGTACAAGCAATTCGTTCCCCACGACGTCCACGATTATGATCTCACCCACACTCAACCAGTCATCAAGACAAAGTCGCGAACTCTCATCGTGACGACAGGCAAGGACGGGTTGATCCGTGCGGTCGATAGCCACACGCACGAGATCGTCTACAGCAAACCGTTCACAACACTGTTCGACACCGATGCTCGGATAACGACCTCCTTTGTTCGAACGTGCCCAGGCCCTTTTGGCGGGAATGAGTGGAACGGTGCGGCGTACAGCCCAAGGCTTGAGACAATCTTCGTCCCCGCCACGGATTGGTGTGCCAGCTTCAAGAAGGACCCAACGCCGCCGGACGTTGAAAAAGAGCAAACGCACGGCTTCTATTTCGGCGGCGAAATGAATTTCGACGAGTGGGGCCAAGCCCGCGGGTGGCTGACCGCATTCGATGCAGCTAGCGGCAAAATGAAGTGGCGCTACTCCGCCTCAAAGCCCCTCCTCGGCGCCGTAGCAGCCACGGCCGGCGATGTCGTTCTGACGGGCGAACTGAACGGTGATCTGGTCGCTCTAGATGGAAGTTCCGGAAAAGTGTTGTTTCGTGGAGGCGTCGGCGGCCCGATTGGTGGGGGCGTGGTGACCTACGCCGCGCGGAATGTTCAACATGTAGCCGTGGTGTCGGGATTCGTGGGCGTCTTCAATACCTTGGCGCCGGAGATAGGCGGAAGCAATCCAACGATCAGCGTTTTCCGGCTGGCCAAGTAGAGATGCCGGTCATGTCTCAAACTGTCATATTGTGTTCGCAAGTTCCCGAGGCGGCGCTTGCCATATCGCGAGCGATGGCAGACAACACGCTCGATGTCGCGTACGCCTCATTAGTCAACGTGGACTTTTCAGGCGATGTTTTAACAAATCTGCCGCATAGACTTTCGGTTCTGTTCTAGAAGACTACATAGAGGAGAAACATCATGCAAACACTTGGAACTAATTACTTAACTGCCTATCGCAGTTTGAAGCTGACACGAGACGCCGAAGGTGTGCTCGTCGTTGAATTTCACAGCAACGGCGGGCCATGCACCTTCTCGGCACTCTATCACACCGAGGTTGTTGATGCGTTTCACCGGATTGCGCAGGATCGAGCGAACAAGATTGTGATCCTGACCGGCGCAGGCGGGGACTTCATTATTGGGGTCGATTGGTCATCTTTCGGCGACGTCGCCGATCCAGGCGTCTGGAGTCAGATTCACGACGAAGGCACTCAGGTTCTGGAGAACATCGCCAACATTCGCGTGCCGGTCATCGCGGCGATCGAGGGGCGCGCGCATATTCACTCAGACTATGCCCTGCTCGCCAACGTGATTGTGGCGGCCGAGGGAGCGACGTTCCAGGACGTGGGGCATTACGCGGCGGGCGTCGTGCCCGGCGACGGAGTCTTTACCACGTGGAGTTATCGCGCTGGAGCTGGACGAGCCGAAGCCTTCCTTCTCCACCCACAGCCGCTGCCGGCGCGCACGGCCCATGAATGGGGAGTGGTCGCAGAAGTAGTGCCAAATGGTAAAGCGCTCAGCCGAGCGCAGGAACTGGCGGAGATATACCTGCAGGCTCCGGAAGTGACGCGCCGCGACACACGCATCCACTTCATTCAACCTTTAAAGGAGCGCATCGTGCATGAAGTTGGCTACGGACTGTCGCTCGAAGGAGCATCCTCGGCCGCCCTCATCAAATCGAAGCCAGTCCAGAGCGAACCTGCCGTCCAGAAAACCAAGTCTGCCATGACGAGCCCGCAGGAGACGTGATGACCCCTTCGATTGTCATCGCGGGTGGATGGAAGGTCGAGTCTCCCTCAGCAAAGCGGCAGCCATTTCTGTCTCTCGTTGTAACGATGGTTTCGTTCACTTCTCTTTTCGCACAGAGTCCGCCTGCTTCGCCAAATCGTCCCTGGCATCCGCCTGAGGAGCGAATCGTCGCGGAAGAAGGCAAGCGCTATCGTCAAATTGCCGTCCTTCCTCCCTCCGGGAAAGCCTACTCCTTGGCGGAACTGATCGAATCGATGCGGAGCGGGCGCGGTTAATCGGAACGCTGTTCATGATGTTTTACGGGGTCAGTGTCCTGACCAACTACGGTGCGGCTGGGCGGATTCACGGCGAGCATGTGAACACGCTCAGAGAATCTCTTTGGCGGGAAAAGGGCAGACTGGCCCTCGATCTCAAACACGTCCTTCTCGTGGACCGCGAAGCGGTGAAACTGCTTGCGCTCAGCGAAGCCAACGGGACTGAGCTCCGGAATTGTCCGCCCTATATCCGTGAATGGGTCAAGAAAGAGCAGATGGAAACGAAGACGAGCGGGTGAATGTGGAACTCACGGAGGCCGAGATCCGCGAGCGCACAAACAGGAGCAGACCAAGTCCCGAACTTCGAGCCAGGTAGCGAAAAAAGTCAAACCTGAAAGGAGAAAACGAAAATGAACGGTCAGGCCCGCATACGAGTATTCAGTGTTGACGACCACGCGCTCCTCCGCGAGGGGATCGCGACCACGATCAACCAGCAACCTGACATGCTGGTCGTGGCCCAAGCAGCCAACGGCCGCGAGGCCATCCAACAGTTTCGTTCCCACCGGCCGGACGTCACTCTCCTTGATCTTAGACTGCGCGATATCAGTGGCATCGATACGATGATGGCCATCCAAAAAGACTTCCCCGCCGCCCGGATCATCATGCTCACTATTCTTGAAGGCGACATCGATATCAAAAGAGCCCTTGAGGCAGGAGCCTGCAGCTACCTGCTGAAGAGCGTTCTCCCCTCAGAGTTGCTCACGGTCATCCGCCAGGTTCACGCCGGGCAGAAGCACATTCCCGCGGCGGTCGCAGCTTGTCTCGCTGAACACATGAGTGACGAGGACCTGACCGAACGGGAGACGCAGGTCCTCCAGCATATCGCTAGCGGAAGCAGAAATCGCGACATCGCCGAACTGCTCTTCATAGCGGAGGAAACTGTGAAGGTTCACGTCAAGCACATCTTGGAGAAGTTAGGGGCCCATGACCGTACCCACGCATTTGCCATCGGCGCGCGTCGGGGCTACGTCCGTCTGTGAACCATGGAACGCAATTATGCGAGGCCATCCTTTCCGGGGGGATAAGCAGGAGCAAAACGGTTATGAACGATGAAGTTTTAGAGCATCGGCGTTACGACACGAATGAACATCCAGGTAATCGAGCATTGGGCTTACCAAAACTGGGAACGGAGAGGCAGGCAGACCGATGGGCTCGCCAGAAGTCGACTGGTTTCTCGCCGAAAGGGAATATGGACCCAGGAACGCGCAGAACGCTATTCTCATCACTTGCGATGGGCGCTTCTGAATTCTGAACCGAATTCACAGCAGTCTAAATATAGAGGAGATGGCTCACCGTCGGCTTGGCTATGACGCAGGCGCTTAGGCGATCTTCCACCTGGCTGTCGGCACGCGTCAGGCGGTCGTGCTGGCGCAGGTGTTCCACCCACGAACTCACGATGAAAGTCTCGAGATAGCGCTTCGGTATTTCCAGATCCCGACAGACTCCCCAGCGCGATGCTCCGTCGCGGCGTCGGATGCGACCGAATTCGTGAATGGTCTTAATGAAATCCGGCACGCGCTCAGGCGGGACTTCATATTCAACAGTGACGAGTACTGGGCCTTCGAAATCGATATCTGGGCCAACTACTGGAGCGCGCCAATGATTCCAGGGCGTCAAATCCAGGCTCACATTCGGAAGGCGCAGGAACAATGCAAGAAGCGTTGACACCATCGCACCGACTCCGGCCCAAAGCAGAGCCCTCTCTACACCCACTCGTGCAGCCAGAGCGCCCCAGGTGGCACTTCCCGCGGCGACAGAGCCCTGAAACACCAGCATGGCAACGGCAAGCACGCGAGCGCGTACCCAGTCGGGGGCCTGATTGAGTACCTGAACATTGTAAAGCGAGATAAGAGACACCCACGCGGCACCTCCAACAATCATGACGGCTCCGAGTACCCAGATCATGTGAACAGATGCCGCCGCAATCGTCGTCAATCCGAAAGCCGCTATTCCTGCAGATACAATGACGTCAGCGGACCAGCGGGTGCGAGCGCGTTGTAGGACCAGGGCACCAAGCACGGCTCCACAGCCGAAGCTTCCCAGGAGCACGCCGTATCCAACCGGACTCCCGCTAATTCGATGAGCGAGGGACGGCAGCAAGGCTAGCATCGCGCTCGCAAAGAACATTCCTGTGCCTGCGCGGACCAACACTCTTCGGACGCCCGGCGAGTAGCGAACGTATCGAATTGCTGCGCGTGTGGCGCCGACCACAGTCTCGGGCGGCGTAACACGAGTGGTTACAGGTCGCCTCCAGCGAGCTACCACGAGGATGACCCCTAAGAATGAGAACGCATTTGTGAGGAACGCAGCCCCTACACCAGCGAACGCCACAAGCGCGCCCGCAAGCGCCGGCCCGACAGCTCGTGCGAAATTGAACTCAATGCCGTTGAGGGCGGATGCTGCCGGGAGGTCCTGCTTTTCAACCAACTCCGGCAGAACGGCCCGCCATGTGGGTGACTCGAAGGCGTCTCCAGCAGACAGTGCGAAAGTCAGAATAAGCAGCATCGCCGGGGTCATCAGGCCCTCGAGCGTCAACCCAGCGAGCACAAAGGCCACCGCGATCATCCACGATTCTGTGAACAGAATAATTTTACGACGATCGACTATGTCTCCGATTGCGCCGGCAGGAAGTGCGAGAAGGAAGAAGGGCAGAGCGGAGGCCGTTTGAGTGAGGGCCACATACATTGGGCCGCCGTTGACAGATACCATCAACCAGGCGGCACCCACACTCTGCATGAACGTCCCAATGTCGGAGACCACGTTCGCAGCGAGCAAATTGCGGAACGTGGATGATCGTAACGGCCGCCAGGGACTGGTCGATGTAGAGCTAGACGAAATCGGCAAGAGCATCCACCGCGGCACACCACGTTAGCATCGACGGGCAATGTCCTTCCCAGACCCCGTATGATGCGAGTTTCGGGAAGACTGCACTTATAGAAGTCGCAAAGCCCCGCTAAGCAGAAGGGCTATCAAAGCAACAACGACTATGGAGCCGACATAAAGCGAAGCAAACCACAGGCCCCGGCGCTGGGTGTCACTCATATTTCCCAACCTTCCGCCGGAGTCTTGCCCCGAAATACCCAATAGGCGAATGCCGAGTAGGCCAGCACCACTGGAGTCACAACGATTGCACCACCTAAAAGGAAGATATGACTGAGCCGCGAGGCTGAAGCCTCCCACAGGGAAAGTCGGAACGGGACAATATTTGGAAAAATCAGAACCGCCAGCCCAGTGATTCCGAGACTCACCATCGAGAGCGCTGCGATCAACGGTCGAAGGTCTGACCGTTTGCCTATGCCGTCGAAAAGAACAACCGCGGCGAGTGCCATCATACCCACAATGGTCGCTAGGCTCACCGCGTGAGTTTTCCAGACGGCCCGCACCTCTGGTTGTATCGAGACAGCCGTGACGCAGGCAAGGCTGAAGAGGATGAGGAAGGCAGGTAGAGCCAACCGCAACGTCCGTTCGGCGAAATGACGGGACTCTTCCGCAGTCTTCAGGTAGAGCCAGCAGCCACCCAGCACCACATATCCGGCGAGAACGCAAGCTGCGGAGAGAAACGGGAAGGTGCGCAAACAATCAAAAACACTACCGCCGAAGGTATCGCCGCGAATCGCCACTCCCTGAATCAAACCGCCAAGGATCAGTCCTTGCATACAGGCCGTAACAATCGACCCAATACCGAGGACGACGTCCCACTGGCGGTACTGCTTCATCTGAGCGCGAAATTCAAAGGATACGCCACGCAGCCCGAGGGCAAGAAGCATGACGGTGAGGGGAATATAGAACGCTGGCATCAGAATGCCATAGGCGACAGGGAAGCCTGCCAGCAGTGTAACTCCAGTCATGATCAGCCAAGTTTCGTTGCCATCCCATGTCGGCGTGATCGAGTCGACCATGTGATTCCGCGATGTTTCGTGCGACTGCAGGAGCAGGAGTGCTCCCACACCCAGATCAAAGCCATCAAGCAGCACATACATGGTTATGGAGAATGCGGCGAAGACCGCAGAAATGAGTGGCAGATCCATCTTTTACCTTCCCAATACCGCAGTGGCGGTCGGACTCTCGATCACCTGGGGGCGAAGGGCGTTCTTGAGCGATCCAGAAGCTTCGGCGTGTTCTGGCGTTGCCTCCGGACCGCGCCGGATTATTCGAAAGACAAAGATCAGAAAAGCCGTCATAAAAAAGGCATAGATACAAATGAATGCAATCAACGTCGAGAGTAAGGCACCCGCTGGCACTGGAGAGACAGCGTCCAAAGTCCGGAGGAGTCCGAAGATGACCCAGGGTTGTCGGCCTGTTTCGGCAAGGTACCAGCCTCCCAGTGTAGCGATGATGCCTGAGGGGGCCATGATGACAAGTGCGCGAAGGAACCAGGGCGTTATGAAAAGGCGACCGTGCCAGCGTAGCCAGAGGGAAGTGACAGCAATGCCGAACATCAGAATGGCGGTGCCGTACATGATCCGAAACCCATAGAAGACCATGCCCATCATCGGCTGGCGATCGCGCGGCGTGTTTTTTAAGCCTTCGACACGTCCATGCAGGCTATGCGTAAGCCAGATGCTGCCAAGATAGGGAATACCTAATGCCACTCGATTGCGCTGATGCAATTGGTCGGGAACGATCACCCAGTAGTAAGGCGCGGGCGATTGGGACTGTTCCTCCCAGAAGCCTTCGGCCGCCTGCATCTTGGACGGCTGATGCTTTAGCATCGTGCCATAGAGGATGTCTCCGATAAAGACTTGGCCGGCGATGAGGATCGCAGCAAACGACATTCCGATTGACACGCTCTTGCGTCCGAACCTGGTATGTTTGCCTCGTAAGAGATACCACGCGCCTACACCAGCCACAAGGAAGGACGCCGTGAGATAAGCCGCCGTGACCATATGAGGCAGACGGTACAGCCACGATGGATTAACAATGACATTAAACCAGTCTGCCACCACGAGGCGACCGTTTTGCATTGCCACACCATCGGGGGTCTGCATCCAACTGTTCGCAGAGAGAATCCACGAGGCAGACATAAGTGTGCCCAACGCCACCATGCAGGTGGCGAGGAAATGAAGTTTCGGTCCCACGCGACGGAATCCGAACAGCATGATTCCGAGAAAGCCAGCCTCAAGAAAGAACGAGGTCAGGACTTCGAGGGCGATCATTGGACCAATGGCAGGTCCTGCGATCTGGGCGAAACGTGCGAATCCCAGGCCGAATTCAAAGGACAAGACAATCCCTGTGACGACACCCACACCGAACGCCATAGCGAAAATGCCCAGCCAGAAGCGGTAGATTTGCAGATAGATTGCGTCCTTGGTCTTTAACCACAGTCCTTCCATCACAGCGAGGAACATCGCCAGGCCGATCGAGGTCGTCGGGAAGATAATGTGGAAGCTTACGGTGAAGGCGAACTGCACACGAGCCAGCATTGCGGCATCCATGTTCATAACAGTTCTTCGCCTCCCGGAGCGCGTCTGATGATGATGACCACAAACAGGATCGCAAGGGTGAGCGCACCGATAGCGATGTCCACCCCAAAAACTCCGATAATGGCAAAGAAGAAGGTGATGCCAATGACGATTGTCGACACAACGCCGGCAACGTGCTGTCCAGCGGTCTCGTTTAAGCGAGGACCTGTGGTCGCCATCTCCTCTCCTTCGAACTTAGATCATCTGCATCGCCGTCATGGTCTCACCGACCCTATAACGATCCCCGATGCGTGACTTGAGATTACACAAATTCGACAGGAACGCGCGTCCCTCGACGTTGGCGTTTTCTTCTACCTACATCGGGGCATTTTGAGAATTCTGCGAAAATTCGCTTGACCGCCGTCGCGAGAAAGCGCCACGTTGGAGGTGGCTAGGAGCATGAATTATGGCGCAAGCACTTCCCCTTTTGATCCCAGAAGAGTGTGCGATGATCTTCGTCGACTACCAGGCTGGTCTGGCGTTCGGCGTCGAATCAATTAGCCGCCAACCACTGCTGAACAACGCAGTGGCGGTTGCGCGCACCGCAGTTGCATTCAAAGTTCCAGTTGTCGCATCCACCTCCGCATCTCATGTCTATAGCGGTCCTGTCCTCCGCAATAAATCCGTCTGTTTATGTAAATAGATCCGCGTCAATGGATTAGTAGAATCGAGTTATGCGATCGTTTCTGCACGTTATTCGTAACTTCTTCGGGGTTTTCCTGGACGCATTGGTGTTCATTCGGCTCTGTCTCCGGCCAACGGTAGGTGTCGCCGCCGAAAATCTATTTTTGCGCAAACAACTCGGCCTCTACATGGAGCGAGAGGTCAAACCACGGCGAGCTACCGATTCGATCCGATTCACTCTCGCCCGACTCTCCCGATGGTTTGATTGGCGGCAGGCTCTGATCGTCGTCAAACCCGACACCCTGATCCGTTGGCATCGCAAAGGGTTCCGCCTCTTTTGGAAATGGAAATCACGCCCACGTGGTCGACCTCGCATTCCTGTCCAACTGCGGAAGCTGATCGCCGAGATGGCAACGAACAGTCCGACCTGGGGAGAGGAACGGATCGCCAACGAGCTCTTGCGTCGCGATCATGAATGACAAACCGGTATGCATCCTCTCCGGTGAGGCATTCGCGGAATTCTTGCAACTCCCATTCCGTAGTCGGATGACGGGTCACGTTAAAGTGCAGGACTCTGCGAGTTCCGATCTCCATAACGACAAAGACGTACACAAGCCGGAACGTTGCCGTTACTACGATGAAGAAGTCCGCGGCGATAATCGCTTTGGCATGATTGTGGACAAAGGTTATCCACCGCTGAGTTGGTCCTTTTGGACGTTTTGGATCCTCGGGCATATACCGACGAACCGTACGCGGCGAAATCCGAATCCCGATCTTCAACAACAATTCATTGGCGATCCGTTCCTCTCCC
>Ga0066709_100006102_pt1 | contig 10103 bp, 9 predicted proteins | sample GraSoiAngelo_158_FD_79665 | JGI IMG/M metagenome (GOLD analysis project Ga0066709, IMG submission 79665) | Grasslands soil microbial communities from the Angelo Coastal Reserve, California, USA - 14_1009_16_30cm | ecosystem: Environmental > Terrestrial > Soil > Grasslands | place: USA... | reverse complement strand
TCCCGGAGGCCATCATGGTCGAGCCGACCGAGACCGAGAGCAAGGCCACGCTGGATGCCTTTGCAGGCGCCATCAAAGACATCGTCGCCCAGGCGAAAGCGGACCCCCAGAGCCTGCACGGGGAGCCCACGAAGCTACCGGTCGGGAGGCTGGACGAGGTCACGGCGGCACGCCGGATCAACGCCTATTTGCAGGGTCTTAGCGAGGACCCCGTCCTGCGCTGGAAGGCTCCCATCGAAGCTACCGAAACAGTCGCCGAAAAAACCCTTCAGGAAAGCCCCTGTTAAGGGCCACCCCAGGCCATTTTCGTATTCAAAATCCGGTAGAATTGGGAGCCTGAAGTTCTGCCCAGTTGACCCCCATGAGTTCTCCGCGCTGGGAGGGCCGATTCCCCGGTAATGGCGGTTCGAAAACCCCTTTCCGAGGGTTCCCCGCCGGGCGCGCGTAGGACGCTCCCCGGGAGACCCCAGGCCCTAGGCGCGGACGTGGCGTACACCGCCGAGCAGATCCAGGTCCTCGAAGGCCGGGAGCATGTGCGGCGGCGTCCGAGCATGTACATCGGTTCGACGAGCACGACCGGGCTGCACCACCTCGTCTACGAAGTGGTCGACAACGCGGTCGACGAGGCGCTCGCGGGCCACGCCCAGAGGATCGTCGTGACCCTCTTCGCCGATGGCAGCGTCCAGGTGGACGACGACGGCCGGGGCATCCCGGTCGACGTCCACAAGAAAGAAGGCCTGTCCGCCCTGGAGCTCGTGATGACCCGGCTCAATGCCGGCGGCAAGTTCGGCGGTGGGGGCTACAAGGTGTCCTCGGGCCTCCACGGAGTGGGTGTCTCGGCGGTCAACTTCCTGAGCCAGCGGCTGCAGGTCTGGGTCCACCGCGCGGGCAAGGTCTACCACCAGGAATACGAGCGTGGCGTGCCCAAGGCCCAGGTCAAGGCGGTGGGGAAGACCGACCGCACCGGCACGGTGGTCAGGTTCTGGCCCGACCCGCAGATCTTCCCGGACACCAATTTCGACCGCGAGGTCATCCGGCACCGCCTCCGCGAGATGGCCTACCTCAACAAGCGCCTCGAGATCGCCCTCAACGATGAGAGCTTCGGCCTGACCGAGACCTTTTACTTCGAGGGCGGGATCGTCGCTTTCGTCCGCGCCCTCAACCGCGACAAGACGGTCGTCAACGTGCCCCCGTTCTACGTCGACCGCGAGGTCGAGGGCACGCAGGTCGAGGTCGCCCTCCAGTACAACGACACGTTCGTCGAGAACGTCGTCGCTTTCGCCAACACCATCCACACGATCGAAGGGGGCAGCCACCTCACGGGTTTCCGCTCGGCCCTGACGAACGTGCTCAACCGCTACGCACGGAAGGCGGGCATCCTCAAGGATCAGGACGCCAACCTCACGGGTGAGGACGTGCGCGAGGGTCTCACCGCCGTCATCAGCGTCAAGGTTCTCGAGCCGCAGTTCGAGGGGCAGACCAAGGGCAAGCTCGGCAACGCCGAGGTCCAGGGCCACGTCTCGCTCGCGCTGACCGAGGGGCTGACCCAGTACCTCGAGGAGAATCCCTCTGAAGGTCGGCGGATCATCGAGAAGTCGCTGACTGCCGCCCGCGCACGCGAAGCGGCACGCAAGGCTCGCGACCTCGTGCAGCGCAAGAGCCTCCTCGAGTCGAGCATGCTGCCAGGTAAGCTCGCCGACTGCTCGGAGCGCGACCCAGCGCTTTCCGAGCTCTACATCGTCGAGGGCGACTCCGCAGGTGGCACCGCCAAGGGCGGGCGTGACCGGCGGACGCAGGCGATCCTTCCGTTGCGCGGGAAGATCCTCAACGTCGAGAAGGCGCGCCTGGACAAGGTCCTGACGTCAGACGAGATCCGCAACCTCATCACCGCGATGGGAGCTGGCGTCGGCGACAACTTCAACATCGAGAAGATCCGCTATCACCGCATCGTGACCATGACGGACGCCGACGTCGACGGCAGCCACATCCGGACTCTCTTGCTCACATTTTTCTTCCGCTATTTCCCGGCGGTCATCGATAAGGGATACCTCTATATGGCGCAGCCGCCGCTGTTCAAAGTCTCGAAGGGCACTGGCAAGAACATGAAGGTTGTGTGGTGCCAGTCCGAAGCCGCTCGTGACAAGGCGATGCGCGAGCTCGGCAAGGGGGCCGAGGTGGCGCGCATGAAGGGTCTGGGCGAGATGAACGCCGAAGAGCTGTGGGAGACGACGATGAATCCTGCGACGCGGGTACTTCTGCGGGTCACCGTCGATGACGTGGCGGCGGTCAACGATACGTTCGAGAGGTTGATGGGGCCGGACGTGGAGCCCCGCAAGAAGTTCATCCAGGCGCACGCCAAGAGCGTTCGCAACCTCGACATCTAGGCGGTTCTCAAATGCGAATCGCGGTCGACGCCATGGGCGGCGACTACGCGCCGGCCGAGATCGTCAGGGGCGCCGCGCAGGCGGCGGTCGAGTATGGGATCGACATCTCGCTCGTCGGAATCCCGGCCGCCGTGCAGCCGCTCCTGGACAGCCATCCCCGGCTCCAGCTCGTGCCCTGCACGCAGGTGGTGGCGATGGACGAGCATCCCGCGCAGGCGGTGCGCAACAAGCCGGACTCCTCGATGTCGGTCTGCGCTCGGCTGTGCAGGGACGGACGCGCGGACGGCTGGACATCGGCGGGGAATTCGGGTGCCGTGATGGCCGCCGCCCTCTTGATCCAGGGTCGGATCAAGGGCGTGGAGCGACCCGCGCTCGGGTCCATCGTTCCGACGCAGGATGGCTTCGCCTACTTTCTCGACGTTGGCGCCAACGTGGACTCGAAGCCCGACTACATGGCGCAGTTCGCAGCGATGGGCGCTGTCTACGCGCGCGAGATGCTCGGGCGCGCTCAGCCCCGTGTCGCGCTCCTCAGCAACGGCGAGGAGGAAGGCAAGGGCGACGAACGGGTCCGCGAAACGACCAAGCGGCTCAAGGGGTCGCTCGCCGGATTCGTCGGCAACGTCGAGCCAAAGGACATCTACGCGGCGCGCGCGGACGTCGTCGTCGCCGACGGATTTGTCGGCAACGTCGCGATCAAGATGGCCGAGGCGACTGCTGACTTCCTTTTTCGCACGCTGCGCGACGAGATCCCGAAGACTCTTTCCGGCAAGCTCGGGGGGCTGCTGATCCGACCCGGAGTCCGGCAGATTCGCGAACGCATCGATTGGCGAGAGTTCGGTGGTGCGCCACTCCTCGGAATCGACGGCGTGGCCGTCGTGGCCCACGGGCGCTCCGATGCTCGAGCGATGAAGAACGCGATCCGAGTGACGCGCGACGCGGTTGAAAACGAGCTCGTCGGTAAGATTCGGGCGGAGGTAGGGAGGGCATGAATTCAGCAGGTCCCATCCTTAAGCGGCGTGCCGCCAAAGACGGTCAGACCCGCGTCGTCGTGACCGGAATGGGGACGGTCAATCCGATCGGTAAGAACCTCGAGGAGTACTGGCACGGCCTGATCGAAGGCCGCAGCGGCGCGAGCCCTATCGAGCGCTTTGCGACCGAGCGGCTCGCGACCAAGTTCGCCTGCCAGGTCAACAGGTTTGACCCCCAGGACTACCTCGAACGCAAAGCAGCCCAGCGCATGTCCCGTTTCTCGCAGATGGCGGTCGCAGCCTCGGGGATGGCGCTTGCGGACTCAGGTCTTGATCTCGCCAAGGAGGACGACTTCCGCGTCGGGGTGGCGATGGGCACCGGGATCGGCGGCTTTGACGATATGACGCAGGGCGCGATCTCTTTTGCCACCAAGGGCCGGCTCAATCCTCTTTACGCGCCGACGATCATCCCGAACATGGCGGGCGCGTCAGTCGCCATGCAGTTCCATTTGCGGGGCCCGAACACGACGGTGACAACTGCGTGCGCCGCCTCGACGCAAACTCTTGGAGACGCGACGCGGATGATCCAGCACGGCGACGCGGACGTGATGCTCGCCGGCGGCAGCGAAGCATCGCTTTGCGAGGTGGGGATCGCCTCCTTTAACGCCATCCGCGCCCTATCGACGCGCAACGACGCGCCGGAGAAAGCGAGCCGTCCGTTCGATCGCGACCGCGATGGGTTCGTGCCGGGCGAGGGCGCCGGCACGTTGATCCTGGAATCGCTCGAGCACGCGATCAATCGCGGGGCTCGGATCTATGGCGAGGTGCTGGGATACGCGACCACCAATGACGCCTTCCACCAGGTCGCGCCTGACGAGACCGGCCAGGCGCCGGCCAAAGCAATCTCGCTGGCATTGAAGGACGCAGGCGTCGAGGCTGGCGAGGTCGACTACGTCAACGCGCACGGCACCTCGACTCAGCTCAATGACGCCGGTGAGACGAAGGCGCTGAAGATCGCGCTTGGCGATCACGCCCGCAAGGTGGCGATCAGCAGCACCAAGTCGATGATCGGCCACTTGCTTGGCGCGGCCGGCGCTGTCGAGGCGATCGCCACACTGCTCACGATCAATCGCGGCATCATCCATCCGACGATCAACTACGAGAACGCAGATCCCGATTGCGACCTCGATTACGTCCCCAACCAGGCGCGCCGGCATGACGTGCGCATCGCCATCTCCAACGGATTTGGTTTCGGCGGACATAACGCGGTCGTGGTCCTGGCCAGATACGAGGAGTAAAGGGTGGCTGAAGACACGATCCTGACACGCAACCTCCAGGAGGAGATGCAGACCTCCTACATGGAGTACGCGATGTCCGTCATCGTCAGCCGCGCCCTGCCCGACGTGCGTGACGGGCTGAAGCCGGTGCAGCGGCGAATCCTTTACGCGATGCATCGCGCCGGGGCGACGAATGCCTCGCGCACCAAGAAGTCGGCCGCGTTTGTCGGCGACGTGATGAAGCTCTACCACCCGCATGGCGACGCCGCGATCTACGACGCGCTGGTGCGCATGGCGCAGCCGTTCTCCCTGCGTTATCCGCTAATCGAGGGCCAGGGCAACTTCGGCAGCATCGACGGCGACCCGCCGGCAGCTATGCGATACACCGAGGCCAAGCTCTCCGCGATCACCGGGGAGCTGATGGCCGATATCGAGAAGCAGACCGTCGACATGGTTCCCAACTACGACGGCTCGGAAGAGCAGCCATCGGTGCTGCCGGCGCGAGTGCCGAATCTTTTGATCAACGGCGCTTCGGGAATCGCGGTCGGCATGACAACCAACATCCCGCCGCACAACCTGCGCGAGGTCGGCGCCGGCGTCAAGCACCTTGTCGACAACCCCGAGGCCACGGCCGAAGACCTGTTGAGCTTCATCAAGGGCCCGGACTTTCCAACGGGCGGCGTGATCATGGGCACGGCCGGCATCAACGCTGCGTACTCAACCGGGCACGGCCGGATCGTCGTCCGGGCGCGACACTCGCTCGAACAGGCCGCCAACGGCCGCGAGCGGATCATCGTGTATGAGCTTCCCTACTCGGTCAACAAGGCGGCCCTCGTGGCCAAGATCGCCGAGCTCGTCTCGGAGCGAAAGCTCGAAGGCATCGCGGATCTTCGTGACGAATCGGACCGCAATGGGATGAGGATCGTCATTGAGCTCAAGCGCGAGGCGAAGGTCTTCACCGTGCTCAACAACCTGTACAAGCACACGACGCTGCAGACGACGTTTGGAGTGATCATGCTCGCGATCGTCGACGGCCGGCCGGTGGTCCTGAGCCTCAAACAGGCCTTGCAGCTTTTCATCGAGCACCGCCGCAACGTCATCGTGCGGCGGACGCGCTTCGACCTCGAGCGCGCCCAGGAAAGGGCGCACATCCTCGAAGGTCTCAAGATCTGCCTCGACCACCTGGACGAGGTGATCAAGACGATCCGTGCGGCTTCCGACCAGGACGTCGCGGGCACCGAGCTGCAAACGAAGTTCGGCCTGAGCGAGCGCCAGGCCAAGGCGGTGCTGGCTCTTACCCTCGGCCGGTTGACCCGCCTCGAGCGCGGCAAGATCGACGAGGAGTACGAGCAGGTGATCAAGACGATCGCTTACCTCGAGAGCATCCTCGCGAGCGACCAGAAGGTGCGCCTCCTCATCAAGGACGAGATGGACGAGGTGGTCAAGAAGTACGGCGATGACCGCCGCACCGAGATCACCGGACAGGAAGCAATCGACCTGTCAGCCGAGGACCTGGTGCCGAAAGAAGATGTCGTCGTGACGCTGACCCATCGCGGCTACGTGAAGCGGCAGCCGCTACGAGTGTTTCGCGCCCAAAAGCGCGGGGGCGTCGGCCTCAAGGGCGCGAAACCGACCGCAGGCAGCGACGCGCCCAGCGGCACGCGAGAAGAGGATTACGCGCTGCATCTGCTGACGACTCATACCCATGCGTCCATGCTTTTCTTCACACAGAGCGGACGCGTCTTCCAGCTTCGCGTGCACGAGGTACCGGAGCGTGAACGCCAGGCGAAGGGCATGCCGATTAACAACCTGATCGACATCGGCTCGAACGAACGGATCACGTCCGTGTTCGTGCGCCCGGAAACCGACAGCGAGGCGCACTACATGCTGATGGCGACGAAGAATGGATACATCAAGAAGACAGCCATGGCGGAGTACGCGAACGTGCGCCGCAACGGCCTCATCGCAATCAACCTGCAGGAAGGCGATGAGCTCGACTGGGTGACCCCCACCAGCGGGACGGATGAGGTGATCATCGCCACCGAGCTCGGCAAGGCAATCCGGTTTGGCGAGACCGAGGTCCGGGCCATGGGTCGCGACACGCAGGGCGTGATCGGGATGAAGTTGGGCAAGGGCGACGCGGTCGCCGGCATGGCCACCGTTGTCGAGGGCGGCGATCTGCTGGTGATCACACAGCGTGGTTACGGCAAGCGCACGCCGCTCGCTGAATATCCGCTGAAGCATCGGGCCGGGCAGGGCGTGTTCACACTCAAGGTCACCGACAAGGTGGGCAAGCTTGCGGCGGTGCGCGTGGTAAGCGATCCGGAGGAAGAGATCTTGGTCATTACCGCGAGCGGCATGGTGCTGCGGACCCCGGTCGGCGCCATCTCTCGCATCGGGCGGCAGACCCAGGGCGTGATCGTGATGCGCCTTGCTCCGGACGACCAGGTCGTGGCGATCGCGCCCGTCGCGGGCATCGAAGAGGGCGACGGCAAGGAATGACCAGGGGGTCACGCCCAGAGACCCGCGGCGGATCTTCGGCGCCCGTCTGCGTCGTTGCGGCCTCCGCTCCTCGCTCACGCATCAACGGATCCGTTCGCTCGGGTGCTCGGTCGCGCCTAGCATCTGGGCCACCTGTGCACCGAATCTCTCGCCGCGGACTCCGGCCGTGACCCCTACGGACGCCGACCTGGGCTGGATCGGGATCTGGTTGCTGGTCGTCGGAGCTGCCGCGATCGTCATCGAGATGGCGCTCGCGGGGATCTGGAGCGTGCGCATCACCCGGAAATCGCGAACCCTCAGCGAGCGCCTGGCGGTGGAACAGGCGCGATTGCGGGCTGATGTCGAGCGGTTGCGCGCGGCCCTGACCGAAACGGCGGTTCTCTGGCAGCCGTATGGACGCCTTCTGGGTTGGCTCCAGCACCCGCTCGCGATCGCGCTGATTCAGTCCTTGGTCAGGCGCAGGGCTGCGGCACGTTGAGCGCGGAGCGAACCCGGACGCAAACACCTGGCGATACGTTTGCCCAGCAGGCCGTGGAGGACGCTATCGCGCGTGAGCGCGCGCGCATCTCACGTGAGCTGCACGACGGCATCGCGACCGAGCTCGCCGGTGCGATCTCGCTGTTCAAGGTCTTCCTCGAGAGTCGTAAGGGTCAGCCCGATGAGACACTGAAGAACGTCCTTGAGATCCTCGAGCGATCCCTGAAGCATGTGCGGGAGTCGCTGGCCGAGCTGCGGCCTGCGACGATCGGTCCCGACGGCGTGGTGGGTGACCTGCGACATCAGGCCGAGGAATTTGCTCGTGTCTACGGAATTCGCGTCGAGCTCTCGAGCAACGGCACCGAGGACATGCTGTCACCACACCATCGTGAGGTGGTCGCCCAGGTCGTCCGCGAGGCGTTGACCAACGTCCGGCGGCACTCCGGATCCACGATCTGTCGAGTGAAGATGGCTTTCGCGGCGCGGCCGTTCTTGATCGAGGTCTCGGATGAGGGCCGCGGCTTCGCGTCGGGCAGCGCGTCGGGTTACGGCCTCGTCGGCATGCGAGAGAGGGCGGCTGGAATCGGCGGCCGTCTCGAAGTGGTCAGCACGGAAGGTCGAGGAACAACCGTCTTCCTCTTCGGCCCGAACTAGCCCCGACCCAACGAGGGTCACAGCCGGAAGGCTCGCCGGCTTCGTTGGATGACCGGAAAGATGAGGTCGTCTGAGGAAACCGACCGCAGCTTCTTGCTGACGCTGTTAACGAGCGCACGCGCACGCCGGTCATCGGTGCGGATCGCTCGAGCGATCTCGGTGGACGACAAGCCGTAGCTCATCAGTTGAAGGACTTCGCCTTCGCCTTCCTTCAGCCGGCTCATCGGTCCCTTCATTGCGGCCACGAGTGGAGCAAGGACGTAGCCGAGCGAGTGCGCGTACGCAACGTCCTCTTCTGTGTACCAGTGGTCCCGCTGGCAACCAACGACCAGCAGGCCGATCGGGCGCTGTCCCAGCTCACCGACCGGCGCATACAGAATTGCCGGCCACTCGAATTCCCAGTCGTCGCCATTCGAGGTTTCGAGCTTCTCGATCACCGAGTTGATGACCAACGGCCGCTTTTCGAAAAGGGCTCGCCGCGAGAGCGGCATCAGCGCCCTGCTCTGCAGAAAACGCGGGGAGACTTCCGAGCCCGTGATCGGTTGCATGCAGCCGTTCCGGAGATAACCGAGAACCCAGCGGTCGTTGCAGATGGCGTCGAGGGCCAGTCCCAGCCGGCGCCTGGCTTCTCGTAGGTCTGGGAGCTGGCCCATGCCGAGCAGCTTATGGACGGCCGGGCGCCCTGACCTCACGGTTGGTTCAGCGTTTCCTCAAGAAACCCTGAACCTGTTACTTTGCGGTCGGGGATTGGAGGGGTGACCGCCAAGTTGCTGGTGGTTGATGACGAGCCGCGCACAGCGGAGTTGACCGCGGAGATTTTGCGCCGGGCCGGATATTCGGTCGACGTGGCGAAGAGTGGCACGGAGGCTCTCGAGCGGGTGCGCATGGGTTCGCCGGACCTGATGCTGCTCGATTACGACATGCCGGATATGGAGGCGCCGGAGGTGCTCGACTCGCTGCGTTCGGGCGGCGAACGCATTCCCTTCCCGGTGATCATCCTCACCGGCGCGCGACACTCGCCGGGGGACCAGGTGGTCGGCATCGAGCGTGGCGCCAGCGACTTCATCGTGAAAGGTACCGATCGCCAGGTGATGCTTGCTCGCGTCCGAGGCGCGTTGCGCGAGCGGGCATCAGGGCCCGGAGCAGTGGTCCGAGGGCGGCTGCACGTCGACGCGTTTCGCGGTGAGGCGCGCCTTGGCGATCGCCAGCTCAAGCTCGAACGCCGGCCGCTGTTGATGCTCCAGCTGCTGGCCAATCATTCTGGTGAGGTCGTGACACGGTCGGAGCTGCTGGAACTTGTCTGGGGCAGCTCGTACACCGGCTTTGAGCACAGCATGGAGCAGGCGGTGCACCAGATCCGCCGCGAGCTCCGGGAGCCTGGCTGGATCGAGACGGTCCGTGGGATCGGGTACCGGTTCGTCATCCAGAACTGAGCTGGCGGCGGCGCTCCACCGCCTGCGCTCGACGCTGGCCCGGGTCCGGGCTGAGCTCGAGCTCGCCGAGGCGGATGGCGATTCGCCGCCGGTCGGCCGGCTGCGCGCTGACCTGAGCGAGGCGCTGGAGCTGCTCGGCGCCGTCGAGGCGGCCGCGTTCGGCATCGTCCCGGTACTTGTGCTCGACGATGACGAGCGGCTCGCCGAGCTCACCGCGCGCGGCCTCCGCCGTATGGGCTACGAAGCGGAGTCGGCCGGGCGGATTCGTGCCTTGCGGCCCCACGAGGTCGTGGTATTCGACCTTAGCCTATCCGCGTCGCTTGACTCGGCGCAGCGCGCGACGCTGAAGACGGCTCGCCCGATCGTCGTGACTGGCGCCGCCGACCCGCGCTCGCGAGCAATCGCCGC
>Ga0066709_100006101_pt1 | contig 10105 bp, 4 predicted proteins | sample GraSoiAngelo_158_FD_79665 | JGI IMG/M metagenome (GOLD analysis project Ga0066709, IMG submission 79665) | Grasslands soil microbial communities from the Angelo Coastal Reserve, California, USA - 14_1009_16_30cm | ecosystem: Environmental > Terrestrial > Soil > Grasslands | place: USA... | reverse complement strand
GAGCACGTCTCGTGCTCAAGACGGCTACTCGCACGCAGATCGACGAAGTTCGTAGCGGTTCGAGCTATATTTCCAACAACGACATGCGTGTTCACTTTGGCTTAGGAAAGACAGAAAAGATTGAATATCTGGAAGCCCGATGGCCCAGTGGGCTGGTGGAACGCTATTTGAATCCGCGTGCGGATAGCATCCTGGTTGTGATCGAAGGCTCCGGACATCCAGTCGAACGGACAATGCAGAAACTGCCAACAAAGGATGGGGATTAGCCGTGGCCGCTCCCTCATCGAAAAGTGCGTGCTTGCCGGCTGCCGCCAAGCTTGCGGCTGTTTTCTGCATGTTCACGCTTTCAGTCGTGGCGAACCTGGTCGCCCGGCAGGAGGACCAGACGCTAGCCTCTGCGCGCTCCCTTATCGAGGAAAACAGGACCCAGGAAGCCATAGTCCAACTTAAGGCTCTAGCAGCAAGTCACCCTGGAACCAAAGGCATCAGCCACGAATTGGGCATCGCTTATTATTACCAGGCGGACTACTTTGAGGCGGCTACGTACTTTGAAAAGGCCCTTCAGGAAAATCCCGAAGACCGTGATGCAGCGCAACTATTAGGGCTCTCCTATTACTTCAACGGCAAGCCGGCACAAGCCATTCCGGCGCTGGAAAAGGTTAGACTCTGGCGTCCCAACCAGAATATTGACGCCATCTACGTTCTAGGCCTTTGCTACGCGCTGAATAGGAACTACTCTGAGGCGCTGGAAACTTTCGCGCGTCTATACCGTTTGGAGCCCAACTCTGCTGCATCCCACTTGATGCTGGGTCGCATCCTGCTCCGTCAGGGCTTCGATCCGGTCGCTGAGAAGGAAGTACGCCAGGCGCTGGTGCTTTCACCACGCTTGCCGCTCGCCCATTTCACATTAGGAGAGTTCTATGCTTACAGCAGTGATTATCCAAAAGCCGCCGAGGAATTCCAGCAAGAGCTAGACATCAATCCCGGCTATGCGCCCGCGTTCAACCACCTAGGTGACGCATACTGGCGACTAAACCGAAACGAGGAAGCGGAAAGAGTTCTGCAGGATTCCATTTGGCTGGACTCGACCAGCGGAGAGCCTTACGTGATTCTGGGCAAAGTGCTCATCGCCGAGAGGCAGTTTCCCCAAGCAGAACGAACCTTGCAGCGCGCAATCGCTATGGATTCCGGCAGCTACACAGCCCACTATTTCCTCGGCCAGCTTTACCGGCAGCTGGGTAAAGCAGCCGCTGCAGACCAAGAATTGAAAATCGCGGCGCACATCCAACAACTTCAGGGGCAGAACGCACCTCGTATTCGATAGTTGAGCCGTTTTAGGGACTGCCGCGTTTCTCCTTGGGAGCTTCGAGCTCCGCTCGTATAATTCTTTCGAACTCAGCTTCCGGTTGGGCCCCGCTGAGCAGGATTCCGTTTATAAAGATTCCCGGCGTGCCTTCGACGCCAGCGCGAATCCCATCCTGAAGGTCTTGTTCAACTTGTTTTGTATATTTGCCACTGGATAGGCAAGCCTCAAACCACCTTTCGTTCAGGCCCAGACTCTGTGCCATTCCCGCCAAGCCGGTGCGGTTGAGTTCATCGGGGTTCCCGAACAAGAGGTCATGATACTCCCAAAATTTCCCTTGTTCGGCTGCACAACGCGATGCTTCGGCAGCCAATTCCGCTTGCGAATGCAACCCGCGAAGCGGAAAGTCTCGGTATCCCAGGCTGACCTGCCCTTGGTATTTCTCGAGTAGATTCTTCAGGGTTCTCTGAACTTTCCTGCAAAACGGGCACTGGAAATCGGAGAATTCAACAATCATTACATGCGCCTGCGGGTTTCCCCGAAGTCGGGTGGCGTCGTACGCGACTTTGACCTTGCCCGGCTGCAGCAAGGTCGGTGCCCTCTCGTGGTCTTGCAAGCGTTTCAGCAATTGCTGCCGTGTCACGTGAAGCTCTGACTGGTTTAGGGCGAGTTTTTGGCGAAGGCTGCGCAATTCCGGCAGATCCTTGTCTGCGTCGCTCCACAGCTTTTCTGCGATGGCAAATTCCTGGCTCGCGGCGACAGAATCGCCTTGGTGTTCGGACACCAAACCAAGGGCGTAGTAGCCACCGGCGTACGTCGGATCTTGTTGAATCATTTGCTGAGCCGTGAGTTCGGCCAAGGCCCATTCTTGGCTCTCCCGATCACGGCGAGCGATGGAATCGAGCTGGATCAAAGCCTGACTTCGCGCGTCCGGTCCTGCAGATGCGCGCAGTTGTTCCTCGATATTCTTCATCAACGCGGCACCTTCCCCAGACTTCTTTTGCGAGAGCAAGATCTCCGCGTGCAAGGTCTCGGAATACGAGCGCAGACGGTCCGCTTCCGTTGCCGGGATGAGAACCAGGTCGTCACGCGCCGACGCCAGCTCGCTCTCGGCTTCTTCGGTACGATCCATCGCAACTAGAGCGCGGCCGATAAGCGTATGAGCTGCAAATTGCCCCATCCTTGAGGGGCTTTGTAGCAGGAGTTGCGACTGCCCAAGGGCTTCCTGCGTTCTGCCGCGCGCCAGCAAAAATTCTGGCCATTGCTTACGAGCGAATTCCGCGAGGTCGCTGTGTGCCGGCAGAGCAAACGCTTCCTTCAACAGTTGCTCCGCCGCTCTCATTTGCCCCAGCAGTTGATAGCAGATCGCCAGAAGAGTGAGATTGTGCGGACGGTGCCAGTCGTACTCTGCACGTATACGCTCGGTGCGATAGTAGGCATTCTCCAGCTCGTTCGCCTTTCGAAACTCCTCGATGGCATCCTCGATGCGCCCGGCCCGGCGAAGCTCATGCCCGCGCATGTGATGCGCGTGCGGAATCGATGAGGACACCTGCAAGTACGCCTCGCTGTGGTACAGCGCTTCATCGGTGCGGCCGATGTTCTCGTAGGAGTGAGCCAGATAATGATGCGCAGCGGAATTGTTTGGAGAAACCGCCAGGGCGGATAGGTAGAACGCGATGGAATCCAGGTCCCCAGTCTGTCCGTGTCCAGCTCCCGGTCCTTCATCGGCAAAGCCTCGCAAAATCCAAAGACCGGGGTCGAGAGGGTTTGCCATCAAAGCGTCGTAAATGGCTTTGCGGTAAGCAACGAATTTTTCGAGGTTCTCCTTGTCTTCGAGGAAATCCACAAGGCGAACGCGAATCTCCATACGCTGCCGTTCCGCCTCCGTTATCTGGCCGGACAGGGACTGCGCTTTCTCTATTGCCCTCCGTGCGGCGGCCACGTCTTGCAATTGCACGTACACATCGCATAGTCCAACATAGGGTGCAGATGAGGACGGATCCAGTCGCAAAGCCTGGTGAAAGGAGCGCGCCGCTTCGATCCAGACGTATGAAGCAAGGTAGTTTAACCCCTGATCGTAAAAGGCCTGAGCCTCCGCGGAGGACGTCGTCATTTTCTCGTGAAGATTGCCGATGTCGCGCCGAAGCGGGAGCGGCCGCTCGAGAATCTCGTTCGGCACCCATCCGACGACTTCATGCCCTTCGTGGCTCTCGTGCTGCGCGGTCCCCGGTGCTACCCATACGGCCAACAGGCACGCTTGCATGATTGCTAGTCGTGCCGCGAACAACCATGCGCGGCCATTCCATGTGTCATGGGGGGCGGTGCTTCCTTTCTTGCCGGTTTGGCGGGAAACGTCCTCTCCGTGTAAAGTCATTCTCAAATTTCGGTCACCTCAACAGAGCGAACGTAGTGTCCGGAATCGAGTCGCTTTGTTTCCACCTGAGGATCGGCCACCCTCAGCCGGATCATATAGGTTCCCACAGCTTTGGGCGTCCACGGGTGCGACCATAAGCTCCAGGGATCATTTGCTGTTTGCGAAAAATGTGCCACTCGGACATAGTCCTCTTCGGGATTAAAGCGTATTTCCAGCGCCTTTACCAGACGCGATCCTCCCCAAAGAATCCCGACAACGCGGTACATCATTCTGCAGTCCACAAACCACTTTTCGACGCGAATTGGCATGGCCGCCTGGTCAATTATTGCCGGCCGGTAACGTCTCGCCAGCTTCGGTGTACCTTGCTGATGCGTTCGTGCGGCAAATTCTTGCATATGCGATGTAGGTTCTGCGTCGTCGTCCACAAATGTAATTGCGTTGACCCACTTGATGCACGTGCATCCGTACCAACCGGGTACAAGCAGGCGAATTGGCGCGCCGTGGTCTTTCGTCAACGGCTGACCGTTCATGTCCGTGGCCAGGAAAGCCTTTGCTGAATTTATCTGCTCCACTGTGAAGATCCAGTCCGCACCGGGAATCGAGTTTGCTGACCGCGTGGGATATTGATCGAAGCCCGAAACCATCACGCGGTTGGTTCGCGGCTTGATTCGAGTCCCGAGCAGATCAGAAATAGGCACGCCCCGCCACTCCGCTACGCTCAGCAAGCTGAAGCGCGTTGCGCGCGTGTTGCCAGAGCATTCCATAAGATGCATGCCCATGGGCTTCGCACTTTTGTGCAATTCATCTAACGTGAGATGTACTGGTTCTTGAACGAGCCCGCTGACATTTATCATCCAGGGCGTGCTGGGGTCGAGTAATTCCGACGCTGCTGTGCGAACGTAGAATTTCTCCGTCGGGGTGACCAATTGCTCTGGACTCAATCTAGAAAGGTCCGAAAACTGACGCGCGTCCAGGCTCGCCCCGATCATCGTATCAAGCGGCGCTTGGCTTTCTCCCTTGAATTCAAGAGTGCCAAGTTGCTTGCCGCCCCGAAACGGATTGTCTCGCTCGTTTTGCGGTCGCGCGACGCCGCTGAGTTTGTCGAACCCCAGAAGGAGCGCGCCACTCCCGAGCAGGGAGACACGAAGGAACTCACGCCGGTCCGGCTTTACAAGCCCCTCAATCACGTTCTCACCAGGTTCATGCAGATACTCAGCATCTTCCCCATATCATAATGCACGACCACCAAGAAAAAGGGGGTCAGGTCAACGACCTGACCCCCGGACGATGAGGCTGCGCCTCTTTCTAGAAGTCGAACCGCAGGCCCATCTGAATGTATCGGGGCGAATTGTATTGGTTACTGGGAACACCAAAGGCGCCAGGCCCGGATATGTCCATGCCCGGCTGGTTAGAGAAATACGAATCACCTCCACTGCCGAACATGACGTGGTTGAAGGCGTTGACAAACTGTACGTCAAACCGTGTGGAGAAGCGTTCGGTGATGCGCGTCATCTTCGATAAAGCCAAGTCCACGTTCCAACGCATCGGACCGCGAACGCGGCCAAATCCAAGAGTTTTGTCATCAAACGTCGGGTAGCGGAAACCGGCAACCACCGCATCCGGGTTTTGGAACATGTTCGGCACTCCTCCAGTACTCCCAGAACCATAACCGGAAGTGGACAGCGTGGGATTGTTCACGCGTGTTTGATTGAATGTGCCCGGTCCTATTGGAATCATCCCGTTCGAGTTTCCGTTTGACGGTGTGCTGCCGAATTCCGAAAAGCACGCGGCCGAGTCATAGACCATGTCGGGCAAGCCGCTGGCAGCAACGTAGACGCCAGAGACAGACCAGCCGCCCAACACCTTATCTGCGAGCGCGCCGTTGGCCATGCTCTTGCCCTTGCCAAAAGGCAGTTCATAGTTGACCAGCAGATTGAATGTGTGGCGACGGTCGAACAACGATGGACCATAGCTCCGATGATGGTCAAAGGCATCTGGAATGGCACCGGTGCATTCCTGCGTTATGCCGAAGTTATCCAGCGCATGGGAGTAAGTGTAGTTGGCATCGAAAGTCAGACCGCGATACGCGCGCGACCGCAGCGTCACGAACCCGGCGTGGTAGTTCGCGTAGGTGAAGCTTCCGCTCCAATCCAACGAGCCTACTTGCGTGCTGGCCAAGGTCATCGGCCCGGTGACGAAATTGGGTTCCAAGAGGAACCAGAGTGCACCGGCCCCGTGAGCAGGCCAGAAGGGATTGCCGTTATCATTGTCAAAGCTGGCAGCCGCCGCTGTGCAGGAACTAAAGCCTGAGCAGAAGCTCGCGGGCAACATAGCTTCAAACCAGGGCTGAACGGCAAGCGCGTTAAAGCCGGTCGGCCCATTCTGGACACCAGCTTGCAGTTGAGCGGCCACCGCGTCGAAGGCCTTCGCAAAGCTCTGGTTGGTACCTTTCGGCGTAAACATGTAGGGGATGTGATTTAAATCGACGTTCCCGTAAAGATCCCGGGACCAGCGGCCCACATATCCTACTTCAAGGATCATCTTGCCGGGCAACTCGCGCTGAATACTGAAGTCGATGGAATCCGAGCCGCCAGTAGTGTAGTGCGGATCAAGACGGAAGTCTCGGCTCTCGAAAACGCTATTGGCGTTTGCGGGGCATGCGGCGAGGCTTCCGGTACCCGGACACCCCTGGCCTGGAATAATTACCCCGCCCGATACCGGCGGAAGCGGCGGAACGGTGATGTGGTTACGATCTACGCCAATTCGGAAAGCCGTAGTGGGATCGGTGAACCCGGTGCACGCGCCTGTAGTGTCTGGACCCTGGCAAACGGAAAGATCGCCGAACCCTATACCTAGGGCCGGAGTCAAAACAAGCCCGACGCCGTTCTTCCGCTCGAACGCTCGCGACCAGCCGCCGCGAAGTACCGTCTTTTTGTTCCCAAGGAGCATGTCCAGTGGGCCGCCGGAACCGGGATTCCAGGCAAAGGCCAGGCGGGGACCGAAGTTCGTGTAGTCCGGATCGAATGGGTACTTCCGCCCCGTGCTCTTAATAGGTACATAGCCAACTGTCGGATTGAAGACATCTCCGTTCAGAGCGGCCTTTTCCTTGGCATCCAGGTAAGATTTCGCATCAATCGGTTTGCCAGTGCTGACGTCGATCAGCATGGCCGTCTTGCCGGTCGGATCATGTGGAGGCATCTGTACGCCCCAAGTCAGTCCGTAGCTCACCGTCAGCGAGGGAGTCAGCCGCCAGGTGTCGCCGAAATAGATTTCATAGGCATTCACATTTTCTTTCTGTGTGATGGTGCTCCCAGCAGGCTGCGGACTCAAATCCCCAGCCCGGGTTAACACCTGTGTGGCGCTGTCTACCAACCCGAGCGCAGAAATGTACGCGCGTCTATATGTGCTTCTGTCCGAAGACGTAACGGAGGCCGGAATGGGAATTCCACCGATGTCGAGGAATTGACCTCCCCGGGCTACGAAGTAGAGAGGCGTGGTTATGCCGCCCACCACCTTGTCATCCCGGACGTGCAGGAAGTGCTGGAGCTGTACGCGTCCTCCGAAGTTCCACGCGTGCTTACCCTTAATCCAAGACAGGTTGTCGATAAGCGTGTAATCTTGGCCGTTCCAGACGCGTTGACGCGCTTGTTGAGTATTGACGTTAATGGGTACCATGGCGTTGATCCGGCTTTCTGACCAGATCTGTAGCCTGGCGTCACTGCACGGCGCCACGGCCGCGCAAGCGGTGCCGTTGTTGAGTCCAGGCACCGGGATACCTGCGCCGGGAGCAATCCAAGACCACCAGTGACGCAACCAATCGAAATGGAAGTCGTTCACCAGATTGGATGTAAGCCGCCCAGTCAGGCCCGCGACCAAAAATCGCGGCTGCAGCGGGCGGCTGGCCAGCGCACAGGGCTGTCCAAACCTACAACCGGATGCGATGCCACCAATGTCCTCCTGTATGTTGGCAGGAGTAATAGCGGAGGTGCTGTAGCGATAGGAACCCATGAAATCCCATTTGTCATTGATCTTGTGATCCAGGCGGATCACAGCAAAGTGTTCGTTGGCAAGGTTCGGCACGCTGCTCGTGAAAAACGGTGCCCTTAGTGCTGCGTCACCTGCCGAGAAATCAGTAGGTGCAGGCAGATTAGCCCATTCGGCGGCTATGGCAGGGTTAAGCCCTATCACCCGTGGGTCAAGAGTGCCGTTGTCAGCAGGGAGCACGGTGCCGATTTGAGGATCGTTATCGTTGCAAGGGCTGGAGCACGCGACTGGATCAAGCGTTGGCGCTGGATTCAGATTGAAGGCTCGGACCACACCACCGGCATCCCGGAACTTCAAGATACCAACCCTCAGAGCATCAGACGGCACCAATCGTTGAAATACCGATTGCGTAAAGAAGTGACGCTCTTCCTCATGCAGGAAGAAAAAGGTTCGATTCTTCCAGATCGGCCCGCCAATCCGTCCGCCGTAGCGGTTATCCCGCCACTCGGGATTTTCCGTGAATGGCTTCCCGGTAAAAGCGTCGGGGCGGTGGCCTCGGAACCAGTCGTTGGCGTTCAGCTCGTCATTTTGATGGTACCAGTAACCTGCTCCGTGCCAGTCGTTGCTGCCCCGTCGCGTGACCATCTGAACCTCGGCGCCAAGCGAACGGGTGAAGTCCACACCGGCGTTGTTCGTTTGTACCCGAAACTCTTCCAAGCTTTCTACAGGAGTGGGCACTACTGCTCGGGGAGTAGCCTGGAAGCCGGTGTTGTAGCCGCCGCCTCCCTCCATGTTGCTGGTGGCGTCGCCACCATCGAGCATGAAAGTGTTCTGGTCCATGCGCGCCCCAGCGATGGTTCCGCCACTCGAGTTGCCGTCGCCCGAACCGGCAACCGCCCCGTTAAAGCCTGGAATCGCCATGGGCTGGAGTAGCACGAGGGCCGTGGCATCCCGGCTCAACGTCGGCATGTTCGCAAGGAGATTGGCATCGAGCACGTCGCCTACGCTCGCGTTCAAAGTCTGCAACTCGACACCAGTTCCAGCGGTGACCTCCACGGTTTCGGTCATCCCGCCAACTTCCAGGACTACGTTAACGAGTGCCGATTTGCCGATGTCAACTTTGACGCCACTGACCACGGTCTGCCGGAAACCTTTCCCCGAAACGATTACGTTATAGTTCCCCGGGCGGACTGAAGGAAATATATAGTTCCCGTCGCCGCCTGTGGTTGCCGAGAGGCGCGCTTTAGTGCCAACATCTTCCAAATCGACCTTGGCGCTCGGAACGGCAGCCCCCGTCTTGTCGGAGACTGTACCCGTCACTGTTGACGTTGACGCCGTTTGCGCAGAGAGCGAGACGGCCATCGATAGAACAACAAAGGCGAGTAGCACCATGAATCCCAAAAGCATCCTTACGCAGCGCATAAAGACCTCCTCAATTCATCAATACTGGGATTGGAAACAGTCGGCGCGGAGATAACGGAAAACTCACCCGGCACTCCCTCAGATTGGGAAGGAGGCTAGCTCAATGTTGCGCTACTTGCAACCTATATTTAGTCCCGCTTAAGAGTCTTCTTATTCCGGGTTCTTGGAGCACAGGGACGCTATATTCAGAGCATGCAAATTAGATATATAAAAAGCTTATGGCTTGTAAGAAGTCGCTCGGACTCAACAAAAGTGCATGTACTGCTCCGTTGTACAACTGAACGGCCCACTCACGGGTGACGGAGAGGATTGCGGGCTTTCCAAACGGGCGGCTGTTTCTGGATTCCGTGGAGCAGGCGCTTGCCGTGGCGTTGGTCAACCATTATGGAGTACGACAAAGCTCTGTGCGGACGTACCGAGGCGGACTAGCGTGAGTTTACCGCGGTCACCGCACATAAGGGGGTAAGTGTCTGAATTTATTGGAGAAACTCGGCAGGCGGTGTATACACTAACTTTGCACGGCCAAGGCCCTCCACAGTTCGGTCAGCGATTCGTCCATCTCCTCAATCTGGGTGGTCACGGTAGGCGCCGAAGATGCGGAAATCCGGACCACGGTGGCTTGTCGCACTGCGGTCAGCCGACTGAGGAGATCCTCGGCACTGGAGACAGCAACGCCGGCTCGCTGAGCACGGAGAAGTAGGAGCTGCTCCAGCAAATACGCGATCACGCAGGTGAAGACGTGAACGTGGACTTTCTGCTCCGTCCAATGATGCTGGGGACGTAAGGCAATGTGCGACGAGTTCTTCATCCCTCGGAATAACCTCTCGATATGCGCTTGGGATCGATAGGCGGCGATGATCTCTTCCGTCCTCCATTCTTCCCGATCGGTGACCAGCACGATGCGCCCGAGAGTGGATTGCGTGAGGTCGTCGAAAGCGGCTTGGTCAAAGGCGTGGGTCAAGCGCAGGTGAGGATCCTCTCCCGCCAACTCGGCCCGGAGCACCCGAGAGAGGAATTGGCGG
>Ga0066709_100006098_pt1 | contig 10106 bp, 4 predicted proteins | sample GraSoiAngelo_158_FD_79665 | JGI IMG/M metagenome (GOLD analysis project Ga0066709, IMG submission 79665) | Grasslands soil microbial communities from the Angelo Coastal Reserve, California, USA - 14_1009_16_30cm | ecosystem: Environmental > Terrestrial > Soil > Grasslands | place: USA... | reverse complement strand
TCGAATGACGAGCTGCGCGGTGCTGTCGGCGCTTTGCCCACTGAGCAGCGGGGGCTGATCGAACAATTGTTTTGGGAGGAACGCACAGAAGCCGAAGTGGCCGACGCGACGGGCACCAATCAATCCACTATCAACCGCCGCAAGCGGGCGATTCTGAATGGGCTTCGCGTAAAATTGCGCGACCGCAAAGATTTTCAAAATTTTCTGCATAAAAGATCCTGTTCGCTGCAATCTACTAATTGGCCGGCTCGATCGCGTCAGGTAACGCGACCCAGCAGTCGGCCTTAAGAAATTCACTAACTCAATTGAACCGAAAGATTACTATGAACAATATTCAAGGACCAATTCGTATTTCCATGCCGGCGGCCGTTGCTTTCGACCTCGCGGCGTTTCAAAAAGGTATCGCAAATCTCGTCGACCGGCTCGGCTGCGCACCGTGTTTTTCCGGCGCGGATTGTAGATTCATTCACGAACGCGACTTCGTGATCAACGAAAAACTCGAAATCCGCTCATTTCCTGGAGCATCAGTTCAACTTCCGCAGGATCCAGTCCCACTGCGTCCAGTCACAGCGACCCTCTCGGGAAAAGTGGGTTTCGATCTGAAACAAATTCAAAGCGTAGTGGCGAACATCGCGGGCAGACTCGGATGTGAGGGATGCTGCTCCGGCTTTGATATTCATTTCCGGCAAGAGTTGAATTTCATGATCAACGAGGCTGGGCAGATTCGTGGCTGAAAGCTACCCATCGCTACCCGAACTCGGCGTCGGAATCACTCACTCAGCTCTCATCGAACCGGCGCTTGAGCAGTGGCCGGATCTTTTTGACGTTATCGAGTTTGAGCCGCAGACGTCGTGGATCGAGACGCGCGACGGCGCAGAGCCGTACAGAGCGTCCGACTTGGTACTGGATCACATTATCAAATTGCCCGGTCAAAAGCTTGTACATAGCATTGGCGTACCGGTGGGAGGTACTGTGCGCCCACAGCCGGCTCAACTGGCGCTGTTGCGGCGCACCATTGCCAAGTTCGATGCTCCCTGGGTCAGCGAGCATCTGAACTTCAATCGCACACAAGAGTTTAGCACCGGCTTTTTTCTCCCTCCACGGCAGACGCTGCAAGGTGTGGAGACGGCCACGACTTCCATTCGCGATCTGCAAGCAGCACTTCCAGTCCCCATTGCTGTCGAAACAGGAGTGAATTACCTGCGACCACGGCCCGATGAAATGCCCGATGGGGCCTTTGTCGCGACCGTCACCGAGCGCGCGAATTGCGGCATCCTACTGGACCTGCACAATTTGTTCACTAATAGCGTGAATGGGCGGCAATCCGTCGAAGAGTTTATTACCCAATTACCGCTCGAACGCGTCTGGGAGATCCACCTGGCAGGTGGTTTTGAGATGGAAGGTTTCTGGCTCGACGCGCATTCCGGCGCTATTCCAGACACCCTTCTCAGCATAGCTCGGGAGATCGTGCCCACTTTGCCGAATCTTAAAGCGATCGTCTTTGAGTTATTCCCGTCATTCGTGCCCGGCTTCGGTTTTGACGGCATCCGAACGGAGATGGAGAAGCTACATGATCTCTGGGAGCTGCGAAGCGGCGCGCCCCCCGACAAGGTGCGAATTCACCGAGCGTGGGAGTCAGGTGCCAAAATCGAGGAGTGTGCTTCACCGGCCATTTGGGAAAGAGCGCTGGGTTCGCTCGTCATAGGCCGCAAGCCCGACGATGAAGTGGCGCGCGAACTCGCAACTGATCCCGGCGTCGCAGTGATCAACCACCTGGCCTGTGAGTTCCGCGCCTCGATGATCGTCAGCATGCTGCGGCTGACCTCGCGCCTCCTAATGTTAGCACTCGGCCCAGACACTTTCCGCGCGATGCTCGAAGAGTTCTGGTCGAAAACACCGCCGCAGTTATTCGCCTCATCGGAGGCGGAAGCCTTTGCCGCCTATCTCGACGCCTTAGACCTCAAAGTACCACAACTAACTAAGATTCTGGAATTCGAGCGCGCGGTGATGGCGACATTAATGGACGACTCGCCGAGAGTAGTCGCCTTTGATTTCGATCCGCTGCCGTTGTTCCGCGGTCTTGCCGAAGGCCGCTTGAAGGAGAAAGCGGGACGGCTCGGCCGATTTGAAATCGAAGTAACCGGTGACGGCCTACTAAACGCGCCGAACCTAGGTTTGGGTCCGCTCCAACAAGCTGTTCCTCACCATTAATCTAACCCCAAGGAAGACAGGAAATATGAAATGCCGAAAAAATCTTAACAAACTTTCCGCCGACGAAATAACCAGCTTGAAACTGGCTTTCCTGAAATTGAAGGATTCTGCTGCATTTCCCAGCGTAAATGCTGCAGCGCAGGCAGACGGCGCCGTAAGTAAGTATGACGATTACGTCTGGGTTCATCACGATGTGATGATGAATGGCGGCGGCCATCAGGAGCCGTCATTCCTGCCTTGGCATCGTGAATTCCTGAGGCGACTGGAGATAGATTTGAAAGCCGCCAGCCTGCTTACCACCAAACCGAATCCGAACCTTACGCTGCCCTACTGGAGCTGGTCGAAGGCACAGAGCACGGCGGATGCAGGCTTTCCTTTCATAACCGATTTTCTAGGTGGGGACGGCAACCCCGTGACTACCGGCGATTTCAAGCATAGCGCAGGAAACTGGAGCCTGAAACTTGAAGAAAACAATATAGGGAACCTCTTTCCCCAACCACATGACGGCAGTCTGGCTAGGAACTTCGGTGGTATCCCGCAAGCGCCGACCCTTCCTACGCCAACGAATGTGAAAACTGCGCTGGGCAGAACCACCTATGACATCTCGCCGTGGGATACTACATCCGCGCTTGCTAACAGCTTCAGAAACTCGATCGAAGGGTGGAACAGCCCCACGCCGCAAAATCACAATCGCGTTCACGTTTGGACTGGCGGCTCAATGCTGCCCGGTACCTCGCCTAACGATCCCGTTTTCTTCCTTAACCATTGCAACATTGACCGGCTATGGGCGGTTTGGATGCAGAAACACCCGACGTCAGAACCATACCTCCCGAATGACTCCGAGTCGGCCTCACCCAATTACCGGAGGCTCCACGACGACCTGGCCGACTTTCCCGGTGTTACTCCGGCTGACATGATCAACCACAAGCCCATCGCATGGTATGATTCTGATCTGCCCGAAATCGAAGCTCCCGCCCCTTCACTCGATTTCATCGATATCCCGGAAGGACTTACCAGTTATAAGGCTGTCAAGTTCAAAATAACAGGCTGCCGTCGCGTCAAGTTCAGAATCACCGGTGCTCCTACCGGCCAGTTCGGATTGACCTCGATGGGAACGGTCTTCACCGCCGATCCAGTTGACGCTGACGATTTCTACTACGGATATGTCTGGGTCCAGCTGACTGCGGTCGCCGGAAGCATTGCGAATAGCAGCGTGGCGATTCATGCGTTCATTGAGGATGAAGAAGGGTATTTTGCCGCCACCGAAGGAGGGGAATTTGCGCTCGGTGATTTCACCGTCACCCTGACCGCGACGAGTGTCCCTCGAGAGAGCAATGCCATCGCTCTGGTGCTCGATCGAAGCGGAAGCATGTCCTCGCCGGCCGGAGGCACTAGCACCCGGAGCACGTTACTCGGCAGCGCCATCGGCGTGTTCCGAGACCTCATGCTGCCTAACGACGAAGTAGCCGTAACCACCTTCGACGACGTGGTCGAAGCTCCCATCCATATTCAAGCTGTAAACGGCGCGCCGGCATTCTCTACGATTGACATCAGCCCACGAAATAGCACCTGGATTGGCGGAGGAATTCAACAAGGCGCGGTCGAGCTCGCCGGCGCCACCCATCCCAACAAATCGATGATTGTGCTGACGGATGGAAACGAAAATGTCCACCCCTACATTGCCGAGCTGCCCGCCGGCACCATTACTAATCGAACATACGCCATCGGCCTGGGTTTGCCCGGGGAAGTTAGCGACGTTGCGCTCAATCAAATCACCTCGAACACGAATGGCGATCTTATTATCACCGGGCTCATGAGCAGTGATGAACAACGCTTCACTCTTACAAAGTATTTCGTGCAAGTGCTGGCCGGTGTAACTAACTCGCAGGTAATCCTCGATCCTAATGGAAAGCTCTATTACGGCTCGAAAGACGTAATTCCGTTTAGAATTATCGAAGCTGATGTGTATGTTGATGTGATCACTCTTTGTCCGCTGCCGAGTTATCTCGATTTCCTGCTTCAAACGCCCGGCGGTACATTGATCAAGCCCACTTCAGCCGAACCCAACATCCAATATATCAACGGGCAACAGGTGCTCTGCTATCGGATGATTCTGCCGGCGATTGCAAAGGACGTCGCCGGTAGTCATGCTGGAATTTGGAACGCAGTAATTGCCATCAAGGACCAACGCGAAATCGCACGACTAATGAAGAACAGAGAATTCGTGGCTACAGCCGTTAGCCCAAATGTAACAGCATTCCTGCCTTACAGTCTCCTGGTTCATACCACCAGTAACCTGCAATTCAGCGCCTGGAAATTGCAGGAATCGTTCAAGCCAGGAGCGATCGTCACTTTGTTTGCTTCTCTGAAGGAATACGATGTCCCTATGCGGAGTAACGTTAGCGTCTGGGCCGAGATTGTCCGGCCGGATCAGAGTGCGTTCACGCTAAAGTTACCCTACGGCGTTGAGGGAACCTATTTCGCAACCTTTACTACCTCGATGGCGGGAGCCTATTTCTGCCGCGTGCGCGCTGACGGTTATTCCGGAAAGGGCATGGCGTTCACCCGCGAGAAAATGCTCACCGCCGGCGTTTACTACGGCAACTATGAAGCGGTTCCACCATCTGATCCCGCCGAGCTGATTTGCCGATTGTTACACTGCATTTTCGAGGAGCACGAAGTGTTCACGCCCGCCGCGCGGAAGCGCTTCGCGGAGATCGGGATCGACCTGAAGCGATTCGTAGCCTGCATAGAAGAAGTGTGTCCCGAATTGGCCAAAGAAAGGATTCCGGATATCAAATACAAGCTTCTTCAGCACATTTTGGCAAGGCCGCAATTGGTTTCACAAATCAAACTCAACAGGGCGATCGCCTCCAGACCTGTAAGAGTAAAACCAAGAGTGAAAACGACCAAACCCATGCTACCCTTCATCAGTATTCCTGGGCAAGACTCCATGCCGATGGGTAACAAGGGCTATACGAAGCGAGCCTCAAAGAAAGCCGGAAAGAAAAAGGGGAAAGCTGGTGGGCATCACAGCATGTAAATGAAAATAACTGCTACGAAAACGCCTATGGCAAAAACGGTAAAGACGGCTTGCTTCATGCTTAGTTAGACGGCTGGTAGACTTCGGTTTGGCACAGTCACTTTGGGTTGTGGGTCCCGTAAATGAGGGCTGATCTGTGGGTGTATCCACAGGCTGGTCGGGCAGGCACGTCGTTTGCGCGTACTCGCTCGCTCCTGAGGACGCTGGGCGGATCTGTGACCCAATTTCTTCCTAGCTCACGGGACCGTGTTAGCGCATGGGTTCGGTTATCTGACACTTATGCTACAGCTTGCCGTGCGACAATTGTTTTGGGAGGGACGCACAGAAATCGAAATGGCCGACGCGCTGGGAACAAATCCACCATCAACCAACGCAAGCGGGCGATTCTGCATGGTCTGCGCATGAAGTTGCGCCACCGAAACAAATTTCAAAGATTTTCTGCATAAAGATTCTGTTCGCTGCAATTTGACTAATTGGACGGTTGGATCGCGTGATACAGCGCTAGGCTAGCCAAAACAAAGCAAAACCAAAACACTATGGCATTCACATTAACATCAGCAGTACAAATCGAGCGCAACTCGAGAGGCAGCATCCTCAGTCTCAATCATGGAGGTCAACCGTACGGGCCCATTTCGAACGTCTTGAACGCCCAGAAACTGGCGGAAACCTACCTGAACGATGTCGCTGAGATCTATGGCATCGACCCCGCCTGGCTCAGGGCGCTGGGCCTCCGTCCATCGGGCACGGTCGAGAATGCGGTGACCGAGCTTCGGTTCGCGCAGCAGGGCGCGGTGACGGGAACCGCCACGGTGAGCTTCCAACAGACTCACTTCGGCCTTCCGGTTTGGCAGGCGGGCTTCACCGTGAGCATGCTTGCCAGTCCGCTTCGCGTAACGGCCTCACTCAGCACACTTCATGCGAAGATCGATGCTCATAAGCCGGGAAAGGGAGCGACGTGTATGCCGGGACACATCAAGCCCAAAGAGTTACACAAACTCTTAGGGGTGGGAAACGAACGGCAGGAGGTCGTCATCAACGGCGAACGTCTGTGGATCTATCAGTACCATGCGGATCAGCGACTGCCACACAGCGAGCCGAAAGTGCCTGCGGAGAGTCGTAGAGGTCTGACAGGAGACGAACCTCCACCACCGCCGCTCGGGCCGGTTAGCGAAAGTATCGTTGAAGGGCGCCACTACGTTGTAACCGAGGTCCTCTTCGATTTGGCCTTGCCGCCGCGATTTCCACAACTGCATTGGCGTGCCTTCATCGAGGTCAACACGTGTTCGGTGCTGTACATTCGCCCGCTGATCCATTGCATTACCGGCAGCGTCTACTCGACGGACCCGATCACGGCGACAGGCGACACAACGATCACGGCTTGCTCGGCCGCGACGGTTCTCGACCCGCTGAGAATCGACGTGACGCTTGAGGGCTTGGTCGCGGCCACGCCGCAGGGACTCACAGGAAGCTACGTCTCCGTTTTGCAGGGCGCGGGAACGAATGCACCGCCGACGATCACGGCGCCGGCGAGCGACTTTGGCTACTCGGCGCCGACGCCCAGCTTCGCCGCGGTCTGCGCCTACTATCACGTTGACGAACTTTTCCGTCTGGTCGAAAGCTTCGGCTACTCGCCGATCAGCACTTTTTTTACAAATACTGCGCTTCCCTTGCCGGTTGAATTCTTAAGCGAAAGCGGCGTCAATTCCCACGCGTATCCCAACGCGATGGGCAACGGCTTCGGCAAGATAACTTGCGGCTTCGAGCAATCCGGCTGTCCAGTCGGAATTGCGGCGGACTGGCGCGTGACGATGCACGAGTTCGTGCATGGCATGCTCGACGACCGGATACACAGTGGCGTTCTAGGCTTCGCGCACAACGGGGGCGACGGCTTCGGAGCGATTTACATGGACCCCGGATCGAAGGCCCCGGATCGATTCCTCACCTTCCCTTGGATCCCTCTAATTCCAAGGCGGCACGACCGCAGCGTCGCGGCAGGCTGGGCGTGGGGCGGAACGCAAGACGACCAAGATTATCAGAGCGAAGAAATACTCTCCACTACACTGTTCCGCATCTACCGCTCCACCGGCGGCGATTCTCCCTATTTCGACAAGCAGCAATTGGCGTCGAGGTACGTACTGTTAGTCATGACTCATGCCATGGCCAGCCTGCCAATCGCTTCAACGACGCCAACTACTACGATGTCTTACGCCCAGGCCCTCATCGACGCTGACGCGGGCCTCACGACCCCGTACGTGACCACTGTGTTCGGTGGCATGGTGAGCGTCCCCGGCGGGGCCATCGGCAAAGTGGTTCGCTGGAGCTTTGAAAAGCAGGGGCTCTACCAGCCAACCGGTGCCCCGACGCCGGTCTCGACGCCCGGTGCCCGGCCCGACGTGGATGTTTACATCAACGACGGTTATTACGGGGAATACGCCTACCTCGAAGACTTCTGGGAGAACACCAACATCTGGAATCTGCTCGCGCCAAACCCGAGCACCACGCCGGTCGATCACCAAACCCCCATTGTCGGGCAGACCAACTACGCGTACGTCTACATCAGCAATCGCGGCACCACGGCGGCCACGAACGTGGTGGTGAGCGGCTACCACTGCAAACCATCGGCCGGACTTCTGTGGCCTAACGACTGGCAGTCCATGACTACTGCCTCCATCACAGTGCCCGGCACCATCGCTCCGGGGGCCACCGTGCTAGTCGGCCCATTCCAGTGGACTCCCACGACAATCGGTCATGAATGTATGCTTATCATGGTGTCCGCGACTGGAGACCTGAGCAATGCCGATCCTGCATCCGGTTTGCCGTGCGCCGCGGGGCCCACGCCGCACTGGCGGCTGGTGCCGTTTGACAACAACATCGGGCAGCGAAACGTGGCGCCGGTGGCGGGCGGCGGAGGCCTCACGGGCTTGACCGCGTCGTTCAACCCGCGCCGCTTTTGGGTCAACAATCCTTACGGCTTCGAGAGCCGCGTGAAACTGGAAGTCAACATTCCCGATTTCTTGACCAAGAGGGGCTGGGGTGCCGTGTTCATTAATCCGGGCGGCTCTTCGTTCACGCTCACTGGGCACGGTAGCCGCGAAGTGCTCTTCCGGCTGAAGCCAGGTTCGGATTTTTCGCCGACCGACGTGCAGAACGCGGGAGCCGACGCGACCATCGTCGTCCGCACGCTGGTGAATGGAATCCCAGTCGGGGGGATGAGCTATGCAATCGACCCGCATTTGAAAACGCCTCCGTCTGAGTTGCCCGCAAAGGGCCCACACAAACACTGCGCCGAGGAGGCGAAGGAGTTGCTCGAATGCCTATGCGTTCCCGTTGATGATGTAAAGTCGGTGCGCATCAAGCGCGTCACCTTAGACGTTGACCTCAAGACGGACTGCGACTGAGTTGATAGTTACGGGAAACGGGTCAGCATCGAACTTGACACAGCGCAATAATTTCTTCAATCGTGATGGGCAACGCACGGGTGCTGGCCGCGCGAAGCCTCTGCTGGCTCAGTCGGCGGCACTGCGTAACTGGGGTCGCTACGGTGCCACTTCCAGCAATGCGCAAACTCGTTCCTCGCCGTGTGAATGAACACATGGGAAGAGTGGGCTCAAGGTCGGGTTGCCTGATTGACGCACAGTGGGCTGGGGATAAAACCCAAGAAGAGCCCACATGAAGACACAGTTAACAAAGCCGGATCGCGCCGAGCACCGGCCGGGGTAAATGATCCAAACTCGCGGCGCTTTGTTGCGCGCTCTACCAAGCCTACCTATAACAATACCATGCCTGTTTCACTATTCGATCCTGACTGCCAAGCCGTTTTCGACGCGGCGAAGAGAACTGCCGGCCAAGCCAACGGCCCATTTCCTTCTCCACCGGACTGGCGCGATCAATGGATATATTTCCTTATGGTTGATCGGTTCAATAACAAGGCTGCTCCGCCGCGTCACCAACCCTTCGATGATCCGGGCTTTTCCGATTTTCAAGGCGGCAAGTTTTCAGGAGTCATGGACAAGCTTCCGTATCTCAAGAAACTCGGAGTGGGAGCGATCTGGCTGAGTCCGGTTCTAAAGAACCTTCAGTTCGATCCGATCTACCACGGGTACGGTATTCACGATTTCGTGCGCGCAGAACCGCGATTCGCGGACGATCCGCAGAACGCCGATAACGAGTTGCGTGCGCTGGTGGACGCGGCACATGTCCAGGGGATTTACGTAATCTTCGACATTGTGCTAAATCATACGGGCCATGTCTTCGCCTACGTGTGCGATGACGATGACCAGAACTGCAAAGACAAGGGCGGCTCGGAGGCGAGATACAGTGACAACATCAGGACGGTGCAGTGGCGCGATGAGAACGGTGTGCCGAGGTCGGAGTTCGGGAGTGTGGAAAACATTCCGAATCCGCGCTTGGATGCCCTCGTCTGGCCAAAGGAACTCCAAAAGGATCGGTTCTTCCGCAGGCAGGGTGGGACCAAGCCCGGCCCCGATGACACGATCGGCGATTTCGCATCCCTCAAGCAAATGCTAACCGAGGATGTCGACTTACAGCACTTTCTCATTCGAGCCTACCAGTATGTCATTGCCCGCTACGACGTGGACGGGTTTCGTATTGATACTCTTCGCTACTTGAAGGGCGATCTTCCAAGGCTATTCGGAAATTCCATCCGGGAATTTGCCCAGCAAATCGGGAAGAAGAATTTCTTCACCTTCGGCGAAGTCTTCGACTCACAGGCCGAACAGGACATCGCACGCTTTATTGGGCGGAACACGAATGACGAGAGTGAGCTCGTCGGCGTCGATGCAGCTTTGGACTATCCGCTCTTCAATGCGTTGAAACCGGTCGCGAAAGGATT
>Ga0066709_100006097_pt1 | contig 10107 bp, 9 predicted proteins | sample GraSoiAngelo_158_FD_79665 | JGI IMG/M metagenome (GOLD analysis project Ga0066709, IMG submission 79665) | Grasslands soil microbial communities from the Angelo Coastal Reserve, California, USA - 14_1009_16_30cm | ecosystem: Environmental > Terrestrial > Soil > Grasslands | place: USA... | reverse complement strand
GAACTTGTGCGCGATCGCGGTCAAGAGGTCGCGATCGGTGCGCTCGAGCCCGACCTCGTCCACCTCGAGCAGCTCGAGCGCCTCACGCGTGACGTCGAACGTGACCGCGCCCGCATAGCGCACTTCGGCCACGTCACGGACTCGCCGGAGGATGCGGTTCGCTACCCGCGGGGTGCCTCGTGCGCGACGCGCGATCTCGTCTGCGGCCGGCTCGTCGATCTCCACCTCGAGGATCCGAGCCGATCTTCGAACGATGGTCGTGAGCTCCTCGGGCTCGTAGTACCCGAGCCGGAACGTCATCCCGAACCGGTCGCGGAGAGGAGTCGTGAGGAGGCCGGTGCGAGTCGTGGCGCCGACGAGCGTGAAGGGCGGCAGGTCGAGGGCGAGCGTGCGTGCGGCCGCGCCCTGGCCGACGACGATGTCGAGCCGGAAGTCCTCGAGCGCCGGGTAGAGGATCTCCTCGATCGCCCGGTTCAGGCGGTGGATCTCGTCGATGAAGAGCACGTCGCGCTGCTCGAGCCCGGTGAGGATCGCCGCCATGTCTCCCTTCCGCTCGAGCGCCGGGCCCGCGATGGTCCGGATGCCGACGCCCAGCTCCTCGCGGATGATCGTCGCGAGCGTGGTCTTGCCCAGGCCCGGCGGCCCGACGAGTAGGACGTGGTCGAGCGCGTCTCCTCTCGCGCTCGCGGCCGTGAGCGCGATCTCGAGCTGCTCCTTTGCCCGTTCCTGCCCGACGAAGTCGGCCAGGCGGCGCGGCCGCAGCGAGCGCTCGGCCTCCTCGTCGCCCTCCTGCAGGACCGGCGCCAGGAACTGGCTCATGCCGCGCTCCTCAGCGCTTCGCGCACACGCTCCTCGGGGGCGAGTGCAGGATCGATGCGTGCGAGCGCGCGCTCGGCTTCGAGCACCGAGTACCCGAGCTCGACGAGCGCGTCCCGGGCCACGAGCTCGCCCGAGCCGCCAGTCGCCGCGGTCGCCTCTGTGACATCTCCGATCGACCCCTTCAATTCGAGGACGATGCGCTCCGCGGTCTTCTTTCCGATCCCGGGGATGACCTGGAAACGCGCCGGATCGCCGAGTGCGATCGCGCGCCGGAGCTCCCCCGCCGAGCCGCTCGACACGACGGCCAGCGCGACCTTCGGCCCGATCCCGCTCACACCGAGCAGCTGGACGAAGAGGTCCCGCTCCGCGAGGTCGGCGAAGCCGTACAGCTGCAGCGCGTCCTCACGGACGTGGAGGTACGTCTCGACGGTGACCTCGCGTGCGCCGTCCGTCCGGCGCAACACGCTCGGCGTGACAGCCACGAGGTAGCCGACGCCCCCGACATCGAGGACAAGACCTTCCGCCGTTCTGCCGGCGGGCGCACCGCGCAGTCGCGAGATCATCCGGCGACCTCGAGGAGTGGCGGCGCAAGCGCGTGACAGATCGCGACTGCGAGAGCATCCGCCTCGTGGTTCGTGCCAGGCGTTGCATCGAGACGGAGGACGAGCTTCACCATCCGCTCGATCTGACCCTTGTCCGCCCGCCCGTACCCACAGACCGCCTGCTTGACACGGGCAGGGGCGTACTCAGCGCACTCGACTCCTGCGGAGGCGGCTGCGACGAGCACGGCGCCTCGTGCCTGCCCGACGGAGAGTGCGATGCGGGCGTCGGCACCGACGAAAGACTCCTCGAGCGCGACGGCGTCCGGCGCGTGCTCCGCGAGGAGCTCCCGCACGCCGTCGAAGATCGTCATCAGGCGCTCCTGCGGGCGCGTGCGAGGCGACGTTCGCCAGACCCCGTGAGCGATCGCCCGGAGGCGCCCGCCGCTTTCGTGGACGATCCCGTACCCGCACGCAGCCGTTCCTGGGTCGATACCTACGACCTTCACGCGAAGAGGTTAGGCGCGACCCCGGACGTCTCCTTCCCATCGGACGGCGGCCGTGCGAGGCACTCGCCCGAGCGCCTCGCACACACGCACGCTGCGTTCCGCTACGTGCAGTTCTTCTTCGTCCAGGCTTCCACGTTCTTCTCGGCAGCCTGCAGCTTCGGCTGGTCGACCGACTTGAGCGCCGCCTGCAGCTTCTGCAGGTCGGCCGCGCTCGGCGTCTGGCCGGCCGTGAAGTGCACCCCCTTCAGAGCGTTGGCGTACGCCGTGAACGCATTGGCGATCGTCTGCACGTCGCCCTTGATCTCGGACGGGACCGTGTTGACGAAGGCCTGGAACTCCTTCGCGACATCCTGGAGGTTGCCGCTCGCGCCCGAAGCGCTCACGTCTTGCCCGATTTTCGCCGCAGAGGCGGCTAGGTCCTTGCACTTGCCGGAGGCGAAGTTCGGTGTCGTCGCGCCGCTCGCCTCGGTCGTGGTCGTGTTCTCACCAGTGCTCGTTGTCGACGAGGTCGACTCCGTCGTCGTGGACGTCGACGTACTCGTTTCACTCGCTGACTGCTTGCTTCCGCCACATCCCGCAACCGCGATCACGAACGTGGCGAGCGCGAGCAGAGCCGTCAATCGGCGCATGACCCTCCTTTTCCGTCGGTCTCCGCCGACGCCCCTCGCCGCCGGCCCTCCGCAGCCGACGATAACAGCGGTTCGGTTTTCGTGAAGCGGAGTTCTCTGGCGAGAGGGGATGGGTACCTTCGAACGAAGCTCACAGCATCCAGCGAGAGGAGACCTCTATGCGCGCGCTACTCAGACGGTGTCCGTCCTCTGCGACCGTCATCGCCTCGGTCGCCCTGCTCCTGGCGCTCGGCGGCACGGGCGTCGCGGCGGTCACGGTGCTACCCCGGAACAGCGTCGGCACGGCTCAGCTCAAGTCGAACGCCGTTACGAGCGCGAAGGTGCGAAACGGCTCGCTGCTGAGGGCTGATTTCAGGAGAGGACAGATTCCTGCCGGCCCGACCGGGGCCAGAGGGCCACAAGGCCCCGCAGGGCCTCCAGGCCCCGCCGGCATCGCCGCGCTCGAACGGGTGGACATCACGACTCCGACCAGCTCGGCGAGCCCGAAGACGATCTCCGCCGTCTGTCCGAGCGGAAAGCGTGTCATCGGGGGAGGCGCGCGCGTGACGGGCAGTGGCGCACCGAGGGTCTCGATCGACGAGGCGTTCCCGGACAGCGACGGAACGAAGTTCAACGGCGTCGCGCGAGAGGTGGTCGCGACGTCGCTGACCTGGACGCTGCAGGTCTACGCGATGTGCGCGACCGTCGCCTCGTAAGCGCGCCGCGGGGGCCGGGACTGTCCCGCGCGGCTCTCAGACTGCCTCGAGGTGCTCCGAGAAGAAGCCGACGATCCTCTCGTAGCAACGAACGCGGTTCGGGAGCTTCAGCACGTCGTGTCCCTCGTCCTCGAACACGAGGTAGTCGACGTCCCGCCCGGCGCCGCGCAGCTCGTCGACCAGGTCGCGCGACTCCTGCTCGACCACGCGCGGGTCGTTCTGCCCCTGGATGACGAGCAGCGGACAGACGATGTCGAAGATCTTCGAGCGTGGCGAGCGGTCGACGAAGAACTCTCTGTCGTGCTCGGGGTCGCCGACCGCGAGGCGGAAGTAGGGCTTCCAGGTCTCGGGTATGCGGTCGACGAACGTGAGCAGGTCATAGGGCCCGAACATGTCGACTGCGGCACGCCAGAGCTCCGGATGCCTGCTCGCGAGCATGAGCGTCATGTACCCGCCGTACGAGCGGCCGACGACGCCGGCTCGCTCGACGTCCAGTCGAGGATCTCGCGGCAGTACCTCGGTCATGGCGTGCACGTGGTCGAGCCGATCGTCCCCGCCCCAGTCGCGGTCGACCCACTTGGTGTAGGTCAGCCCGTAACCGCTCGAGCCCCGGACGTTCGGGACGAACACCGCGAACCCCTCGAGGGCCAGGATCTGGATCAGCGGCATCGAGAACCACGCGAAGTTGGGCCGCTCCTGGCTCTGCGGCCCTCCGTGGACGTAGTACACGAGCGGCCACGGCCCGTCGTAGCCGAGCTCCGAAGAGGGCAGATAGAGCCTGGCCGAGATCCGGAGCCCGTCGTGCGACTCGAAGGACGCGTCCTCCCCGGCGGCGAGCAACCCAGGCGCCAGGCCGAGCGCGCGCTCACGGGTCCTTCTGCCGGCCCGCACGCCACCCGCTCCGGCGCCGGCAAGGCCGGCGCCCCCGCTCCTGGGCGGCTCCGTCGAGCCTACGCCGCTACCCGCTCCGGCGCCGGCAAGGCCGGCGCCCCCGCTCCTGGGCGGCTCCGTCGAGCCTACGCCGACACCGCCTTCGGCGTCGCTCCGATCCGGCTCGAGCACGTAGAGCTGCGTCGGCATCGTCGCGGTACAGAACGCGAGCGCGAAGCGACCGCTCTCCTCGTCGCAGTCGATGCCGTGGAGAACTCCGCCGGCGAGCTCCCCTTCACCCACGAGAATCCGCTCGACGGTCAGCGTGCGCGCGGCCTCGTCGAGCCGAGCCTCGTACGCCCACGAGCAGCCGTCGATGTTGAAGACCGCCGCGTAGCGGTCGCCCTCGAGATGCTGCAGACGCTCGAGCTCGCCGGCGCCCTCGTGCACCAGTCCGCGGAACGCGACACGCTCGATGTCCGCGCGCGGCTTCGTCAGGTCGAGGTACCCCGGAACGCCCGTGTCTCCGAAGATGGTCGTCACGAGGAGGATCCCGCTCCCGCTCTTGGTCCCGTGCGGAGAGGCGATTCCGGAGAGCGCATACTCCCCGTCCCCGTCGCGCTCGTCGAGCGGCGTCCCGTGGAGCATGCGTCTCGAGCCGGATTCCACCTCGTAGAGGACGACGTCGCCGAGCGTGTAGCCGTCCAGGAGGAAGACCCGCGAGTGGTCGGGCGTCCAAGCCGCGGGAAAGGCGCCGTAGGCGCTCTGCCACAACGTGTCCGCCTCGCCCGTCTCGAGATCGACGCGAATGGCGAAATCGACCGACTCCTCGCGTGATTCGGCCATGAAGTACGCCCTCCCGCTCCTCGCGTCGACGCTGACGAGATGGGAGCGTCGTCCCCCGAACATCTCGGCGGAGAGGGGCTCGGGGAAGCCTCCGTCGATCGGGATCAGGAACGGCTCGTAGTTCTCGTCCCCGTCTCGGTCGATCATCACCAGGATCTGCGAGAGCCCGGGCAGCACCTCGAACGAGTGCCCGCCGATGAGCTCGGGGTTCTGGAGCGCGACCTGCGGCGGGAGCATGGGCTCCGGCACGCCGCCGGCGACGTCCATCGCGTAGAGGCTCAGGTGCCCCGAGAGGTTGGAGAGGAAGGTGAGCCGCCCGCCGGTGAGCTGAGGCTCGAGGAAGAGCCGTGCCGAGAGAAGCGACTCGATTCGCTTCGCGGTCAGGCTCGCTGGGGCGTCGGCCTTCGTTGTCGCCACAGCGGGGTCAGACTACCGCTTCCAGAATCGCCTCGGAGATGTCGAAGTTCGCGTAGACGTCCTGGACGTCGTCTGCCTCTTCGAGGCCCTCGACGAGGCGGATCACCGTTCTGGCCGCGGACTCGTCCCTGATCGCGACCGTCGTCTTCGGAACCATCGAAAGCTCGGAGGACTCGACGGCGTATCCCGAAGCCTCGATCGCCTCGCGCACCGAGCGGAGCTCCTCGGGCGCGCACGTCACCTGGTACGTAGACCCGTCCAGCTCGACGTCGTCCGCTCCGCCCTCGGCCGCCGCGAGCACGAGCTCGTCCTCGTCCACGCCGTCCATGGGGACGAGCAAGACGCCACGGCGCTCGAACTGCCAGGCGACCGCCCCGGTCGCGCACAGGTTGCCGCCGAACTTCGAGAAGAGATGCCGTACCTCCGACGCAGTACGGTTCCGGTTGTCCGTCAGCGCTTCGACGAGCACGCCCACCCCTTCCGGGCCGTACCCCTCGTAGATCACCGTCTCGAAGCTCGAGCCCTCCGCGTCGGCGCCCGAGCCACGCGCGATCGCGCGCTCGATGGTCTCCTTCGGCATCGAATACGAGCGTGCCTTCTCGACCGCATTCTGGAGGGCGAGGTTGGCCGCCGGGTCCGGACCACCCTCCTTCGCGGCAGCGATGATCGCCCGCGAGAGCTTCGTGAAGAGCGCGCCGCGCTTCGCGTCGGCCGCACCCTTCTTGTGCTTGATGCTCGACCATTTAGAGTGGCCCGACATCTCGCCCTCCTGGTCGCCTCCCGCTCGCGCCCGGGGGAGCCGGGCTCCTCGGTGGGCTGACACCGCAACCGGCGGGATGCTTCGCGCTCGGCGCTTGGCCGTACCTCTTGTACGGTCCTGCGCGCCTCGCGCTCGCCTCCTTTGGGAGCGGGACCCCAGGAGGCCGAGACGCGCGCATCTTCTTCGCCAGCTCGAGGAACAACGCGTGCACGCGCAGGTCGTCGGTCAACTCCGGGTGGAACGCTGCGAGGAGCACTCCCCCGTCACGGACGAGTACCGGGTCGCCGTCGAGCTCTCCCAGCACCTCGACCCCCGAGCCCAGCTCGCGCACCCGCGGCGCACGAATGAACACGCCACGCAGGGGGAGGTCGTCGTCCGCGAGCCGCACGTCGGCCTCGAAGCTTCGCACCTGACGGCCGTACGCGTTGCGCTCGACCTCGAGATCCGCGAGCGCCAAATGCTCCTGGTCGAGCACGATCATCCCCGCGCAGGTGCCGAAGAGCGCGCCGTGGAAGCGGCGAATCGCGTCATCCAGCCCGTAGATACGGGCAAGCCGCATGATCGTCGTCGATTCGCCGCCCGGGATGACGAGACCGTCGAGACCTTCGAGGTCCTCCGGCAAACGCACCTCGACCGCCTCCGCGCCGAGACGGCGGAGGGCACGCACGTGCTCGCGGAATGCTCCCTGCAGAGCGAGCACTCCGATCCGCAGGGACTTTCTCATTCCAGCTTCCGGCTAGAGACGCCTCACCAGCCGCGGATCTCGAGCCGGTCCTCGTCGGCGAGTGAGCTCGCGGAGATCCCGACCATCGGCTGACCGAGGCCCTTCGAGACGTCGGCCAGGACCTTCGGATCGTCGAAATGGGTCGTCGCCTCGACGATCGCGCGCGCTCGGAGAGAGACGTCTTCGACCCAGCCGTCGCGGTCGTCGCGCGGATCGCGGCCCGACTTGAAGATTCCCGAGCCGACGAAGACGCCGTCCGCTCCGAGCTGCATGCAGAGCGACGCGTCGGCCGGCGTGGCGATTCCTCCCGCCGTGAAGGTCACCACGGGCAGCCGCCCGTTCTCGGCAACCCAGCGCACGAGCTCGTACGGGGCGCGATGCTCCTTGGCCGCTCCATGGAGCTCGTCCTCCCGCATCGCCTGCAGTGCGCGGATCGTGCCGTACACGGCCCGCATGTGCGTCACGGCGTTGACGATGTCCCCCGTCCCCGCCTCGCCCTTGGTACGGATCATCGCAGCGCCCTCGGAGATCCGGCGGAGAGCCTCGCCGAGGTTCGTCGCGCCGCACACGAACGGGACGGTGAACTGCCACTTGTCGACGTGATGCTCGAGGTCGGCGGGCGTGAGCACCTCCGACTCGTCGATGTAGTCGACCTCAAGCGCTTCGAGAATCTGCGCCTCGGCGAAATGGCCGATCCGGCACTTGGCCATGACGGGGATCGAGACCGCCTCCTGGATCTCGACGATCTTCTGCGGATCGCTCATCCGCGCGACGCCGCCCTCGGAACGGATGTCGGCCGGAACGCGCTCGAGCGCCATCACCGCGCAGGCGCCCGCCTCCTCTGCGATCCGGGCCTGGTCGGCGTCGACGACGTCCATGATCACGCCGCCCTTGAGCATCTCGGCGAGCCCAGTCTTGACTCTGAGCGTCCCGAACTCGGCCATGCGGGCAGTGTAGCCGCGACCCTCGAGCGGTAGGTCCCAGCTAATCCACGCGGCCTGTGGACGACTGCGACGCAGTTGCGGCAATTTGCGGACTTTGGACTGTGGAAATCGCGGGGAGAACTCGCAATCGACCGTGCGATGTGTCACGGATATGGGCGAACGGCGCGACTCCTCTCCCCGCAGGCGGATCCGCCTGGCCCCGAAGTTGCGCCGCAAAGAGCAGGGGCCCGCCCACCCGGGCCCCTTCTCGTGCGTTCCTGGAAAGTCATCGAGCCACGTCTCGGGGCGAGAACGTGGCTCGATAAGACATGCCGTTGGCTGTGGCTACTTGTTCTTGCCCTTGCCCTGGCCGTTTCCGTTTCCGTTGCCCTTGGTTCCGGTCGTTCTCGTTGTGCTCGTCGTCGTTGTGGTGACGGTCGTGTGCTTGTTGCCCTTCCCCTTGCCGTGCCCGTTGCCGTGACCCTTGCCCTTCGTCACGGCGGTCGTGCCGGCGGAGGTGTTCACGGATTGGCTTGCACACGCTCCGAGCGTGTCGCCGTGCCGGAGGTGCGCAGGCACCGCGGCGGCGGCCACTGAGATCGTGTGGAACGGCTTCTTCTTCGAGTGGGTGCGGTGGCAGACAAGCACCTTGTACTGGTACTGCGCCGACGACGGCTTGCCGAGCGCGACGGTCGCCATGACGGCAAGAGACGTCAACATGGCCGCTGCGAGACCGAGCGCAGCTGCGGCCCGAAGCATGCTCTTTCTCATCCCCGCTCCTTTCCCCTCCCCATCGCTTGGCGGCTTGACCTTACCCCAGACTGGTCGCCACTCGAACCCGAACCCTGCGCCCCCGATCGAGTGATCGGAAAGCGAGGAGCCTCGCGAACCAGGCGCAGTGTCGCACGCGGGAGCCCGGGCACGAAGCCTTGCCGCGAGCGCTCCTAGTCGACGAGCAGGCGCAGCGCGAGCGCGATCACTGCCACCGACAGCGCGGCCGACGCGACGCCGATCCGCGCCGTCAGGCCGATCGCGATCGTGTCTCGGTCGACCCGCGCAGCCACGAGCAGTCCTACCGCGACGAGAAGGCCCGTCAAGGTCACGGCCGGCATCTCCCAGTCCCAATCCAGCCCCGCATGGACGAGGAACGCGACGTACGCGCCGAGCGAGACCGACGCGAGCGAATGCTCGTGCTCGCGCACCGCGGCCACCAGCGGGACGACGAGCGCGGCAGCCAGCAGCAGCAGACCGAGCACCCCGAGCTCGGCGAGGGTCTCGAGGAAGAGGCTGTGGGCGTCGAGCACGGCGACGGGCATTCCGGCGCGCAACGAATACTGGAAGAAGGTCGCAGCTCCCGACCCGAGCCACGGGTTCTGGACGAACTCGTGCCAGGCCACCCGCCAGTAGTCGACTCTCGGACCTAGCGCACGGTCGACTCCGAGCACGCCAACCGCGGCGGCGCATGTGAGCGCCAGCGCGAAGACGGCTGGAACCATCCACGAGAGCCTCTGCCTCCGGAGACGTGCCGCGAGCGGGCCGATTGCAAGGCTCGCGAGCGCGGAGGCGAGCATCAAGACCAGCAAGGCGAGAGTCAAGCGTGCGCCGGCAGAGGACAGCTGGCCGGGGGTCGCGTTCGCGCTTCTGAGCGACGTCGCCCTCAGCGTCGACAGGAGCGCCGCGGCGCCTGAAGCAGACAGGACGAGCGCGGCCGCGACCAACTCCGCGCGCCGCGCCTCGACGACGACGAGCACGCCGAGCCCGGCCGCCAGCGCGACGACAGCGCCCCTGCTCTCGGTCAGCGCGAGGGCAGCCAGGAGCAGCGGAGTCGCCGACGCCCACAGCGCGCGCTCGACACGGTTCCGCGCGTGGACGGCGAGGCCGAGCGAGAGGAGGACCCCGATCGCGGCCAGGATGCCGAGGGCGTTCGTGTACCCGAGGGGCTCGTTGAGACGAGTTCCGGAGACGACGTCCGTCGAGATCTTGCTCGTCGCCAGCAGCCGCTCACCCAGGCTGTAGCCGCACACGAGGACAGCGCCCGCCGCGACTCCACCAAGGAGGTCGTGAATGGTCGCGCTCTCCACGAGGAGCAGGAACGCGAGCAGCGCAGCGACGTAGACGAGCCCGCGCTCGGCGTCGTGGAGCGATTGTGTCGGCGCGGACGACCAGGCCGCCGAGAGCGCCGTCCACGTCTCGAACACCACCAGCGCCGCCAGTGCTAGGAGGTCGAGCTTCGAGAGCACGATCGGCTCCCGGAGAAGGATCACCATCCCTGCGAGCGAGCAGAGCGCGAGCGCGATCCAAAGCCAGCTTTCGCGGAAGTAGCCACCGTTGGCGAAGGAGACGGCGACGACGACCGCGGCACTGGAAGAGAAGACT
>Ga0066709_100006095_pt1 | contig 10108 bp, 6 predicted proteins | sample GraSoiAngelo_158_FD_79665 | JGI IMG/M metagenome (GOLD analysis project Ga0066709, IMG submission 79665) | Grasslands soil microbial communities from the Angelo Coastal Reserve, California, USA - 14_1009_16_30cm | ecosystem: Environmental > Terrestrial > Soil > Grasslands | place: USA... | reverse complement strand
AGACAAACAATGCCATGCTCCATAACGTCGTGGAGCCGATCTTGCGTAGGGCTTCGCATTTCCGGCACATCAGCATTCTCCAGGGCACCAAAATCTACGGCGTACATCTGCACCCGATACCTCTCCCGGCCCGCGAACGCGATGCGCGCAAAGACCACGACAACTTTTTCTTCGATCACGAAGATTATGTGCGCGACATGGGGGCCCGGCACGGCTTCCATTACACAGCCCTGCGTCCCCAACTCGTCACGGGGCCGACTCCGGGCGCGCTCAACGTCCTGCCGGCGATCGGCGTGTACGCCGCGATGCGGCGAGAGAAGGGTGAGCCGTTCAGCTTCCCTGGCGGTCCCTCGTTTGTGTGGGAAGCCGCGGATGCCGATCTGGTTGTCGCTATCTTCGATGGATCAAAACCGTTGACCGCCGAAGATGCAATCGTTTTTTCAGACGTTGAAACGAAACCGCATGTGATCGCCGTCAACAAGAGTGACCTCGAAACATTCTCTGCCAACGGTCTTCTCCAGCGCCACGTTTTTCTCGAGACTTGTGTGGAGTCCGTCGCAGTGTCTGCGAAGACAGGCGCGGGACTGAACAAGCTTCGCGCTGCTATACTCAAGTCGTTTGATTGTGGGAATTCATCTTCGGAAGGGTTACTGATCACGAATGCGCGCCACCACGATTTACTAACGCGGGCGATTGAAGAGCTTGAGTCATCAGCGCGCTTAGTTCGTGAACAAGCAAGCGAGGAGATCACACTCATCGGGTTGCACAACGGGCTAAGGTATCTGGGTCAGATCACCGGCGAGACGACAACGGAAGAAATGTTAGGGCAAATCTTTTCTACGTTTTGTATCGGGAAGTAAGAAACACTAGCTCCACGAAAAAGCGACAATGATTTTCGACGAACAGTTTGACGTCATCGTGATCGGCGGAGGGCATGCCGGGTGTGAAGCCGCGTCCGCGGCGGCCAGGCTCGGGGCCAGCACGGCCTTGCTTACGCTGAATTTGGATCTCATCGGCCAAATGTCCTGCAACCCTGCCGTTGGCGGAATTGGCAAAGGTCATCTGGTTCGAGAAATTGACGCGCTCGGAGGCATCATGGGTCGCGTAATCGATCGGACCGGAATTCAGTTCCGTTTATTGAATCGCTCTCGCGGACCTGCGGTCCAGGCGCCGAGAGCCCAGGCCGATCGCGCCCTTTACCGCGTCGAGATGCGTCGTACGTTGGAAGCCACCCAAAACCTGAGCTTGAGACAGGGGCTGGTAACGGAACTCATCGTAAACAATGGCCGCGTTTGCGGAGTCGAACTCCAGGACACTCGACGCATCGCCGGGAAGACCGTGGTTGTTGCAACCGGAACATTCCTTAACGGCCTGATCCACACGGGACGCAATTCATACGGCGGCGGCCGCGCTGGAGAACCTCCTTCGACCGAATTGGCCGCAACGCTGAAGCGACTCGGTTTCCCGGTCGGCCGTCTCAAGACCGGCACACCTCCACGGCTGGATCGGCGAACAATCGATTGGAGTCTCTTTGATCCTCAGCCGCCGGATGAACGGCCTGTGCCATTTTCGTTCTCGACCGATGAGATTCGTCAGAAGCAATTGAACTGTTACATCGGGTACACGAACGAAGTTCTCCACGAAACAATTCGAAAGAACCTGCATGAATCGCCGTTGTACTCCGGCGCGATCAAGGGTATTGGTCCCCGTTATTGCCCGTCTATTGAAGATAAGGTCGTCAAATTCCCGACCAAGGATAGGCACCAATTGTTCATCGAGCCAGAAGGTCATACCACGAACGAGGTGTACCTGAACGGCTTTTCAACTTCGCTGCCTGCCCAATTACAACAGGAACTGGTGAGTTTGATTCCGGGCTTCGAAGAAGCGCAAGTCATTCGGCCCGGCTACGCCATTGAGTATGATTTTGTCGATCCTCGGGAACTAACGCCATTTCTTGAGACCACAAGAATCAGAGGGCTCTTTTTAGCGGGTCAAATCAACGGAACAACAGGATATGAAGAGGCAGCCTGCCAGGGATTGTTGGCCGGAGTAAATGCGGCTTTGAGCGCGCTCGGCCGCACACCATTTCAGCTCGATCGCCGCGAGTCATACATCGGCGTACTCGTGGATGACCTAATCAGGAACGGCGTGGACGAGCCATATCGCATGTTCACGTCGCGCTCTGAATATCGGTTAGCGCTAAGGCACGACAACGCTGACGAGCGGCTTGAAGCGTATGGCCGCGAACTCGGTCTGGTTGGTGACGAGGATTGGGACCGCTTCAATCAGAAAAGAAAACGGCTGGCCTTAGCAAGGTCTCTCCTCGAAGCGAGGTTGACCCGAGCCGACAGTCGATACGAATCTGCGAGGATGCTGATTGGTCAGGAACTTGGTGATTCGATCACGTTAAGGCAATTGGCTTTACGGCCGCACGCCGACGCCGAGTTAATTATGCGTCTATTGCCTCAGCCCGAACGAAGCCAAATCACCCTTGGGGACCTTCAGACGGCATTAGCAGACGGACTCTATGCCGGCTATTTAAGCTCGCAAGAAGCCACGCTCCGCCGCCTGAATCAGCACGATACTCTGAGAATTCCGTCCGAGTTTTCTTACGCCGGCCTGGCGAGTCTCTCGCGTGAAATGATTGAGAGGCTGGAGAGAGTGCGTCCCACCAGTTTCGGCCAGGCCAGGCAGATACCGGGAATGACCCCGGCAGCCCTTTCAAATTTGCTCGTCCACCTGGCTGCGTAGCCCCCTCAATCGTGCAGCCGTGTTTCACGTGAAACATTTGCCCCCTCGACGCGCCAAAAACGATAGCCGCCTCTACATCTTCTATGTTAAGGTATCACTTCATCTGTTGGCAGAGAATCGCCTGGCATGGCAAAAATAATCGCCATTGCGAACCAAAAAGGTGGCGTTGGAAAGACCACGACGGCTATTAACGTCGCTGCCTCCCTCGCGCAGACGGGCCAGCAAATCCTTCTTGTCGATGTGGATCCGCAAGCAAACGCAACTTCGGGGCTTGGCATCGCTCGGGGAAGCTTTCGGCGCGGTATCTACCAGGTCTTAATACTCACGGAGCCAATTGAGAACGCCATTCTGCCGACGCAATTTGGCATCAACGTCCTGCCTTCAGATCGAAATCTAGCAGGCGCGGAGATCGAAATGGTGGAACTGCCGAATCGCGAATACCTGCTCCGCGACGTACTCAGTCCAATTAGCGAAAAATACGATTACGTCTTTCTCGACTGCCCGCCCGCGCTAAATCTCCTTACGCTGAATGCCCTAACCGCAGCTAACTCGCTAATTATCCCGATGCAGTGTGAATATTACGCTCTGGAGGGAGTTTCCGACCTGTTTAGTACGCTGGCTCAAATACGCCGAGCAATGAATCCTACTCTGAAGGTCGAGGGATTACTGCTCACTATGTACGACGAACGCACGAATCTGTCACCGGCGGTTGCCGCGGACCTTCGGGCTTTCTACGGAAGTTTGGTGTTTCAGACCGTCATTCCCCGGAATGTGCGACTAGCTGAGGCCCCAAGCCACGGCCGCCCAATCGTTTCCTACGACAGTCGCTCTCGCGGAGCCGAAGCATATATACAACTAGCCCAGGAGGTATTGGCACATGACCAAGAGACCGCTGGGGCGCGGCTTGAACGCCCTGCTGTCGACAGTTTCGTCGCCAGCGGATAACGAAGAGGTTCTGGACGTCGAACTCGACTTGATTCGTCCTAACCGGCAACAGCCGCGAACTCACTTCGACGAAACAAAGCTGGACGAATTAGCCCAGTCGATTCGCACCAGTGGAATCATCCAGCCCCTGCTGGTCCGGCGGCTTGGTGGGTTGTTTGAACTGATTGCCGGCGAGCGCCGTTGGCGCGCCGCCCAGTTGGCCGGGCTGTCTCGTGTTCCCACAATAGTCCGCGAAATTCCCGACGACAGACTCCTCGAGTTAGCTCTGATCGAAAACATCCAGCGACAGGAACTCAATCCTGTTGAGGAGGCTAACGCTTATAAGAAACTGATCGAATCGCTGCATCTGACCCAGGAGGAAATTGCCGAGCGGGTTGGGCGCGACCGAACTTTCATAACAAATTACTTACGCATCCTTAAGTTGCCGTCAGAAATTCAGTCGTTGATCGAGCGAGAGAAGCTCTCCTTCGGGCACGCACGGGCGTTGTTAGGGATTAATGATGCCCAGTTGCAGAGGCGATTCGCCCAGCGGATCATCAAAAACAGTTGGTCAGTGCGAGAGACCGAACGGAGGGTCAAGCACCTCTCGCAAGAGAAGACAGACTCGCGCAAACCTGCTGCGGCAGTCATTGACCCAAACCTTCGGGCTGCCGAGGCTAAATTGCGGCGACAGCTTCAAACGCAAGTCAGAATCCTTCCCGCGTCCACCGGAACTCCAGGTCGAATAGAGATAGAGTACTACGACACGAGCGACCTGAATCGCCTGTACGAGATCCTGATGCAGTCTCAACCCACGTCCAGCTCGGCTTCCGCAGGAGGGAGCTTTTAGTACATGTAATGCTCTACAGTACAATTATAGGAACACGATCAGATCTCCAACCAGGCAAGTCAGCTGCAATCCTCGACATTTAAATCTCAAGGCTGTTTTCCTTGCCACCTCCACTTTTCATATGTTACGTTGCGCCGAACGTGCCTTAGAACCTCTCAACTATTGGGAGGTGCCGGTGTTTTATAAAGTAGTGTGCGTTCTTTTTGGTTATGCCCCCAGCACTCCAAGAAATGCCTTGTGTGCCCTTTTTTGAAGCGGTGCAGCGGAGGCTAGGACGGCAGGCGTTCGAGACCTGGTTCAAACCGCTAAAGGTTTTTCAGAGTCGGTCGGAATCGACTCTTCACATTGCAGCGCCGAATGCCCTGGTTAAGGACTGGATCCTTGCGCAATACTCTCAAACGCTTCAGGAGTCGCTCAACGAACTCAGACTCGACCAATATCGAATAGAATGGCTTCTCCCTGAGGTCAAAGGAGAAGGAGCAGTAACTGTTGCTGAAAATGGACCAGCATCTAGTCTCGCCCTGGACGCGCCCGCCCAATCGATGTCGCCAGGCGTACGGAACGAAATCGGCAATCTCTCACCCGACAACTCTCCGTCACCATCTTTAAGCGAGAAATACACTTTTGAGAGTTTCGTCGTTGCGTCATGCAATCGATTCGCCCATGCTGCGGCACAGGCAGTTACGGAATCACCCGGTAAGACCTACAATCCTTTATACCTGTATGGTGGCGTCGGTCTCGGCAAGACTCATCTTATCCAGGCTGCAGGCCACGCCATACGGCAGGCAAACCCGGCCTTACGGATTGCGTATCTCTCGCTCGAGCGGTTCATGAATGAACTAATAAACTCGATCAGGTACGGTTACGACAAGACAGAGATATTTCGGGCGAAGTATCGCAGTATCGATGTGCTTCTAATCGACGACATTCAGTTTATCGCCGGCAAGGAGAGGACCCAGGAAGAGTTTTTTCACACCTTCAATGCGTTGTACGAAGCGCAAAAGCAAATCGTGTTAACTTCCGATTGTCCGCCGCGCGAAATACCGCAGATTGAGGAACGCCTGCATTCCAGGTTCGAGTGGGGTTTGATCGCTGACATTGATCCCCCGGATCTCGAAACGAAGATTGCTATTCTGAGAAAGAAAGCAGAACTGCAGCGATTTAATCTTCCTGATAACGTCGCGTTATACATTGCGAATAACAGCAAACACAATATCCGGGAATTGGAAGGCGCTCTCGTTCGTGTTTTGGCCATGTCTTCGCTGCGGGGCGTGCCATTGTGCAAATCACTTGCTGAGGACGCGTTGCGCGGATTCGCTCGCCGAGATAATGATGAGTCGGTAACAATCGGACGGATTCAGAAATCCGTCGCTGACTATTACAAAATCAGCGTCGATACGTTGAGGGTTCGTTCCAACGCCAGGCATATCCTGCTACCTCGACAAATTGCGATGTACATTTGTAAACGCGTGACGAAGAAGAGTTATCCAGAGATCGCGCGGCAGTTTGGTGGCAAGCACCATACGACTGTGATTCATTCAGTCGAAAAGGTTGATAGCTTAATGACAACGGATTCTGAGCTAAACAGAACGGTACAGCGCCTAATCGAAAGTTTGAAGAACTAGAGGCGCACAACCCTGTCAACGAATTTTCCACAAGTGCCGGCATCTTGTTTAAGTGAACGGAGTTCGGTTGTGATTATTGATGCTCGGTTGTGAAGTTCTCCTTTTCCGTCGAGGTGCCTTACCGAAGAAGCATAAGGTAGTTGCGGAGTTCTTCACAGAAATGACTTCCGATACTATTATTACTAGTTACCAACAAACAAAATCTTTTAATTTGTCAGATTAGAAAAGCTTGTGCGTTTCGGATCTGTGATATAAAGAGGCCCTTAGGAGTAAGCAAATGCAATTTGTAATTGGGCGTAATGCTCTACAAAAAGAGCTCGCGTTTGTGCAAGGCATCGTCGAGCGCAAAAATACGATTCCGGTGCTGGCAAACATCTTGATCGAGTCGGCCGGTGAAGACTCGATTCGGATCAGTGGGACCGATCTCGATGTTACGATTAGATGTGATGCCGATGCCGATGAAGTGAAAATACCGGGCGCGATATGTGTTCCGGCGCGAAAACTTTTTGATATCGCCCGGTTGCTCCCCGACGCCCCGGTTAGTTTCAAGAAGGAAGAGAACGAGTGGGTCACCGTTGAATGCGATCGTTCAAAGTTTCGACTGCCGGGGATATCGAAGGAAACTTTTCCGGAATTACCAACTTTCAAATCGACACCTTTCAGACTCTCGGCGCCGGTTTTGAAATCGCTGATCGAACGGACAATTTTCGCAATCACCCAGGAGGAGGGACGTTACACGCTTTCCGGTGCAAAATTCGAGTTCGACAAGCAAGGCGTAAAGATGGTGACTACCGATGGGCATCGGCTGGCTTTGGTTTCGACTAAGAATGGCGGCAAAGAGAACGAGAGCAACGGCCTGGATGTTTTGATTCCGCGAAAGACCCTGGCCGAGCTTACCAAATTGACGTCGGATTTCGACGCGGAAATCGCGCTGGGTGCTGACGATAACCACGTCTATTTTCAAGTTGGCTCGCGTTTGCTGATCTCGCGGATGCTTTCGGGGCAGTTTCCAAACTACGAGATGGTGATGCCAAAGAATAACGATCAATCGGCCACATTCGATACGGTGGCCTTGAATCAAGCCATTCGACGGGTCGCGTTAATGGCTGATGATCGATCTCACGCGATTCGAATGCATTTAAGCAAGGAACAGCTGCTGATTAGTTCTCAGAACGCGGAAGAAGGCGAAGCCCGCGAAACACTCGCTACTGATTTCGGCGGTCAGGAAACCGACATCGGTTTCAATGCTCAATACCTTCAGGATTTCCTGAATGTTGTTGGGACTGAAAAAGTTGTTTTTGAATTTAAGGACGCAAACTCCCAGGCCCAGTTACGGCCCAGCACTGACGAAAAAGCTGACTACAGATATGTGATCATGCCAATGCGTCTGTAAACGGAGAGCACATAACTTCATAGTTGTTGTCGAAGAATGAGCGTCCACTTCGGACGCTCTTTTTGTGCTGAGAGAAGTCAGAATCTGATCCAAACCCTATGCTACAATTTCATCATGTTTGTTACATCGGTTGAGGCTCACGACTTTCGAAATCTAAGTGGCAGAATTAGCTGGGGAAACGGCCTCAATATTCTTTTCGGCAACAATGGGCAAGGCAAAACTAATTGGTTAGAAGCAATTTACGTTCTCGCTCATGCAAGATCTTTTCGCACCAGACATCTGATCGATCTCCCAAAATTTGGCGCCACCTCAACATTTATCAAGGGTGAGATTTCCACAGGCAACTGTTTCACGCGCGAATTGCAGGTCGCTATCCAGGGCAACATAAAGCGGACCATGGTTAACGGCAAACGTGAATCAATTTCGCGTTATGCAGCGCAGTTGCACGCTGTGTGTTTCACGGCGGACGAGTTGCAGGTAATTCGCGGCGGGCCCGATGCGCGCCGGAGTTTTCTCGATCGCGGTGCCGTTTCACTTCATCCGGCGTACGCGCAAACTCTCGCCGATTACAACCGCGTACTAAGTCAAAAGAAGCGACTCCTGGAGCAGGCGACGGAAGATCGTGAGCTTAAAGACGCTTTATCGAAAGCGCTCGAACCATGGAACACGCAACTAGCTAATTTAAGTGCTCAAATTAATGACGCGCGCACGAACTACGTCGATTTGCTGAACAAAGAACTGGAGCATTCACTCTTCAGTGATGGTATCTCAATCCGTTGCGCATCTTCGCTCGAAGGCAAAGGTGATCTGGCGGATTACCAGGACGTAATCAGTCAACATTTGCAGACACGAATGCAGGCCGAAATGTACGCTCGAGCCTGTCTCGTCGGCCCGCATCGCGATGATCTTCACATCCGTTTTGGCAACCGCGATTTGCGCAGTTTTGGCAGTTCTGGCCAACAGCGTAGCGCGTTGATAACACTTGATTTAGCGGCGATTTCAGTGTATCATTCTAAGCATCAGGATTACCCGGTTTTCCTCATTGATGACGTGGACGCTGAACTTGACGAAAACCGCATCGAACGCCTGCTGGAATATCTGGAAGGACGCAGTCAAACATTCCTCACAACTTCAAAGAGGAGCCACTTTGAGCGCTACAGTTTGCGAGCGAATTTTTATGAAGTGTGTGCCGGAAAAGCGACTAATGAGCGAGAAGAAGATACTGCCACAGCAACGGCCGGTCAACTAAATTGATTTAGCGATTGAAAGGTAAAAGAGAACTAAATTGGCAACTGCACCATTAAATTTGAAGAGTAAGAAAGAAACCTATGACTCGTCATCCATCGCCGTGCTTGAGGGGCGAGACGCCGTGCGCAAACGGCCGGCGATGTATATCGGTTCAACGGGCGAACTGGGACTGCATCACCTGGTTTACGAAGTTGTCGACAACTCGATCGACGAAGCGCTTGCCGGTTACTGCGATGCCGTCGAAGTAACCATCCACCTCGACAATTCAATTACGGTCATTGATAACGGCCGTGGGATCCCTGTGGACATCATGAAGAAGGAGCGCCGCTCCGCCGCGGAAGTCGTGATGACGAAACTGCACGCCGGCGGTAAGTTCGACACGAACGCTTATAAAGTTTCGGGCGGGCTGCACGGAGTAGGTGTTTCGGTCGTTAACTTTCTTTCCGAATTGGTCCACGTCGAGATTTGGCGCGATGGTCTCACTTACGAGCAGGAATACGAGCGCGGCATTCCCGAAGACCGTCTTAAGCAGACCGGAAAAACCCGCAAGCGCGGGACCAAGATTACGTTCAAGCCTGATCCCCAAATCTTCGATTCGATTGAGTTTAGTTTCGACAAGCTCTCCGAGCGGCTCCGCGAAAAGGCTTTTCTCAACAAAGGCATTCGCATCACGATCAAAGATGAACGCGAAGAGCCTGAAAAGTCACACGAGTTTTACTATCGTGGGGGGATCGCGGAATTCGTCAAGCATCTCAATAAGAATAAGAGCGTACTGCACGACAAACCGATATATTTTGAAAAGGTTGGTGACGCGCTTTCGATCGAAGTCGCGATTCAGTACAACGACGGCTATGACGAAAAGGTCTATTCGTTCGCCAACAACATCAACACGGTTGATGGCGGCACTCACCTGTCCGGCTTCCGCTCGGCTTTCACCCGGACCATCAACGCGTACGGTCAATCATCGGGCCTGGCGAAGAATTTCAAAGGTTCTTTGAGTGGGGACGACGTCCGCGAAGGCTTAGTAGCAGTCATCTCGGTCAAACTTCCGCAACCACAGTTCGAGGGTCAGACAAAAGGTAAGCTCAATTCCGACGTCAAAGGAGCTGTCGAATCGTTTCTCAACGATCGTCTAACTGAATTCCTCGAGCAGAATCCGACTGTCGCCCGGCGGATTGTCGGCAAATCGCTGGATGCTGCCCGGGCGCGCGAAGCGGCGCGCAAAGCTCGCGAAATTGTACGCAAGGGCGCACTCGGTTCGACGATGCTGCCTGGCAAACTCGCCGATTGCCAGGAGACCGATCCGACGCAATCCGT
>Ga0066709_100006093_pt1 | contig 10109 bp, 8 predicted proteins | sample GraSoiAngelo_158_FD_79665 | JGI IMG/M metagenome (GOLD analysis project Ga0066709, IMG submission 79665) | Grasslands soil microbial communities from the Angelo Coastal Reserve, California, USA - 14_1009_16_30cm | ecosystem: Environmental > Terrestrial > Soil > Grasslands | place: USA... | reverse complement strand
GACGATGAGAAAGTAGCTGAGGAGAGCGATCTGCACGCGAAGGGTCCAGTAGGCCAGCAGAAGCGGATAGAACAGGATGATCGAAAGGGTCAGGAACGAGACGCGCAGCGACCAATCCCGAATGCGCCGCGGATTCCTGAAGCCTTTCGCCACCCGATGGTACGCGCTCTTTTCGTACGACTCGATTGAGGCTTTGAAGAGTGTCTGGGTGAGCAGATACAACAAACCGCCGCAGAACATCCCGATTGCGACACGTAACGCGGCACTGCTGATCCAGAAAAACATACCCGCCCACACGAAGTACACGATGATGCTGAGATTCGTGAACTGAATCGCGAGCCACACGTTGGTCCGGCCTGTCAGCACCTGAAACCTGCGGCAGAACAATTCGGTCACGTCCAAGAAGGCCGAATCGATGTAGTCCATCTCTCTCGAGCGATTCTACTGCGCCGCGACAGTGTGCCGTTGCCTTGCCTCGTGCTACGCGAACGGACCACGAGCGCGAGTGTCGATCTGTCGGATGGCACCGATGTGATAAGCGACGTGGGCGATGCTGGCAATGATGCCGTTCAATTCGATCTCCTCCACATCCCGCGGAGTGCCGATGACATCCGCCCAATCGCGCGCCTCATTCCGGAGCCGCCCGCGGAGCTGTTTCCATTCTAGTTCCGTGACCGACGTCTTTCGCCAGCTTGCAGTCCAATCGGCGTCGTTCCATGGCTTGTCCCCGGCGGCCCACCGGTTGAGGAGCGACAGCCCGTAGCAAAGATGGTCGACGTGAGCGGCGGTCGACGAACCCGTCTCGGCTACGCGGGACGCGGCCGCAGCGTCGAGGCGATCGAGCGATCGCAGCAGGCCGGAATCGCCGCGGTTCAGGACGTAAGCATTTGTCTCGTCCGCCCCTTCGACGAGCTCGCGAAACAGTGTCGCGAGTGAAGGTGCAATCGCCGCCGTGTTCATCGGACCTCCTACCATCGCGGGTTCACGCTAATGCGGCAGGTAGTGCAGGAGCTTGAGGACATCGGAGAACACTCCCATCGCGGTGACGTCGGCGCCGGCGCCGGGTCCCTGTACCACGAGTGGCGTTCGCGAATACCGCTTCGTCGTGAACGCGATGACGTTGTCGCTCCCCTTTGTGGCGGCGATCGGGTGATCGCGCGGGAACTCCGCGAGGCCCGCGCGTGCGCGGTTGCCGTCGAGCGTGCCAACGTACCGCCGCCCGGCGCCGCGCGCCTCGGAACGGCGAAGCAGCTGTCCCATCTCGCGATCTTCGGCGGCGAACGCGGAAAAGAACTGCGGCGAGTACGCGCCGCCCGCCAGCCGCCGAGGCACGAGACTCTCGACGCGCACGTCGCCGATCTCCATGCGCGATCCCGTTTGCCGCGCCAGAATCAGCAGCTTCCGGGCAACATCCTGCCCCGACAGATCGTCGCGTGGATCCGGCTCCGTGAGGCCGAGCTCGCGCGCCTGACGCACGATCGCGCTGAACGGCACGCTGCCGTCGAACGCGTTGAACAGGTAACTGAGCGTGCCCGAGAAGATCCCCTCGACTTTGCGGATCTCGTCGCCGCTCGCGATCAAATCGCGCAGCGTCGACATGATCGGAAGGCCGGCGCCGACGTTGGCTTCGTACAGGAAATGCTTCTGACGGCGGCGCAGCAGGTCCATGAGCGCGGCGTAGCGCGCCCACGGCAGCACGTTCGCACGCTTGTTCGGCGTGATGATGTGCAGGTTCGCATTGACGAAGTCGGGATACGCGTCGACGATCGCCGCGTCGGCCGTGCAGTCGACGAGCGCCGCATTGGTCAGCTCCAGCTTCGCGATTTCACGCGCGAGCGTCGCTGCGTCCATCCGTCGTCTCGAGACGGCCAGCTCCTCGGCCCACCGGGCGAGGTTCACGCCCCGGGCGTCGAGCACGAACCGTTTGCTGTTCGCGATGCCGACGACTTTCAAATCGAAGCCCTGCGCGAGCAGATACGCACGCTGCTGATGCAGCTGCCGCAGGAGCGCGCCGCCGATATTGCCGACGCCGACCACGACGAGCGCGAGCGGCTTCCGCGCCTCGAAGAACGCCTGGTGAATCACGTTCAGCGCGCGCGACTGCTGCGCCGAGTCGACGACGCACGAGATATTGCGCTCCGATGCGCCCTGCGCAATCGCGCTGATGTTGATGTTGTGCCGGCCGAGCGCGCCGAACACCTTACCCGACACGCCGGGCCGTCCCTTCATGCCGTCGCCGACAACCGCGATGATCGCCTGATTCTGGCGCTCGTCGAGCGCCGTCAACTGGTGCTGCAGCTCGAAGCGGAATTCCTGGTTCACCGCCTGGATGGCCGCGGCCGCGTCGGCGTCGCTCACCGCAAAACAAATCGTGTGTTCCGAGGACGCCTGCGAGATCAGAATCACGTTCACGCGATGTGAGGCGAGGGCGCGGAACAGCCGCTCGGCGATGCCCGGCACGCCGACCATGTTCAGGCCGCGCAGCGTGAGCAGTCTGAGGTCGGTGATCGACGTGATGCCTTTGGCCGGATGATCGTCCGCGCCGCCTTTCCGCGAAATCCACGTGCCCGGCGCGGCCGGGTTGAACGTGTTCTTGATCAGCAGCGGAATGGATTTCGCGACGGCTGGCGCGATCGCGGCCGAGTGGAGCACTTTCGCGCCGAAATACGAGAGCTCCATCGCTTCTTCGTACGTAATCTGCGGAAGCACGAACGCCGACGGCACGTGGCGCGGATCGGCGCTCAGCACACCATCGACGTCGGTCCAGATCTCGATGACCGACGCGCCGACCGCGGCGCCCACAATCGCCGCCGTGTAGTCCGATCCGTTCCTCCCGATCGTGGTCGTCCGGCCGTCCGTGGTGGAGCCGATGAATCCGGTGACCACAGGAATGACGCGGCGGCCGCCGGCCCGCAGCAGCGGGGCAAACGTGCGGCGGGTGGCGCGATTGGTCTCGCGGAAGAGGACGTTGGCTTCGGTGAAGTGATCGTCGGTAATCACGAACGATCGCGAGTCGACGAACCGCGCGGGCCTGAGCCGATCGAGGTATGCCGCGATGATGAGCGCCGACAGCCGCTCGCCGAAGCTCGCGGTCACGTCGAGCGCGCGGGGCGGGCAGTGCCCGAGCAGCCGAATACCATGGAGCGCGTCGCGGAGCTCGGCGCCCAGCGCGTCGACGTGTGCAATCGTGCGCGCGCCGCGCCGCCGGCCGAGCAGCGCCACGGCCGCCGCCCGATGACGAGCGGCAATCTTCTCGAACGCGTGGTCGGCCGTCGCGTCGCCCTGCTCCGCCAGCCGCGCCGAATCGAGCAGCTGATTCGTAATCCCTTGAAACGCCGAAACGACGACGATAATAGAGTCTTTCCGGGCGGCGTCGAGCACGATGCGGCCGACGTCCTCGATGCGTTCGGGGCTGGCGAGCGAGGAGCCGCCGAATTTGAGAACCCTCATGATGCTCGAAGAATATAGCAGCATGCTGCTGCGCGAGGTACTCACGAGCCGCGTGTACGAAGTGGCTCGCGAGACGCCCCTCGATCCGGCGCCGCGGCTGTCGGCGCGGCTCGGGAATGCGGTGCTGCTGAAACGCGAAGATTTGCAGCCGATTTTCAGCTTCAAAATCCGCGGCGCGTACAACCGTATCGCCCGGTTGTCCGAGGCGGAACGCGCCCGCGGCGTGGTCGCCGCGAGCGCCGGCAATCACGCGCAGGGCGTCGCGTTCTCGGCGCAGCGTCTGGGCATGCGCGCGGTCATCGTGATGCCGCAGACGACGCCCGAGATCAAAGTCGAGGCGGTGCGGGCGCTTGGCGCGGAGGTGGTGCTGGTCGGCGACCACTATGCCGAGGCGCAGCGGCACAGCGAGCAGCTTGCGGCGGAAACCGGAATGACGCTGGTGCATCCCTTCGATGACCCGCTGGTGATTGCGGGCCAGGGGACGATCGCCGTGGAGTTGCTGAAACAGGCGCCACGCAATCTGTCGGCGGTGTTCGTGCCGGTCGGCGGCGGCGGACTGATTGCCGGCATGGCGAGCTACATCAAGGCCGTCCGTCCCGAGATTCAGGTGATCGGCGTGGAGCCGGTCGACGCCGACGCGATGGCACGCTCGCTCGCGGAGGGCGAGCGCGTGCGGCTGGACGCGGTGGGGATGTTCGCGGACGGCGTAGCGGTACAGCGCGTCGGCGAGCACACCTTTCCGATCGTGCAGGCGACGGTCGCGGAAATCATCCGCGTTCCGAACGACGAGATCTGCGGCGCGATCAAAGACGTGTTCGACGACACGCGCACGATTGTCGAACCGGCCGGCGCGCTGGCGCTCGCGGGTCTGAAAACGTATGTGGAGGACCGCGGCGTGCGCGGGCAGCACCTCGCCGCGGTGCTGAGCGGCGCGAACATGAACTTCGATCGCCTGCGTTTCGTTGCCGAGCGTGCGGAGCTTGGGGAAGGCCGCGAGGCGCTGCTCGCAGTCACGATTCCCGAGCGGCCGGGCGCGTTCAGGGAATTCTGCGCCGCGCTCGGACCGTGCGTCGTGACCGAGTTCAACTACCGGTTGAGCGGGCGCGATTGTGCGCAGATTTTCGTCGGCGTCGCAACTGCGTCGCGGCACGACGGCGACCGGTTCGTGTCGCGGCTGCGGGCGCTTGGCTACGAGACGGCCGACCTGTCAGCGAACGAAATGGCCAAGCTCCACGTGCGGCACATGGTCGGGGGCCGGACGCCGCACGTCGCGGCCGAGCGCGTGTGCCGCTTCGAATTTCCAGAACGCCCCGGCGCCCTCCTGCAGTTCCTCGATGCGCTGGGCGGCCGCTGGAACATCAGCCTCTTCCATTATCGCAATCACGGCGCCGACTTCGGCCGCGTCCTGGCTGCGTTCGAGGTCCCCGACGACGAACGGTCGTCATTCGACGCGTTTCTTTCCGGCCTCGGATACGAATTTCAGGTGGAAGAAAACAATGACGCGTACAGACGATTTCTCGGACCGTAGTTGGTGAATTCGTGAGTTGGTGAGTTGGTGGATTTAATTCACGAATTCACCAATTCACCAATTCACCAATTCGTCAATTACCGTGGGCACGGCCCCGTGACGGGCTGCACGCTGATGACGCGGAACTCGGGCATCGTGGGTGGCGCTGGTGTTCCCGCGGCGGCGCGCGGCTCGGTAGCGGCGGCGGCGGTGGGCGCCGGCGACACGGCGGTACCGATGACCTCGACGCGGCGGCCGATCCACGACGTCATGTCCGCGCCGGTCAAGCGATACCCGTCGATGCTCGACGCGGAACTACCGGCGGGCGCCGTGCCGCTCGCCGTCGCCGCCGCTGCAATCGGTTCCGTCGTGCCCGCCGTTCCCGGCGTGCTCGTCGTTCCCGATGTCCCGACGGCACCAGGCGTCGTGCCCGATGTGCCGACTGCGCCCGGCATCCCTCGCGTGCCCGTCGTGCCGGCGCCGATCGTGGCCGAACCGACGTCGATGGTCCCGAGCGTTCCGGTTGTACCCGCTGTTGTGGCCGGCGACGATGGCGGAAGCGGCGTCGGCAGCTGAGTTGCCGTCGAAGGCGCTCCAGGCGTCTCTGGTGATGGTGAAACCGACGCGTCAGCAGACGCCGGGACAGGCGCCACCGTCGGCGAGCCGAACGGGAGCACCATCGCGTTTGACAGCGTGACTGGCTCGGAACGGGACCCGCGCGCGACACAGCCGGTGAGTGTCACGGTCTGTGGTGTGCCGGCGGCGGGCGGCGTGGCGCTCGTTTGTGCGAAAGCCGTCGACGCGAACAGCATCGCAATACCGCAGAGGCATGCACGGTTCATCGAAGTCTCCTTTGCGAGCCACGGTGCAAGGCGGCGGCCGTCAACGGGACTAACCGACGCCGCAGTCGGCGCGAAATCCGTGCCAAATGGGGACCCCGCGTCAAGTGTGGCGCCGGTTACCCACCGCGCCGTCGTCGACTTACATCGGCGGATCCTCGATCCAGTAATCCCAGTTGAACGCGTGTGAGCTGCCGTAGGGGGGCGGGGGCGCGAGCCAATCCTGACCCGAATCGCCGATCGGCGCGCCCGGCGGCGCGTCGGGCGCGGGCAGCGGAATCGGCCGGTTGGGATCGAGCGGCCGTTCGAGGAAGCGTTTGATATCGGCAGCGATCAGCGTCCGCTGCGCAGTGTCCGCCTCGGTCTTCGTGATGGCAGTCTTGAGCCGCGCGGCGAGCTTCGACAGCTTGAGCGACGCAATCGCGCGCACCTGGCTGTTCGGCGATGCGGTCGCGAGCCACATCACACGATCGACGAGCACCCGCTCCTCGGCGCGCCGCACCGCGGCTTCGTACCCGCTCGTTGTCGGCGCGTCGAACGTCGCGGCGGTCAGGCGATCGATGACGTCCTCGAGCCCCGGCGCGCCGGGATTGAGCGCGTGCTGCGCGACCATGCGCGCTGCGCGATCGAGCTGCAGCACGAACCCAATCGTCACGTCGGCGGCGACGGTCGCCGGGCTCAGCGGATCGAACGTGTCGCCGGTGGTGCGCGGGAACAGCTCGCGGTGCATGCCCCAGCCCGGCGGCCGCGGCGAAATCAGATCGAGCGCCCGCTTGGGCACCGTCAGCTCCGCCGGCCGCAGCGTCATCGCCAGCGCATCGAGCGCCTTGCGCTGATCGTCGACTGAGACGCCTTTGGTGGGCGTCCGCTGATCGCCGCGCATCCCGTAAATGTAATCCTGGCCGGCGACCATCGACGCCGTCGATTCGACCGCGTACCGGTGGTACATGAAGATCGGCACGAGCGGCTCTTCGATCGTGGCAAGCGGCGCGCCGCCGCGGATCGTGTGCTCGCCGATGCGGTCGAGCGCGGCGCGGCGAACTTTCATCAGCCGGTACAGCTCGTCGGCCTGGTCGACGCCGTTCGACCACTGATCGACTTTCGGATTGGAATCGGTGTCCTGGTTCGTCATGTATCGCAGGTCTTCCGCCCACGCTTGGTCGAGAATCTTTGTGAGCGCCGTTTTCTCGTCAGTGCCGGGCGGCAACTGGCGGTAGCCGTAGTTGATCGTCACCTTGTCCCAGTCGCCGATCCGTGGCTGGTACGCCTGCGAGAGATCGATCGTGCCGTCAGCGTTCAGCTTCTCGAGGGGGTGCGGGTAGTCCATCACCGAGATCCAGCCCTTCTCGCTGTCGTAGTAGTTGTGGCCGAGGCCGAGCGTGTGGCCGACCTCGTGCGCGGCGAGCTGGCGGATGCGCTTCAGCGCCGTCTCGTAGAGAACCGCAGGACGCTCGGTGCCGGTCGTATACGGCGAAAGCAGGCCTTCGAAAATCAGGTAGTCCTGCCGATCGCGCAGCGACCCGAGCGTCACCGTTGCCTTGATGATTTCGCCGGTACGCGGATCGGAAACCGATCCGCCCGAGCTCCAGCCGCGCGTCGAGCGGTGGACCCAATTGATCATGTTGTAGCGGATGTCCATGGGGTCGGCGCCGTCCGGCAGCACGTCCACCTTGAAGCCGTTGCGGAAGCCGGCGGCCTCGAACGCCTGATTCCACCAGCCCGCGCCCTCGACGAGCGCCTGACGCACGTCTTCGGGGGCGCCCGGATCGACCCAGTACTGAATCGGCTTCACCGGCTCACTCGTTGCGGCGTTCGGCTCCTTCTTTTCGAGCCGATGCCGGCGGATGTAGCGCTGCACCATCGGATCGCCAATCGGGACGCTGTAATCAACGTAATTGAGCCCGCCGTAGCCGGCGCGCGGGTCGTCGTACCGTGGCTTGTAGTTGCCATCCGGCAGCTCCACGAGCGAGACGTGCTCGCGCAGCGTGACCGCTTCGGCGGACGGCGTGACGCTCGCAACCGTTCCCGAAAACAATCCGCCGCCGCGCCCTCCGCCTGCGCCACCCGCTCGCCCTGAGCCTGTCGAAGAGCCTTCACCGATCGGGGGAGGACCCTGTGCGGGTCCGCCGCCGCCACCGCCGCGCCCGCCCGCTGCTTCGTTCACGAAGGTGAGCGTCATTTCGATCTCGCTGTTTTTCGCGAAGCCTTTGGTGCGCGGCAGAAAGAAGGCGCTGCGGGAGCGGTCGACGCGATAGGCTCCCGGCCGCAGCGCGTTGCCGGCGCCGGTCACGTCGCGCAGCAGAAAGTCTGTGGCGTCGACGAGCACGCGACCGTTGGATTCGCCGGCGACCGCGAAGCCCCACAACACGGACTTCGCGAACGAATCCTCGACCGATTTGCGCTCGGCCAGATTCGGGCTGCTCGATCGAAATGCCTCGTTCGGCTGCACGAGCAGCACGCGCGGGCCGACGCGCTGAAAGAACACGACGCGCCCGCCTCCGCCGGCGCCCCGATCGAGACCGATGTCATTCGATCCGAGACCGGCCGCGAGGCCGGTGGAGTAAAGGAACTCGGTGTCCATGCGCGGGATCTCTACGAAGAGCGATCCCGCGCGTTCATCCCAGTAGAGCGGGAAGTAGCCGTCGATCTTCTGCATTCCGGCCGTGCGCTCGTCGATGGGCGGGACGCGCCCGCCCGCCGCCGCCTGTCCGCCACCGCGCCCGCCAGCTTGCCCCGGCACGCCGGCCGCCGTTGGCTGCTGGGCGTGATTGCGCGCCGTGGTGACCACGGCGACACACAAAACGGCTGCAAGAGTCAGAGAAGAAGCTCGTAACATATGACTGTGCCTCGTGCGCGGCATTCTATCCCGCACGCATTGTGAACGTCACTGTGGAGACGCGTCATGACTGACATCGAACGGTTGCGATATCCGGTCGGGCCTGTTCCTCGCATCAACGATCCGCTCGCTCGCGCCGCTCGCAGCCGGTATGTCGCCTCGATTGAACAGACGCCGGCAAAGTTCCGATCGCTTGTCGAGGGGCTGTCCGACGCGCAACTCGAGACGCCATATCGCCCCGGCGGCTGGACGATTCGGCAGGTGGTGCATCACGTGCCAGACAGCCACATGAACGCCTACATCCGAATGAAGCTCGCCGTCACGGAGGACACGCCGGCGATCAAGACGTACGACGAGGCGCGATGGGCGCAACTGCCGGAGGCGAAATCAGCACCGGTCGGGATGTCGCTCGCGCTTCTCGAGTCGCTCCATCAGCGCTGGACGGCGTTTCTCCGAGCGTTGCCGGAGTCCGACTTCGCCAAGGCGTTCAGCCACCCCGAATGGGGCCGCGTCACGCTCGACGCAGCGATCGTCATGTACGAGTGGCATTGCCGCCACCACGCGGCGCATATCGAACAGGCGAGATCCGTCGCCAAGCTGTAGGGGCAGGCCTTGTGCCTGCCCAATCACACGCAAGGGCAACCACAAGGGTTGCCCCTACAGTTCGACCGCCGCGCGGAACGCGGAGTGCATTGAATTTCCGCGGAGGGCGGCTATGCGGGCGTTGTTCCTGCTCGGACGGGCCATTTTCGGCGGATTCTTCGTCTACAACGGCGTCAATCACTTCATGCAGCGCGACAGCATGAGCCAGTACGCGGAAGCCAAGGGGGTGCCCGCGGCCGAGGCAGCGGTGCCGGCGACCGGGACTCTGCTGCTCGCCGGCGGCATGAGCGTGATGGCGGGCGTCAAACCGCGTCAGGGCCTTCTGGCGATCGTTGCATTTCTCCTCCCCGTGTCGTTCCAGATGCATCGGTTCTGGGAGGAAGAGGACCAGAACCGCCGCATGATCGAAATGACGCAATTTTTCAAAAACATCGCGCTCGCAGGCGCTGCGCTCGCGCTGATGCAGGTTGATGAGCCCTGGCCGCTCAGCATCGACGAAGTCCGAGCCGACAACGAAGAGATGTTCGTTCGTCTCGGCGGTCGCGATCTCAGGGCGCTCCCCGCGTGAGGTCGTGATGCGTACGCCGGACGACGTAGAGGTTCATCTGGGCAAAGGGTCGGCCGTGCTCGTAGGGACATTGCTGGCCGGCTCGCTCGGGCTCTCGGCAGGAGTGGCGCTGGCGCTCCTGGCCGCCTCGCTGCTCTGGTAAGAACGGTTCTAAGAACGGTTCGGCGTTCGTGGTTCGTCGTGCGGCGTTCACGTTCGTGGTTCGCCGTTCCGGCGCGTTCGTTGTTCGCGTTTGTGGTTCCGCGTTCGAACGACAACGTCGAACGACGAACGGCAAGAACCACGCACGTCGAACGACGAACGTCG
>Ga0066709_100006090_pt1 | contig 10112 bp, 9 predicted proteins | sample GraSoiAngelo_158_FD_79665 | JGI IMG/M metagenome (GOLD analysis project Ga0066709, IMG submission 79665) | Grasslands soil microbial communities from the Angelo Coastal Reserve, California, USA - 14_1009_16_30cm | ecosystem: Environmental > Terrestrial > Soil > Grasslands | place: USA... | reverse complement strand
TGGCCGGCCCAACGCTTTGTTTCTACGCCATCGAGCAAGGCCAGGGGTTTGCGGCCCAGGCTGCTGAGGCGACGCTGGTGGGTCTGGCCGCCGTTGCAGCACATTCCGTGGCGTACGCGAGGAGTTGCCGGCGGGTGTCGTGGCCGGTAAGCGTTACTCTCGGCTGGCTTGCGTTTGCGGGAGCAACGCTGGTCCTCTATCAGGTTCAGCCGAATTTGATCCTAAGCCTCGTCCTGGCTTTAGCAAGCATTGCGATCGCGGAAAGGGCTCTTCCCTCGCGCCAACCTGTCTCCGGCGCAGGCGGAAATGCTTGGAGAGATCTACTGATGCGCATGCTCGCGGCGGCCGCCCTCGTCTTCGCCTTGACGTCGCTGGCGGATCGACTGGGGCCCCGCTTGACCGGCTTCCTCACTCCATTTCCGGTCGCAACAGCGATCATTGCCGCCTTTACCCATGCAGAGCACGGAGCCGACGCCGTAGTCTCTTACTTTCACGGCTTCCTTCCAGCGCTCAATAGTTTTGCGCTGTTCTGTTTCGTGTTCGCGATAGGTTTAGTGCCGCTCGGCCTTCCTTTGTCCATCGCCGTCGCTCTCTCGCTGCAATTGGCCATTCAAGCCATCCAGCTTTGGCGCATGTCGCGGCCAGGCTCCCCTCGTCGATGAAGAACGCGGAGTCGTCTGCTCGTATGCGGTCTTCGATCACCCGGGTACCGTCAGGACGATCAAGCGGACCAACGGCCAGGAGGTCTCGATGGCCAGCTTCAATAGACCGTCGAGTATCGAGGTCACCGAGGCCTTCAAGATTGAGAATGGAAAGATCCGCCGGGTCGAAATGGTGGGATCCAGTGTTCCCTATCACCTGAATCCCGGCTGGGACGGCGGACTAAGCGATAAGTAACTCCTGTTGCGGCGGTCAAAACAGGCTAATTCGCAGCCGGATGCTCCTGTTTCTGCCATCGTTCGATCCGGTCAATGGCGCCGGCATTTTCCGGCACAGTCCGTTCGGGATTGTAGCCGAAATCCTGCCCGGCCTTTTGCTTGATCACTTCGATTGCTTGGACGCGCGCAAAACCCGCGTCGGCATTTTTCAGAATATCGATGAGTGCATCATAGCCGGACTTGTCTTTCAGTTCGACGAGCGCCTTTGCGATCGTCAGCTTCAGGAATGGATCGTAGTTCTTTCTTTTGAGGGCGCTGTTCAGCGCCGGAATGGCGTGAGAATCCTTTAATTTCATGAAAGCCTCGGCGATGGCTTCGACCACTTGTTCATTGTCGGAGCGAGAAAGCAGGTCAGCGAGCGCCGAAACGATCCGGGGATCATTCATGTCTCCGAGATGGGAAATGGCATCGAGTTGGCTGGTGACATCGTCGTGCTTCAATTCCCCAATTAAAAGGTCGGCGACAGGGACACCGGCGGATGCCTGCTGTGGTGCGGTCTTCCGGAAATGGGATAGCGTGCCAAAAAACAGGATGCCGAACAGCACCATCGCAGCCACGTTCATGGCCGCCCGGAGACGGACCTGGGAATGAAAGATGTAATAGGACACGCCGGAAGCCATTAGGAAAGACGCCAGCATCATGACGACGGCCGGCCCTGTGGGGTAATCGGAATAGAAGGACCAGAGGATTCCAAGAAGGCTGGCCGAGAGCGCGACGATCCATCCCAAAATCAGGCGCCCTTTAATCGTGTCTTTCCACATCTGGGCGATCACGGCGGGAATCACCAGATACGAAAAGACCAGCAGCACGCCGGCAATTGCCACGGATCGCGTGACGAGCACTCCGAAAGTCATGTAGAAGAGCAGATCCCACACCCGGATATTGATGCCGGCGTTTTGAGCGGCTTCTGAATCGATCGAAATCGCCAGAAACTTCCTTCTGAAGATGATGTGGAAAACACCAACCAACGAATAAAGAATCGCGTCATTGATGATCGTCGGCAGAGAGACCAGAAGAACGTCCCCGACCAACATGTGCTTCAGCTCTTCCCCGCCTGTAGGAGATTTAGACAGGATCAGTATCGCCGCAGCGGAGGCCGCCGCATAGACGATGCCAATGAACGCCTCCTGCGGAACCCGTTCCTTGCGCATGCGCGCGACCGCGAACACGCCTGCACCCACAAACGTGAATGCTAAGGAAAACAGCGCTACCGCGAGATCGTCGCCGGCCCGGTTGGAGTCGTAACCGAGGACTGTGGCGTATGTGGCGCCTAGCGCCGCAATCTGGGCCAGAGCGAGATCCACAAAAATGACCTTGCGCGCCACGACGTGAATGCCGAGGTAGACGTGGGTGATCGAAAGGATGAAGCACGCCAGCATCGGAGCCAACATCCATCGCCATTCCATGAGGAAGTTCATAAGATCTCAATCGGGTCCGTTTACTGGGGGCACGTGGTGGCCATTTTTCGACGAACGCGTGCTAAAGCCCGCGTTTGGGCGCTCATAAGACCGCCCCTACAGTGAAGTGGACACAAATGTGTACCATAAGGCTCTTCAGGATGCCCGTTTAGCTTGTGTGATCTCCCTAATCAAGTGGTTCATCAAATCAAAGTACGTCTTCACATCGGGCTCGCCCTCGACCTGGTTCGGCAGAATGACCACTTTCGCGCCCGTTTCGCGAGCGATGTTGTTGGGCAGGGCCGGATCGTAGAAGTTGTCGACAAGGATCAACGGGATCTTCTGAGACTTGATGCTTTCCGTAACCTGACGCACATGTTGAGGTCCGGGCGGAATGCCGGGCCGTTCTTCAATCGTTCCCACCAGGTTCATTCCGAAAACTCGCGCGAAGTAAGCCCAAACCTTGTGAAACTCGTATGCCTTCACGCCGCGAAGCGACTCGGCCTGTTTCAGCCAGCCACCGGCTTTGGAGGCGAGCGGCTCACCGCCAATCTTGTTCGTCTCGAGGAAATTCGACAGCTCGCCGCTCCACGCCAGACGCGTGAGCTTCTGGATGCCGACGAGTTTCAAGAGTTCGTCGCCGAAAAGCGCGGTATCGATTCGTTTTTTGAAGTCTGCAAGCCTGGCGTCGTAGTAAGAAGCATTTCCGGGATCGGTTCGTTTCAGCGCCTCGGCAATGTTGCCCGCTTGGACCTTTGCAAGCAGCGGATCCAGCCAGACATGAGGATTGCCCTGAGGGTGGATATCGCCCATCTCTCGAGAAAGTACCGTCGGGATTTCCAATGCCGACACTCCCGCGGACGCGACGACGCGTCCAGGCGTGCCGCGGAAAATGCGCGAGTTACCGGATCCATTCACCACTTCATCCGCCCATAATTCGAGCGAGAAGCCGTTCTCGACAAATAGGACCGCATCGCGGGTCTTTTTCATCAATACGGGAGTGGGCGTTACAAAGTGCGGGTCCTGGTCGCCTTTGGCGAGCGCCGTCACGTCCACGCGCTCCCCGCCGACTTCTTCAGTCAATGCTTTTAACGTTGGTAACGTGGAGACCACCGTAAGTTTCTTGCCTTGAGCTGCGGCGGTAGATCCCAACAGGGCCACCAACAGAACGCTTGTAAGAATCTTCGACAATAATTTCATTTCACGCTCCTTCTTCACTCCTACATATTCACCCAGAAAGACTCCGGTGGATGCGACCCGAAGATCCAATCCAATTCGACAAATACCGAATTGCGCTTGTTCTCGGCCAGGATGTCGCTCCAGCGGCGCTCATAGTTGAGGCGCAACCGCAGGAACTCACTGAAGTAATAAGAAAGGTACGGAGTCAGGCTCTTTCGCTGCTTCGTTGGATCGACCAGAGTCGTCGTGTAATCCCAACGCAGGCCTGCATACTTTCGACGGTCAAATTGCCATTGTGTGAACACGCTCGTGCCATAGGGACGGCGGCGGGTCTGTTCAGGGCTCGTTAAATTCAGCGCCACATCCGCGGGCTCGGCAGCGCCCGGATGCGGCCGGTCGCTAAACATCAATTCTCCTCCCAGCAGGTACGACTTCCATTCGCCCTGGCGGAAGGGCTTCCATCGGTACATGAAATCGATGCCGTGCAGTCGAGCCATCGGAGTCTCGCCGCGGCGTCCCGGATGCAGGTAACTGGACCATGCAAGTTCAATGTTATTCGTGCCGGCAAAAGTTTTAAACCATCTCAAGTTTCCCAGATACGCCAGGCGATTGCTGGATTGCGGTGAGATGGCAATATCTCCGCCGCTCAGCACCTGAATGCGCGCGTTAAGAGATGAATTCTCGTCCCAAGGCGTGGGCACAAAGAAATCCGTCGACAGGCCTTGCGAGATGAAACCTTCGTCGCCAAGAAATTCCTGAGTGACCAGCGACCGCATGGTGGTCGGAAGGTCATGCGTGTGCAGCACATTGAACTTTCCAAATGCAGGCCGGAATCGCCCTACCTGGAATTTCATTCCGAGAGGCGACTGCATGAACGGCAACTTTTTCACGTTGACATAGCCTTCCTCGACATCGGCGCTGAATTTCCCCGGTGTTTCCGACTCCAGCGACATGATCAAGACGCCGTCGGCATAAGGATCTACCGGCACGCGCATGTCAATCTCCGCCTCGCGCACGTTGACGTTGTTGTCAATGCGCTCGCCGTCCGCGTTAAACACGTTCTCACTCTCGGCGCGGCCCACGAAATTGCCGATGACCGAAATCGCCGGATTCAGCGCACCCGGCGTGGTGGGCGCCGCCGCCGGCTGGGGGGCCGCGACGTCTGCGGCCTCAGGCGCAATTTGAAGCATCTGCGCCTGGATCTCCTGCAACTGACTTTCAAGCGCCTGAATCCGCTTCTCGTAATCCGCCTTCAGGGCGTCAATCTGCGTTTTCAACGCATTCACATCCGCGGCCGTGAGCGCTTGTGCAAGACTGCTACTGTTTGATGCGAAAAGGAAAACAAAAGTAATCGAAAAAATACGTGACTTCATGGAAGGCCACCTCCTTCACATTCCGGCTTGAAAAACTTTTGCGTTAGGCAGCCAACGGAGTGAATGCCGGCGGTGCGCGGCTCGAGCGAGTGAGGACACAAGTGTCCAGCTCATTGGTCGGATCATCCGACTGCCAATCTCGTTCGGTTACCACGATAACGGCAGGAGTAGCTGCGATGGGGATGTGCAGGTTAGGCGAATAGCGGATGTGGCACAGCTCGCAACCGGGTCCCTTCCATTCCGCATGCCAGTGGGGAAGTGTTAACCCCGCGGCAATCATCAGAAGGACCACAAGGACAAGAACGTTGCGCGAGCCCTGTCCAAAAGAACACAGCTCTGACATACGCTGAAATCATACCACTCATGCGCGAAAATCAACCGCTTGTTCGGTTTGAGTTGCTATCCACCTGAGCGGTTTAAGGCGTCGAGCTTGGGCGCGGGTCAGACAGGACCGACCACTCATTCCCGTATTCCGCAACTGTCGGCTGCCTACACGGCCAGACGTACTACTTCTGTTCAGAGGTGGATCGGGACGAGTTCAAAAAGAATCCACAAAAATACGTGAAATGATGATCACCGCCGTTGCCGTGCGGCGCCCGTACGAATAGAATCGGCTTCAGGCTTGAACCCGCAGCGAAACTTTCTCAAGCGATCGACCGGTCCGGAAGCCCTGCAGCGATTCTAGACGAGGCGGCTGGCACGCTGGCGCCGGCATTGAGCGCAGGCCAGGACTCGGGCTGAGGTTGTCATAGTCAATTTTCCACCTGCTGTAATTCCGGCAGAGCTTCACGTTCCTAGCCGAACAAGGCGTGGATGAACTCGTCACGAATTTTCATGGCGATCTCGATGGTCTGATCTAAGGGCTGACGATCGTCTACTGCCAACAACCGCGCGATGTACTGCAGATTGCGAACCTGTTTGCGGAGGGCAATCTCAACGGCTTTGTAACCTCCGGATTTCTTATGCGGGTCCAGGCCGGATTGCATCATCGTGTCGCGAGCATCCGTAACGGCTTGCCGAAATTGCTCAAGGTGCGACGCCATTTTGGTAAAGTCGCTGGCGTTCGCCGCCTCACTTATGTAGCTCAGTGTGATGTCTGCAATCTTCATATGCGACTTCGCACGATTTGCTGGGTCCTTAGTTCTGGCAAGCTTTCGCTTTTCGTTCTCCAGTTGTTTGACGCGCTTGTCCTCTTTAGCTTGAGCGAAAGATGACGTTACTGGCTCAACAAACGCAAGGCAGAGGGAGAGAATGAGTATCGTTGGTTTCATGATCGATCCTGCTGGCCATCCTCATTGAGTAGTTCGGCATCTTGTAACAGGACTAAACCCCCTTTCACCATTGGGACAATCGAGGATGCCGCTGCTCTGAGTTTCTCTTCGGTGTCGATCGCGACAATGAGAATTGGCTTCTCATTAGCAACACCGAAGAGGCCCTGTGGTGAAGACGGCCGCCCGCACCATAGCCTGCCATCCCTGTCCATGCAGTGGCTCCCGCGCCGTCAGACGCCTGCGCATCTTGATGCCATATCGTGCGGCATCGTGGCGCCGGATGCAGGTGCAAAGATTTCAAGTATGCTTGCTTAGGCCTAGTGCGTCATGGCGTAAACGATGACATTGGTGACGAATTTGAAGGCGTACTTGGAATAGTGCTCGGGATATCGCGGATCATCGGCCCACTCCAGTCCATCGCCCAGGTCGGTGTTCCACGCCATAAGTACGCTTATTCTTTGATGCTGATCCAGGATCGCAAATACTTTCGGGTCTTTCCCGGATGGGCCGTTCTCCCATTGAGCACACTCGCGGCATTCCGCGATTTCGTTGTTCGTCACCTGGATGATTCTGTCGATGTCATAGAAGCTGTGAAACAGGGGATGTGAAGTATCCAGTTCCACGGGTGATGCTCCGGGCAGCACTCGACGAATCTGCTCCATAAACTTGCAAAACTCCTCGTCGCCGTGGAAGTCGTCGGCAAACCAGAAACCTCCACGCGACAGGTACTTGCGCAAGTTTGTAACATCAGCCGGACCAAGAACCATCTGTTCGGGTTCAACCGAATAGATCAAGGGATAATCGAAGATGTTATGACTTGAAGCACCGATGACAACCGATGGACCAACATTAATCCCGCTGAGCCGCCGCATGATCGTGCTTAAGTGAACATCCATTGCCGGATAATCGGTGTACCAGTTCTTGAAAAAACCGGGACTACCTCCGGGATACTGGAGTCTGGCGAATTGAAATTCTCCAATCGTGTTCGCGGGCCGGGATTTTGGTGTCTTGTCTACAGTCGGGGTTGTCGTTGTCGAGGCAATCGGAGTTTTGGCGAATAGAGACCACATCAGAGGCATCAAGGCGACAAAGGCGAGCCACGTAAAACGCAGCCCGGCTCGCATTTTTCGGAAGCTCTGTTGGCCGGATTTCTTCACGGATTGTCGACTATCGGCAGCCACGTCGCTCTCCCGGAGTCACATTTGGAGCATTGCAACCGGCCGTCCATATCCCGCCGCTCCAGTGAATGCTCGTTAGCTGAATGCTCGTTAGCTGTTGGTACAGTTTGTGCTAAAGGTTGTTTCGACTCAAGTGTCGGTTGAGAAAGTGCACCGCGGACGGCCTCTGCATGGGGCAGACGGATCTTCGTTGATAGGCGGCCTATCAATAAAATCGAGTCGAGATCCGCAGGCCGCCCGCACATCTCCCGCTTCGGATTGCTTGAGTCGAGCCTGCATGCTGGACGAATACCGTACAGTTAGTGGACGAAAACCGTACGCTGACCACGTTCAGGACGGCTTGTGGAGTTAAAATGCCGGAAGCTCCCGTGCTTCCTGTCCTCGGCGTGAACGCTATGCAATTTCCAAAAGCCGTGGTAGCTCAGCGGTGGCAATCATGGCTGCTGGTAACCGCGTTACTTTCGGTTGTGGTCACGGGTATCCTCGTCTGGGATCTCACGCGAAATTTGAAATCGGTCATTATCAGTGAGACCAACCGCTCGTTGGAGAACGCCGTCAAAGAACTTTCCCAGGAGTTGCGTTCAAGCGGGATTGTCTCAGGCGGCAGCGGCCTCTTGCGCGAGGAACTCGATTCACACTTGAAGCGAACGTCATACGAAACGTTACGGTTCTATTTCGACGTCGAGGGCGGCTATCTCCTTAACGACGAGGTCATCGGACACAGTTTTCCGACCTATACGGAACCTGGAAGCGCCCTCAAGCAGCCGCCGCTTGAACACGCAGAGGTGATGGCCGCGCTGGAAGATAGCCGACGTCTCGGCAAAATTGATCATCGCATAAGACCCGATGGCCGGGATCTGGTTGCGGTTGCCGTTCTCGCCGCTCCGGACAGCCCGATCGCGGCGTGGAGTTTGAGGCGGATTCTCAATTTCAGCGATACGGGTGAGCTGAGAAAACGATATCTGCTCGTCGGGGCGATGGTCGTCTCACTGATTTCGATTCTGACCGTGCTGCGCATGAGCTTCAGTCTTCAGCACGGATTCCGCATGATTCGTTCTGGACTCCGCCGGCTTGAAGCGGACATGAGCTACCGCATTCCAGACCAGAATCACGAACTCGCCAGCTTCGTTCAGGCCATCAACAGCATGGCGGCGAACCGGCAACGGCTTGAAGCCGAGCTGCGCCGGGAGGACCGCTTGCGAACCATGGGACGGGTGGTTGCGGGGCTTGCCCACGAGATTCGCAATCCGCTGAACAGCATTCGCCTGACAGCGCGCGTCATCCAACGCCGGCTGCAGGACAACCCTGCCACGAAGGATCAGATCGACATGATCATTGGCGAGATCGACCGATTGGATACCCTGCTCAAGAGCTTACTGCTATTCCGGGAAGAAGAACCACGTGCCCTGCGCAGTCAACCCGTGCTTCCCATCGTCCAGCGTTCTTTGGCGGTTGTTCAAGCGCATGCTCAAGAGAGAGGCATCACTGTTCGTCTGGAACAATCTGCCCCAGCGGAGGCTCCCGTGGATTCCGATCAACTTCAACAAGCGATCATGAATCTCTTGCTCAATGCAGTCGATGCATGCGGGCCGGGCGGTGTCGTCAACGTTCGAATGCTGACGGAAGAGAATCACATCGATATTGCTGTTGAGGACAGCGGCCCCGGTCTTTCCGCTGAATCCCAGGAACAAGTGTTCGAAGCGTTCTACACAACCAAGCCCGGTGGAACGGGGCTGGGTCTTGCTGTTACCAAGACGGTGCTGGAAAAGATGGGCGCGACCATTCAAGCATCAAATCACGCCAACGGCGCAAGGTTTACGATCCAGTTACCCAGGGAGGTTGCGACGTGAAGAGCCGGATCCTGGTCATCGAAGATGAACGTGCAGCTCTCCGGTCGCTTTCCCTGCTTCTTTCCGACGAAAACTATGATGTCCTGGAAGCGGATTGCGGACAGACAGGATTAACCGTTGCTCGTCAGGAAGAGCCAGATTTGATACTTCTCGATATCCGCCTCCCGGATCTGAACGGGCTGCAGGTACTCGAACAGATCAGGCAAGAAACCGTCGATGCCGCCGTCATCATCATGACCGCGGACACCACGAGCAGTAATGCGATCCAGGCGACTCAGCTTGGAGCTTTCGACTACATTGCCAAACCGATTAATGACGAGCATCTGCTGGTCGTGATTCGACGTGCATTGGAGTACCGCAACCTCGATAGAGAGCTGCGAAAATTGCGTACGACGCCGCCACCACAACCGCTCTCGGGTTTTGTCGGTCACAGTAAGGCAATGCAGGAGGTGTACAAACTCATTGGGCGGGTCGCGGCCTCTGAGGCGAATGTGCTGGTTTCAGGTGAATCTGGAACCGGCAAGGAATTAGTGGCGGATGCCGTCCACAAATTCAGCAAACGGGCTCAGGGACCGCTTGTAAAGGTGAATTGTGCGGCGATACCCGAATCGCTTCTGGAAGCGGAACTCTTCGGCCATGAAAAGGGAGCGTTCACCAGTGCCGTATCCCGGCGCATTGGGCGCTTCGAACAAGCTAATAAAGGAACTGTCTTTCTCGACGAGGTGGCGGACCTCAGCCCCGCGCTGCAAGCGAAACTTCTCCGGGTCATCCAGGATAGGACATTCGAACGCCTCGGCAGCAACGCTCCCATCACCGTCGATTTTCGTTTGATCGTGGCAACGGCGCAAGATCTTGCAGCCGCAGTTGCAACCGGAAAGTTCCGTGAAGACCTTTTCTACCGTCTGAACGTCGTGACAATCGCTCTA
>Ga0066709_100006089_pt1 | contig 10113 bp, 16 predicted proteins | sample GraSoiAngelo_158_FD_79665 | JGI IMG/M metagenome (GOLD analysis project Ga0066709, IMG submission 79665) | Grasslands soil microbial communities from the Angelo Coastal Reserve, California, USA - 14_1009_16_30cm | ecosystem: Environmental > Terrestrial > Soil > Grasslands | place: USA... | reverse complement strand
TAGAGGAGTATTTCCGATGACATCCAGTATCGTATTGTGGATTTCCGTGCGAACAAACGCTCCTTTCCGAACGAATTGACGTTGGTGTGGTTTATCTGAATGATGCCCATGACAAGCGTCTTTTGGACAGCGAATTGTCATGTGGACCCGCGATTCCATTCTGCGAGACGCCACTCTGGGTAGGGAATCTATAACTGTTCAGGAAAATTGTCCAAACAATCAAATGTACGTGACGACGTAATACGATCAGCAACGCCCTATCGGGCGACGTTCGAGGTGAGATTGTTTTGAGAGGGAATGGTACACGTGGGGCAAGAATGGGACCTCTACCTTTCGACCCCGAGACTTTGACGAAATATCCATCCATCGAGACCTGGCTTGCCAACGTCAGTGCTGAGCATACGGGAAGCTCACGAACACGTGAATGCTACCTCTGGTATTTCACACGCTGGGTCCAATGGACAGGCAAGAACCCGGACCAGTTGAAGGAAGAACGACGGTTGCATGTTCGGAGCGAGGACGATGAGAGGTACGAGGAGAACAAGCTCAACGCGTACTTCGCGTATCTGCAAAGTCCGAAGATTGGTTTCACTCGTAACATGGCTGCTCAGCATCTCGTACCCGTACGCTCGTTCTACTCAAGTCACGGCTACCAGTTGAAAAGCAAACAGCCCCAGCAAATACGATCGTTGACTTTCAATCCTCCGTTGCCCGAGGAATTGGAGAAGCTTTGGCAATTCGCCGACGTTCGCGACAGGGCTATCATTTCATGGATTGTGAATACGGGGATGAGTCGGGGCGACATTGTCCAGGTGAAATGGAAGCATATCAAGCGTGAGTGGGGTAAGCGTCGCGACGCGGTCCATATTGGTTTCATGCGCGAGAAGACAAAGGTCGCCTATGACTGCTTCCTCGGTGACGAAGCTATACGCGCCCTCGAATTGTATTTTGAACAGCGACAGAAGCGGGGCGACAATCCTTTCAGCGATGAGAGGCATGTTTTCGTCAGCGAGCAGAAACCGTACGAACCTATGACTGAGAACATGCTTGGCGATGCGTTCTCGACTCTGCGCGAAAAGACAGGCATAGTGGTTTCAGCCCATCGAGTAAGGAAATTTTTTGATACGTACATGGCACTGGCAAAGGTCCACCCGGTAATTTTGCGTTACTGGATGGGTCACGGCTCACCCAAGGTCTCAGGCGATGTCGAGAGACATTACATTATCCCGCCAATCGAGGAGCAGAGGAAGCTTTACCTTACCGGCTACGAGCGTTTGAGAATACAAACCGTGGGCGACGAGATTCAAGAGCTACGATTGAAGAATGATTTGCAAGCGAAAGGTGTCGATGTGGACGCGGAGTTCGCGAAACACCCTGCCTGGTCCCAGCGTGATCGCAAGGCGTGGATGGAGTTGCAGGCGAGGCAGACGGTGACGATCGAGAAGCCCGAAACGTCAAAGTCCGACGACGCATACTACGATGGCATCAAGTACAGCAACCATTACTACGACTACGTTGAATGTCGATATGGGTCGCAGGCGTACCGACATGCCTTGATGGACGGCTACCTGCTCATGGACAACGGCGACGGGGATCGGAGGACGCTAATGAAGAAGAAAGAGCCGTGATCCTCCCCTCATTCTGATTTTTGTACACGCACGCGTGCATGCTCAATAGTTCTTTAAAGGAGTGAGCCGAGCAGAAAGGTTTGGGCGTGGGGACCACCCTTCACCCAAGGTTCCGTGGCACCGTCGCGCAAGGACGACTTGCGGGACTTGGGTGACTGCCCCACGTCCACTTATTCTGATGCTACGCGCGTAGTACTACGCGCGAAGATATCAAGATATCTAGTTGAGATATAACGCTTTTCTGTCCCGCACGGTACCAGACAAGGTGTTACTCTGGCAGTTGGGAATGAAGGTGAAAATGATTCGGCAAAAGAGGGGAGAGGGTCGGATTGGCTTTGGATCATGCTGTGACGCGGTTCGCTTTGAACCATCTCAGGATACTGAGAACGTTCTCCCTTTCTTTCTCCGTCAGCGCTCGATGTGGAGTGGCATAAACGGCGTTGATTAATTCCTCAATCTCAGATGCGGTCCACGGATAGATGCTCGATTGCTCCTTTCCCATCTCGGTTTTACCTCTCATACGATCACCTCCAAAGGATACAGGAAGCGAGAATCCCTATGAACGACGATTCGACCGAACGGGATTCTTCTTGGAAATCTCTTGATACCAAGGTCCAGATTTAGGAGTCGGAAACGCTTCTGGTATTCGTTTTGATTCCCTGACCTCGATTTCCTTTCGCCTACGCTCGATCTGCTTCTCAAGCTCGGGCGACATGTAAGGGTCGTCTTTTCCTACGAGTTGCATGTAAGTCAATTCGTAGCCAGTAGGTACTTTGCGAATTCTCCCCATCTTCAGGAATCTCTTGAATACGTCATGGACAGTTGTTTTGGGAAGACGCGTTTCCTGCCTAACAAACTTCTGCGTCATGATTCGAGGACGGTGATCATTATCGAAGAAAGTGTTGTACACCTTCACGTTGTTCTTCTCGCGAACACGATCGCGTTTCTTGTCGGGATTACCTTCATGTTGTCCCATCGTTCGGGCGAATCCGACATTATATTCGACGCGCGAACGTAATCAATGTTGCGTGAAAAATCGATGAGTCAAGACAAGAAACCGATAGACCCGAAGGAGAATCGGGTGCCAGAAATGGTTGGTGTAAATGTGAGCGTTGGTGGACCTGGTAGCGGTGGGTCAATCCACAAAGTCGTAACGATCAGACCGACATCGTATCAACCAGTTAGGGATGGGAGAGAATCTTCAGCGGTAAACTATCCGCCTGTCAAAGGGTTCGCAACTTGTCCAGCGTGCGGCGTGGAATTTCCCGTTTGCATTGATCACGGGACAATTCAACACTCTTGCGGGAATTGGGTCGAACTATGACTACCGAGAAATTCAAGAAGGACAAACCGGACATCGACGTTTTCGACTCGGATACCAATAAGGTCGAAGTGCCTACAGGACCATTACAAAGCACGATGCAGACAGCCGATGAGCGTGAACGCCGACATCTGAGCAGTCTCAAACCGGCGAACGCCGAATCCCCATCTGTCTTTGATCAGTCGGATGCGTCAGACCTCCACAGACACCTAACCCCAGAATCCGCTGGCGTCGTGATCAAGAAGCGTTCCGGTCCTGCAACCTTTGAGGAGACAAGACAATGAAACGGTCGGAGATGACTTTGACAACCGGACAGAGAACGGGGCTTGACAAGAATGAACGAGCGATCGACGGGGCGAACGGGAGATTGACGGATGCCAATAACGAAATCAATCTCAGTCAACTCGGCTACGCTCCGTTACCGAATGAGGGTAGTTACAACAAACAGCGCGCTCTGAAAGCGTTCGACGACGTGAAGCGGAGGGCTAAGTTGCGATGAGCTATTCACGCGACGAACCCGGTCAACCCTCCGATATTACTGATGAATCTCCAAATCTGAACAAGCAGCTTGTAGAACCAACACCTAACGAATCGAAACCGTACGAGCGCGGCAAGTTTCAAGCGAAGAAGGATTTGCGCCAATGTACCCTTTGTACGCATCAATACTCCCCAGATTTGGAGAAATGTCCCAAGTGTGGATGTCCAGATGGGAGGATAATTCGAGCCGGATTCCCGATTGACATAACACCGCTCAGGTTCACGGCGCAATTCAGACGCGATTTCAAGGATAGATTCTGTTGGAACCAGCGTGAGACAGCGGCAGGTGAGACCGACAAACATCAATTCGACGAAGTCAAAATCAAGGTTGTCTCAGTAATCCCGATCATCGTCGGAGGCTCACCTACGACCTCCTACGAAATCCACGACGAAGTCAGATGCAAGCAGTGCGGGATGCCCTACCAGCGCGTCAATGGAAGAAACGCAACAGACGAAGAGATTGCGGAATTCAAAGCGGGCAAGATTGAGCGTGCCAGCAAATTCATGGGTCAGAACTGGGTTGAGTAGTCATGAGCAATGACGAGTGGATGTTAGCGTCGGCGTCAGAGCGGGTTATGGCTGAGAGACCGCGTAGAAAGCTGACCGCGTCAAACGAACAACCGAAACCTAAGCCCGAGGGTCGATACACCGCAACTTACATCGAGAACGCGAAGCTTCCCAAAGTCAACTTAACACTGCAAACGCCGAGTCAAACGTTCTACCATGTCCCGCCTGAAATCGTTCTGAAAGAGAAGCTGAAGGCAGTAGAGGAATTGCAGCAATGCTACTCGAAAGGCGAGAACATCTGCGGCGTCCACAACTGAAGCCTCGCTGAATGTACGAGACAGCTTAGAGCAAGTGGACAGGTTAGTTGATCATGCTCGCCCGGGACTTCAATCGCTTCGACCGGCGAGACGGGGCGGGGTTTTTGCTTTCATTGGTTCCCCGCTCCGTTCCTAATTTCAAGGTGAGTTGATGAGCAGACGGAGAAATCAATTGGACAGCGACTCAAACGATGTCCAAGATGCTACAAGTTCGCTGTCAACAACAGTACAGCCTTTTGCCGCTACTGTGGCTTCCGTCTCAACCTTCAACGTGCAAGTGACGAGTATCACTACCAGCCTCGATCAACCAAGTATTACGGAGCGACCCCGCTACTCGCCAGTTGACACGTTTCGAATCAAAGTCTGGAAACCTGAACCTCTCAACGAATTGAATCCTATCTCGGCGAAATTCTGGATAACCATCCCGCGCAAGCTACACAACAAATACAGCTTTACGATCGCGGAAAGACAAGCGTTCTGTTGTCCGTACGACGGCTTGCCGATGAATCTACCTACAGAGTTGTTGGTCAAACTTGTGAGCGGGTACGAGGAAAGCCCGGTTCACCACGCTTTCCCGTGCGGGCGTTGCGGTTCGGAAATCAATGTGACAGCGGAGTGGTGAGACAATGCAAATCTGTGATGTGCCCGGTTGCGGAAAGAAAACAGAAGGTACGGCTCAAGCTTGGGGAACAGGAGTATTGGGAATTCATTTAGAGATGACGAAAGGTGTTCTCTGCGAAACGCATGTGAGTCAGCTTACAACGGCTATTTTCAAAGCCCTCGAACCAATCCGACCAATACCCAAGGAGGTTCTAAGAGAGTTGAGTAAGAACCGTGGGCATCGTTGACCGCTGACCCCGACGAGTTGCGGAAGCAGATTGATGCACTCCCGACGAGTTGGAGTTGATGCGGCATGGATGAGGGTTTGAAGAAGCCTTTCGAGAACCAGTTGAAAGATCAAGGGTTTGATGTAGGTCTGACTTGGGAAGGATTGGCTCTTGCTTGGACGGAATTCATGAACGACCCTCTTGAAGGTGAGGAATTACTCGGGTTACTCCGAGTCGCCACTCATTTTGACGCGAAGTTGGACGTTGCCGCGGTAGGCGAGAAGAAGCTGAAGGTAAGCTTCTGGTTCGACTGACACATCTGACACAACTGACACATTATGGCAAAGGGGGGGGTAATTCGGTGTGAGATGGTTCAGTGTTCGACGGGCTAAGGAGAAGGACAAAGACAAAGGGTTTGAGCTTGAGAAGGAGACAGTCTACTCGCTCGGACGGGTCTATCATAGGAAACAGCTTGGGATGGTTGTCGTTGATCAGATTCATGATGAGGACACAAGCTTCTACACGGTAGCGAGACAGATGAAGGACGGAGGGCTGGATATCACGGTCAGCTCGGATTATGTGACAGGCATGGAGGTCGGATTGAAACCCGTACCGTTCGAGGATGTTCTCTGCAAACTACCGTCCCAACCGTCCGAGTACGAGTCGGTCGAGGCGTTATGGTCGGGGATGGAAGATTACTGGCGTGATCACATCGCAGGTTTGTCTGACATACAGATCATGGTGAGCGCGGGTTTCGACCTTGCGACATGGATCTCCGAATTATTCGAGTACTACGCTTTCCTCGCCTACCTGGGACCGAGCGGTAGCGGTAAGTCACATTCATTGAAGGTTCACTACCGGCTCGCCCGTCGCGCACTCTTGATCGTCAATCCGTCCCCAGCCGTCATCTACCGTACGATCGAGGAGTACAAGCCTACAACATTCCTTGTCAACGAGACTGACTTGCTTGCAAAAGGCATGACTCCGGAGGTCGAAAACATATTGTTGTCAGGCGACGAAGCGGGAATACCAGTGGCGAGGGTCGAGTATGACAAGCTGGGACGGTCGTATGTGAAAGCGTTCCATCATGAAGGTTTCAAAGCCTTCGCTGGTACAGTAGCGTTCGGTCAGACTATGTCGAACAGGATTGTAGCCTTCTTCATGACCAAAGCCAAACCCAAGTTCAGACGCTGGGACGAGACGAGGGCTGAGAGGTTACGGTCGCAAGCGTTGATGTTCCGATTACGAATATTGTTTTCAGCCGACGCGAGGGTAAGATGGATGAAGCGGATTGACGAGTTGCTGGTCGAGTTGAACCTTGAGAATCCGCGCGTCGAGAACATTGTTGAACCCTTCCTATGGCTTGCTCTTGAATCTCACAACCCGAAGCGGTTGGAACAGGTCATGCTGTTCGCACGCGAGTTGGATTCGAAGCGTAGTGAGGCTGAGAAGACATCGATCGATGCGATGGTGATCATGGCTATAGCCACACTACCGGACAATATGGTGACTGACGGGAAGTTTACGACAGAGTCGGTCACGGACAAGCTGAACGCTACTAGACGGGAGAGAGAATGGTTCTCGACCGACGAGGTAGGACGGTTGATAGCGAGGTTCGGGTTTGAGGAGACACGAGTCGGAGGTTCAGGCTTGCGCGGTTACCGGTGGGACGAGCGTATCCTTGACACCTGGGCGAAACGTTTCGGTATTATCCGTTCGACCAAGGACAAGGTGAACGACAAGGACTGGGTCGGCAAGCAGAGACAGCCTTGAAACAACCCCCCCCCCCTATCCGATATAGTGTCAGTTGTGTCAGATGTGTCAGTCAACCAACAAACTAATGGTCATGATCAACATCAAGGCTTGGTCAAGCAGTTTCGACTTGTCCCGAATGGCGTATTCGTCCCACCATCAACAATTCTCCTAAACTCTCGGATTCACGGCTTACTACTGTTCCGCACGATAATTCATGAGCTGATTCACTATTTCAACTACCGATTGCCTGTCAAGCTTCGACGGGAGCTGGATTTCTTCTTAGACAACCCATCACTCCGCACGGAGATGATTCGTCGTTGGCTTGGTCGCACACTACTTCCATATTCCCCAAATCGTACGAAGAAAGCGGGCGAGAAGGGTCAGTAAGCCGGTCCTGTCGTGATAAAATTCTGACTCATGTTCGCGCCTATCGGTGTTATCGACCCCTCAACCGTTATCCACGTGTTCATGTTTTGATGGACGGTGACAGTGTAGGAGACATCAGAGACAAGCACGATCGAATACGCAAACCAATAGTTTGTTTTCCAAGCGTTCCATTGTAGCGTCAAGCTTGCATTGTACAAACGGTTCGACCCGTTACCCGAGGCGTTGAACATCAAAGTCCAACCTGGCAGTGAGAGGTTGACGTTGACGCCTGCCGGATTCACGACCCCGTAAAGCAGAGTGGTTATCGGGGCGGGTGGTGGTGGGCTTGACGGGTTAGTATTGTTGGGTGGCGGTGTCGGGCTTGTTGTTGTCTCTCCGCTAGATCCGTGACCCGTCGTTGTCGTAGTGATTGTTATCGGGTCGTGGGATAGCTGGAAACCTCCAATGAAACCCAACGATAGACAGAGTAAGCCTACGACGACGATCGCGGCATAACGATGATGTGATTGTTTTTCTTCCCGTCGTTCCCAAGGCAGAGTTGCGGGAAGATTGTCCTTCTGTTCATTCTTTCGCTTCTTTGCTGTTCTCAACCTGACGACCATCCAAGAGTGCTTCTAATTCACAATCATACATGTCTCCGGATTCACCCGTGTCCGGGTAGCATGTTCTCTCACGATGATCAAGCAACTGCTTGAACGTCGCAAAGATAACGCGGCAACTCGGACAACGGAAAGGTTCGAAAAAAAATGGGGGAATTTGTTGTGTTTCTTGCATTGTTCTTTACCCGGTTGGTGTTTGGAAGCTGTCGAATTCCAGGACGAAGTTCTGCGATGTTGCGGTTGGCGTAGCGCTACTGTCAGCGGATAGGGACAGCGTAATGACGGCTGTTCCTGAACCCTGTCCAATACTCATGCACGGCGAGTAGGTTTGTCCGTTAAACGTGCAAGTGAAAGGCTGTCCTCCACCGCCCGTTAACGAAGCGTAGTTCCATGAAAGGTGAACGCCGCTCGGAAGTCCGGATGGGTTTAGGCTTGAGACAGTATCGAAAACGTTTGTAGCCGTGTTCCGTGTTGACGTGTCAATGATGTAGAGCGCAAAGTTGCCGCCTGTGTTCCGAAGGCTTAGCTGAAACGTCTGAGGAGCCGCGCCTTGCTGAATGTCACCCCAAGAAATGCTTGTGACAGGTGCGCCGGAAGTGTCGTAAGCCGTTAGACCCGGTGATCCTGTAACCCGAAACGAGTTGGTTGGGACGATGTAGTTTGCAAGCATTGCCGCGCTGACCAGTACGGCGACAGCCGCGATCGCAACGACGACGAGCAATGTTCGACGAGTCAAAGTTATTGTTTTCCGTGGAAGGTTTTTCAAATGTATCCACGGATATCTATAGGTCGTCCTTGGTATAAAGGTCGACTGTCCTCCGAAAAGCGAGACTGAACCTAATCCGAAACTAAGCGACGGAAGATGAAAACAACGACCGAGGCGAACGCGATCGCCCCGATAAGACAGCCTAAGAAAAAGGTGAGCAGGTCGATCATTTAGGTTTCGACCGGCATGCGTGGCATCGACGGCGATAGGTTCCGTTGCCAACGTTGCTCGCTTCCTCGAAAGTCGGGTATAGCCCGCGACAAGACAAGCAACGGAACACTATGCGACCGTCCGACAATCGAACGACAACGGCAGGCGTAGAGGTTAGGCTCAAGCCGCAACCTCGACTTTAGCCTCGGGCTTTGGTTGCTCTGCCAGCTTGAAGTGGTACACTTTGCCTTCGCGGGTTCGGTGAATCTTGTGTTCCGCGTGTAGCCTGTCCATGAGCGAGCGTACCTTCTGCCGTCCGCCCTCAGGCTCCCAACCAAGCTCCTTGACAATCTCGGGCGATGTTGCCTCGCCGCCCAGTTTACCCAGGACCTCGATCATCTTTTCGAGGAGCGCGCCGTTCTTGGATTCCTTGACTTTCTTGATTTTCTCGATTTCCGGTTTGGCTGTGACCTCTTGCGCATGCTTCGTTTCGATGTGCATGACTTTCAGTTTCTTGTCATTTTTGCCGTTCTTACCGTTCTTCTTTGCCAATTCAATCACCCCCGACCGATGCGCGTAGAATGCCTCGCTTGCTGCATGGTAGTCGAACCAAGTCAACTGTGCCCCGCACTTTGGACAATGTTCTGCGTCGGGTCGCAGTTTCAACCGTTCTGTTAGATCGCCGTGAAGCGGGCAGAAACAACGCTTCAAACCTCAACAAACGCTTCCAACCGTCTTAGCGCGATCAAATGCTTGCAGTGACCGAACCACCGGAAAGCTGGGCACGTGCAAGTCCGCTCCTTGACATCGAGGATGTAGAATTTGTTTGGTTTCGTGAACGAGGGGCAGGCGTACAACGAATCTCCGAGATCTTCGAGTTTCAGCTTGTCAGGCATCAAGTGAACTTTCCTTCGTGAACGTTGCGCACTCCGTAGGAATAGGTTGACCGACTATACTCGGCTGTCTCCGTATATCCTTCAAAATCATGATGAGGAGGTCGGCGACTTTGTCGCGCGGAACGTTCACAATCGTCCAAATCATACGCCATCATGATTTTATGACCCGCCCCAGGTATGGAGGGGTTGACCCGCTTAGTGACGCAAGGATAGACACCTGTCCTATATGCAGCGAACGACGTTGATTTCACGATGATTCGAAATGAAAAACCACATTGTACGGAAGTTTTCCCGCAACAACTATAAATCGCGGGATTAGCGGCAAGCGGAGAACTCTGAAACGATGAACCACCATGGCTCCTCTACTCGCATTCGTAGACATCTTCGTCGAGTCAGCCCACATGGACGAAGTAGTCCAGGCAC
>Ga0066709_100006088_pt1 | contig 10113 bp, 6 predicted proteins | sample GraSoiAngelo_158_FD_79665 | JGI IMG/M metagenome (GOLD analysis project Ga0066709, IMG submission 79665) | Grasslands soil microbial communities from the Angelo Coastal Reserve, California, USA - 14_1009_16_30cm | ecosystem: Environmental > Terrestrial > Soil > Grasslands | place: USA... | reverse complement strand
CTCGTTCCAGCGCTGGCACGGGCTGCGCTCGGACGGCGAGCTCGGACGTGCCACGCGGCGCGCGCTCGGAACGCGCGGGCGCCCACTTCTCGGACAACGCCAGCTCTCGGTCAGTGCGGTCGGCTGGGACGTCGCGGTGCTCGAGTTTCGGCTCCGCCGGTACGGCCTTGCGGGACGCGCGATCGACGGGCGTTTCACGGCTGTCACGAGCACCGCCCTCCGCCGCTATCAGCGTCACCGAGGTCTCGCTCCGGACGGGATCGCCGGCGTGCTCACCTACCGAGCGCTCGCGCGGCGCGGGCCACTCGTGTTCCACGTCGTGCAGGCGGGAGAGAGCTTCTTCTCGATTGCGGGCCGCTATCACGTGAGCCCCTGGCAGCTCGCACGACAGAATGGAATTCCGCTGACCCGTGTCATCGTGCCCGGCCAGCGTCTCGTCCTTCCGGCCGGGGCCAGGCGCTACGAGGCGATCTCCGGGCCAGAGGTCGGCACGGACGCGGTGCGGGCTGCGATCGACCGCTGGGCACGGACGTATGGCGTCGACGGACGGCTCGCGCGGGCGCTCGCCTGGATGGAGTCCGGGTTCCAGGAGGACGTCGTGTCGAGCGTTGGTGCCATCGGCGTGATGCAGCTGCTCCCAGAGACGTGGGACTTCGTGGACGCGGTACTGATCGGCTATCGGACTCCGCGGACATACGCGGGCAACATCCAGGCGGGCGTTCGGTACCTCCGCTGGCAGCTCGCAGAGTTCGGCGGAAACGTGCGACTCGCGCTCGCGGGGTGGTACCAGGGAGCGCGAGCAGTGCGTGAGCGCGGGATCTTCGACGATACGAAGGACTTCGTCCGCATCGTGCTCGAGCTCTACGGCACGGTCTGACCGTCTTCGCCGAGGGCGGTCGCGGCCGCGTCCCAGAGGTCGAGCTCGCGGCCACGCCCGAACGCGGCGACGAACTCCGGTCGAATCTCCCCGAGGAGCGAACCTGCTCGTCGTGCCCGCTCGTCGACCCACCCGGGAAGACGCTCCGCCTCCGTCTCGCAAGCGCCCCAGAGGACGCCGGCATGCTCGAGATCGCCTCGAGCCAACGCAAGCTGCGCGAGACCCGCGATCGTGTAAAGGGCCCATAGACGGTTCTCTTGCTCACGCTCCAGGTGGAGTGCCGCACGTCCTTCTCGTTTGGCCTCTTCGAGGTCGCCTCGCCGCAGCGCGAGCATCAGGAGCTCGTGGAGCTGGCCCGACCTCCACCAGGACCAACCGGCGTCCTGCGCCCTGTCGGCGCTTCGTTGGGTCAGCTCGGTAGCGCGGTCAACGTCACCTTCAGCAAGTGCGAGCTGGCCCAGGAGCCAATAACCCGTCGTCTCGACGAACGTGAACCTGCCGTGAGCAAGCTCGAGAGAGTGCTCGGTCAGCTCCCGGACGCGCCTCCAGTCCTCCCGTCGCCAGGCAGCCACGGCGAGCATGTGCTCGACCGCCGCGATGCCTCGCTCGTCGCCGAGGCTTCCGTAGAGCCGAAGGCTCTCTTCCCACAGTCGCTCGGCGCGGTCGTACTCGCCCGTCAGATCCGCCGTTCCGCCGTAGACCCGGAGCGTCTTCGCGCGCAGCTCGGGAGGAACCGGTTCCGCCAGGTCGAGCAGGCGACCGAGCCGGCGCATGCCCTCCTCGGGACCGGACGCGTTCCAGACGTTCTGGAGCGCGACGGCGATCTCGAGACCCAGCTGTGGGTCGTTCTCTTCCGCCCAATCGAGCGCGGCTCGGAAATCGTCACGTTCCGCCAGACCCGAGGCGACGTCCGACTCCATATCGTCCTCGCTCAGGTGCGCAGAGCGGGCGATCGCGAGCATCCGCTTCGCATGCCGTATGCGAATCTCGTTCGCCTCGTCCGACTCCTCGAGCCGCTCCGAAGCGAACTCGCGGATCGTCTCGAGCAGCCAGAACCGCTCGTCTCCGACACGTTCGGTCCACCGGCGCACGAGGCTCTTGTCAAGCAGAGAAGAGAGCGTGTCGAGTTGGGCGTCGCAAACGTTCTCCGCCGAGTCGAGCGTGCAGCCGCCTCGGAAGACGGCGAGGCGCGCGAGGAGGCGCCGCTCGTCCTCCTCGAGGAGGTCGTACGACCACGCGATCGTCGCGCGCAAGGTTGCATGACGTTCCTCGGCATCGCGCGCGCCGCGCAAGAGGTCGAGCCGGTCCTCGAGGCGTTCGAGCAGCGCTTCGGGGGCAAGGAGCTTCGTGCGGGCAGCGGCAAGCTCGAGTGCGAGCGGCAGACGATCGAGCCGCCTGCAGAGCTCGGAGACGACAGCGCTTCCGGCGACGCCCGGCCGCACCGCTTGCGCGCGTTCGACGAAGAGCGCAACTGCCTCGGATTCGTTGAGCGGAGGGAGGTCGAGCTCGTGCTCCCCCTGGACGCGTAGCGCTTCACGGCTCGTCACGAGCAGTCGTAGTGCGGGGCTAATCGCCGCCAGCTCGGCGAGCGGACGCGCGACATCCGGAAGTAGGTGCTCGGCGTTATCAATGACGACGCGCGTGCGTCGTTCCCCGATGCGTGAGGCCACCGCGGCTGCGTCACTCGAAGCCGCCCCGAGCCGCTCCGCGACCGCCGGCAAGACGAGTTCCGGGTCGCGAAGCGGCGCCAGCGCGACGAACACGGTGCCGCCCTGCGCGTCGTCTGCCAAAAGGCGGGCAAGCTCGATCGCGAAACGGGTCTTGCCCGTGCCTCCCGGGCCGATCACCGTCAGAATGCGCGGATCTTTCCCGTAGACGACGGAGACTGCCTCGTAGAGCTCGCGCTCCCGACCGAGGAAGCCCGTCGCGGGAGTCGGGAGCTCGACGCTGCCAGGAGTTCGCAGCGGCGGGAAGTCCCCGTCGCCGATCTGATACAGACGAATTGCCCCCTCGAAGTCTTTCAGTCGATGGAGGCCGAGATCGACGGTCGATACGCGGTCGAGGAGGGCGACGGTCGCCGAGGAGGCGACGATCTGGTCACCGTGCCCGAGCGCGGCGACCCGGGCGGCGCGGTGGACGTCTACCCCGACGTAGCCCTCTCCGCTCACGACCGGCGTTCCGGTGTGCAGCCCTATTCGGACTCGGATCGGACCGGCGGCGAGGGCGTCCAGGCCGGCGTGCGCCGCCGCGACCGCGCCCTGGGCGGTGGGGAAGGCGACGAAGAAGGCGTCCCCTTGCGTGTCTACCTCCACGCCACTCCCGGCCGCGAATGCTTGCCTGAGCAGCCGGCGATGCTCAGCGAGCTCGGTCGCATAGTCCTCGGGGCCGAGCTCCTGGAGGAGGCGCGTCGAGCCCACGACGTCCGTGAAGAGGAACGTGACGGTGCCCGTGAGGAGGTCGGCTCGCAACGAACCGAGGGTAGGACGGCGCGGACGAGTTAGCAACGCGCGCCGCTACGACGGCACGGTCTGAAGGAGAGCCGACGCGGCGGCATAGGCGCGGAGCGAGGCCTCGTCCACAGAGAGACCCCAGAAGCGCTCGGGCGTCGAGAAGATCTCGACGTCGACGAAGCCTTCCCAGCCGGCGTCGAACAGCGCGCGGCAGAGTGCGGCCGATCGCGGTTCGCCTTCACCGGGTAGTCCGCGGTCGCCGCGGTCGGCCTCGAGCGGAACGTCGGCCACGTGGAGCCCCGTGACCCGTTCCGCAACCGCGGCGAGCGTCTCCGGCGGCTCGTGCCACAGGTTGTACGTGTCCACCATCAGCCCCACGTTCTCAAGCCCGGCCTCGTCGAGCAACGCGAGAGCGTCGGCGACCGAATTCACGAAAGAGACCGTTTCCAGCTGGGCCGGATGGCTCGGCTCGAGGCCGAGGCGCACACCGGCTTCGTGAGCTGCCGCGGCGACCTCGCGGAGCCCTTCGACCACCATCGAGCGCGCGTTCTCGAAGCGCCCGACCGGACCGGTGAGGCAAAGGACCGACTCGGGTTCGTAGGCAGCGAGTCGCCGCATGCTTCTGCACAGCGCTTCAACCCGCTGCTCGGGATCGGGCGGTCCCTCCATTCCCGGAAGGCGAAGCGGGAGCAAGGACGGAACCTCGGGTATGCAGTTGGCGACCGAGAGCCCGGCCTCGCGCAACAGCTTGAGGTTGGCCTCGTCGTCCTCCGGAAGCTTGAACTCCCAGATCCCTATTCCCTCGAATCCGGCCGCCGAGTAGGCGGCGACGTCCTCTTCGAAGGTCGCTCCCACGGTCGAGATCTCGGAGAGCGAGAGCTTCACTGCCCGACCCCGGGAAAGCTCGCGACCAGTCGCCGCGGAACGGACGGCTTCGTGAGCTCCTTGTAGACCAGATAGCCGGAGCCAGCGCCGAGGCCGGGGCCCGGATGGGTCGACGCCCCGATGTGCCAGAGGTGCTCGACGGGCGTCCGGTGCCCCGGGCTCTGCGGCAGGGGCCGGAAGAGGAAGTTCTGATCGAGCGAACACGATCCGCCGTAGATGTCCCCGCCGACGAGGTTGACGTTCAACGCCTCGATGTCGGCGGGAGAGAGCACGACGCGCCGAATCGTCGCGCGCTCGAGATTCCGGATGTGACGACCGAGCCGCGCGAGGATGCGATCGGCGTACCCCTCTCGGAGAGCGTCGGTCCAGGTGCCGTCGCCGACGTCGATCTCTCCCGCTGCGTCGCCCGTCACGGTCCCGCCGGGAAGCTCTTGCAGCTGGAGCCAGAGGATCCAGGAGCCCTTGGGGCCTCGCGAAGGATCGACCGCCATCGGCTGTCCGCAGGCGATGGTCGCTTCGGCCGGAAGCAGCCCTCGCTCGGCTTCGTTGACGGCACGGGAGACGCCGTCGAGCCCCGGAGTGACGTGGACGATCGCGGTGCTCGCCAGGCGCTCGTCGCCTGCCCACTGCGGAGGCTCGCCGAGCGCCACGTGGATCTGCATCTCACCACGGCCATACCGGTAGCGGTGGGCAGCCTCGACCACCGGGTGAGGAGCGTCCTCTCGGCCGAGGAGCTCCGTGTAGAGCTGCATGGGTGTCACCGACGCCACGACCGCCCGACCAGCGGCGATCGTCTCGCCTCCGGCGATGCGCACGCCGGTGGCGCGACCGTCGGAGACCAGCACGCGCTCTACCTCGGCTCCCGTGCGAACGACCCCACCTGCGTCGAGGACGATCCTCGAGAGCGAGTCGACGAGCTTTGCACCGCCACCTCTCGGGACCGGCATCCCGCCGAGCTGGAGCGCGCAGGCGAGCACCTGGGTCATGAAGCCCGAGGTCGCCTGATCAGGTCCAAGTCCGGCATGGAGGACCCAGGGAGCGAGGAGGCCGTGCGCGGCGTCGGAGCGAAACGTGTCGCCGAGCCAGGCGCGGGACGTCGTGAGTAGGGAGCCGACGTACGCGAGCAGGTCCCGGCGACCGAATCGTCGGAGCGCCTTCCGGCCGAGGGAGAGGCCGGCCCCTGACCAGAGCTCGGTAGTGAGGACGCCGAGAGAGAGATCGGCGTTCTTCATGAAGGACTCGAACATCGCCTCCCACGCTGCACCGTCGCCTGACGCATGGCGCTCGAGCTCGGCGATGTTGGCTTCGAGCGAGGTGGACAGGAAGATGCTCGATCCGTCGGGGTAGGCCGACGCGGCCGGCGACTCGGTGTTCAGGTACTCGAGCCCACGGCGATCGAGATCCGGCTTCAGCTCCTCGTAGGCGGGCGAGCCGACCCAGAGTGGATGCCACGAGGCGAGCACCTCGTGGGTGAAGCCTGGAGCCGTGAGATCGGTCGACGTCCGGATGCACCCTCCGAGATAGTCGTTTCGCTCGAGCAGGCAGACACTCCAGCCGGCCTTCGAGAGGAGCGCGGCGCAGGCGAGGGAGTTGATTCCGGCGCCGACGAACACCGCGTCGAAGGCCGCCATGGCGCGCGACGTTACCAAGCCCGCGTTCCTGCTTGACAGGTCACGCGCGCGTGTGACTGAATCACGACATGCTCCTGCGCGAGGTCGACTACGCGCGTCCGGCGACGGTCGACGAGGCGATCGCGCTCCTGGCGGAGCATGACGGCGCCCGACCACTCGCTGGTGGACAGACGCTCGTCAACGTGATGAAGGCGCGGGCCGCTTCGCCCGACGTGCTCGTCGACCTGGCCGAACTCGAGGAGCTACGGTCGATCGGGTTCGGCTCGGACGGGAGGCTGGAGATCGGCGCGATGGTGACGTACGCCCAGCTCGTCTCCTCGTCCGAGGTCGAAGTCGCACGGCCCATTCTCGGAGAGGTGGCCGCGACCATCGCAGACGTCCAGGTGCGCAACCGCGGGACGATCGGCGGCAACGTCTGCGTGAACGACCCGACCAACCATCTGCCGCCCCTTCTCGTCGCGCTCGATGCGCACTTCACCATCCGCGGTGCGGACGGCGAACGGACGGTCGACGCCTCCGATTTCTTCCAGGGCGTGTACCTGACCGCGGTCGGCGTAGGCGAGCTGCTGACGAAGGTGAGCGTTCCGCCTGCGGTGTCGGGTACAGGCGACGGCTTTGCGGCCGTGACGATCGGGAAGCACGGGACGTGCATCGTCGATGCAGCGGCGAGCATCTCGGACGAGGGCGGCGTAGGCTCGACGGAGCCGCTCGAGAGCCGAGGCGCCGGCTCCGCCGACGCCAGAGCGGGGGCAGTGCGGGTCGTTCTCGGCTGCGTCGCTCCGACCCCGGTGCGCGCGACGACGATGGAGGAAGGGCTCGCGGGCGCGGAGCTCTCGGAGGCTGTGGTGCGCGGAGCCTCCGAGGGGCTGGGAGCGACGCTCGATCCACCCTCGGACGTCCACGGCTCGGCCGACTACCGGCGGGCGCTGGCGGAGACGCTCGCCGTCCGTGCCGTCCTACAGGCGGCGTCGAGGCGGACGGCGTAGGGATGGGGACGCAGCCTGCGTCTTCGCTGGCCGTCTCCGTCGCGGTCAACGGCGAGCAGATCGAGGAGGAGGTTCCTGCCCGCCGCCTGCTCGTCCACTTCCTCCGCGACGACCTCGGTCTCACGGGAACGCACGTCGGATGCGACACCGGAAACTGCGGTGCCTGCACCGTCCACCTGAACGGCGAGCCGGTCAAGAGCTGCATGCTCCTCACGGTCCAGGTGGATGGGGCGGCACTCACGACCATCGAGGGCCTGGCGCCAGACGGCGAGCTTACGCCGTTGCAGCGCGCGTTCAACGAGCATCATGCGCTCCAGTGCGGGTACTGCACTCCCGGAATGCTGATGAGCGCGAGCGCGCTGCTCGAGCGCAACCCACACCCAAGCGAGGACGAGGTGCGAGTCGCGCTGCAGGGGAACATCTGTCGCTGCACGGGCTACGTCAACATCGTCGAGGCCGTCGTGGCGGCCGGTCGAGGCAGCGCATGACGACCGTGACGGAGCAACCGACGACCCTCAAGCGCGGCTACGTCGGGCAGAGCCTCCCGCGGCGCGAGGACAAGCGGCTCGTCCAGGGGCAGGGCACGTTCTTCGATGACGTCCGCAGGCACGGCATGGGCTACGTCCATTTCGTCCGTTCTCCGTATGCGCACGCGCGGATCCTCTCCATCGACGTCGCCAAGGCACTCGAGCTCGACGGCGTCTACGGGACGATCACGGGTGACGAGGTCGCGATCTCGACCGACCCTTTCTTCGAGATGTCGGTCGAGCCGGGAGGATTGATCGAGGACTACGCGCTCGCGGTCGGACGTACCCGCTTCATGGGCGAGCCGGTCGCTGCCGTCTGCGCCGCCACGCGCGAGCTCGCCCGCGACGCGGCCGATCTCGTCGAGGTCGAGTACGAGCCTCTGCCGGCGCTCGTCGACGGCGAGGAGGCCCTGAAGAACGAGGTCGTGTTACACGACGACGCGGGCTCGAACGTCGTCTGGTCCGGCGTCTTCAGCTGGGGCGACGTCGACCAGGCGCTGGCAGAGGCCGATCACGTGGTGAAGATCGAGCGCCTGCACTTCCACCGTTTCGCGTCGACACCGCTCGAGTGCGCGGGCGCGCTCGTCGAGTACGACAGGGGGACGCAGGAGTGGACGATCCACTGCAACCACCAGATGCCGGGAGTCGGCGCGATCTGGATGGCGCCCTCGCTCAGGGTCGGGATCGACAAGCTCCGCTTCGTGACCCAGGACATCGGGGGCGGGTTCGGGAACAAGATCTGCCTCCATCCACAGTTCGTCGTTCTGTGCTTGCTCGCGCGCAAGCTCGGGCGTCCCGTGCAGTGGACCGAGTGGCGCACCGACCAGCACACGGCGAACGCGCACGGAAACGAGCGGACCTTCCTCGCCGTCGAGGTCGCCGTGAAGGCGGACGGCGAGATGACCGGCTTCAAGGTGCGTGCGATCGACGACTGCGGCGCGTTCCCGCGCTACGAGCCGCTGGGCTGCATCATCTGGGCGCAGGTCACGCCCGGCCTGTACGGCTGGCGCAACATCCAGGTCGATTTCACGCAGGTCTGCACCAACAAGTCGCCCGTCTCCCCGAACCGGGGGTATTCGCGCATGCAGCACCTCTGGCTGACGGAGCGGATCGTCGACATCGTCGCTGCCGAGCTCGGTCTGGACCCCGTGGAGGTGCGGAAGCGCAACTACGTCAAGGCGGAGCAGATGCCGTACGAGACGCCGAACGGGTGCGTGTACGACTCGGGCGACTACGCAGCCGCGCTCGACCTGGCGCTCGACCTGATCGACTACGGCTCGATCGAGGAGCGCCGCAGGGAGGCCGAGGGACGCGGGAAGCTGCTCGGCATCGGCATCGGCTCGACGCTCGACTCGGGGACGAACAACTTCGGCCAGTCGACGCTCCTGAACCCCGACCTCCAGTTCTCGGGGAACAACGAAGCGGCGGCGGTGAAGCTGGACATCTTCGGCGAGGTGGTGGTCACGCTCGGGACGGTTCCGCAGGGACAGGGGCACGAGACGACTGCTGCGCAGGTGGTGGCCGACATCCTCGGCTGTCCGCCCGAGCAGGTGAACGTCCGTCGCGGCCACGACACGTGGTTCAACACGCACGCCGGCTTCTCCGGGACGTACGCGAGCCAGTTCGCCTTCACCGGCCTGGGCGCCGTGAAGGGCGCGGCGGAGCTCCTGCGGGAAGAGATGGTTCAGCTCGCCGCGTTCGTACTCCAGGCGCCCGAGGAGTCGATCGAGCTCGCCGAAGGGATGGCGCGGGTCAAGGACGGTCCGGAGGAGGCCGCGCTGCCGTTCATGGCTCTCGGGGCGATCGTGAACGCGAACAACGCCTTCCTCCCGCCGGACTTCAACCCGACCTTGAACCACCGCTACGTCTGCCGGCCGTACTTCGGCGTGGTCGACACGGAGAAGAAGACCGGCCAGCTGACGCTCACGTACGCGACGCAGATCCACGCCGCGGTGGTCGAGATCGATCCGGACACGGGTGAGGTCGACATCGTCGACTACGCCGCGGTCGACGACTGTGGCGTCCGCATCAACCCGCAGATCGTGGAGGGTCAGGTGCACGGGGCGACGGCGCACGCGATCGGAGCGGCGCTGTCCGAGAACTTCGTCTACGACGAGGACGGGACGCTGCTCACCGCCAACTTCTACGACTACCACGTGCCGCATGCGCTCGACATGCCGCCGCTCAAGACCGGCGCGATGGAGTCGCCGTCTCCGGTCGCGCCGCTCGGTGCGAAGGGCATGGGGGAGGGCGGAGGAGGCGGGATCCACTGCCTCTGCGCCGCGATCCAGGACGCGCTGCGACCGGCGGGAAAGCCGATCGTCTACGACAGCTGCAACCCACCTCACCGCGTGTGGTCGATGCTCCGCGATCCCGGCTCGACGCGTGCCAACGTGACCGTGGTGTCGAAGTGATCGTCAGCGGCACGAAAGAGCTTCCCGCTTCGCGCGAGAAGGTGTGGAGCGTGATCAACGAGCCCGAGGAGATGGCGAAGCTCATTCCCGGCGTCGAGAGCTTCGAGCTCCACGACGAGCGGCACTGGACGGCGAAAGTGAAGGTGCCGCTCGGCCTCGGCGGCCTGAAGATGACGATGAATTTCGAGAAGCTGGAGGAGCGGGCGCCCGAGTTCGCGTCGCTCCGCGCGAAGGGGACGGGCGTCGGGGCGCTCATGGACATGACGACGTCCTTCACGCTCTCCGACTCCGCGGACGGCACGTCGATGGCGTGGGAGGCGGACGTCAAGATCGCCGGCCCCGT
>Ga0066709_100006087_pt1 | contig 10115 bp, 6 predicted proteins | sample GraSoiAngelo_158_FD_79665 | JGI IMG/M metagenome (GOLD analysis project Ga0066709, IMG submission 79665) | Grasslands soil microbial communities from the Angelo Coastal Reserve, California, USA - 14_1009_16_30cm | ecosystem: Environmental > Terrestrial > Soil > Grasslands | place: USA... | reverse complement strand
TGCGTTCAGCGACGAGATCTCCGCCACCATCCGCGGCGCGACGGGCGATCCGAACAATCCCGTCTCCACCAACGAGACCCTGACCGGGGGCTTCACCCGCAAGCACTTCAACCTCGACTGGGCGTTCCTCACCTTCACGCCCGGAAAGAGCTTCGGCATCCGCCCGGGCATCGCGTCCTTCACCGGCGGCAAGTTCCCGAACCCGATCTTCCGCGTCGGGCAGCTCGTGTTCGACGACGACCTCTCGCCCGAGGGCTTCAGCCAGACCTTCACGTTGCTCTCGCAGCCCATGGGGGTCCTCGATCAGGTGAAGCTGCATGCCCTCGAGTGGACCTACAACGAGGTCTCGAACAACCAGGACGGCTGGATGTTCGGGGGCCAGGTGAACCCGAGCATGCACTTCGGGAACCTCCAGCTCGAGGCCGGCCTCGGGCAATACTGGTGGCTCAACGCCGACCAGATCGCGCAGTCGCTCAACACCAACACCTCCCTCATCAACACGAACCTCGTCACCACCCAGACCGTGGGCGGCAAGACGACGATCACGGGCTACCAGGGCGCCTTCAACCAGTCGAACGCCACCCTCTCCGCCACCTGGCCCAACCTGATCGGCACGCAGCCGCTCAAAGCGTTCACCGACTACGTCTATAACTGGCTGGGCGCGACCGACGACGCGCACGGCGTCCAGGCGGGTCTTACGCTCGGGCAGACGAAGACGCGTGGCGACTGGTCCGTCACCGGCTACTGGGAGCACATCGGCCAGGAGGCGGCCATCTCCAGCTTCACCTACGACGACTTCGGCAACGGCGGCACGAACCTCGAGGGAGCGGTGGCGGAGATCAACTACCAGCTCCTGAACCCCCTCACGGTCACCCTGCGGAGCCACTTTACGAACTTCATCAACCGCCCGACAGGGATGACGAACCCGACCCTGACGCGCCTCCAGCTCGACGCGCAGGTGAAGTTCTAGCAGCGCTTCGCCCTAACCCCGAGACGGGGCGGCACCCCGCCAGCCGCTCAGCTGCCGATACCGGACGCGGCGCGCAGGACAAGAGCGAGTACCAGGCTCGCCATGCCTGCCCTAAGAGACTTCGTCCGGGCGAGTGTTACCGGATCCCTCTGCGAGAGGCGCTGGGTGAGGTTGTTGTCGACGGTCCAGCTGAGGCAGGCCCCCGCAATCGCGGCGGCTCCGACCATGTCCGACGCGCCGCCTTCTCCCACAGGCGGGAGAAGAACCACACCGATCGACCCGACCGAGTCCGGAGACGTGCGAGGGTGAGTAGGGGGGCCTAAGGGCTCCGCCGATTACGACGATCGTAACGAGCAAGAGCACGTTCGTGGGCTATGATACACTCGTTGCACAGCAGATGCGTATGTTCTATGGGACGTCCAGGGGGCTCAGTGCTCACGGTCCCTTCTTCTCCGTCGTCCGGTTTTCGCATGGGGAGGCGTGGCGAGCTTCTGCAAGAACGGGAACACACGGTGCTCTCCGACCCTTCCCGAGCTCGATGGCTTCCTTCCTGCACCTGCTTGTCCGGACCGTACGGGCTCAAGGCGACCACTGACAACGTCGTTCCTCGAGGAGATGAGCGGGGTGGCGTGTGACGCAGCCTGCCGGCGCTGGGGTGCCTCCCGGGCATGAGGTGAACGCGGCCTCGTGGCTTCTTCTGATCCACCAGATTCCGCCGAAACCCGGATACCTGCGGGTGAAAGTCTGGCGGCGTCTACAGGCGCTCGGCGCCCTGGCCATTAAGAACTCGGTCTACGCCCTTCCGAACACCGATGAGACCCGAGAGGACTTCGAGTGGCTACTTCGGGAGATTGCCAAGGAGGGGGGCGAAGCGACGCTCTGCGAGGCGCGATTCATCGAAGGTCTGAGCGACGAGGAGGTGCAGCGATCCTTCCACGCCGCGCGAGATGCCGACTACGCTGAGATCGCCGAAGCGGCCCAGAAGCTCGACGCAGAGATCCCCCGAGGAGCACTCCCCGACGACCGTCGGGCTCAAGTCGAGGCTGACGTTGCTCGGCTCCGGCGGCGCCTCACAGCGGTCGGTCGTATCGACTTCTTCGGGGCTCCGGGCCGCGAAGCAGCGGAGGGGCGAGTTAGCGGCTTTGAGACGCGGCTTCGCCCGCCGAGCGCAGGCGACAGGGAGAAGGGCCGCCACGGTAGTGTTGAGGATTTCCGCGGCCGTGTCTGGGTCACGCGAAAGGGCATCCACATTGACCGCATCGCGAGCGCCTGGCTGGTTCGCCGGTTTGTTGACGCCGACGCCCGCTTCAAGTTCGTGCCCGCCAAGGGCTACAAGCCTGAGGCAAAGGAGCTCCGCTTCGACATGTTTGAGGCCGAGTTCACTCACGAGGGCGACCTCTGCACCTTCGAGGTCCTCGTGTCGCGCCTAGGTCTCGGCGATCGCGCCCTCGTGCCGATTGCGGAGATCGTGCACGACATCGATCTGAAGGATTCGAAGTTCGATCGTCCCGAGACGTCCGGCATCGACCGGCTCATTGCGGGTATCGCCATGGGGCGTCGGGATGACGAGTCCCGGCTCGAACGCGGGTCCGCCGTGTTCGACGACCTCTACGAGTACTTCAGCCGAAAGCGTGCGTGAGGCCTCCATAGACGGGGACGCAAGGAGAACGGCATGACCTGGTTCACGAAGTCCCTCATCGGATTCTACATGCTCCTCTTCGTGCTGGCTCTGTTGAGTTGCTCGTGCGCTCGACGCTCGGGGTTCCTATCCGGAGATCCCCAGGCCACGTTCGTCGCTCACGAAGCGAACGGCGTCCTGGTCGTCGATCGGATCCCGCAAGGGCAGCCGACGTCGGTCCAGCCGAAGGGAACCTGGCGGCTCGGGAGAGCACCCTACATACCGAGCGAAGCAGGTGCCGGCGACTGGAGCCTGTCGCTGGATGCGCCGGGGGAGGTCACGATCGCGCGCGCGAGGAGGCAGGGCACCTACGAGAGGGTGGTGCCGAGCTGGGACGACAATGCGATCCGCCTCACGCTCGAGCGCAACGAGCGCCCGCTGCTGCGTACAGACGTCCTGGCGCGGGTGGCTGGCGCCGGCACCTCCCACTTCAGCCGGCTCGCCGTGCTCTCATTGGACGTTCGGGGAACCTACGAGGGGGACGTGCGCGACCGGGTCGGAACCCGAATCGGATGGCTACGTCTCCGGGTTGACGCGAGCGACGCCCACGTCGTCTGCGAAGGGGTTCTGCCACCGGACGTCGACGAGGCGATGGTCGCTGCAACGACGCTCGCCCTCGTGAGTGAAGTCGACTGGATCGAGGACCACGTCCGGGACGTGTCGCGACGACCCTTTGAGCGTCCCTGAAGGACTCGCGGCGATCCGGCGATGAACCTCGTTCAGGTAGCAATGCGACGGCCGCTGACGGTGATAGTCCTCGTCGTCGGCCTGATGGTGGGAGCGCTCCTGGCGGTAGGCGCGATGCCACGTGACATCCTTCCGACGCTCGGCATCCCGACGATCTACGTCGCGCAGCCCTACGCCGGCATGGATCCAGCACAGATGGAGGGGTACCTCACCTACTATTACGAGTATCACTTCCTCTACATCACCGGCATCGAGCACGTGGAGTCGAAGTCCATCCAGGGGGCGTCGATCATCAAGCTGCAATTTCATCCCGGCACCGACATGCCGCAGGCGATGTCGGAGACGATTGCGTACGTGGACCGCGCGCGCGCCTTCATGCCGCCGGGGACGGTGCCACCGTTCGTGATGCGATTCGACGCCGGAAGTGTCCCGGTGGGCAACCTCGTCTTGACGAGCGAGACGCGGACCGTGGGAGAGATGCAGGACGCGGCGCTGAACCTGGTGCGCCCGCTGTTCGCGACGCTGCCCGGTGTGTCGGCGCCGCCGCCGTTCGGCGGTAGCCCACGAACCATCGTCGTCAATCTCAAGCCCGAGCGGTTGCGGGCCTACGACATGTCGCCGGACGAGATCGTCGCGGCGATCGCCGCCGCGAATACCATCAGTCCCTCCGGCAACGTCTATCTCGGCGACACCTATCCAATGGTGCCGCTCAACTCCGTCGTCAAGAACATCGGGGACCTCGCGGACGTCCCGATCCGCACCGGGGTCTATCCGGCCGTGTTCGTGCACGACGTCGGAGATGTCGTGGACGGTTCGGACATCGTGACGAGCTACGCGCTCGTGAACGGACGGCGTACGGTGTACATCCCGGTCACGAAACGCGCCGACGCCTCCACGCTCGCCGTCGTCGACCTCGTCAAGCAGAACATCCCGAAGTTCCAGAGTGTCCTGCCCGCCGACGTGAAGATCAGCTACGAGTTCGACCAATCCCCACACGTCACCGGCGCGATCCGCACGCTGATGCGAGAGGGTGCGCTCGGCGCACTGCTGACGGGACTGATGGTACTGCTCTTCCTCCACGATGCGCGCAGCGCGTTGATCGTCGTGGCCAACATTCCGCTCGCCCTGCTCGCCGCTGTCTTTGGGCTCTGGCTCAGCCGGCAGACCGTCAATCTGATGACCCTCGGCGGGCTCGCGCTGGCGGTCGGCATCCTCGTGGACGAGGCGACCGTTACGATCGAGAACATCCACGTCCACCTGACGCGCCGCAGCGCGCCTGCACGCGCCGCCTTCGACGCCACCGTCGAGACGACGCTGCCCCGCTTCCTGGCGATGCTTTGCATCCTGGCGGTCTTCATCCCGGCGTTCTTCATGACTGGTGCGGCGAGAGCGCTGTTCGTGCCGCTGTCGCTCGCCGTTGGATTCTCGATGGTGGCCTCGTTCGTCCTTTCGAGCACGCTGGTGCCGATCCTCTCCGTTTGGCTGCTCGGCTCGCACGCTCGGGTCACCGATGCGTCGCTCTTCGCGCGCTTCACCGAACGATACGGCCGCTGGATTCGGGATCTCATGCGTGTCCGCTGGCTGCTCGTCCTTCTCTACCTCGCCGCGACTGGGGGAATGATCGTCCTTCTCGGCGGGCGGCTCGGCACCGAGATCTTTCCGAGAGTCGACGCCGGCCAGCTGCAGTTGCGTCTGCGCGCGCCGCCGGGCACGCGGCTCGAGCGCAGCGAGGCCGTCACACTCGCCGTTATCGACGCGATCAAGCAGGAGGCCGGACCGGGTAACGTCGCCATGAGCCTCGCATTTGTTGGTGTCGCCAGCTATCCGATCAACCTGATCTACCTCTGGAACAGCGGGCCCGAGGAGGCCGTCGTCCAGGTCGAGCTGAAGCCCGGCGCGCCGGTGAAGATCGCCGATCTGACCGAGCGCCTACGCCGGAGGCTGGCCGTCTCGATGCCGGACGTGAGAGTCTCGTTCGAGCCGAGCGACATCGTGAGCCGCGTCATGAGCCTCGGCTCGCCCACGCCAATCGAGGTGGCCGTCACCGGCCCCAACCTGGCGGCGGACTTCGAACACGCGCGAAAGATCCGTGACCGGCTGGTGAAGATCCCAACGCTACGCGACCTGCAGTTCGGCCAGTCCCTCGACTACCCGACGGTGGACGTCGCGCTCGATCGGGAGCGTGCCGGGCTGATGGGCATGAACATGAACGAAGCCGCGCGGGCGCTCGTGGCATCGACGTCGTCCAGCCGTTTCACGACGCCGGTGTACTGGGCCGATCCCAAGAGCGGCGTGGGCTACCAGGTACAGGTCCAGGTCCCGCAGCAGCAGATGACGTCGCTGGAGGACCTCAAGAACGTCCCGGTGGCGCACCGGAACGGCGAGGCGATCCTGCTGCGCAACGTGGCGAGCGTTCGGACCGGCACCACGGTTGGCCTCTACGAGCGATACAACATGCAGCGTACGGTTACGCTGACCGCCAACATCGCCGGGGCCGATCTCGGGACGGTCGGCGCGGAGCTGACGCGGGCACTGGCGGAGGCAGGTGAGCCGCCGCCCAAGGTGAGCGTCGCGGTGCGCGGGCAGATCGTGCCGCTAGGGGAGATGCTCGACGGCCTCCGCAGCGGCCTGCTGTTGGCGCTTGGCGTGATCTTCCTGTTGCTGACCGCCAATTTCCAATCCCTCCGACTATCGCTCGTCGTGCTCTCCACGGCGCCCGCCGTCGTCGCGGGGGTCGCGCTGACGCTTTTGCTGACGGGTACGACGCTCAACATCCAATCATTCATGGGCGCGATCATGGCGATTGGCGTCGCCGTGGCGAACGCCATCCTGCTGACCACGTTCGCGGAGCGGGCGCGCGTGGGCGGCTCGAGCGCACTCGACGCGGCGGTGGACGGGGCCCGCAGCCGGCTCCGGCCCATCCTGATGACCAGCTGCGCGATGATCGCCGGCATGACCCCGATGGCGGTCGGTTTCGGCGAAGGCGGCGAGCAGGCCGCCCCGCTCGGCCGTGCCGTCATCGGCGGCCTGGCGGCGGCGACGGTCGCGACGCTGGTCGTCCTGCCATCCGTCTTCGCGATCGTGCAACGCCATGCGACCACGCGCTCGGTGTCGCTCGATCCCGACGATCCCCAGAGCCGCCACGCGTCCTCGTCCGACGGGTGACCGGATGCACTGCCCTCACCGCATCGTCCGCTCGCTGATCGCGTCGGGAGCCGCTACCGTGCCGCTTCTCGTCGCCTGCGGCAGGGCCGGCCCCGGATCGACGTCATCTGCTGCGCCGCCGCCCGCCGTCAGGCTCGCCCGCCCGCATCGCGGCGAGATCGTCCGCAGCGTCACCCTCCCGGGTAACGTCCGGGCCTGGCAGGAGGCGACGTTGTTTGCGAAGGTCACGGGCTATCTGAAGACGATCACCGTGGACAAGGGCGACGAGGTCGCGGCCGGGACACTCATCGCCGACATCGAAGTCCCGGAACTCCTGGCGGACCGACTGAAGACCCAGGCCGAGGTGGAGGTCGCAGCGATCGACTACCGGCGGGTCGCCGAGGCCAGGAAGAAGGCGCCGGATCTCGTGATCCCTCAGACCGTGGACGACGCGGACGCCCGGAAAAAGATCGCGGCAGCGAACCTTGTGCGCATCGAGACGCTGCTCGGCTTCACGAGAATCAGTGCGCCGTTCGCCGGGATCATCACGCGGCGCTTCGTCGATCCGGGCGCCTTCATCCCCGCGGCCACGGCCGGCAGCACGGCGCAGAACGCTGCCATCGTGTCGCTGGCCGACTTTTCGACGGTCCGCGTCTCCGTCGCCGTCCCCGAACCGGACGTGCCGTTCGTCACTCGCGACGCGCCAGCCGTCATCAACGTGCAGGAGCTCCCCGGGAAGAGCTTCCCCGGCAGCGTCACCCGGTTCGCGTACGCGCTTGACGACGCCACCCGCACGATGCTTGCGGAAATCGATCTCCCGAACCCGGATCGCGAGCTGCGGCCGGGCATGTACGCCAGCATCACGCTCGCCGCAGAGCGGCACCCCGATGCTCTCCTCCTTCCCTCTGAAGCCGTGCTGAAAGAAGCCTCCGGCAAATCGGTGTTCATCGTCGACCGCGAGCAGCGGGCGCGCAAGACCGCCATCAAGGCGGGGTTCGAGGACAGTGCGTCGGTCGAGGTGCTCGACGGCTTGGCGCCTGATCAGCCGGTGATCCTGCTCGGGAAACAGTCGCTTCAAGACGGTCAGCCGGTCAACGTCGTGGAGGGGATGTGAGCGGAGTGCGTGGAGCCGGACGGTGCTGGCAGCTCATCGCGTGCGTCGCGCTCGCGAGTGCCACGTCCACGGCCCAGGAGAATCCGAACGCGGCTCAGCCGATCGACCTGCCGACCGCACTACGCCTTGCGGGGGCACGGAATCTCGACGTGGCCATCGCGCGCGAGCGGCTGGCTGAAGCCCGCGCAGCCGAGGAGAGCGCTCGCGAGCAGTTCTTCCCATGGTTGTCGCCCGGCGCAGGCTACCGGCGCCACGAGGGTAGGATCCAGAAAGTCGAGGGCACGATCATTGATGTCACCAAGCAGTCCTACGATGCCGGCGCTGCGGTCAGGGCGCAGGTGGATCTCGGCGACGCGTACTTCAAGACGCTCGCCGCGCACCAGCTCGTCAGCGCAGCGGGCGAAGGGCTCGATGCGCAGAGTCGGGACGCGGTGCTCGCGGCGGCAGAAGGGTACTTCGATCTCGCGAAGGCGCAGGCGGCGGTCGGGGTGGCCGGCGAAGGGGTCAGGATATCAGAGGATTACGAGAACCAGCTTCATCAGGCTGTCGACATCGGGATCGCCTTCAAAGGCGAGGAACTACGCGTGCGCGTGCAGACGGAACGCGAACGGCTGCGGCTGCGTCAGACGGAGGAGGAGCAGCGGGTTGCGGCCGCGCGCCTCGCGCAGACATTGCATCTCGACGCGCTGGTGGAGCTGGTTGCGCGGGATGCCGACCTCGCGCCGCTCTCGCTGCCGGGGGCCGACGCCCCGCTGGCGGCCCTCGTGCGCCAAGCGCTCGACGCACGGCCCGAGCTGAAGCAGAGTCGTGCGCTCATGGCAGCCGCGCGCGAAACGAAGGTAGGGGTGATCTATGGGCCCATGATTCCTTCGGTGGGCGCACAAGTGTTCGCCGGTGGACTGGGCGGCGGTGTGAACAACGACACCGACCATTTCGGCGACGCGGAGGACTACTTTGCGGGCCTCAGCTGGCGGATAGGGCCCGGCGGGCTGTTCGACTTCGGCCGCATTCATGCAGCAGAAGCGCGGCTGCACGGTGCCCAGGTGGCGGAGGAGAAGTTGAAGGACGAGATCACGCGCCAGGTCGTCGAGACCGATGCGCGAGTCCGGTCGCTCGCCGACCAGCTGGCGACGGTGAAGGGGCAACTCTCCGCGGCCGGTGAGAGTCTGCGGCTCACACGGCAGCGGAAGGAGTTCGGCGTCGGCAACGTGCTGGAGAACATCCAGGCCGAAGAAGACCTGACCCGCGCGCGGAACGACTACATCGCGGCGATCGCCGAGTACGACAAGGCGCAGTACAGGCTGCGCTACGCCACGGGGGCGTCGCCTGCACTGCCGCCTCAGTAACGAGGCGCCGGCGCCCCGCCGGCCCCTAGACTGGCGGGCGCTTTTCAGCCACAAGGCCGGGAACCCGAACGTCACGGGGGCAAACATGAAGCGCGGGCTGGTCGGTGTGATCGTCGCGGTGCTGCTGCCGGTAGCCGTTTCCGGGGGCGCCGAGAGCCCCACGGAGAAGCGGCTCCGGGAGCTCGAGGAGACGCTCCGCAAGACCCAGGAGGAGGTCCAAGAGCTGCGCCACCAGCTCGACCAGCAGAAGGCGATCGGCCAGGCGACGAAGAAGCAGGTGGAGCAGACCGCCGAGGAGACGAAGGTCGCGACCGCCGAGGCGAAGAAGGCGATCGAGCTGCCGGACTGGCTCAAGCGTACGACCATCTTCGGCGACGTGCGCTTTCGCCACGAGGGCTCATACCACCAGCCGCGGCAGAACGGGGCCGACGTGACGGCCCGGAACCGCGAGCGCGTCCGCGCGCGCCTCGGCGTGATGGTCGCGTTCAGCGACGAGCTCTCCGCCACCATCCGCGGTGCTTCGGGCGACCCGAACAACCCCGTCTCCACCAACGAGACGCTGACCGGGGACTTCACCCGCAAGCACTTCAACCTCGACTGGGCGTTCCTCACCTTCACGCCCGGCCAGAGCTTCGGCATCCGCCCTGGGATCGCGTCCTTCACCGCCGGCAAGTTTCCGAACCCCATCTTCACCGTCGGCCAGCTTGTGTTCGACGATGACCTCGCGCCCGAAGGCGCGAGCGAGACCTTCGCATTGCTCTCGCAGCCCATGGGGGGCCTCGATCAGGTGAAGGTGCACGCCCTCCAGTGGACATTCAACGAGGTCTCGAACAACCAGGACGGCTGGATGTTCGGGGGCCAGGTGAACCCTAGCATGCACTTCGGGAGCCTCCTGCTCGATGCCGGCCTCGGGCAGTACTGGTGGCTCAACGCCGATCAGATCGCCCAGGCGCTCAACACCAACACCTCCCTCATCAACACGAACCTCCTCACCACCCAGACGACCGGCGGCAAGACGACGATCACGGGCTACCAGAGCGCCTTCAACCAGACGAACGCGACCGTCGCCGCCACCTGGCCGAACGTGATCGGCACGCAGCCGCTCAGGGCGTCCGCCGACTACGTCTACAACTGGCAGGCCGCGACCGACGACTCGCACGGCGTCATGGCCGGCCT
>Ga0066709_100006085_pt1 | contig 10116 bp, 11 predicted proteins | sample GraSoiAngelo_158_FD_79665 | JGI IMG/M metagenome (GOLD analysis project Ga0066709, IMG submission 79665) | Grasslands soil microbial communities from the Angelo Coastal Reserve, California, USA - 14_1009_16_30cm | ecosystem: Environmental > Terrestrial > Soil > Grasslands | place: USA... | reverse complement strand
TGTACTAGGTCGCAACGTCGCGGAGCTGCTTCAGCACCCACTCGGCGAGCGGCGGCATTGCGAGGTCGGCGGTGGCCACGGTGCTGATCGCCCGCGGCCAGGTCCAGACGAGAATCTCGGCACAGCTCATCGCCGCTGATCGGAGCGCGCGTCGGTCGAGCCCCGCGACCGTCGCCTCGATGTTCCCCGGCATCGGAGCGTCGGGCGCATCGAGCACGGCCGTGAGCCCGTACTGCGGATCCGCGATGCGCTCGGCGACGGCCCAGAGGCGCCAGAGCTCGGCGCGCGCGGCATCGAGCTGCGCATTGGCTTCCCAGAGCGAGCCGCGTGTCAGGTATTTCGCGCAGGCGCTGAGATGGACCAGTGCGACGTGCATCCATCGACGCACCAGCTCCTCCGTCGCCGCGGTCGCCTGCGGTTCGCCCACGATCCGCCCGTCCGGGTCGTACAGGACCATCCAGTCCGGCCGCGGTGCCTGGCGGTCGCGCGCGACGGCGACGACGAGGTCCAGCTGAACACCGCTCGCGTACTGCGCGAAGGTGTGCTGATAGGGAACGAGCTCGCGGTTCGCGGGTTCGATGATCTGCTGATGCATGTCGATGACATCCCCCACACGACGCACGACGCCAGCGCTCTCGCGCACCGCATCGCGCCAGGCGGTGTCGGCGACCGCGTACATCGCGTCGACGTCGGACAGCTCGTCGGCCGCGCCACGCCCGAGGCTGCAGCCGACGACGAGAACGCGGATGGCCGGATCTCGCTCCGCCTCGCGCATCAGCGCGCGCATCACCTCACGATGCGGGGCGAGCTCGTTCGGTAACGAACGCAGCCAGCGCTCGGCCTCCTCGCGCACCCTCGAATCGTAGCCACGCTAGGCTCCGCGTTCGTGCCGCATCCACTCCGCATCGGCCTGAAGCTTTCGCAGCAGGTCCATCCCATCGAGGCGCAGCGCGAGGCCTGGCGCATCGCCGACGAGGCGGGCTTCGATCACATCTGGCCGTTCGACCATCTCATCGCGCTGGGGAACGATCCGACGAAGCTCATCTTCGACGGCTGGACCGTCCTCGGCGCGGTCGCCGAGAACACCAAACGCGCGCGCATCGGTCTCAACGTGACGGGCAACCTGTACCGACACCCCGGCCTGCTCGCGAAGATCGCGGTGACCGTCGACCACCTCTCGGGCGGACGGCTCGAGATGGGCATCGGGGCGGCGTGGAACGAACCGGAGTTCACGATGTACGGCATGCCATTCCCGAGCGTCGCGGACCGCATCCGGATGCTCGACGAAGCCTGTCGCGTGCTGAAGGCGCTGTGGACCGAGGAACGCGCGACGTTCAAGGGCCGCTTCTATCAGCTCGACGCGGCGATCGCCGAGCCGAAGCCGGTCCAGAAGCCGTACCCGCCGATCTGGATCGGCGGCTCGGGACCGAAGCGCACACTGCGCGTCGTCGCGACGCACGCCGACGTGTGGAACTCGAACGCGCCGACGCCCGACCAGACCCACGCGCTCGTGAAGATCCTCGACGAGCACTGCGCGAAGGTCGGCCGTGATCCGGCCACGATCCGCCGTTCGCATCAGATCCGTGTCGAGAAGGACGACGACGCGCTGCGGATCGGCGAGGCCGCGCTGCGCGCCGGCTTCACCGAGCTGCTCCTCTTTCCGTTCGCCGGCCGCGACCTGCGATCGGGTGTCGAGCGGGCCGCGGCGCTGCTCCCGCGGATGCGCGCGCTCGCGCGCTAGCGGCGGCTTAGACCCAGGACCGAGAGGAAGAAGCTCGCGAAGAACGTCTGCACGCCGAGCGTGATCGCGAGCGACGACAGGATCACGACACGGAGGCTCCGCGGAACGTCAACGATCGGCCCGAAGCCCTGCGTCTGCCAGATCCCGATCGCCGTCGCCGCGAGCACGAGGCCCGCGATAACGAGGACGATCCCGGCCACGATGCCAGTCTCGAGCGTCACATAGCGATAGAGGCGCGTGAGCCGCGGGTCCTCGGGGAGCAGACCTTCGCTGATCGCGAACGTCTTGGTGAAGAGGGCGAAGATCACCGCCTGGTAGCCGAGCACGACCGCCGCGGCCGCGTACACCAGCGTATGGATGTCGAGTCGGAGCGAGCCGATCGCGCGCTCACCCGGCAGCAGCCAGAGGAGGACGAGCGCGCCGACGACCATGAGCAGTGCCCCCGGAAAGAGGAACAGCCAGCGCGGGCTGTAGAGCAGCAGGAACCGCAGATGGCGCCAGCCATCGCGCCAGGTGCGCAGGTGCGGCGGCCGATTGCGCTTGTCCGGCGAGAGCGTGACCGGCACCTCGGCGATGCGGAGGCCCTCGACCGACGCCTTTACGACCATCTCCGACGCGAACTCCATGCCGGTCGTGCGCAGATCGAGCGCGAGGATCGGAGAACGGCGGAAGCCGCGGAGCCCAGAGTGGAAATCGCCGACCTCGCTGCTGAAGAAGAGGCGACCGAGGAAGGACAGCACCGGGTTCCCGAGATAGCGGTGCAGGAATGGCATCGCGCCTTCCGCGACGCCGCCCTTGAAGCGATTGCCCATCACGAGGTCGTACCCCTCGCGCAGCCTCGCCAGGAACACGTCGATCGCCATGAAGTTGTACGAGCCGTCGGCGTCGCCCATGACAACGAACTCGCCGCGCGCCGACGCGATGCCGGTGAGCAGCGCGCTCCCATAGCCCCGCATCGGCACCGGCACTACGCGCGCACCGGCCGCGGCGGCGAGCTCGCGCGATCCGTCGGTGCTGCCGTTGTCGGCGACGATGACCTCGCCGTTGATGGCGTACTTCGCGAGCGCCTCGCGCGCCTGCTTCACGCAGTCGCCCACCGTGGCCGCCTCGTTGAGGCACGGCATCACGATCGAGAGCTCGACTCGTTGGTCCAAGCCGCTGGCGATGCTAGCCCGAGACTCCCAGGCGGGCGGTCCGCACGCGATCGACGTCGGCGAACGCGCCGATGCGTGCGCGCACCTCATCGGGCACCGGATCGTCGAGGGTGAGGATCATCAGCGCCTCGCCACGCGGGTGAAGCCGGCCGACCTGCATCGACGAGATATTCACGTCGTGCTCGCCGAGCAGCGTCCCGACGCGCCCGACGAGGCCGGGCTTGTCCTGATGCTTCGTGAGCAGCAGGTGGCCCTCGACCGGGACGTCGACCCAGAACCCGTCGATGAGGACGATGCGCGGCTCGCCTTGCACGAGCGTCCCCGCGACCTCGGTGTTGCCGACGCGCACGGTAAGGAGCGCGGCGTACCGCGCGGCCTCGGTCTCGCGTCGCTCCTCGATCACGAGTCCGCGTGACCGCGCGATCGCGAGCGCGTTCACGAGGTTCACGCGCTCGGCGCTGAACGTCTCGAGCAGCCCCCTCACCACCGCGGCGCGCAGCGGCTCGGCATCGAGCTCGAGCAGCTTGCCGGAATACGCGAGCTGGAGCTTCGCGGGCCGCTCGTCGAGCAGCTGCGCGACGAGCGCACCGACGCGCTCGCCGAGGCGAAGCCACGCGCTGCCGCCGGCCTCATCGGCGGGCGGCCGCGGCGCGTTCACCGCGAAGCGCGCAGGGTGGCCGTCGAGCACGTCGAGGATCTGGCGCACGACGTCGACCGCTACGTTTACCTGGGCCTCAGCGGTCGAGCCCGCGATGTGCGGCGTGAGCACGGTGCGCGGCGCGGTGCGGATGGGGGAGTTGGCCGGCAGCGGCTCGCTCGGGTAGACATCGAGCGCCGCGCCGGCGATCGTCCCGGCCTCGAGCGCGGCCGCGAGCGCGGCCAGGTCAACAACTTCGCCGCGCGCGCAGTTCACGATGACGGCGGTCCGTTTCATCTTCGCGAGCGCCTCGGCATCGATGAGGTTGCGCGTCTTCTCGGTGAGCGGCGTGTGCAGCGAGATGAGGTCCGCGCTACGCAGCAGCTCGTCGAGCTCCACCAGCTGCGCGCCCGCGGCGCGCGCGCTCGCCTCGGTGGCGAAAGGGTCATGAGCGATGATGCGCATCTCGAAGCCGGCCGCGCGGCGCGCGACCTCCGAGCCGACGCGGCCGATGCCGACCAGGCCCAGTGTCTTGCCGCGCAGCTCGCGGCCGATGAACTTCGAGCGCGTCCACTCGCCGGCGCGGACGCTGCGGTCCGCGTCGGTGATGCGCCGGAGCAGGGTGAGCGCGAGCGCGAGCGCGTGCTCGGCCGCCGCGACGATGTTCCCGAGCGGCGCGTTCACGACGTATACGCCGCGCGCGGTCGCCGCGGGAACGTCGATGTTGTCGACGCCGACGCCGGCGCGGCCCACCACGGCGAGGCGCGGAGCCGCGTCGAGGATCTTCGCGGTGACCTTCGTCTCGCTGCGGACGATCAGCGCGTCGACGTCGGCGAGACGCGACGCGAGGTCTGCCTCGGAGAGGCCGGTCGTCGTGCGGACCTCGCAGCGCTCACGAAGGAGCACGAGGCCGTCCTCCGCGAGAGGATCGGCCACGTGAACGATGGGCAGGCTGCGCCGCGGGACGTCAGGCGCCCGAGTCTCGCTAGCGACGGCTCCCAACGGTGTCCGGACGAGCGCCGCCGCGGGCGCCGGAACGCGTCGGCTGCGGCGCGCTCTCCGCATACGCGCGGAGCGCCGCGGCGATCGCCTGACCGGGCTCGATCGGCTGATTGAAGTCGCGCAGCGCGAGCTCCAAGGCGCTGAAGAAGTTCAGGATGTCCTGCAGCGTCACGAAGCCGAGGTGACCGACGCGGACGAGCTGCCCGTCCAGCTTGCCCTGCCCGCCAGCGACGATCGTGTCGTAGTCGTCACGCAGCACTCGAATGAGGTTGCGCGCGTCGACGCGCGTCGGGGGACGGAACGCGGTGACGGCAGGCGACGCATGCGCTTCGTCGGCGAACAGCGGCAGATTGAGCGCCTGCAATCCGCGACGGGTGGCGCGGGCGAGATTCAGATGACGGCGGAGGATCGCCTCGAGCCCTTCCTCGGCCATGAGGCGGAGCGCCTCCTGCAGCGCGATGTAGACGCTCACCGCCGGCGTCGCCGGCGTCGAGCCCTTCTCGAGCGCGGCCTTCGCCGCCGCGAGGTCGAAGTACGACTTTGGCAGGTCGGACTTCTCGTAGAATTTCCACGCGCGCTCGCTCATCGTGACGATCGACACGCCGGGTGGCGCGCCCCACGCCTTCTGCGACGCGGTCATGCAGACGTCGATGCCCCACTCATCGATCTCGAGCTCGGCCGCACCGGCGCCGGAGACGCTGTCGACGATGAAGAGCTTGCCCGAGTCGCGGACGACCTCGCTGATCTCCTTGAGCGGGTTGAGAACGCCGGTCGACGTCTCGTTGTGCTGGATCAGGACCGCCTTCGCGCCGTCCTTACCTTTTTCCTTCGCGAGCTCATCGCGCACCAGGTCAGGCTCGACCGCGCGCCCGAGCGTCACGTCGATGCGGCGAGCTTCGACGCCATAGGCCTTGCAGATCGCGTAGAAGCGCTCGCCGAACGCGCCGTTGATGAACACAAGGACCTTGTCGCCGCGCGACAGCGTGTTCGCGATGGCGGCTTCCATCGCGCCCGACCCGGACGCGGTGAGCGTGAGCACGTCACCCTGGGTCCGCAGGAAGTCCTGAAGCGCGCGCGTGAGCGCGGCCAGCAGCGCGGCGAACTCGGGGCCGCGGTGATTGATCATCGGTCGGGCCGACGCGGCGAGCACGGCCTGCGGCACCACGGTCGGTCCTGGGATTCGGAGGTTCTGGGGGCGGTACATGTTCTCTCCCTCTAACCTGACGGGCGGAGGTGGGACTCATCGAATGATGCCAGCCCACCGCGCTTGTAACAAGGAGAGAAGCGAGCATTTCTGAACCAAAGTTGGCTCCGTCGATCCTCAACGCCGACTTCGCCCGCCTGGCGGAGGCCGCGGCCGCGCTCGAACGAGGCGGGGCGGACTGGGTCCACGTCGATGTGATGGACGGTCACTTCGTGCCGAATCTCACATTCGGGCCGAAGATGGTGGCCGACCTGCACCGCGCCACGCGCCTCCCGCTGGATGTCCACCTGATGATCGAGCGGCCCGACGACTGGGTCGACCGCTACGTCGACGCCGGAGCCGCGTACGTGGTCGTGCACGTTGAGGCCGCCCGCGCGGTGTCCGCGACGTTCTCCCGCATCCGCGCCCGTGGCGCCAGGGCCGGGATCACGCTGAGTCCCGACACGCCGGTCGACGCGATCCTCCCGTACCTCGCTGAGGCCGACCTCGCGCTCGTGATGAGCGTCAATCCCGGATTCGGTGGCCAGAAGTTCATCGAGAGCGCGTTCGGCAAGCTTCAGCGCCTACGGAAGGAGATCGACGCTCGCCATCTCGCCGTCGAGCTCGAGGTCGACGGTGGCGTGAAGCTCGACAACGTCCGTCGGGTTGTCGAGGCCGGCGCGAGCGTCGTCGTCGCCGGGTCGGCGGTGTTCGAAGCGCCCGAGGGCGTCGAGGCCGCGATGAAGAAGTTCCGCGCGCTGCTGTGACTCGTAGATCCATCGTCATGGCGGTCGTCGGCGTGGTGATCGCGTCTCTTGCCGCCTGGGCCTTCGTCGTCCGTCCCGCACTCGATACGCCCGAGCGCCGCGTCGCGACCTATCTCGCAGCGACGAGTTCGGGCAACGAGAGCGCCGCGCTCGACGCCTGGGTGCCGTATCCCGGCACCGTCCTCATCAGTGACGAGCTTCGCGCGCGACGCACCGATCTCACACACGAACTGACCGCGTCGCGTGTCGGCCGTACCTACGCGATCCGATCCGTCGACTGGTGGCGAACGTGCTGCGAGCCCGGTCTCATCAACGGCGAGCGGAACGCCGGTCTCGCCCGGATGCACGTGGTCGCGACCGATGAAGCCGGGAACGAGCAGCGCCTGGTCTTCGAGGTCTGGGTGAAGAAGCTGACGTAGTGGGGCGACGCGGCAGGCGAGACGGTCAAGGCTGGACGCTCTACGAAGTCCATCGCGAAGGCGAGTCGTGCCTTGGACCGGCCGCCGTTCGGCTGCTAGCCCCTGGCGATCTCCAGCGCGCGACGCGCGCGCAGCTCGACCTCCTCCCAGCGCTTCCGAAACGCGCTGTATGCGACACCGTCGAGGGCGATCCGCAGCGTGTAGCACTTGAGCCGCTCCGCGACCTGGGGCACCACCAGTCCGATGCTGTCGTAATGCGCGAGCGCCTCGGACGCGAAGTCGATGTTGCGCCACTGTGGGAACCAAGGCTTGTAGAAGACCAGATTCGCTATGTCGTAGAGGAAGTCCCCGTACTTCGAGCTGCCCCAGTCCAAGACCGCAGTCACGCGGTCATCGTCGACGAGCACGTTGCGGTTGATGAGGTCGTCGTGAAAGAGGTTCCGCACCTCCGGACAAGGGTCGGCAAGCTGCACCAGTCGTTCGTAGCTCTCTTCGAATGAACGAGCGGTGCTCGGAAGGTCTCGAAGCAGCTCCCGCCACCCGGGCGCGCCTCGCGTCGCCGGCTCGTTGACGAACCCGAGGAGCCACTCGCGCCAGCTCCTGTGGCTTGTGCGGCCATCCGCGCGCCATCCGCCGAAGCCCGATGCGGCTGACAGGTCGACCGCACGCATCGCATCAAGCGCGGCGAACACTGAAGGGAGGACGCGCCGCATGCGCGCCTCGTCGAGACCGTCGATGTGCTCTCCGTTCATGCGCGGAGCGATCGCGTAAAAGCCGCCGAGCGCCGGGCCCCACTCCAATATCGGGGGAACCGGCAGCGTTTGTGACGAGTACCGCGCAGCGAACGCGTCCTTCTCGAAGTCCTCGTCGTAGGCGCCGAAGCGCGCGACCAGATCCCCATCCGCTGTCCGCACCGAATACGCCACCGACCACTCGCCGGGACGCATCACCGCGATCTCCACCGCTCGCCCGAACCGCTCGCGCAGGAACTCGCGCTGGGCCTCGCCCTGGTCAGTCTTCGTCGCCAAGGCCCAGCTCCCCGAGGCGATCGTCGCTGATGCCGAAGTGGTGCGCGATCTCGTGCACCACGGTGTCGCGGACGATGTCCGCTTGCCGCCGGGGCGAGGCGCTGATCCGCTCGATCGGGCCGCGGAAGATGCTGATGCGATCAGGTAGGTACGGCTCCATGGAGCCGCGGTCGGTCAGCGGGACGCCCTCGTAGAGACCGAGGAGCTCGCCGCCGTCGCGTCGCTGGTCTGGCGACGGCTCGTCCTCGACCACGATCTCGATGTTGCGCATCCGCTCGCGGAACTCCGCGGGCAGGTCGTCGAGCGCACGCGCGACCAGTCGCGCGAAGCGGGCCTGTCGTAGGCGTGACATGACCGCGACTCTAGTCGTCGCGCTATGCGGCCTCTCGCTCCTCACCGAGCGCGGATCGGAGACGGCGCAACGCACGAGCGCGGACTCGACAGACGCCAGATTCGGATAGGCCGACCTGCAGACCGATCTCCCGCAGGGTCAGGCCGCGTCCGTACGAGAGCACGAGCACGCGGCGCTCCAGCTTCGTGAGCTCGCGCAGCTCGCGTGCGACGCCGTCCCAGCGTGGGTCGCGGTGCGCCCCTTCCGCGACGATCGCATCGGGCGCCGTGATCCCGCCATCGCCGAGCTCCGCCAGTCGGTCGAGCGAGATCTCGACGTAAGGCGGCGGGAGGTCTTCCGTGATGCGCTGCGCCTCGCGGTACGCGCGCCGGGCCGAGCGAGTCAGCGGGTCGCGCTCGCGCAGCGCGTCGAGCACCTGCCCGCGGACCCGGCGGGCCGCGTACGCGCCGAACGAGGCGCCGAGGTCGCCGCGGTAGCGCTGCGCGGCCTGTACCAGGCCGACGACGCCCCAGGCGATCAGGTCCTCGCGATCCGCCCCGCGGCAGCGTGGATCGAGTGATCGCGCCGCGACCGCTCGCGCGAAGGCAAGGTGCGCGACGATGCGCTCGCCGCCGGCTGGTTCGTTCATCTCTCTCCCCGGGCCGGAACCTAGTCAGGCACGTAGCTCGTGTCAATAGCGAATTGACGAGGATATCCACAGACGGACACCTAACCTTGCGTTCTTGTCCGTCGGGGTGGTGTGCTGGGTGGGATTCGCCGCACCCTTCCCGCCCTTGATCGCGATCGCTCGGCTCGGACCGCTCGCAGCGGGCTGGTCGGCAGTGCACTGAAGCCTGCGCGATGATGCGCACGCCCAGTTGACGCAGATATCGACGCAGGCGGAAGTCTTTTTTGACCGGTACGTATATCCGGACTGGCTGCGCGCGCATTGTCTGCTCGTCGGGCGCATCGCTGAGACGATCGTCGCTGTGCGCGCGGACGTCGGTCCCGAGGCGCGCGACATCGCGCTTGCAGGCTATCTCCACGACATCGGAAAAAGCCCGCTCGTTGCGGGTGACGCAAGAGAGCACAACGAGCTGTCCGCGCTGGTCCTCGCGGCAGAGGGCCTCACCGGCGCGGTCGAGCCAGCGCGGCGGCATGCGATCTACACGGTGCTCGATCCCGCGACCGCGCCGACCACCCTCGCGGACAAGATCGTGTACGTCGCCGACCGTCGCGGCGGCCTACGAGTCGAATCGGTCGAGGTGCGCGCGCGTGGCACCGCTGAGCGGCACCCCGGTTTCGCGGCGGAGATCGAGCGCGCGGTACCCGCAGCGAAGGCGCTCGAGGCCGAGGTGTTCGCGGGCCTGCCGTTTGCACCGGACGAGCTCGAGGCGCACCTCATCGCATGAGCGACTTCTTCCGGCTACAGAAACACATCGACGAGCTGTCGGCGATCGGCGCCAAGGACGGCGCGGTCACGCGCCTCGGGCTCACCGCGGAGGAGCAGGCCGCGCGCGACCTGGTCGGCGCGTGGTGCGCCGTGCGCGGCGCGGAGGTGCGTCGCGACGCGGCGGGGAATATGTTCGCGCGCTTCCCCGGGGAGCGTGAGAAGGATCCGATCGTCCTCGTCGGTTCGCACGTCGACTCGGTACCCGAGGGCGGTCGATTCGACGGGGCGCTCGGCGTCATCTGCGCTGTCGAGGCGATCGAATCGCTCCTCGACGTCGGCACGCGCTTCCAGAGACCGGTCGAGGTCGTCGCCTGGGCCGACGAGGAGGGAGCGCGCTTCGGCATCGGCCTGTTCGGGTCCGCGGCCGCGTTCGACCGGCTTCCAGCTCGTGTCGCCGAGCG
>Ga0066709_100006083_pt1 | contig 10118 bp, 15 predicted proteins | sample GraSoiAngelo_158_FD_79665 | JGI IMG/M metagenome (GOLD analysis project Ga0066709, IMG submission 79665) | Grasslands soil microbial communities from the Angelo Coastal Reserve, California, USA - 14_1009_16_30cm | ecosystem: Environmental > Terrestrial > Soil > Grasslands | place: USA... | reverse complement strand
CTTGCGAAGGTGATCCCCGTTCAGATTTATGGAGCTCCTATCTTCTTCTTCGAATTGACGATGGGCTTCTGGCTCCTGCTGAAGGGATTACCACCTTCCGGAGCTGCGCCCGATAGAGTAAGCGGGTCAGCACAGGCGGGCGTCGTCTAACCGTGTCGTCCAGTCGATGGCCTCGGGCGGCGGTTCCGGCGTTAGCTCCCGGAGATTTCTGACTGGCGACGCGTTCAGTGAACCAGCCTGGGCCTGATCGTCGTGGAACTGACTCACTGCCATGGGCGTTGGGAGACACGCGAGCGCTGAGGAGTTGCCGTGACACGCACCACAAACGCAAGAATCGCCGGGTTCACGTACCTCGTCTACGCAGCCATCGGTGTCTGTCTCGAGCTGCTGATGCACCAGGCGAGGGGCGTCGCCGGTGGTGCCGCGGAACTCGCGCGTATCGGGCAGTACGCGACAAACGTGCGCCTGACCATCCTGATTACGCTGCTCGAGTGCTTCTGCTCCCTCGTGCTGGCCGTGACGCTGTACGGGATCACGCGCGACGAGGACCACGAGCTTGCAATGCTGGGCCTGGTCTGCCGCGTTGCTGAAGGCGTGCTCGGTTCGCTCAACAACATCCCGAGCTACCTGGGACTGTTGTGGCTCGCGAACGCGGGCGTCGGGACGGGTGTCCCGGACATTGCTACAAAAAACGCGCTGCTCGCCTTTCTGCTGATGCCCGGAGCGAGCGTCCCCCTCGGTTCGATCTTCTTTGCCCTGGGGAGTACGATCTTCTCCTATCTCCTCCTGCGCGGACGGATGGTGCCCGTCTCGATCGCATGGATGGGCGTGTTCGCGTCGGGCCTGCTCGTGGTGGGACTGCCCCTGCAGCTTGCCGGTTTCTACACAGGGCCGCTGACCGGATACTACCAGTGGCTGCCGGCGCTCGTATTCCAGGTCGTGCTCGCGCTGTGGCTGCTCATCAAAGGTGTCGCCACACCGGCGGCGCGATGAGCTTCAGTCGCCGGATCACCTGCCAGAAGTCTAGGTGGCGCGGCCAAATCCGATCGAAGGCAACATGCTCGGATACTCCGCTCACATTCACATGGTTGGCAATCGCGTACTCGATCGAGGCAAGGCGCTTGACCATTGAGGTGGCTACGGCGGGTCGCCTGGCCTCTAGCTGCAGCGGAGGCCACCCGGGTGTTCTCTCGAACATCAGCGGTTCTGGCGCCGAGCACTCGTGGCATCGCTCAGCAGCTCAACCGGGTGGCGCCGCTGGGCTTAGAAGTCCGCTAGGCAGCCACGGCTATACCCCGACGAGCACGCGATGAAGGAGTCGGTGTCCACGTCATTCGGCGCCCCTGCGCTCGACTCCAGGGGACCGGAGTGGAGACGTCTCGGCCTGTTCCTCACACTCGGAACGGCATTCTTTCTCCTCGCGGTCGTCGGCGCAGCATTCGTCCCGCTGAGCTGGCCGGACGCCATTCGCCGATCGGCGCACCCAACAATCTTCGTTCCGCTTGCCGTCGCTCTCACCGTCAGACTGGTTCGCAGAGATGCGAGCGAATTGGCTCCAGCCGCTCTATTCGATCCCTGGCCGGTCGGGCGAGTGAGCACTCACTGGTTTCTTCGAGGAATTGCCCTCGGATGCATCAGCGCCCTTGTATTTGCCCTTGCCTTCGGCCTTCGATGGGTCCCCAACTCTCAGTGGAGTGGTACGAGTGCCGCTTTGATCCTCTGGGCAATCCTCTCGACAGCGGCCGCTGAGGAAATTGCATTCCGTGGCTACGGATTCTGGCGGTTGATTCGGCTCGTCGGCTTCTGGCCGGCTCAAGTGATAGTTGCAGGTCTCTTCGTGGTCTCGCATCTCACGCTAGGCGGGTACCGGCTCTTGCCCGCGCTGGTTGGGAACGTCACGGGGTCGCTTCTGTACGGCGCGGCATTCGCGCGCACACGCGGGGTTGCCGCTCCAATAGCGCTGCATTCGGGGTGGAACGTCGCTCAACATCTGCTTCTGAGCCCCTTGGACCTGTCGGCGACGCCGCTCGTCCCGACCTTTCCACACTCCCCATCCGTACGGGAATACGGTGCGATGCTGATGATAGTGGGGATCGTGATGGTCGCGGCGGCAGTGGGGATCATTGGATGGCGCGCCTCCCGCTGCGACCCAACTGATGCGGAAGGACCTCGCCCTAAAGGGGCCGCCTGACATGGCGTTGCAGCGGACTCGCCGACCTCGCACTCGCGCTGGACCGTCAGGCGTCAGCGCGACAGGTCGGCTGAGGCCTGAAATGCCCGCCACGCCTGATCTCGCCGAGACCGTCCTGGCGGCTTGGCGAACCAATCACCAGGTCACTGTCTTTCTCATCAGCCGCCTCCCCACCGCGGTCTGGGAGGCTCGGGTCCCCGGTGCCCCGCGCAAGACGGTCCGCATGCTGGCCGGCCACCTCCACAACGCCCGTTGTATGTGGCTCAAGACCCTGGGCCGGCCCCATGGCGTCCCGGTTCCGTCCTCCGTGGACCGTCGGAAGGTGAGCCGGCGCGAATTGGTCGCCGCACTGAACAGGAGTAGCCGGAGCATCGAGGCGCTCCTATGGCTGGGATGCCGCTGCGGCGGCAAGATCCCCGCCAGCCCGGCTTACGTGTGGCGGAATCTACAGCTGGACGTGGGTCACCTGCTAACCTACTTCGTGGCCCACGAGGGACATCACCGTGGACAGATCGTGTTGGTGGCGAGGCAGACCGGCTCCCGCTTGCCAGCCGCAGTGACCGCCGGCCTGTGGCAGTGGACAAAACGTGCCGTGGAGTAGCGGGACTTGCCCGCATGTTCGGGAAGGGTGGGTATCGAAAATACATCGTCGAGAACCAGGAACGGATGGCGCAGATCGAGAACCATCTGGCTGAGATCTCGCGGCAGCTCGAGCGGATCGCCACGTCGTTGGAGCGCTCCGGACGGTGAAGAGAAGTCCTGCGCGACCTGCTCGGGCCTCGAGGAATGGTTCCCCGAACCTATTACTTGAAGAGAGGACGTCGTGCCATGCCTGAAGAAACGTCTCTGTTCCGCCTCTATCTGATGCGCCTTCTTTACCTGCTCAACTTCGTGTTTCTCGGGCTCAACGTCTGGCCGAGCATCATCCATCACCAAGAAACGTGGGACCCTGTGAAGGGGGTCGCCTTCAGCTTCTGGGCGGCTTTGTCGGCCTTGAGCGCCCTTGGACTTCGATATCCCCTGAAGATGCTGCCTCTGCTTCTCATGCAACTGCTCTACAAGGTGATCTGGTTACTCGCAATCGCGCTGCCGATGTGGCCCGCCGTCCGATCGACGGGGCTCACCAAGGCTATGGTCGGCGGCATCCCTGCGGATCTCATTGTCATCCCCTGGTCCTACGTTCTGGCGAATTACGTGAAGCACTCTGGCGATCGATGGAGATCAACCCCCGCTCCCCAATCCTGAATCTCAGGGGACTGAGGGATTCCATGAGCAGGATCACTCGCCGCGATTTCGTCGGTGTCGCTGCCGCGGGAGGGCTGGTCGCTCTCAGGTCCGATCCAGCACATCTCGACCGCCGGCGAAATGAGAAAGAAGGAGGGAGACCGATGGCGTTCTACCTGACCCGTTTCAGTTACACACCCGCAACATGGGCGAGACTCATCAAGAATCCCGAGGACCGCCGAGTGGCAGCCAGGCAGTACATCGAGGCGGTCGGCGGAAAGTTGCACGGTTTCTGGTACGCCTTCGGCGATCACGACGGATACACTCTGTGGGAGGCTCCGGCTAATGTCTCGATGGCGGCCACGGCGCTCGCGATCGGCGCCGGCGGAGCCCTGAGCTCCCTCCAGACGACTGTCCTGCTGACCGTCGAGGAGACGCTCGCAGCCTTGAAAAAGGCGTCATCGATCAAGTATCGGGCACCGGGGGAGAAGGGGTAGCAGCCTCTCGCTTCGTTCCAAGAGAAGGCAGAGAGATGACCTCGACGCGGCATCAGGCACGAGTCGCCGGGGTCCTCTACCTCCTTCTCGGGCTCACCGCCCCCATCGGCCTCCTGTATGTGCCCGGCAAGCTGATCGTCTCCGGGAACGCGACCGCGACGACCGACAACATCAGGGGGTCCGCGGCGCTTGTGCGCATCGGCATCGCGAGCGAACTGATCCACCAGATCGTCTTCATTTTTCTGGTTCTGGCGCTCTACCGCCTGCTCAAGCCGGTCAGCGAGACCAATGCGTGGCAGATGGCGGTCCTCGCGTTGGTCTCGGTCCCAATCGTCTTCGTCAACGTACTCAATGAAATCGCCGCACTCATGCTCGCCGGCAACGCCGATTTCCTGTCCGTGTTCGAGAAGTCCCGGCTGAATGCCCTGGCCTACCTCTTCCTCCGTCTGCACAGCCAGGGCATCGCCGTGGCGTCGATCTTCTGGGGGCTCTGGCTTTTCCCTTTCGGAAAGCTGGTCATCCGGTCGGGGTTCATCCCTCGGGTGCTCGGAGTCCTGCTTCTGATCGCAGGGGTCGGTGATTTCGCCGATGGCTTCGCCGCTCTGACCCTGCCACAGTACGCGCCCGTGGTTTCCCGATTCGCGATGCCGCTCTCGCTCGGAGAACTGCCGATCATCTTCTGGCTATTGATCCGGGGCGCGAAAACGCCCGCCCCGACCGACGACCTCCGGCGCTCAGGGCTGGCCACTAAGTCGCCTCGCTAGAGCGGAGGCCACAGGAGGAAAGCGATGTTCGACCAGATTCTTCCTCTGCGCGCCGACAACACGTATCGCGGGTACAAGCTCGCGCTCTGGCTCTTTGCGGTGGTCGTCTTCATGAAGGCCGCCATCGGCCTGAATTCCATCTTCAACGGTCACAAAGTGGCGATCTCCGCCGACGGGATCCCCCTCGACACCTTCACGCCCACGGGCGCACGGGCGGTGGTATCCCTTTTCGCGCTTCTGGGGCTCTCGCATCTTGTGATCTGCGCGCTGTGCGTCCTGGTTCTTGCTCGATATCGCTCCCTGGTTCCCTTCATGTTTGCGCTGCTCTTGGTGGAGTATCTCGTCAGAAGACTGATTCTTCTCTTCCTGCCCATTCCCAGGATCGGAATGCCGCCGGGCTCGTTCGTCAACCTCGGACTCCTCGTCTTGATGGCCGTCGGCCTGGCGCTATCGCTCTGGCGCCGGGACAATCCGCAGACCCGGGGGTGATCTCCCGGGCCGCCAGACTCAACGTGACACGCCCCGGGAGCATCGCCGAATACATCGCGGGATTCCCGCCGGACGTCCAGGCAGTTCTTCGGAGAGTACGGCGAACGATCCGAGGCGCCGCACCCGACGCGAAAGAGACCATTAGTTACGGGATTCCGGCGTTCACGTTGAACGGAGTCCTGGTGTACTTCGCCGCGTTTAAGAAGCACATCGGGCTCTACCCGCCGGTGGCGGGCGATGCGCGGTTGGCGAGAGCGATCGCGCCTTATGCCGGAGAGAAAGGCAACCTCAGATTTCCGCTCGATCAGCCGATTCCTTACGCCTTGATCGATAGAATCGTGAAGCTCCGGGTGAGACAGGATCGGGCGAAAGCGGCCGCAAAGAAGAAGAAACGGCGGTGAGTGAGGGACCCGCTGATGCGCGACACTCGGCCCATGGACATTCTCCAAGCCATCGGAAACACGTCGATGGTCCGGCTACGACGGGTCGTACCACCCGGTTGTGCCGACGTCTTCGTGAAGCTCGAGTGGGAGAACCCGACCGGCAGCCTCAAGGACCGGATGGCGAATTTCGTGATCTCGCGTGCCGAGGAGGACGGACGGCTGAAGCCCGGAGACACCGTCATCGAATACACGGGCGGCAGCACGGGGGCGTCTCTCGCGCTGGTCTGCGCCGCCAGAGGCTACCGTTTGCAGATCGTCAGCTCCGATGCGTTCAGCCCGGAGAAGCTGGATCAGATGGCTGCGCTCGGCGCCGAGCTCACGCTCGTCCGCAGCGAGGGAGGCCTCACCACGAAGCAGCTGATCGTGGACATGATCGAAGCCGCTCGCCGGTTGAGCGAGAAGCCTCACACTTACTGGACGGATCAGCTCAACAACCGGGACAGCATCGCCGGCTACAGTGCGCTCGGGGAAGAGATCTGGAGTCAGACGAAGGGGAAGATCGACGCCTTCGTCCACTGCGTCGGAACCGCGGCTTCCTCGCGCGGCGTCGCGACCGTGCTCAAGCGGCACAAACCGGGCGTCCGGATCGTCGCCGTCGAGCCCGCCGAATCCTCGGTCCTCTCAGGGGGTCCGACCGGGCCCCATCGGATCGAGGGCGTCGGGATTGGCTACACTCCTCCGCTCTGGGACCCGACCCTCGTCGACGAAATCGTGCCGGTGACGACGGCCGACGCAAAAGAGCTGGCGCGGCGGATCGCGCGGGTGGAAGCGCTCTTCGCGGGGGCGTCTTCGGGAGCGAACGTCGTTGCCGCGATCCGGGTCGCCGAGCGGCTCGGACCGGACGCTCGAGTCCTCACGCTGATGGCCGACTCCGGCCTGAAGTACCTGAACACCGACGTGTACAAGAGATGAGACGCGACGGGCATGGTCGTTGTTAAAGGAATCCCGGATCCGAGCCGCCACCGGATCTGTCGGCGGTGCCAAAGGTGGTTCGAACCGGTCGAGGGAAGGATGCTCGGCCCGGAGGTGACCGGACCTCTCGGCGCCATGCAGGCTTTTCGAGGGGGCGTGCTCGGGGACTCCTCGGTCCTGCGCTTTCAATGCAACGCGTGCTCCAGAACCCGAAGGACGACTCAGATCGTGATCTGGGCGACCCTCGGTGTTCTGCTGCTCCTCGTCCTTCTCCTCGAGAAGCTCGGCGTCCTGACTTGACGAAGCCTCGGACGCGCATGTTCGCCAGGCTGGTGCGCGCCGGACTCCTGACCGGGGTCGTCGACGGGCTCTTCTCGAGCTTCCTGAGCGTCGTGTTCTACAACTCGACGGTGACGCGCCTTTTTCAGGGAGTCGCCAGTACGGTGGTGGGCAAAAAAGCGCTCGAAGGAGGAGTCCCGGCGGCGTTGCTCGGTGTCCTCATGCACTTCGCCGTGGCCTTCGGATGGTCCGCCGTGTTCCTGTTGCTCGTCATGCGGTCGCCCTGGATCCGGCGTGTGCTCGCCTCTCGAAACGGCCTGCTGAAGGTCGCGGCTCTCTACGGGCCGTTCATCTGGATCGTCATGTCCCTGGCGGTCATTCCCCTGCTGACGCACCGTCCGCCGACGATCGGAATTCGATGGTGGATCCAGCTGCTCGGGCACTTTCCGTTCGTGGGTATTCCGATCGTGGCCTCGATCGCCGGAAAGTCGGCATGAGGACGATGGAAGCGGTCGCCCACGAATATTCGAGCGCCCGATCCTGGATTCGCCGCGCGGGCGAGATCGACCCGCCGCGCAGCGTCGCCGCCACCCGCGCTCTGGAGGAGGCGCTGGCACACGCGATCGGTCCGGCAATCTCGATCGGCGGCGGGCCGCGGCGCGTCGATCCGCGGCTCCGGACGTTGAACGTCGGTCTCTTCGGCAACGTCGACGTCGTCGGCGACGCGCACGCTCTGCCGTTCCGCGAGTCGTCGGTCGGCGCGATCCATTGCGAGGCCGTCCTGGAGCACCTGGAGCGACCCGAGTCGGCCGTCGCGGAGATGTACCGGGTGCTCGCTCCCGGCGCCTGCGTCTTCGCCGCGACGCCTTTTCTTCAGGTCTACCACGGCTATCCCGAGCACTACCAGAACTTCACTCTTCGAGGTCACTCCTCTTTGTTCACGCGGGCCGGATTCGAAGTGATCAGCGCCGGACCTTGTGTCGGACCGACGTTTACCCTCGTCGACCTTCTCTCGAATTGGGCTCGCGAGCAGCTGCCGACCCGTGTCGTGAGCCGCGGTGTCTGGCTTCTGTTCCGCGTCCTGGGTCGGCTGATCGTTCCCCTGGACCGCTGGTTCCTCCGTTCGTCCGCCTCGCATAAGCTCGCCTCCTCGACCTTCGTGCTGGCGCGAAAGCTTCCTTGAAGAGCGTTACCTCAAAGGAGAACATCATGCCGAAGGACTTCGAGTTGAGCGGTCCCGCCTTCGTGGGCCTCGTCGTCCGCGACGTTGCGGCGTCCGCCGAGTTTTACGAGCGGAAGCTCGGCTTCCGGCGCGACCCGGAAGGCTTCCGCGTCCCGGGAGGTGCGGGGGTCACCTTTCTGACCTATCCGATCCTCTTCGCGATCGGGCCGGCGCCGCCGGGCCTGGACCTGGAGAAAATTCCCCGCCCGATCCTGGTGCCGGCTCTCTGGTTCAAGACGGCGAACAGCCACGTCGTTCACGACGCGCTGGTCAAAGATGGCGTCACGATTCTGCGACCGCTCAAAACCGGCCGATTCGGCCGCCAGTTCACGTTCGTCGACCCCGACGGGTACGCCATCACGATCTACGACCGCGATGCGCCGCCGGAAGGATGGGAGGCCGATTAGGCCGGGGAGGGTTGCTCCCTCCATAACATCCGATGCAGGCATAGTCTTTCGACGCTGAAGGGACGATGCCGATGGCCGCGCCTTCCAACCGTCCAACCGAAAAAGCTTCTTTCGAAACCGACGTCCTGATCGTCGGAGCCGGCCCGACCGGGCTGATGCTCGCGAATCAGCTCGGCCGGCGGGGCATCCGCGCGCGGATCATCGACCGCCACGCCGGGCCGGCGCGTGAGACGCGGGCGCTCGGCGTGCAGGCGCGCACGCTCGAAATCTACTCGAAGCTCGGGATCGTCGAGCGCGCGCTCGAGCTCGGAAAGCGGGGGGACGGCGCCAACATCTGGTCGGAAGGTCGGATGATGGCGCACGTCCCTCTGAGCGACGCCGGCCGGGGCGTGACTCCGTATCCGTACATTCTCGTCCTCGGCCAGGACGACAACGAACGAATCATGGGCGACCGGCTTTCCGACTGGGGCATGTCGGTCGAGTGGAACACCGAGCTCGTCGGCCTCGAACAGCAAGCCGGCCACGTCGCGGTCGCGCTCAAGCTCCCGGATGGATCGACCCGCACGGTCGGCGCCCGCTGGGTCGCCGGATGCGACGGGGCACGCAGCTCCGTGCGGGAGCTCTGCGGCATCACGTTCCCGGGCGCGCCATACGAGCACGTCTTCTACGTCGCCGACACGGAGGCGACCGGGAGCATGGTTCCGGACGAAGTGAACGTCTACCTGTGGCGGCAGGGGTTTCACCTGTTCTTCCCGATGCGCGGCCAGGACCACTGGCGGGTGGTCGGCATTCTGCCTCCGGCCCTGCGGGGCCGGGACGACGCGACCTTCGAGGACGTCATTCCGTCGCTGCGCGGAGAAGCCGGGGCCACGTTGTCCTTCCAGGCGTGCACGTGGTTCTCGACTTACCGCATCCATCATCGGAGCGCGCGGCGATTCCGCGACCGCCGGTGTTTCCTGCTCGGCGACGCGGCGCACATCCACAGCCCGGTCGGCGCGCAGGGCATGAACACCGGGTTGCAGGACGCCTACAACCTGGGATGGAAGCTCGCGCTCGTCGTCGAAGGTCGAGCCGACGAGGCGCTGCTCGATACCTACGAGGAAGAGCGCATCCCGGTCGCGCGGCGGTTGCTGAACAGCACCGACCGGGCGTTTCGGCTGGTCGTCTCCGACAGCCGCCTCGCCGGCCTGCTCCGCACCGTGGTGATCGCCCGGATCGCGGCCTTCGCGATGAGCATGAAGCGGATCCAGAGCATCGCTTTTCGCACCATCTCCCAGACCGGCATCCAGTACCGGGAGAGCTCACTGTCGAAGTCGCTCGACGGGCTTCCGGGCGACGCGCCGCGCGCGGGCGATCGCTTCCCATGGCTGCGGGTGAAGCTCCGGCCGGACGGCCCCATCGAAGATCTTTTCGAGAAGGTCGACGACACCCGGCTCGCCCTGATCGTGATCGGGCAGCCGGCGCCCCCCGCCGGGGCGGTCGATTTCGGTGACCTGCTGCGAATCCACGCCGTTCCCGCGGACCCGGTCAACGACGCGGAGCTCGCGCGCAAGCGGATTCCCCGGCCGTCGTTCTACCTCGTGCGGCCCGACGGGTACATCGGACTCTGCGGCGCTCGTCTGGAAGCGGCGACGGTCGCGCGTTACGTCTCGGAGCGTCCGGGCCTCGGAGTTGCGAGAGCGTAGTCGGG
>Ga0066709_100006081_pt1 | contig 10119 bp, 6 predicted proteins | sample GraSoiAngelo_158_FD_79665 | JGI IMG/M metagenome (GOLD analysis project Ga0066709, IMG submission 79665) | Grasslands soil microbial communities from the Angelo Coastal Reserve, California, USA - 14_1009_16_30cm | ecosystem: Environmental > Terrestrial > Soil > Grasslands | place: USA... | reverse complement strand
GGCGGCGGTGCGGTCTACGCGGGCTGTCGCGGCTCCGGTCTCCGGCGGAGCGACGACGAAGGCGAAACGTGGCGCGATCTGCACTTGCCTGCGCCGGACGTCTTCTCCGTCGCGGTCGGCCCGGTCGACGGCGCCGTCTACGCGGGCTGCGAGCCGAGCACGCTCTTCCGCTCCGACGACGGGGGAGCGACCTGGCGCGAGCTCGAGGCGCTGCGCTCCATTCCCTCGGCGCCGACCTGGAGCTTCCCGCCGCGCCCGTGGACCTCGCACGTGCGCTGGATCGCGCCCAGCCCGCACGACGCCGGGCTCCTGCTCGTGGGCATCGAGCTCGGCGGCCTGATGTGGTCGGCCGACCGGGGAGAGACGTGGGAGGACCACCGCCCCGGCGCCAAGCTCGACGTCCACTCGCTCGCGTGGCATCCGATAGCGGCCGGCCGGGCGTACGAGACGGGCGGCGACGGCACCGCGTGGAGCCGCGACGGCGGTCGCACGTGGCAGCCGGTCGACGACGGCCGCGACCGGAACTACTCGTGGGCACTGGGCGTCGATCCGCGCGATCCCGACACGTGGTTCGCCTCGGTCAGCCCGGGGCCGTATCACGCGCATTCGGACGGGCGCGCCGATGCCTACCTCTACCGCTGGTCCGGCGAAGGCCCCTGGGAGAGCGTCGCCGGCCCCTTCTCCTCGATGCCGTACACCCTCCGGTTCGCGGACGGCACGCTGTACGCGGGCTTCGCCGACGGCACCTTGCTCGCGAGCGACGACGGTGGGCGAAGCTGGCGCGGGGTGCCGCTCTCGGGCGACCCGGCCGGCCGCATGGTTGCGCTTCTGGCGCTGGACTAAGCTTGATTCCTGCGCTGTTCCAACTGCTCAACTGAGAACGAGCCGGGCCGGAAGTTCTGCGGTGAGTGCGGGAGCCCGCTGGCTCTGGCGTGTCCGCAGTGCGGCAGCGCGAACGTGCCCGGCGTCAAGTTCTGCGGTGAGTGCGGGAGCCCGCTGGCAGCAGGCTCCACGGAAGCCGCCGTGCAAACTGCTCCCCGGGCCGCCGAGCGGCGCCTAGTGTCTCTCCTGTTCGCCGACCTAGTCGGGTTCACGTCGTTATCCGAGGCGCGCGACGCCGAGGAGGTGCGGGAGCTGCTCTCGACGTATTTCGACACCTGCCGTCGCTTGATCTCGCTGTACGGCGGCACCGTCGAGAAGTTCATCGGGGACGCGGTCATGGCTGTCTGGGGCACGCCGGTGGCGCAGGAGGACGATGCCGAGCGGGCGGTGCGGGCGGCCCTCGACCTGGTGGCCGCGGTCCCGCAGCTCGATCCGAATCTGCAGGCCAGGGCGGGAGTGCTGACGGGGGAGGCGGCGGTCACGCTCGGGGCTACGGGCGAGGGCATGGTCGCGGGCGATCTCGTCAACACGGCCTCTCGCGTCCAGTCCGCGGCCGAGCCGGGCACCGTGCTCGTCGGCGAGAGCACTAAGCGCTCCTCGGAAGCTTCGATCGCCTTCGCCGAGGCGGGCAGTCACGAGCTGAAGGGCAAGACGGAGCCGGTTCCCCTCTGGCAGGCCCTCCGTGTCACGGCCAGCCGCCGCGGCGCCGTCAAGACGGAAGCGCTCGAGCCGCCCTTCGTCGGCCGCGACCGCGAGCTGCGCCTCGTCAAGGAGCTCTTCCACGCCGCCGCGGACGAGGGCAAGGCGCACCTCGTCTCCATCGTGGGCATCGCCGGCATCGGCAAGTCGCGCCTCGCCTGGGAGTTCGAGAAGTACATCGACGGGCTGGCCGACACGGTGTGGTGGCACCGTGGTCGCTGTCTCGCATACGGGGAGGGCGTCGCGTACTGGGCGCTGGCCGAGATGCTGAGGATGCGCGCAGGCATCTCGGAGGAAGAGCCTGCGGACTCTGCGCTCGCCAAGTTGCAGGCCGCACTCGCAGAGCACATCCCGGACGCGGACGAACGCTCCTGGCTCGAGCCCCGGCTTGCACACCTGCTCGGCCTCGCAGAACGCACGGCTCCCGATCGGGAGGACCTCTTCTCCGGCTGGCGGCTCTTCTTCGAGCGTCTTGCGGAGCGCAACCCGACCGTGCTCGTGTTCGAGGACCTGCAGTGGGCGGACACGAGCCTGCTCGACTTCGTCGACTATCTGCTCGAGTGGTCGCGGGGCCATGCGCTGTACGTGCTCGCCCTGGCGCGACCCGAGCTCGCCGGGCGGCGGCCGGGCTTCGGCGCGGGGAGCCGCAACACGACGACGCTCGCGCTGGAGCCTCTCTCGGCCGGAGCGATGGAGGCACTCATCGACGGCTTCGTCCCCGGGCTGCCCGGCGACCTCCGAGGCCAGATTCTCGACCGGGCGGAGGGCGTCCCACTCTACGCCGTCGAGACCGTCCGCATGCTGCTCGACCGCGGGTTGCTCGAGCGCGAGGGCGACGTGTACCGGACGACCGGAGAGGTCGAAGCACTCGAGGTGCCCGAGACGCTCCACGCGCTGCTCGCAGCGCGCCTCGACGGCCTGTCTCCGGAGGAGAGGCGGATCGTCCAGGACGCCTCCGTTCTCGGCAAGACCTTCACGAAGGGTGGTCTGGGCACGCTGTCCGGCCTCGGCCAGGACGAGCTCGACCCGCTCGTGGTCGGTCTGGTGCGCAAGGAGATCTTCTCGGTGCAGTCCGACCCGCGGTCGCCCGAGCGCGGTCAGTACACCTTCCTCCAGGACCTGCTTCGGCGTGTCGCGTACGAGACGCTGGCGAAGAGGGAGCGCAAGGCGCGCCATCTCGCCGCCGCAGGTCACCTCGAGCAGGCGTGGGGCTCGCCCGAGCAGGAGGTCGTCGAGGTGGTCGCAGCACACTACCTGGACGCCTACCGCGCGGCCCCTGAAGCCGAGGACGCTGCGGAGATCAAGGCACGGGCGCGCGAGCGGCTCGCGCTTGCCGGCGAGCGTGCGGCATCGCTCGCGGCAACGGAGGAGGCGCGGCGCTACTTCGAGCGGGCGGCCGAGCTCTCAGACGAGCCGCTGCCGCGCGCCGAGCTGCTCGAGCGCGCAGGCGTCACCGCGACGGCCACTGGCCCCTTCGACGCGGCAGTGGGGCTGCTCGAGGAGGCGGCGGAGCTGTATCGCTCGCAGGGAGCAACGCACCCCGCGGCACGCGTGTCGGCGTGGCTTGGCTGGGCGACGTGGTTCGCCGGCGATCTCGAACGTGGCTCGCAGCTGATCGAAGAGGCCTTCGAGGTGCTCGCAGACGAGGAGCCGGACGCCGACCTTGCGCAGCTGGCCGAGGTCCGCGCACGCCTGCGCTTCTTCCTCGGCGATGTCGACGGCGCGGCCGACCGGATCGAGCGGGCGCTCGAGATCGCCGAGGCCCTCTATCTCCCGGCAGTCCTCGTCGACGCTCTCAACACGAAGCATCTCGTCTTGCACATGCGCGGGCGCGAGGAAGAGTCGAGCGCCCTCCTCGAGCGCGCAATCGAGCTCGGGAAGAGACACGATCTGGGGCTGCCGCTCAACCGAGCCCTCTACAACCTGTCGTACCAGATGGTCGCCCGCGACGACTTCGCCGCTGCGAGGCGGATAGATGACGAGGTGCTAGAGCACAACAGGCTGCGGGGTGATCGGGTCGGAGAGAAGATGGCCATCGGCCACCTGCTCTACGACCTTTTCATGCTTGGCGAGTGGGACGAGGCCGAGCGGCTGCTCGCCGAGCTCGAACCGCTGGGAGTCGCTCGCTCGGCGATCGACCGACTCAACCACGGCACCCTCCTGCTCGTCAACCGCGGTGACGTGCCCGCCGCGCGGCGCATCCTCGATGAGTTCGCCTCGTTTCGAAGCTCGGACGAGCGACAGGCGCGGGTGTCCTACCTCCTCGCGGCGGGCGCCGTTCTGCGTGGCGAAGGGAAGCCCGCGGAGGCTCTGGCCCAGCTCCAGACGGCGTTCACGGACGAGAACCGGCTCAACGCCCGCCACGTGTTCACCAAACGCGCCCTCGTGGAGGGCGTCGAGGCGGCGCTCGACTCGGGCGACATCGATGCCGCCGTGGAGCTGCTCGGCGAGTGGGAACGAATGCGCCCGGTCGACCGGACCCCCGTCCTCGAGGCGAGCCGCGTGCGATTGGAAGCACGCCTGGCCGCAGCTCAGGGCGAGGAGACCGCCGAGGCAGATCTACATCGGGCGGCGGCTGTCTTCCGCGAGCTGAAGCTGCCCTTCCACCTGGCGGTCACGCTCCTCGAGCACGCCGAGCTGACCGGTGACGACGCCTCGCTCGCCGAGGCGCGCGCGATCTTCGAGCGGCTGAAGGCGAAGCCCTGGCTCGAGCGTGCTGCCGCCCGGATGCCCCAAGCCGCGTCTGCCGGCTGATCGCGTTACCGCCGCGTTAGCGGGCTGGAAAAGCCTCCTCTCAAGCGATGTAAAGGAGGTCTCTAAATGCGTACGAATCTCTTCGCGACAGGGGCAGGGTTGCTTGTGGCGGCCGGGCTTCTCTTCGGCTCCCGGCTGCGCTTGCGCAGCCTTCGAACGACGACTTCGATAGTGCGACTGTTATCTCGGCGTTGCCTTTCTCAGACAGCGTCGATATGAGCACTGCGACCGTCGCCGCGGACGATCCCAAGCCTCCCTGCACGAACCCGCTGCTCTCGACGGTCTGGTACTCGTTCACTCCGTCGCAGAACGTGCCGCTGGCCTTGGATACGTTCGGCAGCAGCGTGTCCTTCAGCTCGATCGCCGTCTACGCCGGGTCTCGGGGGGCCCTGAGCTTGGTCGGGTGCTCCTCCCTGGGGACGAACTCATTTGGCCTGCAAGCGGTCGCCGGAACCATCATCGACACCAACGAGTCGGTGAACACCGCCTCGGGCATGGCCACCGTCTCGGGAACGGCCACATGTGACCAGACCGCAACAGCATCGATCAGCGGGACTCTCCGCCAGCGTCTGACCCGCTTCCTCGTTGTCACGGGGACGTTCTCCCTCGACACGCCCTGCTCGCCCGGCGGCTCGCCGTGGTCTGCGAAGGTCGTCGGGGACAACGGACCCTTCGGAGGCGGTCGCGCCAGAGTCGATGCGACTGCGACCGCCTGTGTGGACGGCATCGTCTGCACCTCGCGGAGCGCGAGCCAGACTGTCGGCCTGCACGGGGGTCATTAGGACACGGAGAAAGGGCCCTGGCCGCTCGGGCTAGGGCCCTCGCCGCCGCTAGGATCGTCGCGGAAGCGACCTGAGGAGCGACATGGACTGTGACGTTGCCGTCCTCGGCGGCGGCCCTGGCGGCTACACGGCGGCGATCCGGGCTGCGCAGCTCGGCGCGACGACCGTCTGCATCGAGAAGGAGCCCGAGCTCGGAGGCACCTGCCTCCGTGTCGGGTGCATCCCGACCAAGGCGTGGGTGCAGACCGCCTTCGCGCTCAAGGAGGCCGGGGAGACGTTCGCGAAGCTCGGCGTCCAGGTCGGCGAGCCCAGGCTGGACTTCGCCGCGTCCAATACCTGGAAAGCGGGCGTCGTCGAGCAGATGACGAAGGGCGTCGCCTCGCTCTTCAAGGCCAACGGCGTGGAGTGGGTCAAGGGCGAGGGGCGCTTCACGGACGCGAGCACGATCGCGGTCGAGGGTGGCGAGGAAGTCCGCTTCAAGAGCGCCGTCGTCGCCACAGGCTCCTTTCCCATGCGTCCCCCGATCCCCGGGCTCGACTCCTCGCGCTGCGTCGACTCGACCGGCCTGCTCGCCCAGGAGCAGGTTCCGCGCCGGCTCGTCGTCCTCGGCGGCGGGATCATCGGCTGCGAGTTCGCCTCCATCTTCCAGCGCTTCGGCTCCGAGGTGACGGTCGTCGAGATGCTCCCGCGCCTGATTCCGATGGAGGACGAGGACGCCTCGAAGGAGCTCGCGAAGCAGCTCGGCCGGCGAGGCATCCAGCTCCACCTGGAGAAGCAGTGCACGCAGGTCGAGGAGACCGGCGACGGCCTCCGCGTCCACTTCGGCGAAGGAGAGACCCTCGACTGCGACCTGATGCTCGTCGCGGTCGGCCGCGCGCCGGCGGTCGAGGGGATCGGCCTCGAGGCCGCGGGCGTCGAGTTCGACCGGCGTGCCGGCATCAGCTCCGACGAACACCGGCGCACGAGCGTGCCGCACATCTACGCCGTCGGCGACTGCGCCGGCTACTGGCAGCTCGCCCACACCGCGTTCCGGGAGGGCGAGGTTGCCGCCGAGAACGCCTGCGGGCACGAGGCGGTCGTGGACGCACGTGGGGTGCCGCGGCCGATCTACACGGATCCCGAGATCGCCTCCGTCGGCCTGACGGAGGCGGAGGCGCGCGAGCAGTACGGCGACGACGTCGCGGTCGGCGTCTTCCCGTGGGTCGCCAATGCGAGAGCTGTCATGCAGAACGAGACGACAGGCTGGGTGAAATCCATCCACGAGACGCGCTACGGCGAGCTGCTCGGACTGGTCATGGTCGGCCCACACGTGACGGACATGGTCGAGGCCGGAGTCGTCGCGCTCGACGCAGAGGCGACCGTGGAGACGGTCGCGGACGGGATGGCGCCGCATCCCACCCTGTCGGAGGCGATCAAAGAGGCCGGCCTCGTCGCGCTCGGGCGGCCGATTCACATCCCGCCGAAGCGACGGGCGACCGCGAAGGCCTGACCACGACCACCCGTGCGGGGGTCGGGGCCGAGGAGTGGATTTGCGACTATTTGGGTATGAGCGCTCGCGTGGGCGCAGCGCAAGCTGACGGCGCTGACGGCATCAACGATTCGATGGCCTCTCTGCGTGCGCAGGTCGAAGGCGACCGCGCGTTCGAGCGTCTGTACCGAAAATACGTCTCGGACGTCTACCGGTACGCGCTCGCGCTCGTGCGCAGCGAGGCAGATGCGGAAGACGTCACCCAGACGACCTTTCTGAACGCCTTCCGCGCGTACCAGCGCGGAGAGCGTCCCCGCAAGGACAAGAGCTGGTTGCTCGCCATCGCGCACAACGTCTGTCGCCAGCGCTTCCGCCATCAGTCGCGGCGCCCGCAGGAGGTCGAGCTCGACGAGGACCTGGCGGAGGCCGCGGTGCCGGAGGAAGGGCCGAGCGCAGACGACCTCGTCCGCGCGCTCCAGCAGCTGTCCTTCAATCAGCGCTCCGCGCTCGTCATGCGCGAGCTCGAGGGCCGGCCCTACGCGGAGATCGGCGAGATCCTCGAGCTTCCGGTCAGCGCCGTCGAGACGCTGCTCTTCCGGGCGCGGCGTGCGCTACGCGAACAGCTCGAGAGCTCGATCACGTGCGGAGAGGCCGAGCACCTCCTCTCGCTGCAGCTAGACGGGCGTCTCGCGCGGACCGACCGCGGCGCACTCCGAGCGCATCTCCGCTCGTGCCAGGACTGCTCACGCGCGGCCCGCAGCCAGCGCGCACAGCGAGCGGCGTGGAAGTCGCTCGCGGTCGTCCCGCTGCCGGGGTCGCTCTCGTCCCTGCTCGGCGGCGGAGGGACGGCCGCGGTCGGAATTGGGACTGGTGTCGCGGTCAAGGTCGCCGCGCTGGGAGCCTCGGCTGCGCTCGTCGGCGGAGGCGCCTACGTGGGGCTGCACTACACGCACACGACGGCCACCCACGACTCGAGGCAAACGCTCGTGGCGCCCATCGCCACGCAGGCGACCCAATCCGTTGGCGAGGCACCCGCGGGAGCTGCGCCTTCGACCCCGGTCGTCTCGGCTCGCACGTCCGTCGAGACGAAGACGCCCAAGGTGGGGCCGAGCAAGGCCCATGCGAGGAACACAAGCGAGCACGGGCAGGCAGGCAAGGCTGGGCCGCAGACGACGACGACTGCGCACGAGGGACGCTCGGTCGACCACGGCCACTCGGGCCAGAGCGGCCGCGCCGGGACGACCACCGTCGCGCCCGGTCAGGTCAAGAAGGCAACGCAGACTCCGAAGGTCACGCACGGTGCGGCCACCGCACCGAAATCGGCGAAGAAGAAAAAGAAGACGAACACGACGGGCAAGCATTCGACGAGCACGTCGTCCACCGGCGCGACGACCACGAACGGCCAGGGCCCGGCGAACGGAAAGGCAAACGGTCAGAGCAACCAGCAGACCACGCCCACGTCCACGCAACCCACGGGCGGCTCGACACCCTCCGACCATCCGTCGAAGCGCTAGGGTCACCGGGTCGCGGCGACGAAAGGAGTCGCATGAAGGTCTTCAGCAAGCGCAACGCCCTGCTCGGTTGGGCGACCTGGCTCGTAGGGAAACGGCTGTTCAGACGTAAGGCTCGCGCTGCCGTCCCGACGGTGGAAGGAGGCAAGCCAAACAGGTCTGCGATCGCGGCCGCGTTGGCGGCGGTCGGGGGCGGTCTCCTCTTCTGGCGCCGGCGCAAGCGTCCCGAGCAGCCGACCGGCGCGTAGCAGCAGAGATCGTAAACGGCCCTTGGAGCTGACCAGCTCCGCTTTTCGCAGCGGCGAGCCGGTTCCCGTCCGGCACACGTGCGACGGCGAGGACGTCTCTCCGGCGCTCGCCTGGGACGACGTGCCTGCCGCCACACATGAGCTTGCGCTCATCGTCGACGACCCCGACGCCCCCGGCCGCGTCTTCACGCACTGGCTGGCGTGGGGAATCCGGCCCGAGTCCGGCGAGCTCGGAGAGGGCGAAGCCGCACCGCGGGAAGGACGGAACGATTTCGGCGCCGCCGGCTACCGCGGCCCGTGCCCGCCCGTGGGCCACGGCCCCCACCGGTACGTGTTCACGCTGCACGCGCTCGGGGAGTCGCTCCAGCTCGCGGACGCGTCGAGCCGGCGCGACCTGGAACGCGCGCTCGAGGGACGGGCCCTCGCGACCGCCGAGCTCGTCGGCACCTACGAGCGGGTCTGATCGGCAGCGGTACCCTGAGCCCGCGTGCGGAAGCGAGCCTGGCTCCTGGCCGCCGGTGCCGCGGCCCTCGCCGGCCTGGGCGTGGGGCTCGGACTGGCCCTGAGCGGCGGAGGGCACGAGGCGGCTCCGACCACGCCGAGTACCGCGCCCCGAACGACGCCGACCGCTCCCGCGACCACAGCGCCTCCGCCTCGGGCGCAGGGGCCCGAGCTGCATGCCGCCGGCGTCACGCCCTTCTCGGCGACCGTCGCCTGGCAGACGGAGACGGCCACGACCGCCCGGGTCGCCGTCGGCCCTCCGGACTCGCCGCCTACGCTCTGGTGGAGCGATGACCACGCTGCCCGCGCCCATTCGGTCACGCTGTCTGGCCTCGCCTTCTCCACGCCGTATCACGTCGAGGTTCCGAACGTCGGCGCGATCGACCTGACCACCCCGGGGCCGAGCGGCACGCCGCACGCGTACGTCAAGCAGGGCACGCTCTGGGTGGACGGAAACCCGTTCTTCCCGTTGATGGTCTTCGAGCAGTGCTCCGACACGTACGACACGAGCCTGCGCGCAGGGATCAACCTCTTCGCCGGCGACCGCTGCGGCCACCTCGCCGAGGCACGCTCGGCCGTGGCCGGGAAGGCGCTGGCGGCCGCGACGGCGGACGATCACGACTCCGAGGTGCGCGGCGCGGTCGCGTGGTTCCTCCCGGACGAGGCCGACGGGCACGACCTGACCGCCGCCAACTTGCCCGCGCCGCCTCCGGGCGTGCCGGCGGTGCGCTTCCTGACGCTGACGAGTCACTTCTACTCCGGAGCGGCGCCGCTGCCCCAGGGCCGCGCCATCTATCCCGGGCTCGTCTCGCACGCGGACGTCGTCGGCTTCGACCTCTATCCCCTGCAGAACTGGTGCCAGCCGGGGCGGCTCGCGGACGTCTACTTGGCCCAGCAGGAGCTCGCGCGGCTCGCGGGCGGGAAGCCGACCTATCAGTGGATCGAGGCGGCTGGGATGTCGTGCCCGACCACCGGCCAGACGGCGATCACCCCCGCAACCGTCCGCGCAGAGTCGTTGCTCGCGATCGCAGGCGGCGCGCGCGGGCTCGGGTACCTGCCCGCCGCCGCCTGGACCGGAGACGTCGGGGGCGCGATCGCCGAGGTCGCGCGGACCGTGCACTACCTCGGGCCCGCCCTCCTCGGCCCGGACTCGGCGGTGCGCGTCGATCCGTCCGGCGGACCGGTGAAAGCGGGCGCCCACGCCGACGGAGGCGCCCTCTACGTCGTCGCCGTCAACTCGAGCTTCTCACCCGCCCGGGCCACGATCCACGTCC
>Ga0066709_100006078_pt1 | contig 10121 bp, 11 predicted proteins | sample GraSoiAngelo_158_FD_79665 | JGI IMG/M metagenome (GOLD analysis project Ga0066709, IMG submission 79665) | Grasslands soil microbial communities from the Angelo Coastal Reserve, California, USA - 14_1009_16_30cm | ecosystem: Environmental > Terrestrial > Soil > Grasslands | place: USA... | reverse complement strand
GAGGTGATAAGAGTCACCTTGTCTCGACCTGCTCTGGCAAGCACTCCCAGGATGTTACCTAAAACGACCCCTGGGTTCTGCTCTATGGGAACAGACTGGCAGGAATACACCATCTCTTGGGTGAGTCGCAGGAATTTTGAAAGGTCCACTCCCATGAGGGCCGCGGGAACCAACCCGAAATTCGAGAGCGCCGAGTAACGCCCACCAATGCTCGGCAAGCCAAAGAAGATGGAACGAAAGCCGTCACGTTCAGCGATTTGCTGCATCTTTGAACCAGGATCGGTAATGGCAAGAAAATGGCTGCCGGGTAGTTGCGCACGGACCGCTTCCTTTACACGCTCGAAGAAGTATTGTTTGAAGATGTTGGGTTCCAACGTACTGCCAGATTTGCTTGACACAATAAAGATCGTCTTGGCAAGGTCCACCTGGCGCTCGAAAGTCTTAGCTTGAGATGGGTCGGTGGAATCGAGCACATAGAGCTCCGGGAAACCATTAATTCTGCCAAAGGTCATCCTCATCACTTCCGGGCACAAGCTGGACCCGCCCATTCCCAAGAGCAACAGGTGCGAGAAGCCAGCATTCTTCACTTCCTCGGCGAACCGCATCAGGTTTTGACTACTGGCCAGTTGGTCATCAACAATTGTCAACCAACCGAGCCAATTTCCTTCATCCGCGCCGGTCCACAGGGATGAGTCGGCTGCCCACAGCCGGCGGACCTTGTCACCGGCGCTCCAATCCTGGAGTGAGGCTCTGACAGAAGAGGCGAGGTTTTCGGGCAACTGGTATGTTTGAGGATTAAGTCTGCTCATATTTATTTTCTGCGCTTCCAAATAGCTTTGGTGGGATGGGAGTGGTTTCCGATCCGGTCCAGAGGTCACGCAAAGCATGACACTCTCAGTCCTGACCGGCTCGGTCGTCAATTGCTTGAGGGATTCAGCGGCTCTGATCGATCTTCCTTGCCTCCGCCAACTGATCTTTAGCCATATCGCAAGCCACGCACGAATTAGGCGGTCTCACACCTATTCTCTTTACGCTGTGATCATACGCCAGCTCTGATTTCGTCTCAAGTTGAATTCCCCCTGGGAGGGATCAAGAAAACGGTCATTCCACTCTCCTCTCCTGGGGGTGAAGTTCGGGCGTAAAGACCACCGCTTCTAGCCTCCAAATCTCTCAAGAAAAATCTAGGATGCGTGTACAATGGCACTTGTGCTAATTTCAATATACTGAATTTGTCCGGCGGCTTTTACTTCGATTGGCTAAAGCGAAAGTCGCCCTAACGCAAGTTGACCGGTGGCTCAAGCTAGGGAAGGCGAATTGTTTGCAAATGGTAAAAGATGCATAACGCAATTGCGTCCGCTTAGCTCCGGTCCATCCAACTTAGCTGCAGGCGCACCTGACGATTCTGTTCTGCACCTACTCAAGTGTCTGCACCATCAAGGAGCATGACCATGAACGAATCAATGTTGTTGCATACTCGCCGCCGTTTTCTGCACGAAATGACGTTTGGAGCCGCGGCGTTTAGCCTAACCAGCCTCTTCAACATTCCTGGCCTCTTCGCTGAGGAACTCAGGCTCACACCGCGCCAGACCGAGGGTCCGTTCTACCCCGACCATCTGCCGCTCGACACGGACAACGACCTGCTCATCGTCAACAACAGCATTACGCCTGGGGTTGGTGAAATCACGCACCTCAGCGGGCGCATCCTCGATGCCAGGGGTGACCCTTTCCGTAATGCGCTGGTCGAGATTTGGCAGGTCGACAACAATGGAGTCTACCTGCACTCTGGCAGCAACAATTATGCGGCTCGCGACAAGAACTTCCAGGGTTTTGGCCGCTTCCTCACAGGTTCGACGGGCGAATACTATTTCCGCACCATCAAGCCGGCCTTGTATCCTGGCCGCACGCGGCACATTCATTTCGCCATCAAGATGAAAGGTCGTGAAAAGTGGACCACACAATGTTACGTCAGAGGTGAGCTGCAGAACGAGCGCGACGCCATCCTGAACGGAATCAAAGACCCGAAGGCGCGGGAGTCTGTGATTGTGGATTTCGGCCCAGCTAAAGGATCGCGTATCGGGGAATTGGCCGCTCGATTTGACATCGTATTGGGACTTACTCCCGAAGCGATTTGATGGGCGAGTTTGAATAGGACTAGTAACTAATCGCTGACGGGCAGTTAGCAAAGAGTTGGATACCCGAACTCGGAAACCTTAGGCGACGAGAGCCTATCCACAGGGTAGCTCGCAAAGAGGATTCGATGAACGTCTCGGGGAACACCGTACTCATCACCGGTGGCGCTACTGGCATTGGACTGGCTCTGGCAGCAGCTCTGGTCAACCAGGGGAATGAAGTGATTATCTGTGGACGTCGCCGGAGGAAGCTGCAAGGCGCGAAGGCTAAGATTCCAAGCCTCCAGACCTGGGTCTGCGATGTGTCGAAAGCCACTTCCAGACACTCGTTAGTCCGCTGGGCCACCTCATCATTCAAAGCGTTGAACGTCCTGGTGAACAATGCAGGGATTCAACAGATTATCGATTTCACAAAGGGACCGCGCGATGCCCACCATGCCCGTGAGGAAATCGAGGTCAACCTTATCGCGCCGATTCAACTGGTGGCCCTTCTTGTTCCCCATCTCTCGAGGAAGAAAGAAGCCGCCATCGTCAACATTTCGTCAGGCCTCGCCTTCACGCCATTGGCCGCAGTTCCAGTTTACAGCGCTACGAAGGCAGCGATCCACTCATTGAGTCTTTCGCTGCGGCACCAGCTCGGCGCCACCTCCATTAGGGTCTTCGAGGTTGCTCCCCCTATTGTAAGAACGGAACTCGGTGGCAGCGGGCTCGCAAGGACGCAGAAGGGTTGGTTATGACGCCAGATGAGGTTGCGGGTGGTGTGTTAGAGGCGTTGGCAAGAAATCAGTACGAGGTGGCACTGGGCGCGGCCAAGGGTCTTTGGGAAAAGCGTGAGAAGTTGTTTGACGCGATCAATGAGTAGCATCGCGCTTCTGAGGCCCCTGCCAGACACTTCGTGACGAAGAAATGAGATGGTCTGGTTCAGCTGTTTGCCGAATCTCTTTTGACATAGCTTTTCAAACGACATACACTTTCACTCCATCAGCAAGAAAATGATTTCTTAAGAACAGAAAGCATTTGAAGCGATCAGATTTCCTGACAGCTATTGGCATTTTCTCCGCTTTCGCGATGGGCTCCGGAGGCCCATCGCAGGCGCACCCAGAGCCGCCCCGAACTCTGCCAGCCCACAGCTACGAACCGGATCGGGATTCTCAGGTGCCACTTCGAGAGAAAGCGCCCCGAGCAGCCAGCAGGCCAGGCCCTGGAAGACATTGACTTCGAATCAGAGCCGAGTCAGGTTGGGCGCAATGCTTACCTGGCCATGGCCAGTGGACGTGATGGCGCGGCGTGGGGCTTCCTATCGGCAAATTCTCAGCTTCTACTTTCCTAACGTGCACGTGGGAAACGATTCAGCCCGGGACAACGCAGCTCTGGGCACCGCTCAAGCTGAGGCCATACGGGTAAGTGGCACCAGCCGTCTCCTCGCGCCTTTGCAGCCGGTCTCGGGTCGTCTGACGTTGTCGAGCGAGCATATCCGCGTCACTTATCCCTCCGAAACCGAGCGTGCTGAGATCGAAAAGGTTCTCAACGTTCTGGAATCGACGCGAAATGACCTATCGAGCCGGCTCGCGCTCGCTTCGCTCACTCTAAGCGAACCGTCGCAGCTCCAAGTGGCTATTCACGAGACCACCCAGAATTTTGTGGCGGCAACGGGGCAATCGTGGTGGATCGCCGCTGTCACGCGTGGTTGGCGGATCCGGTTGCAGCCCCTGCGTGTCCTGCGCCAGTTCGGCAGGCTCACCTCGACGCTTCGGCATGAGTACACCCACGCCGTGATCGAGGTGTTGAGTCGCGGCCAGGCGGCGCGGTGGTTGACAGAAGGGCTAGCCCTCCACGTGGCGGGTGAGGCTGGTATGTTTTCTCATTCTGCGCGGATCACCGAGTTGCCACTGGATGAACTAGAACATCGATTGGCGAGTCCCGTTTCGCGAGAGGACATGCGCGCTCTTTATGCCGCAGCCTACCAGCGAGTGCGAGGCCTCATAACTGCTGAAAGCGAAGCTAGCGTCTGGCGGCAGGTCGCCGGGCGCTGGAAGGGGAAAGAATGAAATGCCAGATCCGGGAGATGGGACTGTGGGGATTCTGAAGGCACTGAAATTTGCGGCCGACAAACACAGCACCCAGCGGCGCAAGGGGCGTGAGGCATCTCCCTATATTAATCACCTGATTGAGGTGGCTGAAATTCTCTCCCGTGTCGGCACAATCACCGACCCGGCCACCCTGCAAGCGGCCATTCTCCACGACACTATTGAAGATACGACGACGACCACTGACGAATTGGAATCCCATTTCGGAACAGAAGTGCGACGCTTAGTGGAAGAGGTTACGGATGATAAAAGCTTGCCCAAACTGGAGCGGAAACGACTCCAGATCGAACATGGACCCCACCTCTCCATTCGAGCCAAGCAGATCAAAATGGCCGACAAGATTTCCAATATACGTGATGTCACTCATTCTCCTCCTTCACACTGGCCCTGGCAGCGACGACTGGAATATCTGGATTGGGCGGAGCAAGTGGTCGCCAGCCTTCGCGGCTGTAACTCGCAGCTCGAGGAGTTTTTCGATGAGACTTTGCGCGAGGGGAGGCGGATCATCCTGGGTCAGAAGCCCGGATAGTGGAGACTAGCCGGAAGCGGTCCCGGCGTTTAGGGTTCGTGAGGCTCCGGCAAAATGTTGCCGCCACTCCTGGCTCCCATTGAAAATCCCTGCCATGGGACACACATTTTGGAGTGTCCCTCAAATTCGACAATTCAGTTAGGATAAGGCTGTGTTGTACTATGCGCTGACTATTTTCTGCTCTGCCTTTTTGCTTTTCGAAGTTCAGCCGTTGATCGGGAAGCTTGTTTTGCCCTGGTTCGGCGGAACGCCTGCAGTCTGGACGACTTGCATGCTCTTCTTCCAAGTGCTGCTCCTGCTGGGCTACGGCTACGCCTACTTTCTCATCAGGCATCTCAGTCCACGGACACAACGAGTAGCGCATCTGACCGTTTTGTTTCTGTCTCTTTGGCTCCTTGTCGTGCTGGAGGTAATCTGGAAATCGCCGATCTTGCCAAGCGCGAGCTGGAAACCCCGGAATAGTGACTATCCAACCTGGAAGGTCATACACCTTCTAACGGTCAGTGTGGGTTTGCCATTTTGGATTCTCTCTACGACTGGACCTCTCCTCCAGGGCTGGTTCAGCCGCAGTCATCGAGGCGCCTCGCCTTACCGCCTCTATGCTCTATCAAATTTCGGGTCTCTATTGGCTTTGGTGAGTTATCCATTCCTGGTGGAACCGGCCTTACCCCTGAAAATGCAGGCGCTCGTGTGGTCGTGGGGTTACATTATGTTTACTCTTTTGTGTGGCTACTGTACTGTTCGGGCGACCCGGGTGGGAGGCGGGCTGTCGAGCGGTGTCGATGCGCCGTTTGGAAAACACCGTCATGAGCCCGCGGCATTACCAACGCCGGCTACAAATCGCCCGGGCTGCGGTGATCACTTACTTTGGCTTAGCCTGGCTGCTTGCGCCTCAGTGACGCTTCTGGCCACGACCAACCAAATTTGCCAGGAGATCGCCGTCATCCCGTTTCTGTGGGTCCTGCCACTTGGTATTTATCTGCTTTCGTTCATCATTTGCTTTGAAAATGACAAGTGGTATTCCCGCCCTTTATTGCTGCTAGCCTTACTTCCAGCAGTAGGCCTTGCATGTATGGCTTTGTACAAAGGAGTACACTTCAAGATCCCGGTCCAAATTCTTATTTACTCATTCGCGCTCTTCGTCTGTTGCATGTTTTGCCATGGTGAGTTGGCCGGTTTGAAGCCTGCTTCGGCTTACCTGACCTCGTTTTATCTGATGGTAGCGATGGGTGGCGCTTTGGGAGGAATCTTTGTCGGTCTGGTTGCACCGCGCCTTTTCAACGGCTATTGGGAGCTCCACCTGGGCCTGTGGTTGTCATGCCTTCTGGCGCTGGTCATCCTGGTACGGGATACAAGCTCCTGGGTGTATAAGCGGCATCCCTGGCCGGCTGGCGTTGCTCTGCTAGGCACGTTTGTCTTCGCCAGTTCTATCCTCGACGAAGATTTTTCCGACTCAGTGATCGATGCTGTAAAGAATGCTCTCCACGCCTGGCAAACTGGCCTGGTGGCTTTCACAGTCATTGTGTTGATGGGGATCGAAGGCTCCGGGAAATTGCGGTTGCATCGCAGCCGGCCCTGGTTTGCGGTTTCCTGTCTTTTGTTGGTATTGGGCACACTGGGATTTGTATTCCACTCTCATGCCAAAGGCTACCTCGAAGGTTCGGTTACCGTGTCGCGGAATTTCTATGGAGTGCTGGTGGTCGTCGAGGAGGATCCAGACGATCCCAACGAACATCTATATAGACTGCGACACGGGCGGACGACCCATGGCCTACAGTTTCAAACCGAGGATAGACGCTATTTGCCAACTTCGTACTATGGCCTGAATAGCGGGATCGGCCTGGCCTTGCTTCAACATCCCCGACGTTTGGCTATGGGAGGTGACGGGAATCTACGGATCGGCGCAGTCGGGCTAGGCGTCGGAACGATCGCAGCCTACGCCCGAGCGGGAGACTACCTCCGTTACTATGAGATCAATCCAAATGTCGTTGGGCTCTCTCTCGGTGAAAGCAGCTATTTCAGTTATCTTAAGCATTGTCCCGGCAAAGTAGACGTGATCCTGGGGGACGCACGCATCTCGATGGAAAGCGAACTCGAGCGGAAGGCACCACAAGGTTTTGATATTCTGGCCATTGATGCTTTCAACAGTGATGCCATTCCTATCCATCTGCTAACCCAGGAAGCCATGGCCGTCTACTTGAGGCACCTTAGAATGCCAGACGGGATTGTGGCCGTTCATATTTCGAACCGGTATCTGGACTTAACGTCCGTCGTGTGGGGGCTGGCAGACCACTTTGGCCTGGCTTCCGCCTACATCGAATCCAGGGCTGCTGGAAGCCTGGCTTGGGGCAGTAGTTGGATGTTGCTAGCCCCGAATCCAGCGATCCTGCAAAAGCCGGAAATAGACAAAGCCACGACTCCCCGGAGGAAAGATTCTCCCTCTCGGCTCTGGACCGACGACTACAGTAATTTATTCCAGATCCTGAAGAAGTAAATCAAAGCTCAATGATTCTGCCTTGGGCTTGCCCTTTTTCAATCTCCAAAAGACCCAAACAACGTGGCAGGGAGAAGCGCTTGGGGCCAGCGCTCCCGGGATTGAAGAAGAGAACAGGTCCTATTTTTTGCAAGAAGGGTTGGTGGCTGTGACCAAAAACGAGCACGCGAGGCTGGATCCTGCCTATCAAGGTTTGCATCTCAGCGGTTAAGCGATGAGGGTGTCCAAGAATATGGATCATAAAAATGCGGATGCCATGAAGATCAACGGTTCTTTGCGATTCGAATCCAGATGGCAAGTTGCCTTCATCGATATTTCCGCTAATAGCCGTGACGGGTGCCAGCTTCTGAAGTCTGTAATAGACTTCCAGGTTTCCCAAGTCCCCGGCGTGAAGGATATGACCAACGCCTTCAAAAACCGTGGGGATCTTTGGGTCAAACAATCCGTGTGTATCCGAGATAACGCCAACGACCTGTTTTTTCTGCATAATTTGAAAGTTTACACCCCGGTTCAATGTGCTATACTTTGGTCGCCTTCACAAGAAAGTCCAGCCGTTGACCCAGCGGGTCACTATAACTGATCTGGGGAATGAAGACCGAGAAGATTTCAGAGTTTACCATTAATCGTCTATCCATTTATTTGCGCTGTCTTAACCTCCTGGCGGCTTCTGGCGTCACTACCACTTCCTCTCAGTCCATGGCTCAGCAATTTCAGTTAAACTCTGCCCAAATCCGGAAAGATTTGACCTATTTCGGGGAATTCGGTGTTCGCGGGGTGGGGTATAGCGTGTCCGAACTCAGAAAACACCTCAGCCAGATCTTGGGTTTGGGGGAGCTGCATAAAATTGGAATCATAGGAGCCGGAAATTTGGGGATGGCGTTGGCGAACTACCGTGGGTTTGATCCCAAGTATTTTCAGGTTACGGCTCTCTTCGATAAAGATCTCTCTCGGGTTGGAGAAATTTCCCGGAGCGGTGTCTTTGTTTATCACATTAAGGATTTCAAACCGATTGTGATGCGGGAAAACATCACGATGGGAGTTATCTGCGTCCCTGCGGAAGAGGCTCAGGCGGTGCTGGATCTCATCACCGATGCCGGTGTTATGGCGGTTTTGAATTTTGCGCCCGTGCAACTGAATGCTGAGACCGGGGTCAAACTGAAATCCATGGATCTGGCAATTTCTTTCGAGAGCCTATCCTATTTCCTTGCCAGACAAGAAAGCGGCTCCGCTGAGGGGCAACCAAAATTCCTTAGACCCTACTCCAAGGACAAAATCCTCCCCGAGTGATCATCTCTTTGATGAACAAAACTCTGGAGCAACATCGTAAAGATATTGTCGAGATTGGCCGGCGTGTGTATCGTCTGGGCTTCGTTGCCGCTTACGATGGAAATATCAGTGTCCGCTTGCCAGACGGCAATGTTCTGGCTACTCCCACTGCCATCAGCAAAGGCTATATGTCCGAAGAAGACCTGGTGGTGGTCGACGCGGAGGGAAATAAGCTTGAGGGTGAGCGGAAAGCCTCTTCAGAAATTGCCATGCACCTGCTCATCTACCAATTGCGACCGGATATTCATGCAGTCGTGCATGCCCACCCACCGTGTGCTACGGGCTATGCGGCTGCCGGAGTTCCTTTGACCAAAGCGCTGATTTCGGAGGTGGTTTTGTCTTTGGGGTGTATTCCACTTGCCAAATATGGGACACCGGGTACTCCGGAACTCGCCGAGGCCATTAAGCCCTATATCCCGCATTACGACGCTCTTCTGATGGCTAACCACGGCGTGGTTGCTTATGGGGCCGACATTTATCAGGCCCACGGAAAAATGGAAACCGTCGAGCATTTTGCCCGAATCAGTCTGACCACACGTATTCTGGGAAAGGAGACCTTGTTGAGTTCGGAAGATGTGGACAAGCTTTTGGTCGCGAGAGAAAGATATGGGATCAAGACACCTCTAAAGATTACTGAAGCCTGCCCACGAGTTTCGGATGCAGGTTCGGAGCCAACGATTACATTGACGAAAAGCCAGTTGGTCGATATTATCCAGTCAGCTTTGGCAGAGTTACAAATAAAGCGACATTGAAACGAAGAGAAATGAACCAGCCGTTTGGCACTATTTCACTTCAATAGCGATGGAAAGGAAAAGGCGATGGGTGAAGCATTAGGAATGATAGAAACTCGTGGACTTGTGGCCATGATCGAGGCGGCAGATGCCATGGTTAAAGCGGCCAAGGTAACTTTGGTAGGCTGGGAAAAAATTGGTTCCGGTTACGTGACAGCCATTGTCCGCGGAGATGTGGCCGCAGTGAAGGCTGCCACCGACGCTGGCGCAGCCGCCGCACGCCGTGTGGGTGAGCTAATCAGTGTGCATGTCATTCCCAGGCCTCATTCCAATCTGGAAGACGTCCTTCCTATCGGTAAGGCGACCAAGTAATTTTGGGAGGATCCGCTCATGCCGCACGGCGGCACCAGCATGGATGAAAATTATTCCCCCTTCGAAGGAGGTGCAGGGGGATGTCCTGCGGCGAGCATTGCACTGGAAAGCCGAAGACCCGCCCCCTTATGCCCCACTCGAGAGAGGGATTTTTCAGGAGACTCAAGTAAATCCAAAAAAGTTATGCGTTTTCTCTTTTGGGTCCTGTCATGCTTTTAGCCAGGGTTGTCGGTACGGTAGTTGCCACCCGCAAGGATAGTCGCCTGGATGGGAAGAAACTTCTAATCGTCAAACCTATTGATCCTTGGGGGAAAGATGAATCTGGCTACCTCATTGCCGTTGACACGGTTAGTGCCGGTTTTAGAGAAAGGGTCATCATTGTTTCTGGAAGCTCGGCTCGGATGGCCAGCGGCTGCAAAGATTGTCCCGTCGATACGGCCATTGTTGGAATTG
>Ga0066709_100006077_pt1 | contig 10121 bp, 5 predicted proteins | sample GraSoiAngelo_158_FD_79665 | JGI IMG/M metagenome (GOLD analysis project Ga0066709, IMG submission 79665) | Grasslands soil microbial communities from the Angelo Coastal Reserve, California, USA - 14_1009_16_30cm | ecosystem: Environmental > Terrestrial > Soil > Grasslands | place: USA... | reverse complement strand
TCTGGGAGCGCTGGGCGGCGTCGTGATCGGCGGCGCGCCGTTCGCGCTCGTGTACGTCGGTTGGAACCTGCTGCGATGGGGATCGGTGTTCGACGCGGGATACGTGCAGCTCACGCAGGGCGACGTCTTCTTCACGCGGGGCCTCTTTTCGCCGTTCTATCTGCCGCGCCACATCTACGCGATCTTCCTCGAGCCACCCGACCTCGTGGAGGGGACACCGTTCTTCCTGCGGCCGCGGGGTATCGGCACGGCGCTCTTCCTGACGACGCCGGCATTCCTGTGGCTCTTTGCGGGTCTCCGCAGCGTGCGTCGTGACGCCGTCACCGCGGCCGTTGCGTTCGCGGCGCTGCTTGCGCTCGTCCCCGACATCTTCCACGGCACCGTCGGCTTCCAGCAGTTCGGCTATCGCTTTTCGATGGACGCGCAGCCGTTCCTCGTCGCGCTCGCGCTCGTCGGGGATGCGCGCGGCCGTTCCGCATGGCGCGCGCGCCCATCGTGGCTCCTCGTCGCGGTGGTGACGGTGTCGATCGCGATCAATCTGTACGCGATGATCGCGATCACGCGGTTCGACTACTGGCAGTGACCGGATCCAGAGCCGACCGTGCGCGATGACCGCCGCGCGCGCCTCGCCATGGCGGGCCTCATCACCGTCGGCGTCGCGCTGCGCCTGCTGACGCTGCGGTCCCCCGGGTTCCCCAGCGACGTCGGCACCTTCCAGGCGTGGGCCGAGCATCTCGTCCAGGTCGGACCGAGCGGGTTCTATGCGCCGGACTACTTCAGCGATTACCCGCCGGCGTATCTCTACGTCCTCTGGCTGTTCGGCGCGTTGTTCGATGGTGAGCTGCTCCGTCTCGCGGTGAAGGCCGCGAGCATCCCGGCCGACATCGCGATCGCCGTCGGAGGGGCGACGCTGGTGTGGCGTCACGCGGGTCGCACGAGCGCGATCCTCGCAGCAGGTCTTTGGTCGCTCTCGCCGGCTGCGATCTTCGCCGGCCCGTACTGGGGGCAGATCGACGCCGTGGGTTCGCTGCCCCTCTTCGCGGCCCTCGTCACCGCGGGACGCGGCCGCTGGGCCACGGCCGGTGGGCTCGCGGCGCTCGCCGCGATGGTGAAGCCGCAGTTCGGCATCGGCGTGGTGGTGCTCGCCGCCGCCGTGCTCATCGAGCTGATCCGCTACGGACGCTGGCAGCCACTGGGGCGCGTCGCGCTCGCCGGCATCATCACGGCTCTCGCGCTGGGCGCGCCGTTCAGGGCCGGGCCCGCGGAGCTCATCGATCTCGTGAAGAAGGCATCCGAGACCTATCCGTACACCTCGCTCTTCGCGTTCAACGTCTGGTCGATCGTCGCCGATTTCTGGCAGCCCGATGCCGCGTTCGTCGGCCTCGGAACGCTCCTCCTCGTCGCGGGCCTGGTCGGCTCGTGCGTGCCGCTGTGGTGGCGCCGCGACACCGCGACGTTCCTCGCGGCGGGCACGCTCGCGGCCTGCGCCTTCTACTTCCTGCCCACGCGCGCCCACGAGCGGTACCTGTTCCCCGCGTTGGTGTTGCTGCTTCCGCTGGCCGCGGTACGCGCGCGCCTCCTCTGGCCTTACGTCGTGTTCTCGCTCGGCTTCGCGCTGACGCTGTACTTCGCGTTCACGCGCTACGCGCAGAACGACCTGAGGTCGCCGCCGTGGCTCGAGGCGTCGCTCTTCTCGCGTACGGGACAGATCGTGCTCGCGCTCTTCATGCTCGGCACCGCCGCGCTGGTCGCATGGCGGCTCCTCCGCGGCGAGGCACGGCTCGAGCCGTCACTGGAGGTCTCCCTTCCGCCGGCACCATCGCCGGCGGCGGAGCCGCGCACCGCGTGGAGCCTGCCGTCGGCGCTCGCGGCGGGACACGCGCCGACGCGCCGCGATCTTTCGATCGCGCTGCTCGTCGCGCTCGCGGTCCTGGTGACGCGCGGCTATCGCATCGATCACCCGCGGGACATGTACTTCGACGAGGTCTATCACGCGCGCACCGCGTTCGAGCTCCTCGCGCAGCGCGATCCGTACGAGTGGACGCACCCTCATCTCGCGAAGGAGATGATGGCGCTCGGGATCCTCGCGTTCGGGGATGACCGGGTCGTCGGTCGCGAGCCGCTGCGCCCGAACGTCGTCGCGTTCGCCGTCGGTCCGGATGGCACGCGCGCGTACGCCACGTCTGATGGCTTCATCAGCGTCAGCGGGCGCGACGGCGCGGCGCCCCGGGACGTCGCGAAAGGTGCGCTCGGGGTCCGGCGCATCGTCCTCGACCGCGACCGCGTTTTCTGGGTCACCGATACCGAGTTCTTCCAGGATCCGCTGAAGGAGTCACCCAGCAACAGCGCCATCGCCCGGACGACGCTGCCCATGAGCGGACCGGTCACCGCCCTCTTCATGTCGAGCGGCCGTGTCGTCGCTCTGTCCGCGTCCGGCACCGCCATCTACACGGCGGTCGACGCGGCGCCGATCGTCTCGCGGCTTGGCGGCGTGGCCGCGACGTCGAACACCGACGGTACGGAGCTCTATGTTCTCGACGCGCGTGGCGACGTGCACGTCGTCGATCCGGCGACGGGATCCGAGACGCGGCAGCTGCCCGGTGGTGGTCCGGGCCGCGCGATCGCGTATGCGCAGGGGCCGAACCGGCTCTTCGTGGCACGCACCGACGCGCCGGCGCTGGATGTCTACGAGCTACCGAACGGGCAGCGGGACTCGGTGACGCTGGGCAACGCGCGCACCGGCACGTTCTCGTCCGGCGCCACCGCCCTTGCGCTCGTGCCGCGCACGCAGTTCCTCTACGCCCTCGCGGAGGGCCGCGTCGTGGTCGTCGAGGTCCACGGTGCGTCGCCGTTCGCGTCGATACCCGTGTCCGGATCGCTTCTCGGTGTCGATAACGATGAGGACAAGCTTCTCGTCGCCGGCACAGACGGCGCCGAGCGCATCGAAACAGGACGTCACGCGCTGGCCTGGCGCCTGCCCGGCGCGGTGCTCGGCGCGATCCTCGCGTTCTTCCTCGTGCTGCTCGCGCGCCGCCTCTTCGCCTCGCCCGTCGTCGCGTGGCTCGTCGGCGCGGCGGTGCTGCTGTGCGGATCGATGTTCGCGCAGGCACGCATCGGCATGAACGACATCTACGTGGCGACCTTCATCGTCGCGGGGTGGTACTTCATCGTCGCCGCGCATACGCCGAGGCGTTCCGCCGCGCTCGATATCGTGATCGCTGGAGCAATGCTCGGGCTCGGCCTCGCCTCGAAGTGGGCCGCGGCCTACACGCTGGGTGGCGTCTTCGTGCTCGCCGTCGGCGTCACCGCGTTCGCGTATGAACGCGGACGGCCTGGGACCGGCGGACCGCTCGACCTGCTCGCGGGCCGCGGCCGCAACGCCGCCTTGCTCTTCGCCTCGTTCGCCGTGGTCCCGCTGGTCATCTACCTTGGGAGCTACGTCAGCTGGTTCGGTGGAGCGACGGCGCCGTATGGCTGGAATCTGTGGGAGCTGACGCAGCAGATGTACTGGTATCACAGCTCGCTCACCGCGCCGCACTGCGCGGGCTCGCCGTGGTGGAGCTGGCCGCTGGATCTCAAACCCGTCTACTGGTACTTCGGCGCGAGCAGCGGAGGCACGAATGGGTACATCTATGACGCGGGCAACATCGTGCTCTTCTGGGCGGCGCTGCCGGCTGCCGCGCTCACCGTCGCGCTTGCAGTACGCGCGCGGTCGCACTCGCTCGGCGTGCTGTCGCTCGCGATGCTCGCGCAGTACCTCGCCTGGATCCCGATCTCACGCGTGCTGTTCTTCTATCACTTCTTCACCGTGCTGCCCTTCTATCTGCTCTGTCTGGCGGCGATGCTCGCCGTGCTGTGGGAGCGCCGGCGAAAGGCCGTGCTCGTTTTCCTCGGGGTGGCCGCGGCGGCCTTCGTCATCTTCTATCCGTACGTCTCCGGCCTGCCCATCCCCGGCGAGCTCGGGAGCCTCTACGCGATCCTGCCCACCTGGCAGTACGACCCGACGTTCTATCCCACCGACTCGTGTCCGACGCCGGTGAGCGCCAGTGCGCTGACGTCGGCGACGGTCGCGGGAGCATGGATCATCGAGACGGCCGTGCTGCTCCTCGCCGTCGCCGTGGCGATCGGCTTGCCCGCCGCGCGGCGGCTGCTCGACCGGCTCGGGTTCTAGGGGCTCGCGCTCGGCGAGGGTTCCAGCGACGGCGACGCCGACGGCGACGGCGCCGGAGAGGGCGTCGCGGTCTCGGTCGCCGTTGGCGAAGCGGTCACGGGACTTGGACGTGCCGACGTGGCCGGAGGCACGGAGCTCGCTGCGAAAAGGACCGCGATGGCGCCGCCGACCGTGACGAGGATCAGGAGCGCGAACACGACGAACGCGGCCGCGCGGCCCGCGGCGCTGGTGACCGTAGCCGAGCGACCCGGCGCATGCAGCAGGACGGTGATGTTGTCCTGACCGCCGCGGGCGTTCGCGAGGTCGACGAGCGCGTTCGCCGCCGTGCGCACATCCTCACCGCTCGCGACCTTCGCGATCTCCTCTGGCGTGACGTGTCGCGTGAGACCGTCGCTGCAGAGCAGGAGACGGTCTGCCGGACGCAAAGTCTCGACGAAGATGTCGGGCTGGATGCCGCGAACGTCACCGGCGAAGCGCGTGATCGCGTGCGCCGCCTCACCGGAATGATCTTCGGTGAGCTGCCGGCTCACGCCGTCGCGGATCAGGTAGGCACGGCTGTCGCCGAGGTTGGCGATGATCGCCTGATCGGCGCGCACCGCCGCCGCGACGATCGTGGTCGCCGCATCGCGATGGCCCGAGGAGATCGCCGCCCGCAGCACCGCGGCGTTGGCATCGCGCATCGCCTCCGCGAGAGCATCGCTCGTCGCGCGATCCGGCGGTGCACCGAAGAAGCGGAGCCCAAGCTCGACCATCGCGGCGTCGGCGGCGATCTCACCACCGCTCGATCCGCCGACGCCGTCCGCGACGGCGAGCAGCGTGACGCCACGCTCTTCGCGGACGAGGTAGCGATCTTCGTTCCCGTCACGGACGCGACCTGTATCCGTCTTCACACCGGTCGCCATGCGCGTCAGTCCTGTGACTTCCCGCTGCAGTCCTTGCCGCCGACGAGGAAGAGGCGCGCGGTCGCGCCCTGCTGCACGGCCGTCCCCGGCTGTGGCTCCTGCCGCGCGACCGTGCAGGCCTGACCCTGCGCCGCCGGGTCCACCTGCCACGGCACCGGAGACCGGTAGCCGGCCGCGATCAGAAGCCGCGCTGCCTCATCGACACTCTTCCCGACGACGTTCGGTGCGACGTGCGCGGCGGCGGACGCCGAGGGGCCGCCGGTGGGCCGCACATCGCCGACGCGACCCTGGAAGGATGCGAAGATCGCGAGCGTCGCGACGAGCACGGCCACGATCGCAAGGAGCGCCATCGTCGTGTCGACATGGAACTCGCGGCGACCGCCGGCGCGAAGCGGTCGCGTCACCGGCGGGAGGACGCCTGTCGCGTCGTCACGCTGTGAGGCCGCGAGCAGATCGCGTGCGAACGCTCCCGCGCTCGCGTACCGACCCTGCGGATCTCGCGCGAGCGCCTTCGCAACGACGCGGTCGATCTCCTCGCTGATGCCGACGCGCGCCGAGCGCAGCGACGGCGGCCGACCATCCAGGCGGACGCGCAGTAGATCCTCGGTCTCCATCTCGGCGTTCGGTGGTCGACCGGCGATGAGCTCGTACGCGACGAGGCCGAGGCTGTAGACATCACTGCGTTCGGTCGGAGCGCGGCCCTCGATACGCTCTGGTGCGATGTACCTGGCCGTGCCGATGAGTTCGTGCTCGCGCGGCCCGCGCGCCGCGCGCGCGATGCCGAAGTCGGCGAGCTTTGCGGTGCCCTGCTGGTCGACGATGACGTTCGCGGGCTTCACGTCGCAGTGGATGACGCCCGCTTCATGTGCCGCGTCGAGCGCGGCCGCGATCTGCGCCACCAGACGCGCGGCCTCGTGCGGGCGGAGCGGTCCGCGGTCCGCAACGACATCACGCAGCGTTCGCCCGCGCACGAGCTCCATCACCATGAACGCGTCGACGCCGTCGCGGCCCTCGTCGAACACCGTGACGACGTTCGGATGTAGGACGGAGGCGGCGCGCCGTGCCTCGTCGGCAAAGCGCTCACGGAACGCTTCGTCGGCGGTCGGCCCCAGGATCTTGATGGCGACATCGCGGTCGAGCCGCTCGTCGCGAGCCTGCCACACCTCGCCCGCGCCACCTTCGTCGATGCGCTTTGTCAGACGGTACCGACCCGCGAGGAGCCGGCCCTCCTTCGTGTCCTCCCCCTGCGCGGCACGTTCTTCCGATGGCATGTCTTTCATCGGTCGCAAGGCTCAGGCCAGCGCCATCAGAGCAGCGAGCGCGGCTTCGTAAACGTGGTCGTTCCCGGCGATCGCGAGCTCCTCGACGAGCAGCTCGCGGATGCCGAGCGCCGGAAGCGGTACGACGCGCTCGGCGCGCACGACGCCGCCGACGACCGCCGTGGCCGTCGCGTGACGCTGGTCCGGCGCCCGCTTGATCACGAACTCCGCGCTCTCGCGGCCGAGCGCGGCCTGGATGCGGACGCCCGACACATCGCCCGTATCGAGGCCACGCTCGAAGCGTGGCCGCAGGCGGACCATGACCGCGGCGTTGTCCGAACGCGCCATCTTGAAGAGCACGCCGCCAGCCTCTGATGGGGCGAGGGCCTCCACCGGGCGCCAGCCAAGACGCGACGCCATCCACCCGAGCAGGAGCAGCGCCTGCGACGGATGGATATCGCGGCCGTCCATGTCGACCGCGAAGCCGGCTCGTATCCCGGTGATCCCATCCAGGAACGGACGCCACGTCGGCACGTCGAAGAACTGCGCGATGAGCTCGCGCCAGTGCGTGAGCCGTGCCCAATTCAGATCCGTGATGCCGACGCGGAGGCGCGCAAGGCGTGCGACCTCCGGCAGCGTGAGGTCGGCGCGCGCGAAGTCAGCCGAATCGACGATGAGACGGTCCGCCAGCGTCACCAGATCGTCGACGTGCCGCGCGTCGCTCGGCGGCGTCCCGGTCCACCACAGGAAGACCGGCAGGTCCGGAACGAGCAGCGGTATCACGACGCTGGCGACGCGCTCGTCAAAATCGCCGCGCACGCGCGCGAGGATCTGCTCGTACAGCACCGGCTGCGCACCATCGGACTGCGGAACATGACAGTGGAGCTGCAACGACGCGACCACGCCCTCTCGGCTGCGGTCGCCGAGCACGATGATCGCGCGCGAAGGATGCCGCAGCGCGAGATCTGCGACCGCCCGCGCGGCTCGCCGCGCATGTATTTCGCGCTCGGCATAGACGACGAGATTGAGCACCGATGCTCGCGCGAGCGCCTGGCCGCGCTCTTTCGCGTGCGCGACTGCGGCGCGGCGGAGCCGACCCAGCTCGCGTTCGAGCGCGTCGATGCTCCCGGCGCGCGCGCCCCAGAACGCTTCGTCCATCACGGTCATGGTCGTCGCCAGGTGCGGCTGTCGCGTGCGATGAGCGCGTCGGCCTGCTCGGGCCCCCACGTGCCGGCGGCGTAAGTCGCAAGCTCCTGCCGTCCCGCGTGCCACCCGGCGAGGATCGGGTCGACGAAAGCCCATTGCTGCTCGACCTCGTCGCGGCGCGTGAACAGGGTCGCGTCGCCGCGAAGTGCATCGAGGATCAGCGTCTCGTACGAGTCGGGCGCGTCGACCATGAAGGATTCCCCATACCCGAAATCCATATTCACCGAGCGGATCCGCAGGCCCTGGACGGGCACCTTCGCGCCGAAGGTGAGGGAGATGCCTTCGTCGGGCTGGATCCGTATCACCAGCTCGTTGGCGTCGAGTCCCTCCGACGCCTCGCGGGTGAAGATGCGGTGCGGCGCGACACGGAAGCGGATCGCGATCTCGGTGGAGCGCTTCGGCAACCGCTTTCCCGTGCGGATGTAGAACGGCGTGCCCTCCCAGCGCCAGTTGTCGATGAAGCACTTGAGGGCCACGTATGTCTCGGTCTGTGAGTTCGGTGCGACGCCGGGCTCGTCGCGATAGCCCACGACCCGTTCGCCGCCGATGAATCCCTGACCGTACTGGCCGCGCACGGTGAGCTCGCCGACCTCTTCCGGGGCGATCTGCCGGAGCGCGCGCAGCACCTTGACCTTCTCATCGCGCACCGAGCGGTCGTCGAACGCGGACGGAGGCTCCATGCCGACGAGCGCGAGCAGCTGCAGGAGGTGGTTCTGCACGATGTCGCGCATCGCGCCGGCGCTGTCGTAGTACCCAGCGCGCTCTTCGATCCCGATCGATTCGGCGGCCGTGATCTGAACGTGATCGACGAACTGACGTGTCCAGATCGGCTCGAAGATGCTGTTCGCGAAGCGCAGCACGAGGATGTTCTGGACCGTCTCTTTTCCGAGGTAGTGGTCGATCCGAAAGACCTCGTCCTCGCGGAAGACCTCCTGGACGACGCTGGTGAGGCGCATCGCGCTGTCGAGGTCGTGTCCGTACGGCTTCTCGACCACGACGCGCGACCAACCGCTCGCCCCGCGCAGGCCATGCGCGCCGATCGCGCGGATGATCGGCTCGTACGCGGCCGGCGGTGTCGCGAGATAGAACAGCCGATTGCCATTCGCGCCGATCTCGCCGTCAACGCGTGCGAGGACCCGACCAAGCTCATTGAACCCGCTTTCGTCCGGCGTCGGGACGTAGCGGATGGAGCGCGCGAACGTCGTCCAGACCTCCTCGTTGATCGGCCTGGTGCGACTGAACTCCGCGACGGCGTCGTGAAGCTCGGCGCGGAACACGTCCTCGGTCATGGCGCGGCGAGCGGAACCGATCACACCGAAGCTCGCCGGCAGGAGGTGTTGCAGCGCGAGGTTGTACAGCGCCGGCACCAGCTTGCGCGACGTGAGATCGCCCGACGCGCCGAAGATGACAAGCGATGCCGGCTCGGGCGTGCGCGCAAGTCGCAAGCCTTCGCGAAGTGGATTCGCGAGCGTTACGGTCACGTTCGCTTAGCCAGCGCGACGCGGCGTGCGGTGTGGCTCGACGTCGCGGCACTCCTCTCGCTCGCTGCTGGCTACGCCGGCCCGCCGTTCACCTCGCGCGCGCCGTTCGGGCCGGCTGGGCGCAGACGCTCGCTCGAGGAGCGCCGCGCCGTCCTCGCCACCCCACACGCCGTCACGTCGCGCAGGCTTTCTCACTTCTTGAGCGCGTGACCGCCGAATTGATTGCGCAAAGCCGCTGCGACTTTCATCGCGTACGAGTCGTCTTGTCGTGAAGTGAATCGGGCGAAGAGCGAATGCGCGAGCACGGTCGCCGGTACATCGTGGGCGATCGCTTCCAGAATGGTCCATCGGCCCTCGCCTGAATCGGCGACCCAGCCTTTGATATTCGCCAGGTCGGGACCCTCCTGATCGAAGGCGCGCTCCGCGAGCTCGAGGAGCCACGAGCGCACCACGCTTCCCTGCATCCAGACGCTCGCGACGCGCCGCATGTCGATCTCGAATTCGCTCGCGTGGATGAGCTCGAAGCCCTCGCCGTACGCCTGCATCATCCCGTACTCGATGCCGTTGTGGACCATCTTGACGAAATGACCCGCGCCGCTCTTTCCGAAATGCGCCCAGCCGTTCGGGGGCGCGAGCGTGTCGAGCACCGGCCTCGCGCGCGCCACGGCGCGCGTCTCGCCGCCGACCATCATGCAGTAGCCATTGTCGAGTCCCCATACCCCGCCGGACACGCCGACGTCGAGGTAGTCGAATCCGAGCGCTTTGTATTTCTCGGCGCGCCGCATCGAATCGCGGAAGTACGAGTTGCCCCCATCGACGAGCACGTCGCCCTTGCTCGCGTACCGCGCGAACTCGTCGAGCGTCTGATCGGTCGCCTCGCCCGCCGGCACCATCGACCAGAGGACACGCGGTGCGCGTAGCTGCTTTGCCATTTCCTCGATCGAGTAGGCGCCGACAGCGCCTTCGGCTTTGGCCTCATCGACGGGCCCGGGGCTGCGATTTCCCGCGACGACGCGGTGCCCGCCGCGGACGAGACGCGTCACCATGTTGCCGCCCATCCGGCCCAGGCCGTACAGCCCGATCTCCATGCCGTCACCCCCGT
>Ga0066709_100006076_pt1 | contig 10121 bp, 2 predicted proteins | sample GraSoiAngelo_158_FD_79665 | JGI IMG/M metagenome (GOLD analysis project Ga0066709, IMG submission 79665) | Grasslands soil microbial communities from the Angelo Coastal Reserve, California, USA - 14_1009_16_30cm | ecosystem: Environmental > Terrestrial > Soil > Grasslands | place: USA... | reverse complement strand
GTTGGATCATAGATGATGGTGTCGCGGGTACCCTTGACCGGCGCTGACCGACCAACTAGTCGATCGAGTGCGTCATACTTGTATGTCAGCGTATACGTGGTAGCGAGGGTGAGTCGCTCAATCGCACTCGCCAGGCGACCCCGCTGGTCGAAATTCAATGAGTCATACGCGTTCGCGTTGGTCGCCACCATCCAACGACCGAGCGAGTCGTAGCGGAAGGAATCCACGGGGAAATCGGGTCCCGATCGCACCAACAAGTTACCTCTGAGTGAATCGTAAGCAAATGAGACCACATCCCCACGACGCGTCCGAACCGAGCGCGCTCGTCCTGCCATGTCGTACTTCGTGGTGTCGGCTTTCGTTGTGTCTGCCAAATCATGTTGCGCGACCTGCATGCCGAGTGAATTGAGCCCGAACTTGTAAACCTGACCCTTGCCATCGGTTACACGAGTTAGGCCCTGGCTCGTATAGCCGTACTGGGTGACAGAGCCGAGTGCATTCTTGACGCTCGCTGTTCTGTTGAGGAGATCATACGTGCTTGACGTAGGCGCGTAGGTCCCCTGAGCCAGTGTCCAGCTCGTATCGGGCCGTCCCAGGTTGTCGTAGTGGTACTTTTCGACGGTACGACCCAGCGGGTCGATGACCTGCGTGACTCCACCGAATTGCGCCGTATCGGCGTAGACGTATTTGGTGGTGTGGCCCTGCCCGTCGGTAATGAGCGTATCCTGCCCCCACTGGTTCACCTTATGTCTACTGACCAGCCTACCTCCCGCCACGCTGTCATACGTAGCGGTGTTGCCTGAGTACACACTGTCAATCGGTCCGTTCTTCGGGCCTCCGCTGTACGCGGGGAAATAGTAGAGATCCTGTCGGACGACGTCGCCACGAACGGTGATCAGCATGTTCGTGCTATCGTGATCGAAATAGACGTTCGTACCGGCCCACGGGTCCGACTGACGATTCACCAGATAGCCCGTGTAATAGAGGTTGGTCGTGTGGCCCTTGGGGTCGGTCACGCTTGTGGGTTGCCCGAGTGTGTCGCGGGTCACGCTCGTAACGACTCTGTTAGGTGCAGTGGTAATCAGTGGGAGGCCAAACCGGTCTACGGTCAGCGTCGTCGTTGCTCCCAGCGGATCCTTGACGCTGCCCGTCAGCAAGCTGTCGCCGGTCAGCTTTGGCGAGCTCGTAGACGTTCCCGGAATCGCCGGCTGCCACAGGTGTCTGTCCGGGGACATGAACGTGCTGGTTTGGCGGACGGATGTGCCCGTGTAGTCCTGAAACGAGGGGCTTGCCACAGACGCGAGCTGGCTCAGCGTGTCGTAGGTCATGTCGGTTTGCGCGCCGGCCTGGTCAGTTATCCTCGTCAGACGCTTTAGTCCGTCATACGCAAACGCCGTGGTATCGCCGTTTGGCTCCGTCACTTTCCGCATGAGACTGTCGATCGTGTACAGCGTGGTACGCGCCGCCGGATCGCTCGAGCTGGACAGTTTGCCAGCCGGCGTGTACGAGAGATTGATGGATTTTCCCGCGATATCGCGTACTTGCGTCAGCAGCGTGTCATTCCACGTCAGGGTCAGCGTGGTCGTGGTGTTGAAGGGCGTCACAGCGCGCGTCATTCGACCGGTCGAATTGAACTCGATGTACGAGCCGTCGAGATTGGTGCGACGGAAGAGGGAGTCACTCTGACCGTTCGCCGTAAGTATCGCCGTCAGGCGAGTAGGGTCGCCGCCGGGTGAAATGAACGGCGCAGTTAGTGAATCGCGCTGAAAGAACGACATGGAGCCGTCGCCTTCCGTGATCAAAACGGACTTGGTTCCCACCTTGAAGCGGATGCGTGGAGTTCCCAGAGTCCAGCCGGCACCGAACGAGCTCTGGGATTCGTCGTCGACGAGCAGTCGCGTGGGCACCGTTAGAGTGCTGAAACCTCCCGGGAAGTTCGCCGTCACAATGAGATTGACGTCGTACCAACCGGTGCTCAGGCTGTTTGCCTTCGCGTCAATCGCGGCCATGATCCTTTTCGTTCCCGCGTCAGCGCCGTAGTACACGGTTTGTGAACCGTTCAGTAACGTCAAATTCTGACCACCGACGATCTGCACCTGCAATCCGTACGTGGTCGGAAAGGGCGCCGTGGAGGCTGTGATGTTGAGCGCGACGACGGGAGTTGGACGGACCATTGAGGCGTTGTAGCCGATACTCAAGGCACGCGGCGTCCCCATCGACCAGTACGCCGGTGTCGCGTGAGCGGCAACGGCATCAAAAGAGCTCACATCGTGGCGTGCGCTGCTGTAGGGCGCGAGCGAAGTCGTCGGAGTTGGGCCCGGCCCGTTCCAGACGGTGTAGACGCTGCTGTCCCTCGTATAGGCGCCATAGATCAGCGACCGTGCTTTGAACGTCACCGTGCCCGTGGTTCCACTCCCTCCAGACGTATAGTTCAGCGTGGCGCTGCCATGCTGGTGCGACAGGAGCTTCATCGTTGAAGGGGTCACCACCCCACAGGTCTCTGAGCCCGTGGCCGCACAAGTGAGGCTGAAACTGTCGGCGACCAGCGCCGTGTCATTGACGTCGAACGTCAGTTGCTGCTGGGACGATGGAGGAACCGAGATGGGCGGCTGTCCCTTCGGTGTTACCACAACGGTACCGATCGCCGTGATACTAACGTCGCCACTGTCGGCGCCCTTCACCCCATCCGAGCCCAAGGTGTTTCCCTGGGCCTTCAGCTTCAACACGCCCGTGCCGAGCGTCCCGACGCTGTAGGTCACGGTGACAATCGAGTTGCCTCCGGCCGAAACACCAACGCTGGCCGGCCCGGAGACGCCGGAAATCGGCGCGCCCGCGGTGTAGGTGAGGGTGTATACGTCGTTGCACGCGCCGTTGTTGAACACCTGGAATTTTGTTGTGTCGCCGCTCGTCCCGGCCGGCCGTCGGGCCGAGCCGCCGTGAGGACTTACCGATGCGCTCATGAGACCTGGGCAGGGCGCCGCTGGGTGGAAGGCACCGACGTTGACACCAAGAACAGTGGCGAGAGCCAAGACGGTTGCGACGGCGCGGGGTTGAGACGGCACGACACCCTCCGGTTAGGGAACTCAGGCGCCGAGAGGGCATGCGCCGTGCCGTCCGCGTTTGCTGTGATGTCGTTGATTTGTAATCGTTTAAGAGCAGAGCCTGCGGCTAGAATTATGCAATTACGCTGGAATTACACGTAATTCCATAAATCGATGTCTGAGCCGGTTACTAGAGCGGGTCAGCCACGGCTGCCAAATCTGTGACGGGAGTTGAACCGTTTCCTGGTCCGGGCTCATCAACGGAGCCCGGAACAGCACCGCGGTGCTAAATCGCCTTCTTGCCTTTCACGAACATCGCCATATAGTCGTCGAGCCATACCTTCCAGGCCCCGCTTCCCCCCAAGCAGTAGGACTGCTCTGAACTCCACCCCGCAGCCTCGGCCGCGCAGTCGGCGTCGACTTCGTCGTGAGGGAAGACCCATTGACCGAGTTCGGGGATATAGACCCCAGGACCCATCGTACCTGTCACCCACCGCGTCCAGTGATGCAGTTCGTGCGCCGCAGTGAATCCCACCTCCCCAGGGCTGCTCCAGATGTCTGCATCGAGGTTCCATAGGATCATATGACCGACCGACAGAGCAGCTTTCCCTGCCCCGAGGTGACGCGGCAACATGCCACGGAAATGATTGAGGCCAAGCAGCGCGTTCCTGGACCCCACAGGCTGGCCCATGATGCCGACGTCATACACCAGATGCCACTGCTCGATGGTTCCGCCCTGATGTAGCCATTGCTGCTGGCCCCACGCGTATTCCCTGAATGCAAAGGCATCGTCCAGGCCATTACCGCCCCGGTCCTGGCCGCTGCCAGGCGTGAACGTAACGATGAAGCCGGATCCCCCGAGCCAGTTGAGGTAGGAGCACGGGACGGGTGCGCCATCGACTTCCACCGTCACGCCACAGCTCGTCGGAACCGTCGCAAAGTACTGGGGTTCCGCCATGAGCCCGTTGGGATCACGTGCCTCGAGCGGATTCCCTCCGGCATACGCGTAGATGTTCGTGCCACCTGCATACCCGACGGGATCCTCCTGAACAAAGCGATTCACGTCGGGACTGTAGTAACGCGCGCGGAAGTAGTACCAGCCGAGCTCCGCGTCAAATTCGCGACCGGTCCACGCGTACCGGAGCGGGGGCAACGCCACGGTCGGATTCGAATCGCGCTGGAGCATCGTGCCGTAGGGCGAGAACATCTGGCTCACGACCCACGTGCCGTCACGCCGGACGAGTCCCCGGACACTGCGCAAGAGATCCTGTACCACGTAGTAATGCGCCGTCACAGCGCTATCGATTGCAAGGAGATCGTCGGTTCCGCCCCACGTGTAGCGGATTCCCGTCGCGCCGGCGGAGTCTGTTTCAAAAGCGACATTCTCTCCGTCATAGACGAACCGGGTGAACGCCACCCTGCCTCCCGTTACTGAGGAGTACACGCGTTTCGCGATGCGACGCCCCAACACGTCGTACGCGTAGCGCGCGATCAGCGTCGACCCGGAGTACACAGCAACGAGCTGGTTTAAGGCGTTGTAGCGATAGGTCATGCCGGAGGACCCGACTGCACTCACCAGATTACCGGCACGGTCGTACACGTAGTTGGTTGTCGTGACCGGGTAGATGCCGGTGTTCGTTTGCGTGAGCCGGCTGGTAGTGATGTCGTAGACTCGCCCAGCTCCAAAACAGCCGCAGAAGATGTTCTCGTCGCGATCAAACGCATACGCGTCCGTAAAGACCAGCGCGTGGTTCTGGTACGACGCCCAGCTGATTACGCGTCCCCATGCATCGTAGGAAACAGAATCTTGCAAGGAGTCCACGGCCGCGCCGCTCCCATATTGCCGCGTCCAGACGGGTCCCGTATACGGCTGTGGATCGGAACTGGTGGCCTTGCGATCGAACGTGAGAGTGATGAACGGAGGGCTTGTGGCAACCGTTCCCATCATGGAATCGAGAGTACCAACCTCATCCCAGACCTGGACGCGCGACTCCACGGGCCCACCGCCCCGGATGTACGGCCCTACGGCTCGAGACTTCGCGTCGATCACATACGTGATCGTGTCTCCCATGGGAGTCAGCGTCGTATCCAGGAAGCCCCGCGCACGCTCGTAACGCACGAACCAGCTTCCGCCAAGCGGATCGATTCGGACGCTATCCCGCTCCTTGACGTCGTAGACATAGCGGGTGGCCCGCGCAGTGCTTCCCGTGTAACTCGTGTCGGAGATCAGCCGACCGTGCAGGTCATACGTCCACGCGACCGATCCGTTCACTCCACCAATCGAGTCTACGAGCGGAGTGACCGAGTTGTCATACCAAACCCGGGTCAGTTCATCTCCCGGACCAGCGTAGGCACGTCGTCGTGTGCCCACACCCGGGATCACCACCAATGTGTCGCGGTCTCGTGAATCGTAGTAGGCGCTCACCGTGTCACCTCGGCGCGTAATGATCTTTCGCGTGTTGCCGGCGACATCATACAGCATCGTGTCGCGCACCGCGGCGGAGTCGGTCCAGGGACGACGACTCAACAACCGCCCCAGCCGATCATACAGGTATTGAGTCGCCTTGCCGCGATCGTTCAGCCGGAGGGAATCTCGCCCGGCGCGATCGTAGCGATGTCCCACTCGGCGGGAATGCATCGAATCGGTGAAGAACGTTCCGGGCGTCGTGCACGGGTCCGCGCAGTTGTCCGTTCGTAACATGCGGGTCGAGTCGAGCTGGTTCGCGATGGTGTAAAACCGTTGCGCGCGCCTCCACTGCCATTGCGGCACGGCGCCGGTACTCATCTGCACGCGCAGCTTGCTGACGTGTGCCGTATCTCGGCCGTAGGCGTCGTAGAGGATGCTATCGACCGTAAACCCGCTCTCATCCTTCAGCGTCAGGAGATTCCGCCAGGTCACGTCGTACGTGCGGCTTTGCCAGCCCGCGTTGCCGGGGAGGAAGGCCCGATCCAGTTGACCGTTGGCCAGATAGTAGAACACGGTGACGTTGTGAGCCCCGTCCGTCTTCCAGGTAAGATTCCCGTTCGCATCGTACGTAAAGGTGGTGGTATCGCCGCTCACACCAATGCGCTTGACGACGCGGTGGTTGGCATCATAGACCAGCGTGTCCAGCCGCAGTGTGTCGCCGACGCCACGAATGACGTAGGTCTTCGCGAGACGAAGCTTGCTATCGTACCGGCGGTACACGCGACTCGAGTCCGCCACCTTGCCCTCGGACGAGGCGACAAGTCCCTCAGGCAGGTAGCTGGTTCTGCCGAGCGTTCCCAAGGCGTCCCACGTGATCCGCGCCTGGCCCCAGCGATTGAGCCATGACCGCGTCCAATGGCCTCTGGGGTCCAGGACGTTCACATAGACGCTATCGAGCGATACCAGTGATCCGTACCCGCGGCTTTCGTACGCCGTGTACCCGATCACCGGCCGTTCGAAGACCCCGATTTCATTCGGCACGAGGGGCAGCAGGGATTGGACCGGTCGCCTCCGAAAGGCCGAGTCGTAGACGATCGTGGTCGTGTCCCCGATTACGCCGATCCGCTTCGTCAACATTGTCGTACCCGTGCCGGGATACGACTGGTAGGCGAATGTGGACGTTAGCGCCCGCGAGGGAAGCGAGGCGGCTGAGTCGTAAGTGAGCTGGTTCGTGGCAGCGTTGACGCTCACGCGAGACTGGCGACCTGCTGGATCGTTGAATGTTGAGATCTTTCCGTTACCGTCGTAGCCGAGCGTGAACCGCTTGCCGATCGGATCCGCGATCACCATCAATTGGTCGCTCGTGCCCGAGTAGAACAGTGTGTCAGCGTTGCCGTTTTGATCTACGGTGTTGACCAGGCGTCCATACGAGTCGAACACGCCGCGCGCTGTGCTGCCACGGGGGCTCAGCGACCAGCCCGACCCTGATTTCGTGAGAATCGTGAAGTCGCCGGGGGGCGAGAGGTAGACGCTGTCACCATTCCCCCGGTAGATGCTCGCGGTTCCCAATGCGCCGACCAAAATGCGATCATTGCCTGCTTGGACGAGCTTACTGAGGCCGCCCGGCCACCAGCCCGAGCCATATGGCGTGGCACGGCGATCAACCACCACGATTTCGATCGAATCTGCGCTCAACCGCGTCGTGGCACCTGAATCGACCTGTGCCTGGATCGTCAGCCATTTCCGCGTCGGCACCGCGTACGAGCCGCTCGAGAAATCCGCCTGCAGAACCGCTCGGCATCGACGCGCGGTGCCCGTGAGGCAGTTAGGCGCCGTCATGACCAGAGAGTCGAGCCGCGTGGCGCCGTCCAGCAGCGTGACGTGAACTTTGTCGGGCGTCCCGCTGGGCCAGGGGAGCTCGAGGTCAACCGGGACGATGGCTCGAGGATACGATTGGCGCGTCGAATAGAGGAGACCAGTAGTTCTTGCAACTTCCATCGAGCGGTACTCCGGCGTGGAAAAGGCCGTTTCGATGTCCACCCCGTCTATGGTGAGACCCGGACCAAATGGCATGGTGAACTGCCGATCGAGGGCCTCGAGTGGCACTCCCGAGAATCCGAGCACGGGGGCTTGATCGTTGGGGAGCACCGCCCACGTCGTAACGGTGGTGCACGCATTGAAACTGGGTGATCCGCCTTCGTAGACCTTGTTGCAGACGGTGACCGCAGCCGCGGCGGAATCCCCGACATTCAGCCAACGAGTCGAGTCTACCTCCCACTCGAGCAGGCCTCGGTTTTGTCTCGCCAGGGTCGTGACGTTTTCGCCGCGCCACGTGAGTGTCGTCAGCGTCGAGTCGAAATACGAGGGAAAGGTCGCGCCGCTCGTGAATGTGGCGCGGATGATCGGCTGGCGGTTGCGCACGACCGCCCGGTTTCCCGCCGGGACTGGAGTGATAACGTTGACCGTGGGATACGGGCCTACGACAACGGCCCAGCTCCCGGTTGAACTGTAGCACGTGAAATTATAGACGTCGCCACCAGGATGCGGCCCGGCGCCTGCCGCCTCCTCGTCTTCCGGAGGGGGCCCCCCGCAGCCCACACCGGCCGCGTTCAGACTGACAAACCCCGTCGTGTTCGGCGCACCTGCTGCGTAGGTCACATAAACCACGTAGGACGTACCGGGGCCCATCGAAATCGACGTATCAGTCTGGGAGACACAGGTCACGTTGCTGCACGACATCGTGAGCGAGTATGTGTCGTGTCCGGTCCCAACGTTGTGAACCGTGAACCCCACGGTACCGTTTGTCCAACTCTGCGAGTAGTCCGTGTACCCGCTGTGCGGGGTCACGTCCACGGCACTGCCCTCGTCGAGGCAACCCGTTTGGCACATCGGCGTCACGACACCTGGCGGGGGTTGCACCTGCTTACGATTCTGCGCTGCAGAAACGCTCGCAGTGAGTACAAGACAACCCGCGAATGCGATGATCAAGAGCAGGTGACGGCGACCAAACACGGCTGACTCCGAGGAAAGAGTTCGGAGGCGTACTAGGCACGCGGCGTGCCGCCTGAAGACTTTTCGTTGTACAAGTGGGACAGCGACTTACGATTTCTCGCTGACGCGATTTTCCGGAATTACGGTGGAATTACGGTGGAATTCCGAATTCACAGACTTGCGGAATACGCGCAACGAAATGCCGGCCTCCCGGAGCTGGCCGTACAGCGTAGATCGGGCGATACCATAACTCTCCGCGATGCGGCCAGCGTCCCAGCCCTTCGCCTCACACCGCGCCATCAAGTCATCCCACGACCGGCGGGGGTTCACGCGCCGTCGTCTATCTGAGCCGCTCCCGCGTCGTTCATTCGCTCGTCTCTCACCGCGCTGCCCCCGCGGTATCCCCAACGCGATCGCGTCCCGCACGGCACTCGGCGGCAACGTTCCGTCCTCAACCAGGCAGCCCGCTCGTTCGATTGCCAGTTGCAGCTCTCGCACATTCCCCGGCCATGAATGGCTCTGGAGGACGTCCGTGGTTCCTGGCTCCAGGCGTTGACCCGTCCCGGCCGCGAAATGCTCGGCCAACGGCACGATATCCTCTGGACGATCGACGAGGAGCGGTAAGTCAATCACGATGCCCGCGAGACGTTGAAACAGGTCACGCCGGAACGCCCCGCCGTCGAGGCGTTGCGGCGCGTCTTCCTGCGCCGCCGACACCACGCGAAAGTCAACGCGATGCTTACGGCCGTCACCGAGCGGCTGCACCTCTCCGGTTTCAAGCGCCCGCAGCAGCTTTACTTGTGCGGACACCGACAGATGCAGCACCTCATCTAGGAATAGCGTCCCGCCGTCGGCCCGCTCCAAGTGCCCCCGCACGGATTCGATGGCGCCCGTGAACGCGCCACGCCGATGGCCAAACAACAGGCTCTCCGCGATGTCGGGTGGCAGCGCGCCGCAATTGACATCGATGAGTTCCCCGGACCGGCGGCTCGCATGATGGATATGCCGAGCGAACAGCTCTTTCCCGGTCCCCGTCGCGCCGACCAGCAAGATGGCCAACCGCGTTGGTGCAAAGCGCTCGACGAGCTCCGTCGCCCGCTTAATCGCGGGCGATACGCCAATGATTGGCGCCAACGCCCCACTAGTCACTGTTGCCCGCTCCGCGGCAGCCGCGGCGCCGTGACGCTGTCGGCATCGGCATCCGTCTTGAGAATCCGTGGCGTGAGAAAGAGATAGAGCTCGGTCCGGGATGTCTTGCGTTCGGCATGCCCGAATAGGCCGCCGATCAACGGAATCCCTGACAGAATCGGCACGCCCCCCTGTGTCGCGTCCTTCTGCTGATCGCGCAATCCCCCGATGACAATCGTTTGCCCATTCTTGACCAGCACCCGCGTGGCCGCTTCGCGCGTCGAGATGACCGGCGCATCAAACTGCACTTCGCTCGTCGCCTGATTGATCTCCTGTTGAATGAGCAAAGAGACGTAGCCATCCTGATTGATTGTCGGCCGCACGGTCAGCTTTGTCCCAACGTCGCGGTATTGAATCACCTGATCCCGGGTCGGTGTTTCGGTGGGCAGACTTCGGCTCACCTGGACAAACGGCCGTTGTGAACCGACGAGGAAGCGCGCCTCTTGATTGTTGGAGGCGAGGAGCACGGGCCGGGAAATGATCTGTACATCCCC
>Ga0066709_100006075_pt1 | contig 10124 bp, 7 predicted proteins | sample GraSoiAngelo_158_FD_79665 | JGI IMG/M metagenome (GOLD analysis project Ga0066709, IMG submission 79665) | Grasslands soil microbial communities from the Angelo Coastal Reserve, California, USA - 14_1009_16_30cm | ecosystem: Environmental > Terrestrial > Soil > Grasslands | place: USA... | reverse complement strand
CCGCGCGCATCAACTCCACGCCGCGCTCCGCCTCGCCCCAGCCGTCGACAACCACGTATTCGAGCTCGTCGTGCAGAAACGCCTCGCACGCCTTTTCCCATGCGGGATCGACGACCTCCACGAAATCCGCCAGCACGCCATGCGGCCGGAATCCATCGATGTGGCCGTGCTCGAGGCCCAGGAAGAGACGCTTTACCGAATCCGTGGTATAAGCGCGATGCGAGAGAATCTCCGCGAGCGAATCCTTCCGCGCCTTCTGCCGCGACAGGATCTCGCGGGTTTCGTCGAGTTTCTGGCGCGCGGCGGCGGTGCGCGACTTTCGCTCCGCCATCTCCTCTTCGACGCGCCGCCGGCGATCGGCCAGCGATTCGAGCTCGAGCTGCTGGGCCGCGAGACGGGCGGAGTGCTCCCGACTCGCCTTTTCGAGGCGCGCTACATCGCCCTGCGCCGATTCCTCTTCCCGGCGGGCGCGCGCGGCGTCCCGTTCGATCGCGGCCAGGTATTCGTCGATCTGCGCCAGCTGGTTGCGCAACGTGGACGCTTCGCCAAGCAGCCTAAGCACCTGGTTTCGCGCAGTTTCAATTTCACGTTCCCGGCCGCGGAGACCATTCTGAAGCGAATCGCGTTCCTGCGTCTTTGCGTCGAGCCGGGCTCGCAATGAATCGCTCTCGCTCTCGATCTGCGCGACGCTGCCCGCGTGCGCCGCGAGGTCGGCCGCCTCGCGCTCGCGGCGTGCATCCAGATCGTGAGTCTCGGTCTCACCGGCGGCGAGCCTCTCGTCAATGCCGCCGATCTGTTTAGCCTGCATTTCGAGCCGTCCCCGCGTGCGCTCGGATTCGAGGTTGAGCTCCGCCACGCGGGCGCGCGCAGCGGTCAATTCGGATTCGGTGCGGTAACAGGATTCCTGAGTGCGAGCCTGCTCGTGTTCTTTTTCCTGAACCTGTGCCGAGAAGTTCTGGAAAGCGCCTTGCGCCTGATTCAGGTCGAGGGCGAGCTTTGCCGCTTCGCGTTCAAGCATCCGGAAGCGGCCGGAAACCGCCTGGCGAAGATGCGCCACCATCTCCTTCCGCAACTCCTCGTAACGGCGCGCCTTCGAGGCTTGCCGCTTGAGTGAGTTCACCTGTCTGCCGACTTCCTCCAGAATGTCGAATACGCGCGAAAGGTTCTGGCGCGCGCTTTCAAGCTTTGATTCGGCAAGGCGCTTGCGCGTCTTGTATTTGCCGATACCCGCGGCCTCTTCGATGATCGCGCGCCGGTCCGCGGGCTTGTTCGATAGAATCTGCCCGATGCGGCCCTGCTCAATGATGGCGTAGCTTTCCGGACCAAGACCTGTGCCGCTGAAAAGGTCCTGGATGTCACGCAACCGGGCCGGGTGGCCGTTGATGAGGTACTCGCTTTCGCCCGAACGGTACAGGCGTCGCGTTATGGTGATTTCTTCCGGCTTGGCGTGACCGTTCGCATGGCCCGTCGCGTGGCCATTTACCACCGCCACTGGCTCGCGCTCGTTACTCAGAGCCAGGTTGCCGGGCTCGGGGAGCGGGGCATGCGCTCCAGGATCCACCATGGTCAGCGTCACCTGCGCCATGCCCAGCGGCTTGCGCTCCCGCGTGCCCGCAAAGATCACGTCTTCCATGCGGGTGCCGCGCAGAGACTTAGCGCTCTGCTCGCCCAGCACCCAGCTGATGGCGTCGCTCAGGTTTGATTTTCCGCAACCGTTGGGCCCGACAATGGCGGCAACACCAGAGCCGTGGAACCGCATCTCTGTGCGGTCATAAAATGACTTAAAACCCTGGATGTCGACGCGCTTTAGTTTGAGCAAGTAGCCAGCCCCTTCCTAAATTTGAGACGTTCCTTCGGGGGTTGACTCCATGCTAAACCGAACTCTCCAAAAAGTAAAGCGCGCGCCCTACGGCCTATTGGGGTTCTTCTTAAGTATGCGCAATATCTAGGGCCCTACTTAACCTCCTTGCTGATGTCCTTAGCCATGTTCAAGTGCGCCTGCAGCGTCGGAAGCGTTTTGACGGCAAAGCCTTTAACGTTCGGATCCGTACCATTCTGAGCCTCCAGCTGGAACTCCCTGACATCCTGCTGGTGATCCTTCAACTGATCCTTCATGTAGGCTTTGTCGAAGTCTGCACCGGATAGCTTGGAAAGCTTGTCGACACGCGAACGGTGCTTGGAGTCGAGCTCTTCGGGAACGCTAATGGACTCCTGCTTGGCGACATGCTTCAGATGTTCGTTAGCCTTCGAATGATCGTCGATCATTTTCTGCCCGAATTGTTTGACGGCATCGCTCGACGCCTTTTGGACCGCTATCTTGCCGAGCTCGACTTCGGTCAGGCCGCCCATCGCGGCGTCTTTCAAAAACTTCTTGTCGTCTACCTTCATGGCAGGGGTTGTATCGGCGTTTGGGTTAACCGTCGGGTCGCGCCTGCCCATCGGATCAGTTTGACCAGGAATGGGACGCTGGGGTTGCTGACCCATCGGGGGCTGCTGGCCAGGGATTTGGCCTGGGGTTTGAGCCAAAGCGGGTTGGACGCACAGGCCCGTACCCGCAACTATCAGACTAAGTAGGAATGAATCTCGTCGCATAAGAGTATCCTTCCTTTCATTCAATTAGACGCTGGGGAGCCGGGGCAGATTTCCGGCCCCCGAGCCCCTCTGCAAAAAGGCCCATCCGCCCTGTAATAATCGAGGCTGGCTCCTGTCTTTAGTGGTGAACAGGAGGCGCAGGTGCGATTGGCACTCGGAGACGATCCCGTTTCGACGATTCCTAAACCGCTGGAACAGATGTTCGAAGCGCACCACGGCATGGTCTTCCGCACCGCTTACCGGATCACGGGCAATGCGGCCGATGCCGAGGATGTCTTGCAAACCGTGTTCCTGCGGCTCCTTCGCCGCGATCCCGCAGCTCCGGCGGAGATCGGCAATCCGGAAAGTTACCTCCGCCGGTCGGCCGTTAATGCGGCGCTCGACGTCGTCCGGGCGCGGCACGAGTCCGACACGCTTGAGCCGGAACGCTTGCCCGCGAGCGGTTCCTGCACCGAATTGCGCGAGCTTCGCGACACGCTGCGGCATGAGCTCTCGAAGCTGCCGGCGCGGACGGCGGAGATGTTTGCGCTCCGATTTTTCGAGGGCTACACCAATCCCGAGATTGCGCGGCTGATGGGGTTGTCGCAAATCGTCGTGGCGGTGACGCTGCATCGCGCTAGACGGAAGTTGCAACAGGAGATGACGCGGAAGGGAGCCACCCGATGAACACCCAGGATTTCGATCGCTTGCTGAACTCGATTCACGAACTCGCGCCGGAGGCCGAGACAGTCCACCAGGCCGCGGCGCATGTACGCGACCGCCTCCAGGCCGAGGCCGGTTCCGACGCCTCGGCGAACGTTGCGCGGCTGGCGAGCTGTGGTGACTTTCGAGCGTTGCTTGGGGCCTACCGGGCTGGCACGCTCAGCGAAGCCCGGCGGATGCTGGTGCAGGATCATCTGCACGCCTGCGTGGCCTGCCGGAAAGTATTCCAGGGAGCCGGGAAGGCGGCCGTAGTTCCGATCGGAGCAGGCAAAATGATTGTGCCGAGGATCGCCGCATGGGCGGTAGCAGCGGGCGTGATCGTTGCCGCGGCTATGACGCTGCCGCCGGTTCTCGACCGGGCATTGGCGCCTTCGGGACCGCGGGCAACGCTCGCGTCGGTGGATGGCGCAATCTATCGGGTTTCCGACCGCGGAGCGATGGCGCTCGCCACCGGCGCGGCGATCGGCGAGAACGAGGAGATCCGCACAGCGAAAGGCTCGCGGGCGGTGCTGCGCTTGCGCGACGGCTCGACGGTCGAAATGGCGGAACGCAGCGACCTGAGGCTATCGGAGCGGTGGAGAGGCAAAACCGTGCGGCTGGAACGCGGCGAGGTGATGGTGGAGGCAGCCAGGCAGCGCCGGGGCCGGCTGGTAGTGGCGACGCCGGACTGCCTGGTTTCGGTGAAGGGCACGATCTTCGCCGTGACGCGCGGCATCAAAGGCTCGCGCGTCTCGGTTGTCGAGGGTCAGGTCAACGTCGAGCATGGCGGCGCCACGAATGTGCTGCTCAAGGGGGAACAGACCGCTACCAGCCCGAACGTGGCGCGCACATCGGTGGCCGAGGATGTTTCCTGGAGCCGCAACGCGGCGAAATACCTGGCACAACTGGGCGAGCTTGCGGCGATCCAGAAAAAGATCGAGGCTATTTCCGGCCCAGGCCTGCGGTATGAATCGAAACTCGCGGGCCTGTTGCCGGAGAACACGGTGGTCTTCGCTTCGATCCCGAACCTGGGCTCGACACTAGCCGAGGCCAATCGCATCTTTGAAGACCGGGTGAGAGAAAGCGCCGTACTGCGCGAGTGGTGGAATGACGCGGAATCGCAGAAGCTGCGGCTGATTGTGGATCGCGTCCGCAGTTTCAGTGATTATTTGGGTGACGAGGTCGTGCTGGCGGTGCCGGGAGGCGGCGGGCGCATGCAGGATCCGGTGCTGGTGGCCGAGGCCCGGCGTCCGGAGTTGCGCGGCTTCTTGGAACAGCAGTTCGCGGCGATGAAAATGATGGGCGACGCCGCGCCTCCGGTTTTTCTGGATCGTCCGGAGCAGCTCGGCACGGCGCGTTCGCGAGGGCCGCTGGTGATGGTGCACGGAAACGTTGTAGCTCTCGGCTCTCAACCGGCGACGCTCGCCCGCGTTGCCGCGATATCGGATGCCGGAGGGCGCGGGGGATTCCTGGCGACGCCCTTCTGGGCGCGAATCTCGCAGAGCTATCAATCGGGCGCCGGGTGGGTTTTTGCGGCGGACATGGAACAAATCATCGCCCGCGACGTACAAGAAGAACATAAGGCCATGACCAACGCCGCGTCGAAGGCCGGGATTGACAATGTCCGGTATCTCGTGATCGAGCGCAAGGAGAACCTGGGACGCACCGAAAACCGCGCGGCGCTTAGCTTCGCCGGTACGCGGCGCGGCGTAGCAAGCTGGCTGGCATCGCCCGGGCCGATGGGGTCGCTCGATTTCGTTTCACCTGAGGCTAGCTTCGCCGGCACGTTCGTGGTGAAGAATCCCGGCACGCTGTTGCAGGAACTGATCGCGATGGCCGGATCGCAGCCGGAGGCAGCCGAGTACCTGGCCAAGTTCCAGCAGGAAACCGGGATAAATCTTCTGGACGACGTAGCGTCAACTCTTGGGGGCGAAATGACCGTGGCGGTGGATGGACCGCTGCTGCCAACGCCAAGCTGGAAAGTGGCCGTCGAAGTCGACAACCCTGAGAGGCTGGAATGGTCGATCGAGCAGGCGGTCAGAACGGCGCAGCGCGACTTGCCCGATGCGGGCGTGCAGTTCACTAGCGAGCAAGCTGGCGCGCTACGCTACTACACGCTTACTTCATCGAAGTCCTCGATGGAAATCGATTACGTGTTCACGGACGGCTACCTGCTGATCGCGGCGAGCCGCGGATTGCTCACGACGTCGATCCAGAGCCGTTCGACCGGCATGACATTGGCGCGTTCTTCGAATTTCCGCAACCAACTCCCGCAGGACGGCTATCTGAACTTCTCCGCCCTGCTTTACTACAACCTTGGCTCGGCTGTCGGACCCCTGGTGGATCAATTGAAGTCGAGCGGATTGATGACGCCGGAGCAGCAGCAGTCGGCAGCGCTGCTGACTGAGAATCGCGAGCCGGTCCTGATCTACGCGTACGGCGAACCGGACCGGATTCTTGTGGCGAGCCGCAGCGGATTCTTCGGCCTCGGCCTGGATACACTGTTAGGATTGAATGGGAGGGGACCCACGGCGCTGCAACAATTACTCCCTCCGGTTTTCGCCCAGAAAAAGATCCTGCGGGAGGCGGGTTCGTCGACGCGACAATGATGCTATGCAACCCCTGATCGAGCTCGCCGGATTGGGAGTGCGCTTCGGGGCGCGCGATATCCTGAAGGATCTGCGCGTTTCCCTTTCCGGCCGCACCATCGGGTTGCTTGGTCCGAACGGCGCGGGAAAGTCCACACTGATCCAGGCGTTACTCGGTTTCTGTCCGCTCAGCGCGGGCACGGCGAGCATTTTCGGTCACGATATCCGCCGCGAGCAGCGCCGGATCCGCACGCTCGTCGGATACATGCCGGAGAACGATTCGTTCATCGCCAACATGACGGCGGTGTCGTTCATTCGCATGATGGCCGAGCTGTCGGGACTGCCGTCCGAAGCTGCGCTCGAGCGCGCGCACGAAGTTCTCTTTTACGTCGGATTGGGCGAGGCGCGCTACCGGACGCTCGGAACATATTCACTGGGCATGAAGCAACTGGCCAAGCTTGCGCAGGCCATCGCGCATGGACCCCGGCTTCTGATCCTGGACGAGCCGACCAACGGTCTTGACCCGCCCGCGCGGCTGCGCATGATCCGGCTGATACGCGAAATGAAAGATTCGGGCGAGATGCACCTGGTGCTGTGCTCGCACCTTCTGCGCGATGTCGAAGAAACCTGCGAAGAAGTATTGATCCTCAAACAGGGCCGGATCGTCCATTATTCAAACCTGGAAGAGGAGCGGCGCGCCAACCGGCGTTTCGTCGAATTGGAAACGTACGGCAACGATTCGGGTTTCGCGGAGGCTCTGACGACGCTCGGGTGCGAGTGCGCGGTTGCGGGCGCGGGCCGGCTGAAGATGGTGCTGCCGGTGGGCTTCGAATTGCGCGAGATCTACCGCCTGGCGGCCGAGAGAGACCTGCAACTGCGGCGGATGAACTACCGGCGCGATACGTTGGAAGATATTTTCCTGAAAGCGATGGAAGTGTGAAGGATGGCGGTTTATAAACGCACTTACAAGGGCTACGCGGGCGCGCTGACGGCCGCCTGGTCACGCTTCCTGATCCTGCCTCGCTACAGTTACGCGAGGCTGTTCCAATCGAAGTTCCTGATCATGTTTCTCATGGCGTGCTTTTTCTATCCGTTGGGGTGCGCCGGTTTTATCTATCTTTCTCATAATCTTTCGTTCCTGAAGACGTTCAACATTCAGGCCGGAAGACTGCTGGATATCGACGCAAGATTCTTCGTCGCCTTCTGCACCGTGCAGGGCGCCCTGGCTTACCTGCTCACGGCGCTGGTGGGTCCGAGTCTGGTGTCGCCCGACTTGGCTAATAATGCGCTGCCGCTCTATTTCTGCCGGCCGTTCTCACGCGCGGAGTATGTCGCAGGAAAAATGAGCGTGCTGCTGTTCCTGCTTTCCCTGATTACCTGGATTCCCGGCCTGATCCTGTTCGTGATCCAGGCGAGCCTGGCTGGTTGGGAGTGGACCACGGCGAATCTCTGGATCGCAGGGTCAATTTTCGTGGGCCTGGCAGTCTGGATTATGGTGCTGTCATTGATCGCGTTGGCGATGTCGGCCTGGGTGAAATGGAAGATCGCCGCAGGCGCGCTGATCATGGGCGTTTTCTTCGCCGGCGCGGGCTTCGGCGCCGCCATCAACGCCGTGATGAGAACCAAATCCGGAACACTGATCGACTTGACCCAGGTGATCGCAACTGTTTGGTCGAAGCTCTTCCGGTTCGATCCGACCACCGGCATCTCGGTCACGGATGCCTGGATCTCGTTAGGCGTTACTTGCGCGATCTGTCTGTGGCTGCTGGCCAGGCGCGTGCGCGCGTTCGAGGTTGTCAAATGAGCGGGCCGCCGCCGATCGCCGAAAGCCTGGTGGTGCTCGAGAATGTCTCGCGGTTCTACGGGGAAGTGCTGGGCGTGAACCGCGTGACGCTGTCGATTCCTCCGGGCATCACAAGCCTGGTCGGCCCGAACGGCTCCGGCAAAACGACCCTGATGAATCTGATGACCGGACTCGTGCGGCCGACGCGCGGCAAGGTTCGCGTGTTGGGGATCACGCCGGCCGAGCCCGAGAAGCTGTTCCGCCTGCTTGGATACTCCACGCAATTCGATTCATATCCGAAGGGCCTGACCGGGTATCAGTTTCTGTATTCATTCCTGCGCCTGTTCGGCATGGGGCACTCGGAATGCGACCAACTGGCGTGGAAGGCGATTGAGCGAGTGAATATGAGGGAGGCGGCGAACCGCAAGGTCGCGGCCTACAGCAAAGGCATGCGGCAGCGCATCAAACTCGCCCAGGCGATTGCGCATGACCCGCGCGTGCTGGTACTGGACGAGCCGCTGAACGGACTCGACCCTCTGGTCCGCGCGGAGACGATCGCGTTGTTCCGCGAGTTCGCGGCCCAGGGGCGGCACGTCATTGTTTCCAGCCACATTCTGCATGAAGTCGACATGATCTCGGATCAGGTGATCCTGCTGAGCAACGGCTACGTCGTCGCCGAGGGCAAGATTCAGAGCGTGCGCAGCGAGATCCGGGAGCACCCGATGCAGGTGCTGATCCGCTGCAACCGGCCCGGCGCCCTGGCGTCGAAAGTGTTCGAGCAGGACCACGTGGTCGAGGCTAAGGTTCATGCCGACGGAGGAGGCGTGCTCATAAAGACCCGAGACGCCGACCGCTTCTACCGCATGCTGAATCAGATCGCTCTCAACGGAATCGAGATCGAGAGCGTAGCGCCGGCGGACGACAACGTGAATTCGGTGTACGAATACCTGATCGGCGGCGAGGAGTCTACCAAATGATGCCGCTCCTCAACATAAAGCAGAGCTGGGCGCAGATTCGCGCGGTGATCCGGCTGGAGATGAGAAAGACGTTCTTCGCCAAGCGGGGCTTGTGGGTGTACGCGCTGGCGCTGGGTCCGGTCGCGCTGTATCTGGTCCATTCGATCGACATGTTGCGCGATCGCGACCGCCCGCAAGCACTGGCCGCAGCCCATCCGGCGTCGACGGAGACGCTGCACTCGATCACCCGGGGAATGACGCGCGACGAAGTGGTCGCCGCACTTGGCGAACCGTACACGCCGCCCGAGGTGTTCCACCGCCGGTCGCACGAGCGCGCCGTATACCGTTACACCGACGGCGAAGCCGATTACAGCTTCACGTTCTTTGACGACGAACTGGTGGGGATCGGCCGGCGCGAGCGCTGCAATCTGACGCAGGACTCGCTCATCTTTGCGACCGTTTTCCAGTTTTACTTCCTGAGGCTCGCGATTTTCTTCGGCTGCGTGGGCATCTTCATGAATCTGTTCCGCGGCGAGATGGTCGACAAGAGTTTGCATTTTTATCTGCTGGCGCCCATGCGGCGCGAAGTACTGCTGCTGGGAAAATATCTGGCCGGTCTGATCGCGACCGTAGTTATCTTCACCACCAGCACGGCGCTGCAGCTTTGGACCATGTCCTTGCATTTCGACGCCCGGGTGATCGACGATTACTTGCGCGGGCCGGGATGGAGCCACGTGGCGGGCTACATGGGAGTGACGGCGCTGGCGTGCCTGGGCTACGGCAGCGTGTTCCTGGCGGCGGGCCTGCTGTTCCGCAATCCGATTATTCCGGCGGCGATCGCGCTGGTTTGGGAAAGCGCGAATCTGTTCCTGCCCGCGGCGCTCAAGAAGATCAGCGTGATTTTCTATTTGCAGTCGTTGTGCCCGGTGGTGGCGCCGCCGGGCAAAGACATGCCTCCTCCGCTCGCTCTGCTGATTTCAGCGGCTGAGCCGACGCCGGCGGTAGTCGCGGTAACCGGACTGCTGGTGGTCACGCTGGTGGTGCTGTTGATGGCGAGCATGCAGGCGCGCAAGCTGGAAATAAACTACGGCGCGGAATAGCGGCGCGTACTTTCAGACGCTAAGGCATGGGCGGGGAAGTCCCCGGCCGCATGCTATAGTGAGGTTCGAGATTGTCCTGGGCCCGTAGCTCAGTTGGTTAGAGCGCTACCTTGACACGGTAGAGGTCAGAGATTCGAGTTCTCTCGGGCCCACCATAATTCCTCAAAGACTTACACAGATAAGACCGTCCGACTTGCCTCACCCCGAGGTCCTTTTGAGGTCCAGTGCGGACGCCGTCAAGGTCAGGTCTGCCGACGATGACGTCGACTTAATTCTTAAAGGGGCTGGCGGGACTTCCCTTCTCAGAATCCTCAAAACTCCGCCATCGTTTCACTCCGGCTGGCGACGGCTCCCGCGGCCCTCAGAATCCTCACAATACTCACAATTCCGGCAAGGGCAGCATTGCGAGTGCACGATTACGTTT